>Ga0307516_10003578_pt1 | contig 19824 bp, 20 predicted proteins | sample 19_EM_MG_FD_203310 | JGI IMG/M metagenome (GOLD analysis project Ga0307516, IMG submission 203310) | Populus trichocarpa ectomycorrhiza microbial communities from riparian zone in the Pacific Northwest, United States - 19_EM | ecosystem: Host-associated > Plants > Roots > Unclassified | place...
TGATACGCTTCTCAAGCCACAGAATCTCGACCTGCGTGAGATCGCTCATGAACCTTCTCCATGTTTGAAAAGATGAACCCGGCTGCAGGTCCACGGCGACGATGCGCGTTGGCCATGCTTCAGGGATCGCGGACACCGATCGCGTGGGGTGGAACCTGGCAACGGATGAGAATGCTTGACCGACAGCAATGCCATCGCGACACGGCCTTGCGCGGAGCGCACTTGTTGCTGCAGCAAGGCTTTGCCAATGCGTTGGTTCTGAATCGGACTGGAGAGCGAGACGAGAACGGTGCTCGCCTTCAACCTTTTGCTGGTTATCCTCAGCAGCAACGAACGCCGGGTCCGTTAGAAAGAATCCGAAGGATTCAGGGTTAGGAAAGTTACGGGCGCTGCAAAGCGTTGCGCAACAAGGCCTTAGACCCGATTTCGGTCCCCGATAGCACGAGGATCGGGTCCCCGATGGCACGAGGGTTGCGGTCCCCGATAGCACGAGCTGATTCACAGGCCGTCCTCCGATTGAGGAACGAGCCGCCGCTTGCGCAGCCGCTCGGCGAACGGATCGACAGGGATAGGCGCGAAGATGAGACGCTCGGTGCCGCGTAGGCCACGCTCGATAATGAGCCGATAGCCAGGCAGCGTCTGGCGACGGACGATCTCGCGCAGGTCGTAAGCAAAATGCTTGAGCGGCGAGAGGCTGCCGGACTTGGCGTGAAGGTAGATAAAGTCGAAGCTCCAGCCGCCCTCCTGGCGACCAGGAGAAGCGATGCCGCCGCCGTTCGGTCGGCTGGCGGATCGAGGTCAGCACCGTCGTTGATTGCAGCCTGTCGAGACCGGCCTTCAACCGATCGTAATCGCGTGCACCGGTGCCGCGGCCGACGAAGGTCAGAATTTCATATGGGGTTGCAGCCATCAGTCACGACGTCTTCAAACCGGCGTCACGTGCCTCGACAATCTGCGAGGCGGCCCAGATCAGAACATCCGCGTCCCAGATGGTCGCCATGCCGTGCTCCGGCACAGGCTCGACACGAATAGTGATGGTTCCCGCGCGAAAATCGATCGGTACGACACGCTTGGATTTTGCGAGCGAAAAGAACGGATATGCCATCAGATCCTGCGCATCGCGCGGTGCGAGATCGCCGGGCAACGCGCGAAAGAGATCAAGCTGTTCGCGCTCCGATTTATGCCGATGCCTCGTCACGACGCGCTCCCGTGACAATCAGCGTCGCTCTTGACCGGCATACGGACGCAGCACCGTCTCGTGCTTCTTGGCGGGCAGCACGGTGCCCTTCCCCGGATCGGACGTTGACGTTTTGGCACCGCGATCGGCCCAGGCCTGCAGATCGTCGAGCGCATAGACGACGCGGCCACCGATCTTCCGGTAGATTGGACCGGTGCCGTAGGTGCGGTGTTTTTCCAGCGTGCGGCCGGAGAGACCCAAGAATCGCGCGGCCTCGGGGGTGCGTAGAAAGCGCGGCGGCAAGCCGGCCATAAGATCGGGCATTTGAAGGCTCCGTGATAACACCGCGCGTCAGCGAGAACCGTTGCGCGTCGGTGGTCACGATGGCGGAGCAAGGCCGCGAAGGGGGATGCCGATCATCAGGGGGTGCGTTTGCGATACCCCTCGGAATTATCAGCTACTTCTTGCGACGTGATTGCCGCAGGAGTTCGCGATAGCCGCCGCGCATCAGCGCAAGGCCGCTTTGCACGAGACGGATGGACCGGTTGCGCAGATCGTGGGTTTTCCAGGCACGCTCCGGGATGCGCTTCTTGCCGAACAACACTTCGGCGATCGCACGATAGGTACCGTCGTCCATACGCCCATCGAGCGCACGAACCGCCAGAGCCAAACGTTCACGGCGTTGAGGAGACAGTTCATGGAATGCGGGACCGGGCGCACGCCCATTGATGGCCCGCCACAGTCGACGGGCGGCGTGCGCGCGAACCTCGAAGTCAGAGTCCAGCGGAAGCACCGCCGTATACGACATGCTCATCGTCGGCAGCTCCGTCAGCCACAGGCGATGCTCAGCTCCACGAATGCGCAGAACCGCATGCCAACCGTCGGACGCTCGGCGCAGATCGCCCGCCGTCAGATCGACGAGCGACTGGCTTACGCCGTCAACAACCGAAGAAGATGCAGGCCGACCGACCGGCACGACCGTCGGCAGCGCCTCCGGTGCCCAGAAGATCGTCTGTTCGCTGAAGGACCCTTGCGGGTCATGAGCGAAAGCAGAGGCCCCATCTCCTCCTGAATCCGGCTGTCACATTATGGATGCGTCCAGCCTTGACCATCTCCCTCGTAGTCACGCCGATAGTCCGGATTGCGACGAAGGTATTCCCAGGCGATGGCGGTGATTTCGGCATCTTGTACGCGTTTGTACGACTCTGGCGCTCGCCAGTCGAATTCAGGCATTGCTCTGCTTCCCTACGACAACAGATAAGAAGGATTGCAGCGCAATAATTCTGATCGATGAAGTTGCAGGAAGCCTCTTTTTGGGCATCGCGCGCGATGCTTCAAAGTGATCACTGCACCGTAGAGAAATCCATTTCTCGAATGGAAGTTTGTGTAGGTGATTTTCTCTATTTGGTCGCACCACCGCGTAGCAAATGACGATAACCATGCTCAGTCATCCATTTGGCGCGGGCCAGATGGCTTTCAAAAGCATTGCGCGCGCGATCTGGTTCGCGGTCGGGATCAAGATGTAGCACGACCCGCACGACTTCTCGCCAGTCGGCCCCCTCCGACGCGGCGGCAAGAAGGCGCATGTACGTCACAACATGCTGTTCGTCGTAGACCGTTGGCGCCGAATCGGTGGGCGCAGCGTCCGCGACGTCAGGGTCGAGCGGCGGTGTCTGCATCATGTTCCTAGCGATGTTCCCTTGATGCTTACAGCGTTGTCGCGGTTGCTTGCACGCCGCACTTTAGTCGCATTTAAATCTCAGCTGCCAGCCTCATCAGAGAATACATATTATAGGAGATAAACCTCATAGTATGTAAAGACGCAAGTTGCGCAAATGGATATGCGCAAGCTTGTGGGCCGAAATTTCGGGAGGTTACGAAGGGAGAAAGGCTTCACCCAGGAGCGTTTCGCTGAGGTTTCGGGCTTCACCCAGCAATATGTCAGCGATCTCGAACGGGGACGCCGCAATCCGACGGTCGTAACTCTTTTCCATCTCGCCGCCGCTCTCGGCATCAACCACATTGATCTTGTGCAGCCGGATGATGAGGCTCGCAACGAGCGCCCGAAGATAGTGAAAAAGAAGGCTTAAAAATCAGCGTTCGATGAATGCAGATCGGCCAAAGTTGTTTCGGAAGTCCGATCACTCGATCACTTGCCTGACGCTCGGACAGGATCGGGCGGCTCGGATGCAATTTTGACAATGCAACGGCGAAATGCCCCGCTCGGGTGAGCGGGACATTCGCACGCTGGCTTGCTCAGTCGCCGTTCTTGCGCGCCCGCGACCAGATCAGGGTGTAGGTCTCGGCGTCTTCGTCGTCGAAGAGGTTGGCGTAGATCGGAGCGTTGAAGCTCGGATCGTCCAGCTTGACCGAGAGATAATCGCGGCCCTCGGTGGAGCGCTTCGGCCACGCGGCCCCGATCTCGGCACGACCGACGTAGACCCGGTGGCTCGGCGCGTTGTCGTTGGTGCGGTCTGTCTCGGGGACGATGCGGACGCCCCTGGTCTGGAGGCTCAGGGTGACGATCTCGCCCTGGAATTCCTGGCCGGATTTCTTGAATGAGCCGATGTTAGCCATGTCACTTCTCCTTGCTGTTCTCGAGCTCCGCGACCACCGCGGCCTCGATGGCGATCTGAAAGCCGAAGGCGATCGACGCCGCACCCGCTTGGGCCGAAGCGCAGCGGAGGATGGCGGCGGTGAGACTTTCTTGGCCCGCGCGAGGAATGGGCGAAGCCCAGGGGAAGAAAGTCTCACCGCCGCCGTTGCGGTTCAGGCGATCGAGGCGTAGCCGGCCTACGGCCAGATCAAGCCAATGAGAGGTGAGGTGCTCGCGTGCGCTGAACAGCATCTTGGAGACGTGCCAGCTATCGATTGGCCCACACAAGAAGCCCCGCATTCCCGGCGAAGGAAAAGAAAACATGGCGTGCAGAAAGGCGCCCCCTTGTCCCCGAACCGACAGAATTCAGCGCAAGTGCCAGCCACCACTGGGTTGCAGTCTGGCGAAGAGATCAACCGGCTCAATCGAAGTGAGCGAGAGGACCGCGATGTCGCGGTCATGCTTGACGACCGGAGATCCGCGCTGATCCCAACCGAGAGACGAAGAAGCGCAGTCACCCTCCCGTGGTCGCCGCTCTATTCGGCGGCTGAGTAGGGCTGAGTGCAACACTCGGTCTGAGAGCGGGGTCGGTTTGCGTCGACACGCGCGACCAGGTGGTGCTCCCAATGGCGATGGCGCCGAGCATAGCGAACGCCTCCCGCCACCATTCCGAGGGAATGCCGATATGCGAAAGGGCAAGGGTCACATCATACCCGGCGCGCGCTGCCGGAACCGCGAATAGCAGCCCAATGACAAGGCGGACAACGGGGGCGCGCGCGACGGAGAAGGCGTAACGCCCGAGCACGAGCGTGCAACAGGCCACGATGAAACCAATGACGATGGCCCCGAACGGACCCATCCCAGCCTGAAATGAATTGATCCCAGCCGTGAGGCCAACGAAAAACGGCAACGCATGGATAGCAAGCGCGAACAGTGCCCAGCATAAGACACCGAGCCCGACAATATTGAGGAGAATACCTGTTGTGATCATGGTGATGGCTCCTGTGACAAAGGTTGCAAGGGTCGCGCCTTCCACCACCACCACGGCGCGGTCCAAAGAATAGCCGATCTCGCGCGCGTTTGGAATCCCTTGCGGTCAGGCTCGCGAGCCAGGTTTCAGGTCGGAACAAGGCGGGGCGAGCGCGGGCGGCCCGGTTCACTGTTACAGTGCAGAGCGGAGATTGCCGCTCTGCAGGTTCGATGGATAGCTGTTCAATTGGGGATACGGCGGCGCTCACACGCCGCCGTTGCCGAATTTCCAGACGGGGATGCCGAGCTTCCGTGCCTTGTCGGCCAGGTTCTCCTGAATGCCGGTGCCGGGGAAGACGATGACACCGATCGGCAGCACGTCGAGCATCTGATCGTTGCGCTTGAAGGGTGCTGCCTTGGCGTGTTTGGTCCAATCGGGTTTGAAGGCGATTTGCGGAACCTTGCGATGGTCGGCCCAGCGGGCGGCGATGCGTTCAGCGCCCTTCGGCGAACCGCCGTGCAAGAGAACCATGTCCGGATGCTTGGCGTGGACCTGATCGAGCTTGTCCCAGATCAAGCGGTGATCGTTGCTGTCGAGGCCGCCGGTGAAGGCGATCTTCGGCCCGGGAGGCAGCATGACCTCGGTGTCGGCCCGGCGCCTGGCGGCGAGAAAGTCGCGGCTGTCGATGACAGCGGAAGTCAGAGCACGATGGTTGACCTTCGAACCACTGCGCGGGTGCCAGTGCGATCCGGTCTGGCGGGCGAAGTGTTCGGCGGCCTGGTCGCGGAAGAGTTCCATGACATCGCGGCGTTCGATCAAACTCATGCCCTCCGCGGTGAGACGCTCCAGTTCGACCGAGCGGATCTCGGAGCCATCCTGGTCGCGTTGGCTGCGCTTTTGCGCCTGCTCGTTGTCGTCGAGTTCACGTTCGACCCGCTCGCTGGCGCGGTGAAAGAGATTGACGGTTGACCACAGGAGGTCCTCGAGGTCGGGTTCGAGGCGGGTTTCGCTCAAGGTCGCGGTGAATGCGTCGAAGATGTCGGCGACGGCACTGGTGACGGTACGGGCTTCGGGAAGCGGTCTCGGGTCGGGCTCGTCCTGGAAGGGGCGATAGCCGTGGAGCTGGAGCTCGGTAAGGATGTGATCGGTTGGGGATGTCGCATGCGGCGGCTCAAAGACCTGTTCGTCATGGTCGATCGTCATGGTGGCGTCCTTTTGTCGGATCGGCCGGGCCCATCGCGGCCTTCATGGCGACGAAAGGCGGCGGGCGGACCGGACCTGCACCGCCGAGCGAAGCGATAGCGGCCGTAGCGCAGCGGAGGATGGCGGAAGCCGACTATTTTGCCTCGCGATGTAAAGCGTCCGAAGGACGCGACGGAAAATAGTCGGCGGACGCCATTGCGTGGCCGGACCGCTTGCCGCAGAGTCGCCCTCTCAAGAAGGCCGTGGGCGCGGTCCTCTCCGCCAACAAGGAAGCTCCGAGGTCGATGGCACACCGTCAGGGCGGAGTACCAGCCTCATCCCCTATTCCCGCCTAAACCCCCGTACTCAAGAACCTAGCCACGTCTTCGGGGGCGAGCTGGATGCGCAACGCTGCACGTAGCGCGTCGATGTCAAAATTCCGCAGATCCTCGTTGAAATCTCCACACCGCGGCGACAGCACCATCGCCTCGATCCCGGCCGACTGCGCCCTGTCGAACAGTCCGGCCACCGCACCATCGCCCGCGGAATCGTTGTCACGGACGACATAGAGCCGACGCAGCGTTGCCGGGAACAGGATGGCTCCGAGATGCGCGGCCGAGAGTGCTGCGACCATCGCCATATCAGGCATGACGCAACGAGGCGACAGCATAGTCTCGATGCCCTCGCCCGCCGCCATCACATCGCTTGCCGGACCGAAGCGGACCGCGTGCCCGAGCAGGTGACCTATTGCTCGGCGTGGGGTATCGACCGGCGCCTTGTCGCGACCGGACGGATCGAGCCAGGTGCGGTGCGCGCCGGTGATGTGGCCGTGCAAATCGGTCACAGCCGCGATCATTGCGGGCCAGATTTCGGTCGGCGCGTCTGCGTCGGGGCGATAGTAGCAGCGGGGATGGTATCGCAGGCTATTGATGCCATGCAGCTCGGTGATGCCGCGTCCCCGCAAATAGGTTTCCACGACTGTACCGGCAAGCGGTTTCGACATGGCGAACAGGCGCCGTGCCGATTCCGGCGAGCCAGTCGGTACTGGTGACAGATGCGGTCGATGGTCCGACTCGGGTTCGGATCGAGGCAGACTCAGGAAGCGTCGTGCTTCCTCCGTGACATCGTGGAAATCGACCAGGCCGCAACTCTCGCGGATCACGTCGAGGAGGTCACCGTGCTCGCCGGTTGCCGCGTCGGTCCATTTGCCGGCCGGGCGGCCGCCGCTATCCACGCATTTCAGGCGGACGAACATCGATCGGCCCGCCGTGTTCCGGGCGTCGCCGACCTGCCAGTAATTGCCGACGCGACGGCCGTTGGAGAGATAGTGACGACACACCGCTTCGGCCTCGCGCGCGAGGCGATGTGCCAGCTCTGCCGCGTTGCGCAACATGTCACGCCGCCGGCCGAGCGGCGATGCGCGCAATCGGATAGCACTCCAGCACTCTGGCGAGGATCGCAGGCCCGGTCGCGTCGACCGGGACAAAGAAACGCAGCTTCCACGAAATGATCTCGCCGAACAGGCCGTAGGCGCGTAAGCGATCCCGCATCGGCTCGGAGAAACCGGTCAATTCGATCCGGTTCGCACCCATCATGCGGACGCGTCTGACCTGGAGACCCTCGGCGAGATCGAGAATGGTCTTGCCATCCATCAGCGCGGCGAAGGCGTCGTCCGGCGAAAGGTTCGACGTCCCGGTTTCCAGCGCACTGGCAACCCACGCGGGCGAAACCTTGCGGCCGATGATACGCTCGCCGGTGTCGGTCTGGAGCCGATAGACCCGCGTCGACTCGTTCGGCAGGCGCTTCCAGATCGGCAACAGTAAACCAGCGACAATGTGGATCTCGCTGTCGGTGAACTCGGGAATCTCGGCGACTTCGGCCGCCCAGGCGCCGGCGAAGCTGTCGCGGTCGACTTCCCGCCAAAGGGTCTGCGGCATCATTGCCAGCGGGATGGTGGGGTGTTCCATCGGCCGGATCAGGCGAACCCGTCGTTCGACCTCGCCGTCGTCGAGCATCAGACTTCGGGCCGGGACCTGCACGGCAGCGCGGCCCGACTGGCTGTTGACCAAAGGAACCGCGCGGGAATCGGAGAGACGGGCCAGCGCCTCATTTGATGTGACCGGGCGGTTGCGTTCGCGCTGGGTAATGGTCAGCAGGCGCGTCTCGGCGGACGTGCCGGGATGGGTGTAGATCGTCTGCCGGCCGGCGACCACAAAACTCTCGGCCCTCAGCGTCTCCAGCCCAACATCATAGGTGCCGGAAGCGATGGCGCCCTCGATCCGCGCGGTCAGCAGCTGCTCGAACGCGGTGAACAGGATGTTCTGAAGATCGATGGTCAGCGCCAGTAGGCGATTGAGGAATGTCGTGATCGGCGGCAGCTCATCCCTGATGCCATTGGAGTCGGTGAGCTTCAGCCCGGTCGCGTCCTCGAACGCTCCTAGCGAGCATCCCTCGATCTTGCCCATCACCAGCAAGAGATAGAGTTGGCGCAACGCATCGCGCGCGTAATGACTTTCGAGATTGTCTTCGGGGCGGAACAGGCCCTGCCCGCCGGTCTGGCGCTGGCCTTTGGTGATAGCGCCGAGCGTGTCGAGACGCCGCGCGATGGTCGAGAGGAAGCGCTTTTCGGCTTTCACATTGGTCGCGATCGGTCGGAACAGCGGCGGCTGTGCCTGATTGGTGCGGTTGGTGCGGCCCAATCCCTGGATCGCGGCATCGGCCTTCCATCCGGCTTCGAGCAGGTAGTGCACGCGCAGCCTTCGATTCTTCGCCGCGAGGTCAGCGTGATAGGAACGCCCGGTCCCGCCGGCGTCGGAAAAGACGAGAATGCGTTTCGTGTCATCCATGAACGCCTGGGTCTCGCCAAGGTTGGCAGAGCCGGCGCGGTTCTCGACGACCAACCGATCGATACCGTCCGCCCCTCGCTTGCGGACGATCCTGCGCGAACGTCCCGTGACTTCTGCCACCATGTCGGTGCCAAACCGCTGCACGATCTGGTCAAGCGCACCATGAACAGGCGTCAATGACGCCAATTTCTCGATCAACCGGTCGCGCCGCGTGACGGCCTCCCGGCTCTGCACCGGCTGGCCGTCACGATAGACCGGACGCGACGATAGATTGCCCTCACCATCGGTAAACGGCTCATAGAGCTGGGTCGGGAAGCCATGCGCCAGATAGTCCAGCACATATTCGCGCGGGGTGATGTCGACCTGGACGTCGCCCCATTCCTCCGTTGGGATTTCGGCAAGGCGGCGTTCCATCAACGCCTCGCCGGTCGAGACGATCTGGATCACGGCGGCATGGCCGTCCCCAAGATCGCGCTCGACGGATGCGATCAGCGACGGCGTCTTCATCGCCGTGATGAGATGATTGAAGAAACGTTGTTTTGCCGATTCGAACGCGGACCTGGCCGCGGATTTCGCCTGCGCGTTGAGCGTGCCTGTTGCGCCCGTGATGTTTGCCGCCTGCATGGCGGCTTCGAGATTGTTATGAATGATCGAGAAGCCCCCCGCATAAGCATCGTAGATGCGTATCTGTTCGTCGGTCAGACGGTGCTCAACCAATTCGTACGCGACACCCTCATAAGAAAGGGAGCGGGCCGTATAGAGGCCAAGCGCTTTCATATCGCGTGCGAGCACTTCCATTGCCGCGACGCCGCCGGCCTCGATCGCCTCGACGAACTCGCTGCGCGTCACAAACGGAAAATCCTCGCCGCCCCACAACCCGAGGCGCTGGGCGTAAGCCAGGTTATGAACCGTGGTGGCGCCGGTCGCCGAGACGTAGACGATGCGCGCGTTTGGCAGAGCATGCTGAAGACGAAGTCCTGCGCGGCCCTGCTGCGATGCCGCCTGGTCGCCGCGTTCGCCCTTGCCGCCGACCGCGTTCTGCATCGCGTGAGACTCGTCGAAGATGATGACCCCGTCGAAATCGGCGCCCAGCCATTCCACGATCTGTTTGACCCGCGAAACCTTCTCGTCGCGCGCGTCGGACCGCAGCGTGGCGTAGGTGGTGAAAAGGACGCCCTGCTCCAGACGGATCGGCACGCCCTGCCGGAACCGCGACAACGGCGTCACCAGCAGCCGTTCCACTCCGAGCGCCGACCAGTCGCGCTGGGCGTCCTCGATCAGCTTGTCGGACTTGCTAACCCACACCGCACGGCGGCGGCCCTTGAGCCAGTTGTCGAGCAGGATGCCGGCGACCTGACGGCCCTTGCCCGCGCCGGTACCGTCTCCCAAAAACCAGCCGCGCCGGAATTGCACGGCATTGTCAGCATCGTCGCGGGCCGCGCAGACGAGGTCATAGGTCTCGTCAACAGTCCATGATCTCGCAAGGAAGTGAGAATGCGCCTCGCCGGCATAGATGACGGACTCAAGCTGCGCGTCGGACAGCAGGCCGTTCGTGATGATATCAGTCGGAAGGTGCGGCCGATAGGACACGATCGGCGGCGCCACCGACGCCATGGCGGCCGACTGTACCAGCTTGGTGGGATGTGGCTGACAGCCGGGAATACAGATCGATTGAAGCGCGTATTCTTCATAGAGCGCTTCGGTGATCCGGCCGCTCTCAGCCGGTGTCCATGCGACGGTCTCATAAGCGAGTTCAACGGCCACGGGATCCGACGTGGGGGCTGTGATGCTAGACGGGCGCATGGCATAGGTGCGGACTGTTCGGGGAATGGCCGGACGCATGATCGACGGAGCGGTAACAGCACTCGCGATCGGCAACCGTGCTGGAACGTACTCCGTGACCCAGCCAAGCAGCGTGGCAACGTCCGGCGCCACGCCGAGAGGTGACGGAAATGCGGTCGCATCGTCCGCGGGTAACCGATCGATCACGGTCAGGCGCGTCTCGATGGTGGTGCCGTGCCTGGCGAACACCGTGCCGACAATGGCGGCGGTGAAGACGACGCGCCCGCGTTCCTGCAACCGGATGAAGGCATCGCGCCAGACCGGATTGTCCGGCGAACAACTCGCCCCGGTGATTGCGACCAGCCGGCCGCCCTCGGGGAGCCGCGCCACGGCCGACGCGACGTGTCGCAAGGCAGCGTCAGCCATGCGGCGGTCGACGTTGGCAATGGCCGAGAATGGCGGATTCATCAGCACGACGTTTGGCGAGACGCCAGCGTCGAGATGATCGTCGATATGCGCGGCGTCGAAACGGGTGACGGCGATGCCGGGAAAGAGAAGCGAGAGAAGTTTTGCGCGGGTTTCGGCGAGTTCGTTAAGAGCGAGGGACGCGCCTGACAGCTCGGCCAGGATCGCGAGCAGACCGGTACCGGCCGAAGGCTCCAGCACGATGTCATCAGGCGTGATCGCAGCCGCTGTGGTCGCCGTAAGCCCAAGCATAATAGGTGTACTGAACTGCTGAAGCGCCTCGCTCTCTTCCGAGCGGCGGGTGTGGGTCGGAAGAAGGCCCGCGATCTTGGCCAGCATCGGCAGCATCGCGGCCGGCGAAGCGGCACGCGCGCGCATGGCCGGACCGAACTTGCGAACGAACAGGACGGTGGCCGCCTCGCAGGCGTCGTAAGCCGTCTTCCAGTCCCACCCGCCATCGGCATCGGAGGCGCCAAAGGCGCTTTCCATCGCCGTGCGCAGCACAGGCGCATCGATGCGCCGACCGCGCTCGAGATGCAGAAGAAGATCGTGCGCGGCTTTGGCGATCGCGACGGCCTTGTTCACAGAACCGGACGCAACGGAAAGCGGCGCAGCCGCAACAGCGGATGCGGAGATGGAAGGCGATGTCATGGGGAGAACCTCGAAAGAGCTGGGGAAGGATTAAGCCGCGGGGCGCTCTCTCGACCGCGCCGGCTCAAACCCGTCCCGGCCCGACTCTCCCTCTCAAGGCCCGGGGATGCGGGCGGTGTAACGCCCGCACTGATCTCCGCGCGTGCGACCTAGCCGCACGGCCATGCCCGACGGTCGATTTGACCGCGCCACCACGCGATCCCGTGTTCGCGGGATGCGTTGGCGAGCCACAGCAAGACATCGCCATGACATGCGAGTGGTGCGCAGAAGCAGACGAGGTCGTGCCCGCACAGTTCGTCGAGCGCCCGCAGCAGATGGTGCTGATCGCGCAGCCAGCGTTCATATTTTGCGATTACGGTCGCACGGTCGCCATCGGGGCCTATCCTGAATGGATTACCCCATTTGCTGCCGCGGCCGATGTAGACGGCCCAGTCGGAACGCCTGACTTGCGCTTGTTGAGAATCCTGCACATCGCTATCGCCTCCTGATCTTTCCGTTGCGGTGAAGAGGTCGGAAGACGCGGTTCAGGATTCGCATGTCACGCATCGCCGAAGGCGATGCGGAAACGGCTTGCCCGTTGACATGCGAGTCGCCGCGTCCAGACCCGGTTCACCGCACGGGATCAGGTCGGCGATGGTCCCGGCAGGGTTTCGGCTGGCGGCAAATAGGCGTCGTAGGGATCGCCATCGACGAGGTGGCCAAACGGCGTGAAGACATAGTCCGTGCCCTCACGCCCGACGGCGCAGATGACATACCGGGGTTCGCCAGTGACGGAGTCGGTGCACTCCATCAGGGCAAGATTACCGTCGGATGCAGCGCGGAGCAGCGTGTCGAAATTCTTGCCGATATAGTCGGGGATGCTCGTGGCGGGACTCCAAATAAATGCGCCCGGCGGGGAGGCCGGGCGACGAAGCCAAAAGTGAGGAGGGGGTGATCAGGCAGGGTTCGCCCGCCGCCGTTCGGCTCGCGCATCGCAGCCATGGCGGCTCTGTAGACTGCCGAACCCCGCTCCTCGCTGAGATTAGTCTGCTCCACCACGGGGAGACAGCCGGCGCGGATGTTGGCGTCCGTGACGGCGTCAGCGGAGGTTGTTGCGAGCGCCTCGTCGGTTTCGACCATATGACCTATTTCCGCGCGGACATCCTGCTCGTTGAGACACAACAGCGTATGGACGCCGAAGCCGGGAGCGGTCGGGGCCGCGCGGTGTTCGGCCTCGTCCATGAAATCGAAGAGGATATCCTCGCTGCTCTTGCCCCTGATGGCATCGGCGGTAATGAGAATAGCCATGCCACCGAAGCCGTCGGCCCGCATCCTGGTACAGGTGAACGCGGAGAGCACACTGACGTGGTCAAGCGTTGCCGATCGTTTGACGATGTCCTGGAAGATGAACTCCCATGACGTCATGCTGAGATCGAACGCTACGTCGGAGTTATCTTCCCCGATGTTCTTAATGTGATCGAGGACGAAGGTGGCGGTCTCGCTTGCAACGCCATCCGACGCTGCGAGCGCGTTGCGGAGGGCCTCGATCGGTAACTCGATCAGCTCGGCCGGCAATATCTCCGCGAAGAAATAGAGCCCGTCGCCGTCAGGTTCACTCTCGAAGATCTGCATCAACAGCAACCGTTCGAGCGGTGTCATGTCGGCATTCGGAATGGTGGGTTGAACGACTGTGGGGGAGAAATAGTCGGCCATATCGGATCTCCAGAGATGCGAAAGCCCGACACAAAGCCGGGCTGATCGGATGAAGAGTGAGAGGGTGGTCAGGTGGAAGACGCAAAAGGATCGACTTCCCGATGGATCGGCTGGGCCCGGCCCATCCAGGGTTCGGGCCGGATGCAGCGCACCCAATCAGCGAAGCTCGGGATGAACCCGAGGTCCTCGATGACGTGCTGCTCGCCGATCAATCTGACGGGCACGACACGACCGGTCGATATCGTAATCGTCGCGCCGAAGAAGCGCTCAAGCATGAAGATTCCTTCGGCGTGATGACGCAGCGCGCGATGACGGAAGTCGGCGGTGACTGCCTTCGACTCATCGAACCATTGATGCAGCGGCAAGTAGTTGTCGGCCGCCCCGCCCCATTTGCGCACCGACGAAAGGGCATGGTGATAAGGATGTCCCATTGTCGCCTCCTCAGAATTCGTGAGAGAAATTTTCGGATGACGTATACCGTTCGTTGTAGTCGAGCTTGATCGTCCGCTCAGCGACGTCGAAGGTGAATTCGCCATAGGCGCCCTCGTTAATCTCCCAACCGGAGTGGACCTGTCGGAGGAAATCGTAGGCCAGCGTTTCGACGGCCTCGTGAACGGTCAGGGTCTGGCGTTCGATCTCGGGGCTTTCCCAGGTCGTGCGCGCAATCTCGATCCGGTCGGAGGGCAGCAGAATGGTTCCCTCCCCTGCCTCCACGTCAATGCGCTCGATCTGGCCGCTGTCGCCGTAGCCGTCGAAGATGACGGTGACGGTCTCGACTCCGGCAGCCGCAAGCGCATCGAACAACACGGCTTTGTTGGCCGCCCGAATCTCCTCGGCGCGGCACGCGTATTCGCGCTGCTTCTGGTCGAAAGCCGCGCCGTCAATAGCGGGGGCGAGTGACGATTGTGGGTTGGTCATGATGGTTCTCCGGAAACGGAAAGAGCCCGGCGCGGTGGCCGGGCTCGACGAGGTGAAGGGGCAAGGTGGTTGGAGCGGCGGGTCAGGCGGCCCGTCCCTCGACGACATCGGCACCGACTTCATCCTCGGTGACGTCTTCGAGGCGCACGTTGGAATGGGCATGTTGTCCCAACCAACGTTCGGCCGCGTCACGGTTTTCCGCAAGATGAAGCAGCTCGACAACGCCAGCATGCTGCTGGAGGATGCGCACGGAACCGATGGCCAGTCGTTCGATGATCTCAAATCGGAGATCGCTTTTGACGGAATGCGTACGCAAAACTGTCACCAGCACGACACCAGCGCTGGCGAAATCACCCTCGTGGAGGGTGATCCTCGCGGGCGATGTATGTGTTGGCTGATCGCGCTGCGGCTCCTTCCTGACCAGGCGCGCGACGCCGTTGCGACTTTGCCATGCGGCGAGCTTCTTGTTGAAGCGCGCGGGAGGTTTTGGCGTACCGTCCGAATATCCGATGAGTGAACCGAGCGGGGCATTGTCGTAGACATGTTGAGCAGACATGGACGTTCTCCTGAAACGGTGAAAGCCCGGCGGTTCCTGCTAGTGCAGGGCCGGGCGTGTGGAATGGGATTGGATGTAGACAAGTTCCCACGGGGCGGCTGTCGCCGCCCCGTGAGGTGTGGATCATTCGGCTGCGACGACGCGCGGTTGATCCTCGTCGTTCTCGGCCTCTAGCTCGTCGTCATCGGCGAGGAATTCGGGTAACGCCTCCGCTTCGCTGTCCGTCGCATCGCTGGCGACGTCGATCTCGGCAAGCCGAAGCGGTTCAGGTAGCCAGCCCGTCCCCTCCAACAGCCGCTCGGCCTCTCGGGCCATGTCGGCTTTCTTCAGGTGGTCGATCAGTTGCACCGATGGCTCGCCCTTAGCCTCGCGCACCGCTTCGAGAATGCGAGGCTTGGTGACGCGGCCGAGATAGTTATCGACGGTCGGCTTCCAGCCCGCCGTCACCATGTGGAGTCCAACGGCACGAGCCAGCACATCGGCCTGGTCGAGCCGGCCGCGAACGCTATGCGCGGAAATATGACCTCCATTATACCGATTGGCGGGCTCGTGGAGCGCGTTGACCGCGGATGACGCGCAATGAGCAAACAGTGCGGCCTGCTCCTTTCCGTTAAATGCCGTGAGGACGTCCCATAGATCGCCTTCATCCTTGGGCAGCCGGACTTTCCACCCATCGTGCCTGATGTCGATGGCTTCGGCCGAAGCGCTCTCCTTCAGACCCGGCGCGTGTGCCGGGAATGTGGGGGCGCGGATCGCGATCTCGAGGCAGCCGCTCGACGATGCAAAGCGATAGAACGTCGCCAGCACGAAATTGTGCAGCACCGCCTGGAAGGCGACGCTCGGATCGTTGGCCAAAGCATTGCGCAGCGCCAGTGTGCGATGGGCAGTCAGCTCGGTGATGAGCCGATCCGGCAGCGGCTTGACGGTGTCGTCGTCCTCCTCCTCGACGGGTTCGGACGGCGCGCTGCCGACGGTGATGACCGCACGCTGGATCGAACTATTGACCCTTGATCCGTCGTCGGTCTCTCCGTCGCCTTGTACTTCGCTTTCGGGATCGACGACAACGGGAGCCTCATCTTCCGGCCGCACGTAGCCACGGGCGATAGCGAGCAAACCCTCGGCATCAATGCTGACGAAGACGCCGGCGCGGGCGATCTGGGCCGGATCGTAGATAAGCGATCGAGATTCCAGGACGGACCGCGCCGCCTCGATTTCTCCGAGGCGCTGATCAATCCCGTCCGGCAGCTCGTCGGCGTCCTGGTAATCTTCCTCGATCTTGGCGTGCTCGGCATGGAGTGCGTCAAGCGTCGCTCGCTCCTCCTCCGTCAAATCAGCCGGCTCGCCCTCAAGCTGCCGGAGACCGTTGGCGTGACCGTAGGAGAAATCCACGGCAACTGCGATCCACTTCCAGCCCTCGCCAGCAATAGCCTCGGCATCTGCCTTGAGCTTCTCAGCCACCAGCCGATCAAGCAGCGGGACGTCCCGCAGCCAGCCGCCATCGTCGTGCTCGAACAGATCGCGCATCACGACACCGCCGACCTGCTCGTAGGCATCCAGTCCGATGAACTGGGCGCGACGGTCGGAAGCACGGACGGTGTTCTCCGTCAGCATCCGCCGGATCTGATACGGTTCGTCAAGTTGAGAGCGGCTCACATTATCCCAAGCCTGCTCCTGTCGCGCCTGGTCGGCGGTCACGGAGAAGGCCATGAGCTGTTCGAGTGTCATGCCATCGTCGGCATAAACCTCATGCAGCTTCGGAGACACCGACGCCAAGCGTAGGCGCTGCCTGACGATCGCCGGCGTCACAAAGTGACGGGCAGCAATCTCCTCCTCACTCATGCCGCCGTCACGCAAACTCTGAAACGCGCGGAATTGATCGAGCGGATGCAGGCCGATCCGCTCGTCGTTCTCGGCGAGGGAGTCGTCCTCGGCGATGCCGCCATCCCGGACGACACAGGGCACAGGTTGCGTCTTTGCCATACGCTTCTGCTTCACCAGCAGTTCAAGCGCGCGGTAGCGTCGTCCGCCGGCTGGTACTTCGAACATGCCGGTCTCCTGGCCGCCGGCATCGACGACAGCTCGAACGCTCAGGCTTTGCAGCAGCGTGCGCTGGGCGATGCTCTCTGCCAGTTGCTCGATCGAGACTCCGGCCTTCACGCGCCGGACGTTGGACTGGCTGAGCACCAGCTTGTTGAAGGGAATATCACGGGAGGGACTGAGCTTGATCTTCGAAACGGCGCTAGCCATGTCGGATTCTCCACGACGGGCGGCCGGGAGACTCTCTCTCGACCTCCAACCCGTCAGTGCGCCAAACCCGGCCCTCTAACTCTGATCTGAAAGGAGGAAACCGGGTTGGAAGGCTAACTACCGATCAACTCCGGAGATTGAGAAACCCTTCCCAGCGCACGGTTCAGCGTGGGGCGCGAAGCGAGCGGGTGCCGTCGCCTTACCCCGGCGCGAGGGGCTGGCTCCTCAGTCGGTTTGAGGGAATATCAAACCTGTGGATTTCGCCTTGACGACGCCGCAGCAGGTCGTGGGGGGCAAGACCAACATGGACGGGCTGGATCACGAATAAACGACAAGACTCGCTTTCACGCGAGGGATCGCCGCCAATGGCCGAGAAATTGCATAGCTTGGTCATCGGCAAATTGCAGCAAAGACCGCTCCTAACATCGACTCGTGCCGAACGTAACTCGCGGTCGAGATGCACTTCTAATCGATCAGCTTCGTCACAGCTTCCGGTGCTTCCAGGAAGGCATACGGATTCAAAAATTGGCGCCGCCAGAGGAAGTTTCGATCGACCTTGCTGAGCTTTGCCTCATCGCATACAGCGGGCCAGCTGTGCTTGATCGTTTTGACCTGTTTGGTCGCAAGCAGGATAGCCTCGGCGTTGTTCAACAAAAACAGTGGCGCCGCTTTCAGGCACAGAGCGATTTGGCTTGCGCGCTGCTGGCCCGTGATCAGCATTGCTTGGCTGGCTTCTCCACCTGTCCGATTTTGCGGACAGATGTCGTATGCCGGCGTCAAGGACAGGTCCTTGCCGTTCCAGAAGGCGGCGTGATTACGCGCATGGTCATCGGTATTTCCACAAAGAATGTTGAAGAGCATTCGTGCAAATAGTTCTTTGAGAGTCTCCCTTGGCGCATGAAACCGGTGCCGAATGATCGTCGCGAGTTGCTCATAGCTGGCATAGCGGACCATGAGTTCGTCCAGTTCGAGCAGTGTGAAGGCGGAAACCATGGCTTTGCGGCTCCAGCCTCCGTCCACCTTCACGCGATCAAAGCGTTCGATAAGGAGGACGTCCTGTCCCGCGGCGCGCTCAAGGCTCACCGGGGCAACAGTCAGGCCGACTTCAGAGGCCAGACGCATGGCGATGTACTCGGCTTTAACGACCCCGTAGAGGTCGTCCTGCGATGAGAATTTTGCAACAAATTTCTTGTTGCCCGATGTGATCATCGACTTGGGGCGTGCACCCCCAATCGAGCTTCCATGGAGAAGAGCTCGGTCGAGTTCGGCCGTGAGCGGAACTCCCTTTTCGACCAACGCTGCGGCGTTCAGGAGTTCCTGAAGAGAGGCCTCGGCTCCTTCTCGCGCCACGTATTTTGCGGAGGATGCCTGAAAATCCAGTGCGCCGATGCGGTCTGAACCGGTTCCCAGCAGATAGGTGAACTCATCGACGCTACCTGGATCGATATTCTTGCTTTGCACTCCGAATTTTCGATTGATGATGATGCGGCGGCCCCATGCGTCGGGAGCCGCATCGCGAATACAGCTCGGCATGCTCAACCCCGCCGTAAGCGGCAAGATCCCGCTCCGCAGCGGCAATTCCGGTTCGTAGAGTGGAATGGCATCGTTACGCGCGAGGTAGCTTCGCCCGTAGTTGAATACGAGTTGCTTGCCACTTGCCGATAAAAGGCCAGCAACGACGGGTTCTGCTTGATCCGGGAGCCAGACCCAGACAAAGGCCCGGGTGTATTCGACATCAGAAGTCATCGTCGGCCTCGATACGCGGATTGCGAACCGATTTCGGCAGCAGCGCCATTACTTCGCGACTGGTCTGGACGGCCTTGGATAGTGCTGTCTGATCGATATCGAATAGTCTCACGCCGACAATTGTCGCGACCTCGAAGACCGCGCCGATCGTGCATCCGGGATCGCCGGTCTCGATGCGCCGCAGGAGACCACGCGAGATCCCTGCCCGGTCGGTCACATCGACGGCCTTGAGCTTGCATTCGATACGCGCTTTGCGAATGAGCTGGCCAAGGAGGGCCATAGCGTCAGCGGCATAGGGGGATTGAGGGCGTTGAGTTTTCGGCATCCGCGATCCATAAATGGCGCATATTAGTATCTACGATCCTTTAATAGCTCTTTCGGCTCGAACCGTCAACCAAGATGGATCATAAATGACCCATTTAAAATCATATGGACTGTTTATGTATCGCAAACCCAGTCCGATTTCCCAAAACGCCCCCTGACCGCCCCCAAAGGAACGTGCGTTCTATGATGATCGATGCAGCTCGGATCTGCCTTCAATTTCGCTTTCCAACCAGTGACCGGCGAGACTGCGCCGAAGCGAAGCGCAGGCAGGAGAAAGAGGCAGCCGCAGGAGCGTCAGCATAGCGCCGACGCTGAAAGCGGCGGGACGCGGGACCGACTGCAGTCGCGAGACCGGTTAAGAAGGCACCCGCAGAGGGGCAGTGATAGCGACGCCGGAATGAAATGACGGCGGGACCCGAAGGCGAGTGCCTCCGGCGAGCGACTCATGATCGCGCGAGGGATCGAAGCCGGATGGCGTGCGCCGTTGTGGCGTGAAGAAGAAGGGAGTGTTCGAAAGAATGGAGCCTACTGGTTTGGCTCTTATCTGCCCGACTTACCGGTGTCGGAAACGACTGAGACCTCGAAAGAGGAACGGGACCAGAGCATGTCGGGAAACGTCTCGAAATCGGGCGCCGCAGCCCGGTGGAGAGCACAAGGTAAGGTGTGCATGGT
>Ga0307516_10003579_pt1 | contig 19815 bp, 18 predicted proteins | sample 19_EM_MG_FD_203310 | JGI IMG/M metagenome (GOLD analysis project Ga0307516, IMG submission 203310) | Populus trichocarpa ectomycorrhiza microbial communities from riparian zone in the Pacific Northwest, United States - 19_EM | ecosystem: Host-associated > Plants > Roots > Unclassified | place...
GTGTAGGTGTCGCCGATGCGAAACGGCAGCGAGGCGAACACCGTGCCGGCATCACTGCGCTGCAGGCCCTCGACGCGGATGTCCTTCAGCACGAAAGGCTCGATCGCCCAGGCCGATCCGGCCTGGAGCGCAGCGGCCAACGCGATGCAGAGAACAGTGGGGCGAAGAGAGGTCGAGCGGGGGAAGGAGGATCGCATGCGGTCGGTCATTGCAGGCCCAGGAGGCGGGCCACATCGTTGTAGAGAGCCAGGGACATCATCATGAGCATGATGGCCACTCCGCCACGCTGCAGCCTGTCAAGCCACAGGTCGGAGACAGGCCGCCCTGTCAACCCCTCGAAAAGATAATACATCAGGTGCCCGCCGTCGAGGACCGGCAGCGGCAGCAGGTTCAGCACCCCGAGGCTCACGCTGACGATCGCGAGGAAGCCGAGGTAGTAGGCCAGGCCCAGCCGGACCGACTGGCCCGCGTAGTCGGCAATCGTCAGCGGCCCGCTCAGGTTCTTCAGCGAGGCCTGGCCGATCAACATCTTGCCGAGCATCTTCAGCGTCAGCACCGACATCTGCCAGGTTTGCGTGACGGCGCGCGCGAGGCCGTCAAACACACCGTATTGCACTGTCACCATCTCGGGTGGCTGGCCCGGGAACACGCCGATGCGGCCGACCCGTTCGCCGGCTTCGACCACCACCGTTGGCGTGACGGCAAGTTCGAGCACCTGGCCGGCGCGCTCGACGCGCCATTGCATCGGGCGCGCCAGGCCGTCGCGGCCGCTGGCACGGATGAGTTCACGCACCCGGGAAGCGTCGACGATGGGGTTGCCGTCGATGCCGAGCACACGGTCGCCGACCCGCAGCCCGGCCTTTGCCGCGGCCCCGTCTTCGGTCACCCGGCCCAGCACGGGCTCGCTGAAGGCATTGCCCACACCGATGCGCTGCATCAGCTTGGCATCGACCTCGCTGACGCCGAGCGTGTCGAGTTCGAGCGTGGTGCGCCGCTGGGCGCGGCCATCGCGGTCGGTCACCATCAGTTGCAGGCGCTCGCCGCGCATCACGGCCTGCGTCAGTTCCCAGCGCAGGTCGGTCATCGAGCGCAGGTCGTGCCATTCGGTGCCGTCACTTGAGTAGGCTCGCACCCAGTCGCCCGACTTCAGGCCGGCGCGGTCGGCCAGGCTGGCAGCCGCGGGCGGGCCGAGTACGGCTTTGGGTTCATCGATGCCGATCCAGTGCGCTGCCGCGTAGAGCGCCACCGCCAGCAGCAGGTTCGCCACCGGCCCCGCCGCGACGATGGCCGTGCGTTGCCACAAGGGCTTGTGATTGAAGCTGCGCTCGCGCTCATGCGGGGCGACGGCGCCTTCTCGCTCATCGAGCATCTTGACGTAGCCGCCCAGCGGCAAGGCACACAGCACGAACTCGGTGCTGTCGGGCGTGGCCTGGCGGCGCAGGATCACCCGCCCGAAGCCGACCGAAAACCGCAGCACCTTGACGCCGCAAGCCACCGCCACGCGGTAGTGGCCGTACTCGTGGATGACGATCAGCACGCCGAGCGTGAAAATGAAGGCCAAAACGGTGATGATCATGCCGACAGGCCCTTCACGAACCGCTGCGCCTCGGAGCGCGTTTGCGCGTCGAGTTCGAGCAACGCGTGGATCGAATCGCAGGCACCTGCCTGCGCAGTGACACGCTCGAGCATCCGAGCGTTCACGCTGTGAATCTGATCGAAGCGAATGGTTCCCGCCAGAAAGGCCGCGACCGCCACTTCATTGGCCGCGTTCAACACCGTCGTGCTGCCTTGCGGCCCACGTAAAGTTTCCCAGGCCAGGCCCAGGCCGGGATAGCGCGCGTGGTCGGGCGGCTCGAAGCTCAGCGCCGCGAGCGTGCCGAAGTCGAGCTGCCCGGCGCCCGATTCGATGCGCAGCGGGAACGACAGGCCGTAGGCGATCGGCACCCGCATGTCGGGCGTGCCGAGTTGCGCGAGCACCGAGTTGTCGCGGCACACGACCATCGAGTGCACGATCTGCTGAGGGTGAATCAGCACCCGAATCTGCTCGGGCTGAAGATCGAACAACCAGCGCGCTTCGATCACTTCGAGCGCCTTGTTCATCATCGTGGCCGAGTCGACCGAAATCTTGCGGCCCATCGCGAAGTTGGGGTGTGCGCAGGCTTCATCGGGTGTCACCGCGGCGAGCGTGGCCGGGTCACGGCGGCGGAACGGGCCACCGGACGACGTGAGCAGGATGTGGTCCATGCGCTGCGCCCAGGCCGAGCGGTCTTCGGGCAGGCACTGGAAGATGGCCGAGTGCTCGCTGTCGATCGGCAGCAGCGTCGCGCCGCCGCGCTTGACGGCCTGCATGAAGAGCGCACCGCCCACGACCAGCGCTTCCTTGTTGGCAAGCAGCAGTCGTTTGCCGGCGCTCGCCGCCGCGAGGCAAGGCGCCAAGCCGGCGGCGCCGACGATGGCGGCCATCACCGAGTCGACCTCGGGGTGCGCGGCGAGTTCGCACAGCGCTGCCGGGCCCGCCAGCACTTCGGTTGGAACCCCGTGCGCTTGCAGGCGTTCGCGCAACGCGCGCGCCTGCGCTGGCTCGGGCAGCACCGCGAAGCGCGGCTTCCAGGTGAGGCATTGTTCGAACAGCTCGTCAACGCGGCTCTGGGCCGTCAGCGCGAACACTTCGAAGCGCTCCGGGTGCCGGCCGATCACATCGAGCGTGCTGGTGCCGACCGAACCGGTGGCGCCGAGAATGCACACGCGTTGGCGGGCGGCGGGGTTCGGTGCGTTCATGTCAGCGAGACCCAGGCCAGGGCAAGAGGAAACACCGGCAACAGCGCGTCGACCCGGTCGAGCACACCGCCGTGCCCCGGCAACAGGGCACTGCTGTCTTTGGCCCCGGCGCTGCGCTTGACGAGCGACTCGAACAGGTCACCGACCACGCTCATGGCCGACAGGAACACGACCACGAGCACCAGACCGGCGAGGCTGAAGCGTGCCGACAAGCGCGCGTAGAGACTGGGTGAATCCATCGCCCAGGTGGCGTCGGCGAGCAGCCAAAGTGCTGCCAGCACGATCGCGCCGGCCATGCCGCTCCACACGCCTTCCCAGCTCTTGCCCGGGCTGATGGCCGGCGCGAGCTTGCGTTTGCCGAACGCGCGCCCGCCGAAGTAGGCCGCGATGTCGGCGGCCCAGACGAGGCAGAACACCGAAAGAATGAAGTTGATGCCCAGGGTCTTGGCGTGCGCCAGCGCGAGCCACGCCGTCCACAACAGCGCGAGCCCCACAACCCACCGGACAGCGACCGGAACCAAGGGCCACGCACTGGGCCCGCCGCGCAGCACAAACGCGCCACCCAGCACCCACACGGCGCTCGCGGCCCACCACACGAGCGCCGGCGGTGCCGCGGCCCAGCCGGCCCACAGCGCGAGCGCGCACAGGGCGGCGAGCAACAAGCCCATCGGCACCGACGCTGCACCGGCACCGTTCAGGCGGCCCCATTCCCAGCCGGCCGCCGCCATCAGCAACAGCGACAACACCGCGAAAGGCCAGGCCGACGCCGCGAACAGCGCCGGCAGCAGGAACGCCATCAGGATCAGCGCGGTGATGACACGCTGCTTGAGCATGTTCAGCTTCCGCCCAACGCGGTGTGGTGGGTACCGGCGCCGTTGGCCACACCCGCGTTGCTGTTGACGGCGCCGAAGCGACGGTCGCGGCGCGCGTATTCGGCGAGCGCGGCGTCGAGTTCGGCGTCGTCGAACTCGGGCCACAGGCAGTCGCTGAACACCAGCTCGGCATAAGCCGCCTGCCAGAGCAGGAAGTTGCTGATGCGCACTTCGCCGCCGGTACGAATGAAGAGATCAGGGTCAGGCGCGTGGCTCAGCGCCATGAAGCCGTTGAGCACGGCCTCGTCGAGCTCGCTGGGAGCCACGCCGGCCAGCATCGCTTGGCGGCAGGCTTGCACGATGTCCCAGCGGCCACCGTAGTTGAACGCGACCGACAAGGTGATGCGGGTGTTGTGCGCCGTGCTGCTCTCGGCCTGCTCCCAGGCCTGGCGCAGCTTGTCGGAAACCTGGCTGCGGTCGCCGACGATGCGGATGCGCACGCCGTGGCTGGCGAGCTTGCCAAGGTACTTCGCCACGGCCACCAGCACCAGGCCCATCAGGCCCGACACTTCTTCGGTCGGGCGCTTCCAGTTCTCGGACGAGAACGCGAACACGGTGAGGTACTCGATGCCCCGGTCGGCGCACGACAGCACGGTGCGCACCAGCGCATCGACACCCTGCTTGTGGCCGAAGAAGCGCGGCATGAAACGTTTCTTGGCCCAGCGGCCGTTGCCATCCATGACGATGGCCACGTGGCGCGGCACGGGGGCGGCCGAAGCCGAAAGGTCGGTCACGCGAGCCTGCCTCAAACGGCCATGATCTCGGCTTCTTTGCCCACGATGAGGCGGTCGATCTCGGCGATGTAGCGGTCGGTGAGCTTCTGCAGTTCGTCGAGCGAGCGGCGCTCTTCGTCTTCGGAGATTTCCTTGTCCTTGAGCAGGCGCTTGGCGTGCTCGTTGGCGTCGCGGCGCAGGTTGCGCACCGCCACCTTGGAGTCTTCACCGGTGTTGCGCACGACCTTCGTGAGCTCGCGGCGGCGCTCTTCGGTCAGCGCTGGCATCGGCACCCGCAGCAGGTCGCCTTGTGCGGCCGGGTTCAGGCCGAGGTCGGATTCGCGGATCGCTTTTTCGATCTTCGCGCCCATGCCCTTTTCCCAGGGCTGGACGCTGATCGTGCGGGCGTCCATCAGCGTCACGTTGGCGACCTGGCTGATCGGCACCATGGCGCCGTAGTAATCGACCTGCACCTGATCGAGGATGCCGGGGTGGGCACGGCCGGTCCGGATCTTGTGCAACTCGTTCTTGAAGGCCTCGATGGAACGAACCATCTTCGCTTCGGCGGTTTTCTTGATGTCAGCGATGCTCATGGCTGCTCTCTTTCAAACGTGAACCAGCGTGCCCTCGTCTTCACCGAGCACCACACGCTTGAGGGCACCGGGTTTGAAGATGCTGAACACACGAATCGGCAATTTCTGGTCGCGGCACAGTGCGAACGCGGTCGCGTCCAGCACCTGCAGGTTCTTGGTGATGGCTTCGTCGAACGAGATCTGCGAATAGCGCGTCGCGCTCGGGTCTTTTTTCGGGTCGGCGGTGTAGACACCGTCGACCTTGGTCGCCTTCAGAACGATCTGCGCGCCGATCTCGGCGCCGCGCAGCGCAGCGGCAGTGTCGGTCGTGAAGAACGGGTTGCCGGTGCCGGCCGCGAAGATCACGACCTTGCCTTCTTCGAGGTACTGCAGCGCCTTCGGGCGCACGTAGGGTTCGACCACCTGTTCGATGTTGATGGCCGACATGACCCGTGCCGTCATGCCTTCCTGGCGCATCGTGTCGGCCAGTGCCAGCCCATTCATCACGGTCGCCAGCATGCCCATGTAGTCGGCGGTCGCGCGGTCCATGCCGACCGAACCGCCGGCCACGCCGCGGAAGATGTTGCCGCCGCCGATGACCACGGCAACCTCGCAGCCGAGTTGCGTCACTTCCTGCACCTCGCGCACCATGCGCACGATGGTCGCCCGGTTGATGCCATAAGCATCGTCGCCCATCAGGGCTTCACCGGACAGCTTGAGCAGGATGCGCTTGTACGCGGCCATGGAGTGCACTCCGAGATCGTTGTTGTGAATCACGCTGGCTGCGGAGTCTAAGGCGGAACCCGCGGCGAGCCGCTGATTCCGCCGACCGCAAGTCAGGCTTCAGCCCGCCTTGGCGGCTGCGACCTGCGCGGCGACTTCGGCCGCGAAGTCGTCGACCTTCTTCTCGATGCCCTCGCCCACCACGTACAAGGTAAAGCCCTTGATCTGCGTGGCGCGCTCTTTCAGCATCTGCTCGACGGTCTGCTTGTCGTTCTTCACGAAAGCCTGGTTGAACAGGCTCACTTCCTTCAGATACTTCTGAACCGAACCTTCGACACGCTTGGTGACGATTTCGGGCGATTGCGGCGTCTTGCCTTCGGCCTTCGCCTTTTCTGCGTCTTCAGCGGCCTTTTCGGTCGCGATCTTGCGTTCGGTTTCGATCAGCTTGGCAGGCACGTCGGCCGACGACAGCGCCACCGGTTTCATCGCGGCCACGTGCATCGCCACGTCCTTGGCTGCGACTTCGTCACCGGTGTACTCGACCATCACGCCGATGCGCGTGCCGTGCAGGTAGCTGGCAAGCTTGCTGCCTTCGTAGCGCTTGAAGCGGCGGATCGACATGTTCTCGCCGATCGTGCCGATCAGGCCCTTGCGCACGTCTTCCACGGTCGGGCCGTAGCCGTCTTGCGTGTACGGCAGGGCCGACAACGCCGCCACATCGGCCGGGTTCTTCTCGGCAACGAGCCGCGCACAAGCCGCCGCGAGCGCCAGGAACATGTCGTTCTTCGAAGTGAAGTCGGTTTCGCAGTTGACTTCGACCAAGGCGCCGGCATCACCGACGACGGCCGAGACGATCACGCCTTCGGCCGTGATGCGCGAAGCAGCCTTGCCGGCCTTGCTGCCGAGCTTGACGCGCAGCAGCTCTTCGGCGCGCTCCATGTCACCTTCGGCCTCGGTCAGCGCCTTCTTGCATTCCATCATCGGGGCGTCGGTCTTGGCGCGCAGTTCGCCGACCATGCTTGCAGTGATTGCAGCCATTCTCAGTTTCTCCGTTGGGCTCGACACCGTCACACGCGTGGCGGTTCGAAGTTCAGTGTGTCGTTGGAAAAAAAGGGGCTTCGCAGCCCCTTTCTTTGGTGCCCACTCGCCGGCGTTTCAGCCTGCGGGGGCCGGGGCGTCAGGCGGCTTCGTTGACTTCGACGAATTCGTCGCCCTCGGCGGCCGCAGCCTGCACCACTTCATTCGTGGCGTTGGCCTTGCCTTCGAGCACGGCATCGGCCACGGCCTTCGCGTACAGCGCCACGGCCTTGGACGAGTCGTCGTTACCCGGGATCACGTAGTCGATGCCCTCGGGCGAGTGGTTCGAGTCGACGATGCCGATGATCGGAATGCCGAGCTTCTTGGCCTCGAGGATCGCGATCTTGTGGTAACCCACGTCGATCACGAACATCGCGTCGGGCAGCGCGTTCATGTCCTGAATGCCGCCGATGTCTTTTTCGAGCTTGGCCAGGTCGCGCTCGAACATCAGCGCTTCCTTCTTGATGCGGATTTCGGTGCCGGCTTCGATCTGCGCCTTCATGTCCTTCAGGCGCTTCAGCGAGCCCTTGACGGTCTTGAAGTTGGTCATCATGCCGCCGAGCCAGCGCTGGTCGACGAAGGGCATGCCGGCACGGCGCGCTTCCTGGGCGATCACTTCGCGCGCCTGGCGCTTGGTGCCGATCATCAGGATCGTGCCGCGGCGCGCGGCCAGCTGGCGCACGAACTTCATCGCGTCGTTGAAGAGCGGCTGCGTCTTCTCGAGGTTGATGATGTGGATCTTGTTGCGATGGCCGTAGATGTACGGGGCCATCTTGGGGTTCCAGAAGCGGGTTTGGTGGCCGAAGTGCACACCGGCTTCCAGCATTTCACGCATGGTGATCGTCATTGAGACTCCAAAGGTTGGTTCTAGAATCCGGCTGGAATCGCCGCAGGCATATCTGGCCTTCAGCAACACCTTCAATCAGCCGGTTCGCGATTGACCTGACCTCGTGCAACGCACTCAGTCAAGCCGGTCGAGTATAGCACCCCATGAGCCCAGACCTGACCGGCACCCGCACCCTGATCGACCGTGGCGCCCAGAGCGCTCGAAGCGCGCTGGAAGCGTCCGTGGCGCAGGCCCACGCCCCCGCCCTGCGCCATGCCTTCATCGGCACCGGTTTCGAGGTGGCTGTGGCCACGGCCCAGGCCGTCGATGCGCAGCGCTCCGCCGGCGCGCCGCTGCCGCCGTTGGCCGGGCTGGCGGTGTCGATCAAGGACCTGTTCGACGTGCAGGGCGAAGTCAGCGCAGCCGGGTCGACCGTGCTCGCGGCGCGCCCTGCGGCGACAGCCGACTGCCCGGCGGTGGCGCGCCTGCGGCGTGCCGGCGCCGCACTGTTCGGGCGCACGAACATGTCGGAATTCGCGTTTTCGGGCGTCGGCATCAACCCGCACCACGGCACGCCGGCCAATGCCGCCACGGCGCGGCTCGATGCCGAAGCGCGCATTCCGGGCGGTTCCACGTCGGGTGGGGGCGTGTCGGTGGCCGGGGGCGCGGCGTGGGCCGCGCTCGGTTCCGACACCGGTGGCTCGATCCGCATCCCCGCCGCACTGCAAGGGCTGGTGGGTTTCAAGAACACCGCCCGGCTGACGCCGACCGAGGGCGCCGTGCCCTTGTCGACGACGCTTGACACCGCCTGCGCGATCACACTGTCGGTACGCGACGCCGTGCTGCTGCACGAAGTGCTCGCCGATCGGACTGTGACGCTCGCATCGCGGCCATTGAGCGCCCTGCGACTGGCCGTTCCCACCACGACCTTTCTCGACGCGCTCGACCCGACGGTGACAAGCACCTTCGCCCGCACCCTTGCCACGCTGCGTGCTGCCGGCGCCCGCATCGAGGAAGTCGCCCTCGCACCGCTCGCCGAGGTGCCCGGGATCAACGCCAGCGGCGGCTTCTCGGCTGCTGAAAGCTGGGCCTGGCACCGCGCTTTGCTCTCGGAGCACGAGGCGCAATACGACCCGCGCGTCGCCTTGCGAATCCGGCGCGGCCAAACCATGACCGCGGCCGACTACATCGACCTGCTGCACGCCCGCCGCGACTGGATCCACCGCATGACCCTCACGATGCGCGGCTTCGACGCCATGCTCAGCCCTACCGTGCCCTGCGTGGCCCCGCCAATTGCACCACTGCTGACCGATGACGCCGCGTTCTTCGCCACCAACGCCCTGCTGCTGCGCAACCCGTCGATCGTGAACCTGCTCGACGGCTGCGCGCTGTCGCTGCCATGCCACGCGCCGGGCGAGATGCCCGTCGGGCTGATGGTGTGGAGCAGCGCGTTGCAGGACGACACCGTGCTCGACGTGTCGCTCGCGATCGAAGTCGCGCTCGCCTCGGCGCGCGGCTGAAGCGCCATGCGCATCGCAGTCATCGGCGCCGGCATCATCGGCGTGACCAGCGCCTACGAACTCGGCCGCGACGGCCACGAAGTCACCGTGTTCGAACGCTGCGGCACGGTGGCCGCCGAAACCAGCTTCGCCAACGCCGGCGTGATCGCGCCGGGCTACGTCACACCGTGGGCCGGCCCAGGCATGCCGGCCAAGGTGCTGCGCCACCTGCTGAGCCAGCACAGCCCGGTGCGCGTGCGGCCGACGATGCACCCCGGCACGATCGCCTGGCTGTGGAAGTGGTGGCGGGCCTGCCGCACCCGCACCTACCAGGCCAACCGCGTGCGCATGCAGCGCCTGGCCGGCTACAGCCGCGATCGCCTGCACGAACTCACGCGCGACATGAAGCTCGACTACGAGCGCAGCGAAGGCTACCTCGTGCTGCTGCGCAGCGCCAAAGACCTGAAGATGGTGCAGCCCGGCCTGGCGTCGCTGAAAGCGCTGAACACACGCTTCGACACTTTGGATGCCGAACAGTGCTTGCGGGTCGAACCGGGCCTGAACCCCGACATGCCGCTGCACGCCGGCATCTACCTGCCCGACGACGAAGTCGGCAACTGCCGCCAGTTCGCCTACCTGCTGCGCGCCGAGGCGCAGCGGCTGGGCGTGTCGTTCAGGTTCAACACCCAGGTCGGCCGGATCGTCGCCGGGGCCGCACCAGCCCTCGTCCACACCAATGTCTCGCCCGAGCATTCGCGTCTTGTGGCACACAGTGAAGAGGCACGCGCGGCTGGCGACACGCTGCCGATGGCCGATGCGCCCGACACAGAGCGCTTCGACGCGATCGTCGTCTGCGCGGCGCTCGGCGCTTCGGCGCTGCTGCGCCCGCACGGCTTGAACCTGCCGTTGCAGGCCGTGCACGGTTATTCGGTCACGGCTCCCTTGCGGCACGCCGAAACCCACCCCGAGCAAGGCCCGCGTTCGGCGCTGATGGACGAACGCTACAAGGTCGCGATCAGTCGCCTGGGGGCCCGCGTGCGGGTCGCCGGCAGTGCCGAGATCGGGGGCTCGCTGCGCAAGCACAACGACGCCGCATTGGCCACGTTGTACAAGGTGCTGCACGACTGGTTCCCAGGTGTCGCCCGGCTGAGCCACGAGCAGCGCTGGAAAGGCGCGCGCCCGATGCTGCCCGATGGCCCGCCGGTGCTCGGGCGCAGCGGCATCGAAGGCGTGTGGCTCAACCTCGGCCACGGCTCCAGCGGCTGGGCGCTGGCCTGCGGTTCGGCGCGGCTGCTGGCCGATGCCGTGGCCGGCCGGCCCGCGGCGATCGACACCGAAGGGCTGGGCATCGGCCGGCTGAATCTTTGAGCATGCAACGCGTCCTGCCCTCGAACACCGAGTGGCCGCTGTTCGATGCGGCCCACACCCAGCGCATCGAACTGCGCGAACGCGCCGGCCTGCCGGCCCACACGCTGATGGCACGTGCCGGCGACGCCGTGGCGCGCCTGGCGCTGGCGATCGCACCGCATGCGCAGCGTGTGTGGGTTGCTGCCGGCCCCGGCAACAACGGGGGCGACGGGCTCGAAGCCGCGGCGCACCTTTGCCAGGCCGGCCGGCAGGTCGTGGTGACGCTGCTCGGGGACGCCGGTGCGTTGCCGGACGACGCCCGCGAAGCCCTCGCACGGGCTCGGGCCGCGGGCGTGCAGGTCGTCGAAAGCCTCGGCGAGCCAGCGCTCGCTGCACACGACATCGCCATCGACGCGCTGCTCGGCATCGGCGTGACGCGGGCGCCGCAAGGGGCGATCGCCGACGCGATCCGGCAGCTCAACGCCCTCGCCTGCCCCGTCCTCGCGGTCGACCTGCCCTCGGGGCTGCACGCTGGCACCGGCCAGGCGCTCGGCGACGCCTGCGTGAACGCCGGCCACACACTCGCGCTGCTGAGCCTCAAGCCCGGCCTGTTCACCGGCGCCGGGCGCGATCATGCGGGCGTGGTGTGGTTCGATGCGCTCGGCGTCGACACCAGCGCCGACTTGCCCGACGCATGGCTCTCGGCGAGCGATCTGCAGCGCAACCCGAACGCGGCGCGCCGGCATGCACAGCACAAGGGCAGCTTCGGCGACGTGGCCGTGGTCGGCGGCGCGCCCGGCATGGCGGGCGCTGCATTGCTCGCGGCCCGCGCAGCGCATGCGGCCGGCGCAGGCCGGGTGTTCGTCGAGTTGCTCGATGACGACGCCACACCGATGCGCGTCGACCCAGCGCGCCCGGAACTGATGTTCCGCCCCGCATGGACCCGCGGCGCCACGACGGCACTGACGCAGGCGACCGTCGTGTGCGGCTGCGGCGGTGGCGATGCGGTGCGGACGCCGCTGCCCCGCCTACTGAGCCAGGCGGCACGACTGGTGCTCGACGCCGATGCACTCAACACGATTGCTGCCGACACAACGCTTCAAACCTTGCTGCGCGCGCGTGCGCTGCGCCAGGCAGGCACGGTGCTCACACCGCACCCGCTCGAAGCCGCACGTCTGCTCGGCTGCGGCACGGCCGAAGTGCAAACGAATCGCCTGCTGGCCGCACACACGCTGGCCGATCGTTTCCAGTGCGCCGTCGTGCTCAAGGGATCGGGCAGCATCGTCGCGGCACCGGCTGCCACGGCACGCATCAACGCCAGCGGCAACGCGTCACTGGCAAGTGCAGGCACCGGCGATGTGCTGGCGGGCTGGCTCGGCGGGCGTTGGGCCCAGCGGCCCGCGGACTCGGCCTTTGACGTGGCGGTGCAGGCCGTGGCCGAACACGGCGCGGCAGCGCACCCGCATGCTCTTGGCCCGATGCGCGCCGGCGACCTGATCGAAGCACTGCACCGTCGCCTCGGCTGAACTCAGCCGAGCGCGCGCATCGCCTTGCCGACCTCGATCGTGCCTTGGGCGTTGCCACTCGCCGGCACCGATTCGCCGTCACGATCCGACAGTGCTTCGAACTGCAAGGCCACCTGCTCGGCCGCATCCGCGGGCAGGCCGACAAACACACCTTGCGTGAGCGTGATGTGGGCCCGCTCGAACGCGCCCGCACCGGCGCACAGGATCGCGCGCGTCGGCGCGTTCTCGGCCACCAGCGCCAACAACCCGGGCGTCACGGTCTCGGGCTGCAGCAGCTTGAGCACGGCTTCGGGCATCAGGTTTTCCGTCATGCGGGTGGCCGCGGTCGGCGCCAGGCAGTTGACGTGGATGTTGTTCTTCGCGCCCTCGATCGACAGCGTCTGCATCAAGCCCACGAGCGCCATTTTCGCCGCGCCGTAGTTCGACTGGCCGAAGTTGCCGTACAGGCCCGAAGACGAGGTTGTCATCACGATGCGGCCGTAGTTCTGCGCGCGCATGATGTCCCACACCGCCTTGCTGCAGTTCACCGCGCCCATCAGGTGAACCTCGACCACGAGGCGGAAGTCGTCGAGTGTCATTTTCGTGAAGCTCTTGTCGCGCAGGATGCCGGCGTTGTTGACGAGGATGTCGACGCGGCCCCAGGTCTTCATGGCCTCGTCGATCATGGCCTGCACGGCCACGGCATCGGTCACCGACGCACCGCTGGCGATCGCCTGGCCACCGGCGCTGCGAATCTCTTCGACCACCGCGAGCGCGGCGCTCGGCGTGCCCCCATTGCCGTCGAGCGTGCCGCCGAGGTCGTTGACCACCACCTTCGCGCCGCGCGCGGCCAGGGCCAGCGCGTGTTGGCGCCCAAGGCCGCCACCGGCACCGGTCACCACCGCCACGCGGCCATCGAATCGCATCGTCATGTTCTGAGTCTTCCTTGAGTGGGTTGTTCGTTCAGCGCCGCTTCGGCGGTTTGCCCGAGGCCGAGCGTGCCGCCGTCTTGGCCGACTTGATGGGGTGCTTGCCCTTGGCCGCAGCCGCGCGCGACTTGCTCTTCGTCACCGCCTTGGTGGCCCGGTCGGCCTCTTTCACCGTCGCCAGGTCGTTGCCTGCCGCCGCGGCCTTCTCGCCCAGCTTGTCGCGACGCGCACGGATCAGGTTCGCTTCTTCGCCGTTTTCGCGAACCATGCGGAAGTCGATCTTGCGGCCGTCGAGATCGACGCGGCTGACCTGCACCCGCACCCGCGAACCCACCGCGTAGCGCACGCCGCTGCGTTCGCCACGCAGTTCCTGGCGCACTTCGTCGAACCGGTAGTACTCGCCGCCGAGCTCGGTGATGTGCACCAGCCCTTCGACGTAAAGGCCGTCGAGCTGCACGAACAGGCCGAAGCTCGTGGCCGAGCTCACGGTGCCGCCGTACTCTTCGCCGAGGTGTTCGCGCATGTAGCGGCACTTGAGCCAGGCTTCCACGTCACGCGAGGCTTCATCGGCGCGGCGTTCGTTGACGCTGCAGTGAATGCCGGCGACTTCCCACTTCTCTTCCTCGGCGGTGGCCACCCGTGCCGGCTTCGTCGTCTTACGGTTGCTCGGCTGCGGGTTGCTCGCGCCGGTGACGAGGTGGTAACGCTTGCCACCCAGCAGCGCCTTGATGACACGGTGCACGAGCAGATCGGGGTAACGCCGGATTGGGCTCGTGAAGTGTGTGTAGGCCTCGTAGGCCAGGCCGAAGTGGCCGCTGTTGATGCCGGTGTAGATCGCCTGCTGCATCGAGCGCAGCAGCATCGTGTGGATCTGCGTCGCGTCGGCGCGGTCTTTCGTGGCCGCGGCGATGGCCTGGAACTCGCCCGGCTTCGGGTCGTCGCTGATCGACAGGCCCAGGCCGAGCGCCTTCAGGTAGTTCTGCAGCAGCGTGCGCTTCTCGGGCGTCGGCCCCTCGTGCACCCGGTACAGCGACGGGTGCTTCGCACGCGCGACGAAATCGGCCGAACACACGTTGGCCGCAAGCATGCACTCTTCGATCAGCTTGTGCGCTTCGGTGCGGGTGCGCGGCACGATCTTCTCGATGCGGCCGTTCTCGTCGCAGACGATCTGCGTTTCAGTGGTTTCGAAGTCGATCGCGCCACGCTTGATGCGCTCTTTTAGCAAAGCGCGGTAGACCTCGTTCAGGTTCAGCAGATCGGGCACGAGCTCCTTGCGTTTGGCCGCTTCGGGCCCGCGCGTGTTGCCCAGAATCGCGGCCACCTCGTTGTAGGTGAAGCGCGCATTCGAGCAGATGATCGCGGGGAAGAACTGGTACGCGTGGATCTCACCGCTGGCGGTCACGAGCATGTCGCACACCATGGCCAGCCGGTCTTCGTTCGGGTTCAACGAACACAACCCGTTCGAGAGCTTCTCGGGCAGCATCGGAATCACGCGGCGCGGAAAGTAGACCGAGGTCGCACGCTCGTAGGCGTCGTCGTCGATCGGCTCGCCCGGTTTCACGTAGTGGCTCACGTCAGCGATCGCCACGATCAGGCGCCAGCCGTTGTTGGCCTTCACACGACCGATCTTCGCCGGCTCGCAGTACACCGCATCGTCGAAGTCGCGTGCGTCTTCGCCGTCGATGGTAACGAGCGCCACGTCGGTCAGGTCGATGCGGTTCTTGCGATCCACGGGGCGGATCTTGTCGGGCAGGCCCGCCGCCTGCGCCAGCGTCTCCGGCGAGAAGCGGTGCGGCACTTCGTACTTGCGCACCGCGATCTCGATCTCCATGCCCGGGTCGTCGATCTCGCCCAGCACTTCGGTCACGCGCCCGACGGGCTGCGAATACATCGACGGCGGCTCGGTCAGTTCGATCGCGACCACCTGCCCCGCCGACGCGTTGGCGATCGCGTTCTTCGGGATCAGGATGTCCTGTCCGTAACGTTTGTCTTCGGGTGCCACGAGCCAGACCCCGCTCTCGTGCAGCAGGCGGCCGATGATCGGCGCCTTCCTGCGTTCGAGGATTTCGAGCACGCGGCCCTCGGGCCGGCCCTTGCGGTCGTAGCGAACCACCCGCGCCTTGACGCGGTCGTGATGCAGCACCGCGCGCATCTCTTGTTGGGACAGATAAAGATCGGCCTGGCGGTCGTCGCGCACGACGAACCCGTGGCCGTCACGGTGACCCTGCACCGTGCCTTCCACTTCGCTCATCAGCTCAGCGCCGATGGGGGTCGTGGGATTTTTGAATGATGTTGTTTTGATGATATAGTCCAAGACTTCCTGAAATGCCCAGGTGGCGGAATTGGTAGACGCACTAGTTTCAGGTACTAGCGGGTAACTCCGTGGGGGTTCGAGTCCCTTCCTGGGCACCAAAAGCACAAGCTCGCTTCTTTAAAAGGACAGCGGGCTTTTTGCTTTCTGGCTTCAGTGTTGTTGTGATGTTGGAGGCCTGCGCTCGCAGGCCTTTGTTCTTTTTTGCGGCCGTTCAAATCACGAACTTCTTTGCCAGGCCTTCCGGCCGCAGGTCGTCGTACTCTTCGAAAGGTTGGTGGATCCACGGGCTCGTCGGCAACAACTCCACGAAGTAGTCGGGTGTGTAGCTCGACACCCCTTTTGTCCAGATCACGGCCGAGCGCAGTTCGCTGATCGACGGCATGCCCCGCAGCCGGTCGACCACGGCACGCAGCGTCACGCCGGAGTCGGACAGGTCGTCGACCAGCAGCACCCTGCCTGCGAGCTCGCCCTTCGGCAGCGTGATGTACTTGGCCAGGTCGAGCCGGCCCTGGATCGTGCCCGCTTCGGCGCGGTACGAACTGGTCGCCATGATCGCCAGCGGTTTGTCGAAGACACGCGAGAGCACGTCGCCGGGCCGCATGCCTCCGCGTGCAAGACACAGGATCTGATCGAACTCCCAGCCCGACCCGGCAATCTTCAGCGCCAGCCGCTCGATGAGCATGTGGTATTCGTCCCAGCTCACATAGAGGTGTTTGCCATCGTCGGTCAGCATGCGTTTTCCTTGGGGGCTCGGTTTGAAGAGTGTTCGGTTCAAAGCGGCGCTCAGGCCTGGTACGGGTGGCGCAGAAGAATCGTGTGCACGCGGTCGGGCCCGGTCGACACCATGTCGATCGGCGCGCCGATGAAGGACTGAATGCGCTCCAGATAGCGCCGCGCATTCAAGGGCAGCTTGTCCCATTCGGTCACGCCGAACGTGGTTTCGCTCCAGCCCGGGAAGGTTTCGTAGATCGGCACGCAGGCGTAGATGTCGTCGGCATCGAGCGGCAGGATGTCGGCACGCTTGCCGTGCAACTCGTAGCCGACGCACACCTTGATCTCGGGCAAACCATCGAGTACGTCGAGCTTGGTCATGCACACGCCGGAAATGCCGTTGATGATCATCGAGCGCTTCAGCAGTGCGGCATCGAGCCAGCCACAGCGGCGCGGCCGGCCGGTGACCGTGCCGCGCTCCTGTCCCACCGTGGACAGGTGGTGACCCACCGTGCCCGGCACGTCCATGTCGAGCTCGGTCGGAAACGGCCCGCCGCCCACACGCGTGGTGTAGGCCTTGGTGATCCCCAAAATGTAGTGCAGCAGGTCGGGGCCGACACCAGCACCTGCGGCCGCGTTGCCCGCCACGCAGTTGCTCGACGTGACGTACGGGTAGGTGCCGTGGTCGATGTCGAGCAAGGTGCCTTGCGCCCCTTCGAACAGGATGTTGGCGCCGTTGCGGTGGGCGTTGTGCAGCGTGTAGCCCACATCGGCCATCATCGGCTTGAGCTGCTCGGCGACCGTCATGGCCAGATCGAAGATCGGCTGGAATTCGAGCGGCTTCGATTTCAGGTAGCCACTGAGCGCGAAGTTGTGCAGCTCCAGCAGCTCGTGCAGCTTCTTCGCAAATCGTTCCGGGTGCTTGAGGTCTTGCACGCGCAACGCGCGGCGCGCCACCTTGTCTTCATAAGCCGGGCCGATGCCCTTGCCGGTGGTGCCGATCTTGCCCGCCCCGCTGCTCTCGCGCAGCGCCTCGCGGGCCTTGTCGACCTCGACGTGGAACGGCAGGATCAGCGGGCACGATTCGCTGATGAACAGGCGCGAACGCACTTCCAGGCCGATCGCCTCAAGCCGCTCGATCTCGGCCAGCAAATGCGTCGGGTCGACCACCACGCCGTTGCCGATGTAGCACTTCACACCGTCGCGCATGATGCCCGAGGGGATCAGTTGCAGCGCCGTCTTCACACCCTTGATCACCAGCGTGTGACCGGCGTTGTGCCCACCCTGGAAACGCACCACCGCCTGCGCATGGTCGGTCAACCAGTCGACGACCTTGCCTTTGCCTTCGTCGCCCCACTGGGTGCCGACGACGACGACGTTGTGGCCCGCCACGTTCTTGTCGGTGCTCGTGCTCATCTGTTGCATTGAGAAAATATCCAGGTCTGAAAATTCTTCGGGCCGCAGCGCTTCAGAGCGCGCGAACCGTCCATTGGCCAGCGGCCGCCACCAGTTCACGGTCGCAGTCGAATTCTTGGCCCTCGTGTTCGTGGCCGGGCAGCACGCAGACCACCGTTTCGCCCTGCTCGCGCAGGCGCCGCACGGCGGAGCGCAGGCTCGCGTCTTCCGCCCACGGTGCCCGAATGGCCGAGTGCAATGACTGCCCCGGCGCCAGCGCAGCGAGCGTCTTGAGGTCGAGGCTGAAGCCCACGGCCGGCCGGTTGCGCCCGAACACGGCGCCGACTTCGTCGTAGCGGCCACCACGCGCGACCGCCTCGGACGAACCTGCGACATAGGCCGCGAAACGCGCGCCGCTGTAGTAGCCGTTGCCGACGATGTCGGCCAGATCGAACCCGACACGCACCTCAGGGTGGGCCTGGCGTGCGTGATCGGCCAGGCGTTGCAGGTCGTCGAGCGCGCCCGTGACGAGCGGTAACACAGGCAGCTCGCTGCGCGCCGCGGCGATCACTTCGTCATCGCCGTACAGCGACACCAGCCGCCGCAACGAAGCCTTCACTTCAGCCGGGAAGCTGTGGCTCAGCTCAGCCAGTGCCGCCGTGTCTTTTGCGGCGAGCGCAGCGCAGACATTGCGAAACGCCTCGGCCTTCAAGGACACGCCGGCCAGCAAGCCCCGCACAATGCGCGCATCGCCCAGATCGAGCATCACGCCAGACAAGCCGGCACGGCGCAGGCAGTCGAGCGCGAGGTCTTGCACTTCGAGGTCGGCCTCCAGCCCACCATGGCCGTAGATCTCGGCACCGAACTGCAGCGGCTCGCGCGTCGAATTCATGCCGGCGGGCAGGGCATGCAAGACTGGGCCGCAATAACAGAGCCGCGTGACGCCTTCGCGGTTGAGCAGGTGCGCGTCGATGCGTGCGACCTGAGGCGTGCTGTCGGCACGCACGCCGAGCGTGCGGCCACTGAGCTGGTCGACGAGCTTGAAGGTGTTCAGGTCGAGCTCGCGGCCAGTGCCCGACAACAAGGATTCGAGATGCTCGAGCAGCGGCGGCATCACCAGCTCGCAGCCATAGCTGCGGGCCACGTCGAGCAGGCCGCGACGCAGTTCTTCGATGTGCCGCGCCTGCGCGGGCAGCACGTCTGCAACGTGCTCGGGCAGCAGCCAAGCAGATGACATGGGAAAAACGCCGGGGATTAAAACCGGCATTGTACCGGTGGGGTGTGCGCGCCAGAAGCCGCTTTGTGCAGACGAATCAGGCTACGAAGAAGTACAACATCGCCAGCCCCGCCAGCATGCTCGACAGGCCGATGAAGCGGATCTGCCCGTCGCTCATTTTCGTGGCACGCTCGAAGACGCTGCGCCACATCGGTGGGCTGAGGAAGGGCAAGAAGCCCTCGATCACCAGCATCAGCGCAAACGCGCCGAGCAGCAGCTCGGTGAAGCCGGGCGCGGCCAAGGCCTACTTCTTCGCAGCCGGCGCGATCGGTGCGTTCGATGTGCTGGACGAACCGCGCATCGCCTTGAAGAAATCACTTCCCGGGTCGACCACCATCACGTCGGACTTGCTGCGAAAGCTCGCCCGGTAAGCCTCGAGGCTGCGATAGAACTGCGCGAACTGCGCGTCGCGGCCGAACGAATCGGCGAAGATGGCCGACGCCTTGGCATCGCCCTCGCCCTTGACCTTCTGCGCGTCTCGGTAGGCCTCGGCGACGATCACTTCACGCTGGCGGTCGGCGTCGGCACGCACCTTCTCGCCTTCGGCGCCACCGGTGGCGCGCAACTGGTTGGCCACTTGCTTGCGTTCGGACGCCATGCGGCTGTAGATGGACTCGGTGATGTTGGCGACGAAGTCGACGCGCTTGATGCGCACGTCGAGGATCTCGATACCGAAGGACTTGGCCTCGTCGGCCAGGCGCGCCCGCACGTCCTGCATGACCTTGTCGCGACCGCTCGACAGCACTTCACCGACGGTGCGCTTGGTCACCTCTTCGTTGAACGCCGCGTGCACGATCGGGCTCAGCCGCGCTTCGAGGTTGCGCTGGTCGACGCCGTTGTTGCGGATGAACTGGCGCGGATCGGTGACGCGCCACTTCACGAGCCAGTCGATCACGAGGCTCTTCTTCTCGGCCGTGAAGATCGGGCGGGTCTCGGGGCTGTCCATCGTCTGGATGCGGCGGTCGAGGAACACCACGTTCTGGAACGGCGGCGGCAGCTTCCACTTCAGCCCCGGCTCCTGGATCACTTCCTTGATTTCACCCAGTGCGTAAACCACGGCCACCTGGCGCTGGTCGACGACGAACAGGGTCGATGCCAGCAGCATCAACACCACCAGCGCACTGGCGACGATCACAACCAATCGATTCATTTTCTTGTTCTCCTGGCGGCTCAGCGGCCGTCGCGGTCACGGCCGCGTTGCCCGTCGCGCGAGCGCACGTCCACCGCGCCGGGTGCCGGTGCGGTTTCGGGGGCGGCGGGCACCGCCGGTGTCGCGCC
>Ga0307516_10003580_pt1 | contig 19813 bp, 27 predicted proteins | sample 19_EM_MG_FD_203310 | JGI IMG/M metagenome (GOLD analysis project Ga0307516, IMG submission 203310) | Populus trichocarpa ectomycorrhiza microbial communities from riparian zone in the Pacific Northwest, United States - 19_EM | ecosystem: Host-associated > Plants > Roots > Unclassified | place...
CTCCAAGCTGAAGTCGTATGATTGATCACATACTTTTCCCATCCATGTGTGGTATGTAGCTCCACTGGGTTACATCCCCAGCTTTATTGCGGTTTCGATTTCATGTCTCCGAAACGGGTCAAAGGACCTCGGTATACGAAACCTCTCTGGTCTTGCTCACATGATGCACCGGGCAAGTTGAGCTTGATAAGTAGTCTCTAATTAACGTGACCAACTACCTGGACTGTGTAGCAAAAAATCGTGCGGTGTAATGGCACATTGAACTGATCATCATCAGACTCACATTCCCCATACGTTGCCCTCTCAAGACACCATATGCAGTGACAGCACAAACTATCTTGTGGGCCATCGGTGTGTACGATCATCAATGTTCCTGATTCACCCCGGGTTTATCATGTCAGTGCCAGTGCATATCCTGTGCACTTGCAATTTGATTATTCATACTCCCTTCAATGTCAACTTCACGCCTTTGCACCAGCTACTCACATTTCTCCTCATAGGATGAAGCCCTGTCGTACCGTCGCGTTCCAGAATGCTGGACTTGCTAGACCGTTGATCTGAAGACGTGACTGACTGATGCTTCTGTGCAGGCGAAACAAAATTGGTTGAAGGAAAACAATTAGGCTTCGTAGAAGTAATGCAGACAGTACGCTTCATTTCATACAGGCCAGTTACTCAATGATCCTGAAGCCACTTCCATTAGAAAATAGGACGGAACTTGAACAGATTTTCGGGGCGAATGGAGCTCAAGTCAACGAGGTGGAGCTAAAACAAGGTGTGAAATATCGGCATACGACAAGAAACGTAGACCTTACCTCACGCTCACACCCAGCTGCACCACTTGGATCAGTCCAGGCAAGGGTAGTGTCCTTCTTGACAACGCTATGGCGAGATTGTCATGTCAGGCCTCCTACAAAATTATCGGGTGCTAGCAATGGCTTACGTGTACTCGTCATCGCCGTGAGAGGTGATAACCCACTCCTGAGGAGTCTCCGGGTCCTCAACGAGGACGACATTTTCGTCCACTTCCTGAATGTAACTACTACCGGAAAACAACACGTAGGTGCAGCTTGGTGGTCCATCTACTTGCTCAGCATAGAACTATTGATAAATCACGGTTACTTTCACAAAGTTCACAGCGAAAGTTGCGACTTACTCCTAGTCCTTCATTGTTAAAGGCTACAACGGGCTGTTCCGGAGGGGCACCGCAAACGTTGAGGGGCGTATGCCCCTGAGACCAGGTAAAGTACGGAACATTTTGAAGGCTACAGTTATCGGGCATGACGAACAACAACTTGCAGAACGCCTGAGGGTCTGCCAACTGCCGGTCGTCCTTTTATCCTCTGCTGGAGCTGCCATGATTGCCACTGGCAGCCGTATATGTAATACGGCGTGCCAGCCTGTGACAGCTGGAACTTTAAAACCTGCAAAACATAGCCTAACATAGCCGAGCAAAAGTGCTCAAAATAGTCCTTGTTCGGTTTAGCATTGTCGTGAACCTCGTCTCCATCCAATCAGAGTGCGCCCTAACTATTCAAAAGCTCAGGAAGCGCATAGCGTTATTCGACGCTTTTGCAGATATGATGTTCAACGCGCCAAACTGGACTACTAATATGTAGCCTTGATTATTCGGTGCACAGGCTTGATCCAAGCATGGCATCATTGCATTATGGCATTGGCACATTCACGTACTCGCCAACTGATGACTTCTTTGATGCTCATCGACAGATAGTAGTAGGCGTGTCACTCAAGTGCACGGTGCACCTGCTGACGTGCCACTGGCCAAGTTTGAAGTTTTCTGCGGGCTGATTGGTACACACGACGACGACAATGTGACGCAGATCGGCGACCAGTGTCACCACCACCGTTGCGAAAATGACGACAACGACACGCGCCCACCCAATGCCGCTGCAAGATGACCACTATGACTGGCACAACACGCACGACGACGACGATGCCGACAACTCGTGATGCGACCACCACCATTCTCTCACATTGACCACGGTCCACCACCATCAGACCATGTAGTATGCTCGCACGTGACGGCGATAACGAGTACCACCACCCTCGTGACAACGATGATACGTCTGCAGCGACTGCTGCTGCGAGGCGGCGCCGAATATGAGTTCTCTCATGTCAACCACCACCACCACCACCCTCTCCCGTCAACCACTACCACATCACGCGGACGGCGACGAGTGCTGTGATCACCGCCACTCCACCTACATCCTCTCATGTTGACCTCCACCTCTCCCTCTCCGCCCTCACGTCGACCACCACCACAGCACGCACATACGCACACATGCACGACGATGATGATAGCGACGAGTGCCCGTGACCACGACCACTCCACCTTCGTCCTCTCATGTTGACCACCACTACAGCATACATGTATGTATAAATAGACAATGTGCATGTAGAAATGATAATATGTTGTGTGTAGTTCCAAAACTACACACAATGTAGGAGGCAGTTGGGAACTACTAAATGTGCTGATCCTGCCTGGCAATTCCAAGAAGAGCAATTGGAAAGTGTTGTAAATGATGGCCTTTTCCTGCCTGCCCAAAGGCAGGCCACGTCTACTTATCATATGCAGAGTTATGACATGCCAATGGGCCTTTAGCTTTGTAATAAATGACCATCTATACTCAATTAGGTGTTACAGTAATGAGCTTGTTAGCTGTTGCCAAACAAAGCCAAGCATCACTGCGGCACAGCTTCGTGAATTACAATAACTTGAAGCACTGTTCAAAGATGTCGCTCCTCGCACCCATTATTTGCGATAATGGCACTGGATACTCGAAAGTAGGGTTCGTATCCATTGTCTCTCACTGCTACACTTATCCTGCGGACTGATCTCGCACTCGTCCAGCTTTGCGGGCAACTCTGATCCATCCTTGTAAGCATTCGCGCGTTTACATCCTCCCGATCATCTTATCCTATTCCACATTGTTCATAAAGTGTCTTTCCAACTGCGATCGCGACGCGCGGCGGGCCCGTTGCTCAGTCTGCCCGCGGAGGACCCCCGATTCCTACCAAACCCGGTAACCTCGCCACGAAACGGGGGATCGAAGATTTAGATTTCTTCATCGGCGACGAGGCGCTTGCCAATGCCAAGACGCCTGGATATGGAGTGCACTATCCGATCCGACACGGTATGATCGATAATTGGGACCATATGGAGCGGTATTGGGAACAGACGATATTCAAGTATTTGCGCGCTGAACCTGAGGACCATTATTTTCTTCTGGTTAGTGAAACATCTTTTATGATCATGTCATTTGTTCTACTTGCGGAACGGTCTATCTTACCGTCGCTTTGTCTGTTAACAGACCGAGCCTCCACTCAATCCACCCGAGAACAGGGAACAGACCGCAGAGATCTTCTTCGAGTCCTTCAACATCAAGGGTCTCTATATCGCTGTCCAAGCTGTACTCGCCCTTGCGGCTTCCTGGTCGTCTAACCGCGTGATAGACCGGACACTGACGGGCACAGTCATCGACTCGGGCGACGGTGTCACGCATGTCATACCCTGCGCGGAAGGATACGTTATCGGAAGTGCCATAAAACACATCCCAATTGCCGGGCGAGATATCACGCAATTCGTGCTGAACCTCTTGCGGGAGCGCGGTGAGATGGCGGCTGTTCCACCCGAAGATCAGCTGAGAGTTGCAGCAAAGGTCAAGGAGGATTATAGCTATGTGTGTCAGGACATCGTCAAGGAGTTCAGGAAATATGATGCGGAGCCTTACAAGCACTTTGAAAGGTATGATGGGGAACATACCGTCACGGGAAGGGTGCGTATATCCCCATTAATTCTGGGGGAATGTAGCTGACTAGGACTCAGAAATATTCCATCGATGTTGGCTATGAACGCTTCCTCGCTCCCGAGATCTTTTTCAATCCCGAAATCTATTCTTCCGACTTCCTGACGCCCCTACCAGAAATTGTTGATGACGTTATTCAATCATCTCCCATTGACGTGCGTCGAGGTTTGTATAAGGTAAGCCAGGACCTGAACACCTCGGAAGGAATTTATGTCTTAGCAATCAAACAGAATATTGTGTTGTCCGGCGGCTCTACCTTGTATCAACATTTTGGTCAACGTTTGAAGCGTGACATCAAGCAACTTGTGGGACGTCGTCTGGAGGCTGGTATGATTGCCAGCGGGAGCACACAGAAGGTCCAGCTATTCCTTGAATTCCATCTTGCCCTTGTCTGATGTTTGTTCAGTCCTCTGGTGTTGAGGTGGAGGTGATCTCACATAAGCGTCAGCGGTGCGGATCCACATTTCATGTTCCAGTGAATTACACCAAAGTGACCTCGGAAAATTCTAGGTATGCCGTATGGTGTGGGGGCTCACTTATGGCTTCGCTGGTGAGAACATAATTTCATTTCCACAGACTTGCATCGTACAACTCATGCGCCGCCTTGCGCAGCCTGAATTCTACAACTTCTGTCACACGAAGGCGCAATATGACGAGGTTGGTCCTAGTATTTGCAGGCGATACCAGATCTTCGGCAGTGCGACGTAGTAAGCTATCTACCAGTGACTGCGATTGTTTCAGTCCAGTGGCTTTGGAGAGGACAACATCTTGTTATGTGGAGACAAAGAACCGTTTTGAGAATATACACCTTCGGTGTCCTTTGTTCACTTTCTGGTTGCTTGTCCAATGTATGTGGGTGGCAGCTTCTGCATATTCCAGAATGTTCGCACGTATTTCGTGCATGTGGCTTCTATTGTACACGAAATCGCCTCGATCCCAGAGCAACATTTGCAATGATGCCCATCCACGATTATTTTCTATTTACGAAAACTCCCAGCGAGTTGGTCATCCAAGTTAGTCACCGGCCGGCATTTAATGAGCCGAAGACAAATGATATGTCCACCAGCATCGATCTTTCAACGTCACTGCGTATGCATTTCTCAGTTGTGTCGTAAGTTTGCTGTGGGCTCCAGCGGGGACGGAGTGATGTCGGTGCCCGAAGAGGATTGCCAATATATGTCCCTGGACGCTATGCCAATGAATTTCTGTCGACCGGTCAATCATGGAACCAAATGCATCGCGGCAATTGAAACCCGGCTTCCGAGTATCAGGTAGTTGACTAGTCGCTGACGGTGCGTGATTCTTGCAGTTTAGAGGAATGCCAAGGAATGGAGCAATCCGAAGGTGTTTGTTGTCCACTTGGCATCCTAGGACTTGTGACAAAGGGCCACCACCAAATCCCCGCAAACCAGTCTCTATTGGAGGGAAATAGTCATTCAACTAAGATTAGAGGACCAGATTTACGGGACTCTGCAGTAGCCTTGCAACGGACCGGTATTATTGATTTGAACAGCAGAAACACCCTGGTGATCGAAGGGTGATTAGTACATCCAGAGTCACCTCACTTTACGACACATCCGTTTCTGAATGTAGCAATGAGCGTGTGTGATTCAGAGCCTTGTACTTGGCATATGGACGGCTGACAAAGGGCAAGGAGTAGGAGTCACTCGAGCCGATATAGTATTGTTTAGCAGAAACCTTTGGCCGAAATGCAAAAGACGCTTACCCCTGTTGGGTAGATACACAGAAAACAATAAGATTGCTTGGCGCTGGGGCTGAACGGCACGATATAGCGAGATCGGTTGCTCGGGATAGAAGTTCAGCGATAGTGTATTAGTATGCAGAAAAAAATAACATCATCACCAAAACACCGTGTGCAGTCTCACCGTTTGTAGTAATGAGTAATGATCATCCACATTCTGAATGCGGCTAGTCCCCTTTCACATGATGCGTGCATTTCGGCACAGGAAGCTACGACATTTGAGTCGCCCAGCTGACTGAAAAGGTCAACCGGAATGCTGAGAAATCACGTTGGACCACTTCTGCTGCGTTATCCGGTGGGCCGACGCAGGAATACGGACGAGTCTATTGAAAACAAGTATACGAAGTCGAGATTTGGATCAAACATTCTGACATATGCGGACCACCAAAATGGGTAAGTATCATTCTGGACCTGAATGCCTGAGTTGTGCACGGGGGTAGGAAGGTTATGGGGAGGATGAGTACCTCTAGTAATAGCAATCTGACGCTGCAGTGAGTTCCGCTCCCCTGTGGATCAATGATTGTAGCGAGGTCGGTTGAGTGTATGCGTCGACTATATTCACATGTTTATGGAAGGGAACGAGTGTGGGTAACCTGGACCGACCGGCCCAATAGTTCATGGGGACCGGGGAACACGCTACAGCAACTTGAATCTGGCCGCCTAATGTAGTCCGTTATTTTAAAGTTGTCTTTCTCCCTGGAAACGGGTTCCAGGGGGAACAAAGTTCAGGGCTGCGGTGTGAGACTGAAGGCGATAAAACTGAGTCTGCACTTCAGAGCTTTGCACCGGTGAATATACTTCCGCTGCACCGCCACGGTACAGTGTCATCCACGTGACGCGGAGGAGTGAACAAGGATCGAAGTGCACAGACCGCATCGCTTTCCTCGAAGACGCCCACAGCGGTGTCGCTGTTCTGACACGACCGGACGAGACTTATAAGGATCTGGACCTAGCAGGCATCTAATCAACATCGACACGTCCACAAGGACCCACTCTCGTTTATCGCCATGTCATCCATACCCAATGCCGAGGGACGACCCAGTCTCTGGTCGCAACCACCGTACGCGGGTGACACCAGTGATCAGTCCCTCCAAGTCGAGGAAGAATGCGCCTATCTTCTCCAACCGCCGCCCCAAATTCCTCAGTCACGCCCATCACGACCTTACAATGCATCTTTGCCGCCTACAAGGTTCTCCTTCACTCAAAATCAATTCAACGATTCGGCTGCCTCTACTTTTTCGCAACAAGAACCCCCCTCTTTCACCCAAGCTAACTTAGATCTCAATCGCAGCCAATGGGATGGCTCTTCGTCTACCTTCAGGTCATCGCCTATCCAACCCCAATCTTCACCTGTTTTCGCTCAAGGCAGTTCTAGTTCGGATCAGTCGACTTATCAGCCTCAGTTCCCGGCTGGCTTTAATGTCCAACCAGGCCCATCCACACGTTCTGCTGTCGTTACAAATGGGTCTCCATCTGCGTATATGACCCCTGGCCCCATGCAGTTTGCGCTTCCCCAACCGCCACCACGACGTCAGTCTGAGTTGCAGGCACAGTACTTCAATATCGCAACTTCCGCCCACGGAGCGAAGAGACCCAGATTTCAAGATGACGATGACCAAGGCGATCCAGAATCACCGCATGAACCTGATAATGCTACCAAACAGAAACCGTGTGTATCCTTGCAATCCATCCATTCTCCTTCTCATGCACGTTGGTTACTCTAGGAACAGCGCATGTAGTCGATGCAGAGGCTTGAAGGTACCTTGAAACGTCGTACCACCGCTATTAATAGTAACTGCTTCTTCAAGGTTCGATGCGAGTTTCTTGGAGACAACGACTTTGTCTGCAAACGATGCTTGCAAGCTGGTCAAGAGTGCGTCATTCCAGACAGAAAACCTCGTCGCCGTCCCCCGTACGTTTAACAGTGCCTTCGATGTTCCTCTTTGAGATAGACAATCATTGTACAGCAAGCGAGAGCACCTTCTCAAACAAATTCGTGAACAAGCTAATCAGATTGTAGAGCTGATGTCAAAGCTAGAGCAAGTCAATCGTCATCCAAGCACGTCGACACTTCCCAGCCCTTCGCATCCTCATTCAGCCCTTCCCACGCCCTCGGAAATAGATAACAATTCAGAGACTGTTTTTCCAAAGCCAGAGGTTCAAGACTGGATTGCCAAAGCCAGGGAGTCATTACAAACTTTTGGAGGACTTATACCCGCTGCCAGCTCTAGCAGAGACGACGTAGGTGATGTGGAAGCAGGCGCATCCAGCGATGATGGTGCGGATGACTCGGACGGTGACGCTGGATATGACACAGCAAACGAGGGTTTATCAAATGGACAATCTCCTGCACCTCCTACTAAAAAGAAGGTTCCCTCCTCTCCGAAACAGATTCCTGAAGAGGCTCCTTATGGCCTTATGGCCCGCTTGTCGATCAAGTCGAGACAAAAGAGTGCGGAGCCCGAGTCTTCCGATGCCATTGGCGTTGCAAACGTCAATTTCTTTAGGCCCAGTATGTCTTCCTAGATTTTTCGCTGTGCATGTAAACAAAGTGTTGTTACAGGCCCTGCTCCCGATCTAATCCGTACTAGTCAGCCCTCTGGTGACCTGCCGTATATCTTAACACGTGGGATTGTGACAGTAGACGAAGTAGATGCATTGTTTGAAATGTGAGATCCTCGTATGCACACTTTCGGAGCTTTTACTCAAGATTACCCAGATACTTTAAGAAGATGAACCCATCTACATCCTTGCTGGATGCTAAACTTCACACTCCACAATATGTTGCAATGAGGAGTCCCTTCCTCTTCACGGTCGGTGAGGGTTCATGTCAATTAACCCATCATATCATGTGGCTGACATTAGGGCAGTCTGCGCAATCGCATCTAGGTTCTACACCAAGCGACCCGAGCTCTATGCACAATTGATACACTATGCACAGTTCCGAGCTGGCACGGCGCTTACCTCAGGCACAAAGAACGAGGAGATGTGTGCCGCGTATCTTCTCATGCAGCTGTACCCCGTTCCCGCAAAACGCTGGGAAGAAGATCGAGGCTGGATCTATCTTGGTGTAGGGATCAGGCATGTGAACTCCCCCTTCCCCCACAACACGATCCATCTGATAACATGAAATAGGATCGCACAGGACATCAATCTCAACAAGCCACTCGCAACGAAGCCTCTCAATGAGCACCACGCCCGGCGCCTTCTGAGCCGCACTCGTATTTGGCTGAACTGTTATAACCTGGACCGTTCAACCGGCGCGCAATACGGCAGGGGGCCCATCATCCCAAACTTGGATTACGTAGCTCGTCACTCGGAGCACTGGTGGGGCTCGTCTCCTTACAATCAAAAAGGATTCGATATCCAGTTGTGCATCTATAATATGGAGCTGCGATTAATGGGCGAGTTCCTCGGGAAGATATACAGCGATCCGAACCACCCTATGGGCTTGAATAAGGTGCGTTGATCTCTTATTTGTTCTGCGTAGGAGCTCACTGATGATGTTCCTGGATCTCCAGAGCATCAATTTCACCCAGATCGCGAGCGAAACAGACGATGCGCTCCGTTCTTTGGGAGAGCAGTGGTTCCCCCGCCTGGAGGATTTTGACAGGGAGAGTCAGGAGTCTGTCTTCCGTTCTGAGCTGCTCAAGATGTCGTTTGCATATCAGCGGCTTGTGGCGCTGTCAGCGGGACTCAAGTACGCGAAGGCGGGTGAGCTGGACGAGAACGCGTTCTTGGAACGGGTGAGTTCATCCTGAGTGCCCGATACCCGTTTGTCGGAGGTAACTTTACTTTGCTTTGGTAGTGCCTGGAAGCAGCGTGTGATGTCGTGAATGCGTTCGTGCGCCGGTTGTTTGTGACATCTGAACAGAGTGGGTGTTTCTTGTGTCTATTGGGGCACATACTAATGTGGTTACTCGGTGGGTAGAGATGTACCTCCGACATGCACCCGAAGGTCAGTTCGTGTTCGCCACTTTCGCTGGGGCATTTTTGGTCAAGGTAATGTCTTTCATCTATTCTGTGAATGTCTAACAGCGTCCATCGTTCGCTCGAACAGCTCCTTCAACCAAAATATGCCCACCGATTTTCTGCCGAACGACGGAAGGAAATACGCACCCTCGTACAAGAAGCCGTGGACCTTCTGGGCTCAGCAGAGGTGGCTATTGACGAGAAGCACGCACCGTCACTGTACTCGCGATTCTTAGCTGGATTACTGGCGACCATGACCGCCGATCCACCTGGCTCAGGCAATGGCATCGGTGTCAGTGCAAAGGCCAGTAAGCGACCAAACTTAAAGGCAAGAGTGAAGATAAAGGAAGACCCTGCTCTCGCCGCGTTCCAAGCACACGAAGCCGGATCAAGTCCCACCTCATCGTCCAACCTGGGAACGAGTTTGACACTGGGGATTTTCGGTTCGCAGTCGACGGGCTCGACGCAGGCCTATAGTGGCTCTGCGACGTCGCCGACGAGCACACGCCACTCCGAGTCGCCGTCACCCCCGTTAAACTCTCCTTCCCAGGGCTTGCTCAACATCGGGCAGCAGCATCCATATCGAAACGCGCCCTCTTCCTTGACAGTCTCGACATCGCCACTGGTCGAAGGGAATGGGGAACCGTCGATCAGCACGGCAGAGCTTTATCATACTCCCATGCTGATCGACCAGGATCTGTTGCAGTCGATGCAGTTCATGGCTAATCCGGTATGGCAGGATACCACGGTGCCAGGTGAGCGTCTCCCAACCATTTTCTCCGGCGTGTTTCATGGCAGGTGAGAGACATGGTTTGCTGACGTCTTTTTGTTATCCCTCTGCCCTACCCTCCATCCTCGGTTACCCTATGCCCTCGTGCACAAAACAGGGTTCAACTGGATGAATCAATTTGAGACTGCTGGATCCAATGACTACGCTTTGTTCGGATCACAGCAGTATGGGTCCCCTCAGTATTAAACAGTATAGGGGTTTCCAACTCTGCACAGTCCGTCAGCATTACTGATGGGCGCATTTCCTGTTGTACCGCTACAAGCTTCTATGTATGGCTATCTCCCTCCCACTGTTTTGTCGTGTGGCCTATTGTACTGCTCTGCATGTACCCCTAATCTTTCGAACACAATATATTTCTGTGTATATTATCTTTCCTGACTCTCCCTGTCACTGGTGGAAAGACAAACAAAGTGAAACACGGGATGCATTTATTTATGTAAAATAAGATTATGGCTGTTCGTTGCCTACAACGAAGTCGTCATTACAGGTAGGCACGCTGCCAGTTATATGCAATAAAAGTATTCACACAATATGCGAAACTCTACAGTCTGGCGTTCTTCGGCATTGCTCGCATGGCTTGCCGGACACCAAGATCGGCCAATACGTCTTCCGCTGTAGAGGTCCATACGTCAATCTGAAAAGAGGCACGAATGGCATCTTCTCACCTCCTCCAAGAAGAGAATCGAACGTCACGGTACGGTAATACTACATACCAATGCATCAGAATCCCCACGACGGGAGATAAGATAGAGACCTACATGTTCAATAAATTTACCCATGCCTGATTGGGTGATCCCGCGGCCACCAAAAATCTGCACGGCGTCCCGAGCGGTATCTTGTGCGCACCCGGTGCTGTAGCTCTTTAGGAATGCTATCGGTCTATCTCCTACATCAGTACGATGACAATCGCAGAGAATCCAAGATCTGATTTACCCGGCAAGTTTCTGGGCTTGCTGCTTGTAAGACTAAAGTCCTAAGGTCAAATTTTGCGTAAGGAACATGCGTGGGAGTGCCTTACCATGTGAGTCATCTGATATGTAATGTTCTCCAGCCAGCTTTGCACGCTCTCTGCACGCTCTATCATACCCGCGATCTTAGAGCGGATGACCGGTTGCGAGATAAGCGGTTTTCCAAAAACCGTGCGCTGAGTTGCCCATCTGAATAAGCATCAACGCGACGTCACATTAAAAAAAGAACTACTAAAAGTGCGTACTTCAAGCATTCCTGGATGACGTCACGCTGGGCTCGTGCTGAGCTGCAGCACATGACCCACCGTTCGTGATTGAAGTTACTGCATTAGAAACTATTAGAATGCAGTGATCTTAGTGTCTGAGGGATTGGCTTGCCTGAGGATGACAAAAATCCCACCACCGACTTCTCCAAGCGTGTTACCAACGGGTACACGGACATTGTCAAATGTGATGTATCCCGTCCCTGCAGCTGGCGAGTAGCTCGTCTTTAAATGGCGCGTTTCGACTCCTGGTCCGCGCTCAACCAAGATGACAGTGAGACCATCCTAATGGAAACAAGTTAGTCAATGAAAGCGAAAATGATGTCTGAAATTTACCTCCGTTTTGCACCCAACTGTAAAGCTAGTGAAGTGTCAGGGTGTTGGATCAAAATCCCTGCGTTACACTTACTAATCCGCAAAGCTGACAATGAACGCCACATAAGCCTTTGTAAGGGAAAAAATGGGGAGTGTAGGCACTTACGTAGCATTTGTAATCCATTTCTTGCTCCCATTGATGATCCATTCTTTGCCATCTTCGCTCAGCGTAGCTGTCGTGTGCAAGCCCATAACGTCACTCCCTGCCGCTGCTTCGGAAATCGCAAGACAGATGAACTTCTTGCCTGCAAGGATATCGGGTACAATTCTGGCCTGGAGCTCTGGAGAGCCGAAATTGAGGACCGGGGGCAGACCGATGACCTTCCCGCCAAGTAAGCCTGGGAACACAGTGAATTATGGAGCGGCGGAGCTGAAAACGAATTACCATCGCCATAACCTCGTGCACCACATCTTGCGATTTCCTGTGTGATCACCAACTAGAAACGTATGCTGAGCATATGGAGATCAGAGTGGTGCTATTGCCGATACTAACCTCATGGAAATAGTCGAACTATGGCCAATTCAATCCCGTAAGAATATGATAGTAAAGGCGGTTATGAAACCAACCTCTTCGGGCTTGACAATGCCACCCATGAGCACACGACCTTTGAGATGTCTCCCGGGGCCGAGACGCATGGCATGCAGATTCATTTCTCTGATGCCTTGTATTGGTTGTGGGGTAATTCTCGGGTAGAACTGACTTACGCCATCTTATCGAAGACGGATTGACTTGGACGTTTTCCGTCATCTTCCCTGGCCTTCGGGTGATGAATCAGAAACAGTTATGCATCGGGTTTCAGGATGTAGTACCTGGGCGTCAGGGTACACCACTTCATCGATGAAACGTCTGATTGCCCTCTGGAACTCCCGGTGGGTCTGTAGCCACCATGTCAACCATGTCAACCTACACCACCTGAATTCATTTACCTCTGTAAAGTATGGACTGTAATATCCAGCGGAAAGCCAGGTAGGCTCAGCATATGGCACTGTGCTGAGTTCACCGACTATACGATCGAACATGACACTTTCCTGTCCTTTGACAGTGCCAATTTGGAGTCGCTTGTATTGGGGACGCTGCAAGACTTCATGACGGTGGAGGCCATAGAAACCAGTAGTGGCATCCTTCCCAGCTGGTGTTCGGATGAATACGGAACGGTGACACATATTTGTCTCGTTCAAATACTCACCTACCTCCTCGTCGGTCAGCACTGAGACACCTCCGGGATGAAGGTCCTTGAATCGCGAAAGGTCATACACTTTCCCGTCAATGGCGACCCACTGCCAATGATCACATAAGTTACTGATAAACACGACAACGCTACCATAGTACACGCACCAAATCATCAGGTTTGTTGTGCTGTAGGCAATGAAACACGTATGTGACGACTTCATCGGTGTAAAGAGTGCACTCACCTGCGCGACCTCGTCGAGGGTGAATTCTTTCAGTTGTTTTGTGGCCATTGTTACAGCGACGGATTCTTCAGCGTGAAAGAGGGTGTACGTGGCGATCTGACGCTATTTAACCAGCGGGCCAACATCAAGATGTGGGTTCCGGCAACCTTCCATGTGAAATCCGGGATACCCGATTCGTGAGTCACGTGCTACCTTTCTTGGTCTACTTTGCTAGAACAATTGACCTGGCCATTGAAGGTAGGGACGGTGACACTTGTACTACTGCCACTTGCCAACAGCGCCTGTCTCCTTGTTCTAGCTGACATTTCGACGCTGCCAGAGGGGCTCAAGGCTTGTACAAAGCACCTCAGACGGCACCTCCATACTATCTCGAGCAGCTGAAAAGTTGCTAGTGTCAGTGATTCCATGTCATCTCCGCTGCCTTTTATTCTCAGCTCATCCGAGCTGCAGCTCCCTAGGTTACTATGAATCCAACCTCGCGGCTGAACGATGCTTCCCGACGAGAGGTGGACGATCTCACGGCACGCATTGCGACCTTAGAATTGAGAAAGCAAGAGTTAACGCACGAAGCATTTCGTGTCCATTTCACTATCCGCTCGCTCCAGAGTCGCGTTGCTCAGATCGAGAATGAGACAGCCCCAATATCTCGCCTGCCTGCAGACGTCCTCGAGATCATCTTCGAGGAAAGCCGGTGTGCTCTCTCCCAATGGATAGGCCTCCGCAGACCACTGCCTATCGAAGTACGACTGTCCCATGTTTGTAGAAGATGGCGCCAAGTATCCTTGAGTACGCCATCGCTATGGAATACTCTACGGCTTCCGATTCTTCACAAGGAGAGTTCTATCAAGGCTTATCTTCAACGGTGCAACCGGTGTCCTCTCAGCGTACAGCTGGGCCCCGAATTGTCAGATCGTCGCGTTATGGATGTCGTTTCTTCCGTGTTAATTCCGCGCATCGGCCAGTTCCGTGAACTGATTCTGGACACGGAAGACCGTCAAGAATTATACACCTTACTCGGATTCCTCGCAAATGTTGCCGCCCCTTCTTTGCAGAGGTTGAGGATCACCAGTAATGATCCTGCTCGTGGTCAAGGCTCTTATCCACCAGTGGAAATTTTCAAGAACGGCGCTCCACTACTCGCGGATGTACGTCTGAGTGCCATTCCTATTACTTTACCACAGGCACCGATTTCCACGCTCCACTTCGACCCACATCCTGGACCAGGAATTCCTAATTCCCGCAGTCACTTGCTCAGTATAATTACTCCTGTCGCTTCTTCGCTCACAATCCTTCATCTCAAAGGATTTGTGAGTGGGTTTCATGAAGAGCCCGGAAGTGCACCTATTGTTCTACCCGTTCTTCGGGAATTGATGGTTCACGGAAATGCTTTGATCCACGGCTTCAACGTTTTCCGCAACATCTCCGCTCCTTCATTGCGAATGTTTTCACTGCATAGTGTCAAACGGCAGACCTTATCCTCGATACACAAGTTCATGACTCGCACCTGTCGGGATCAATTCCGTGATCTCCGCTCCCTTCACTACATCGATTGCGATATGGATGATGAACTTGACATTTATCTCCCGCATGCCACATCTGCTCTTACCCATCTCTCTATATCCCTTGGCAACCACGTGCACCTTATGAATCTTCTCTTAAACAGTGACAAACAGGCTGCCTTGCACAGAACTCCCCCTTTGTGGCCCCATTTACGTACTCTGACGTTCCACCTTGCTTCACCATGGCCTCAAGACAGAGATGACGCAGAATCAGATGAAGAAGATGAGCTCCCGCCGGCTATCGCGTTGCTTCTTGATGTCATTCAATTCCGGAATATTGTTGGGAGTAGTTTGCAGCTTCTGCGACTGGAAGGAACTCATGCAGGCGCATTCCACGATGAACTTTCCCTGGCATTGATCAAGTCGCAGCTGCGCGTGAACATGGAGGTGGTAGCTGGATCCCCCGAGGGCAATGACATGCGGTATATATCCGAGGACGACTGGGCATCTTCTGGTTACTTTTATGGGTCACAATATCGCACACATATATATCGGAGACTGCAAGCTGGGCCTCATGGTCCCCATCTCCCTTGGGGATCTGTGCCGCGGGGTCCTGGAGCCACGCTTTCGCCATAGTTGGCAGCTATTACTTTTTGGTTTTTGGGATAGGTGGTTCTTCGCTTTCGTGCTGTCGTCTGTAATTATGCTTTCAATGTGGTGATGGATGGTCATCTTATTACGGTTTACATGGTTACAGGGGCTTCTTGACACTAGTGGAATCTGAGATGCTTAGCACACGGCCGAGTGCAGGCGCCCGAAGGGTAATGTAACACAGCCACTATGTGCTTATTAATGTGCTTTCTGATGCGGCATTATTCGATGAGTTGAACAACCGGGTTCGCCGTGCTACTAATCAAACACCCATGGCACTGCCATTGTTATCAGTTGTGAACTACTCTTCTAGGCTTACAACTTAGGCGTTGGTCCCCGGCTGTTTTGTGAACTGATACATTACCTCCTTTCACCAAAACCTTCCCAACGAGGTAAGCTCTATTCTCCCTGACATATTACAGACATGCCTTCAACGTGTTGTCAGCGTGTTGGTACCCTTCCGTTCGCCCTTAAACCCGCAGGGGTTTTGTGTTGCATCCTTCGCCGAAAAATCCCAAAAGTGAGCACCGAATCCTGAGTCTCGGGTCTTCACCTCATTGCGAGTCCATATACTTACTCCATTCTTCAGACTCGATGTCTCTAACCTATCTCGACAATCACCCTCATGGCGATATGGAGGATGAGCTGGCGCAGCTCACCACTCAGATTAGCGCCCTTGAATCATCACAGGATGAATTGGCTCGCGTCATGAGGAACCTTCGTGCTAGGGCTTCACGCATTCAGAATTCCAAGGTTGCAGTCTCGCGGCTGCCCCAAGACGTACTCGCCCTCATCTTCGAAGAGTGCCACCAGTCAAATCCGCAGTGGACGGGTGTCCTGTGCCTCCTTGGACAGTTGCCAGTCGAAGTGCGATTGTCACACGTCTGCAGCCAATGGCGGGAGGTTGCACTTGCGACACCATCCCTCTGGTCATCGATACGGTTCCCATTCGAGCAGAGGGAGGACTCCCTACTGGAGTACCTCGAGCGTTCCCGTGGAAGTCTGCTCGATGTTTACCTAGGGCCATGGGCAAAGTATCCAAATCTAGAACGGACTCTGACAACAGTCCTGGTCCCTCACGTTCATCGCTTTCGACAACTCATCCTAGAGGCTGTCTCGCGTGAATCGCTCAGCACGCTACTGAGCGCATTTCAGGACCAGTCTGCTCCCGCACTACGGCGGCTGAGGGTCATGTGCCGGGGTACCATCGTCACCCCGGGGCCAATGACTGGTGGCGCCATATTTAGTAATGGAGCTCCATTGCTCACGGACGTCCGTCTGGATAACGTGCCAGTCGTCCTACCGAACTCGGTAACTACGATGCTATCATTTTCCGCTTATCCAGGGCCGCCGTTTCCCATGTCCAGAGAGGGGTTTTACAAGACCTTGGTGCCTTGTCCATCGCTTACCACTCTCCACTTACGTGGCTTCATTGAGCTCAGCAGTCAAACACCAGTTTACCCCGTACTTCTCCCCCACTTGCGTGAGCTGGTAGTCAACGGACGAATGCTTGGCAGCGGCCTGCGTCTCTTCGACCTCATCTCTGCACCGAACCTGGAGGCCCTCGTTTTGGAGGACGTCAAAGCGCACGCACTTGTCTGGATTCATCGGTATATTGCGTGCTCATATCCTCATGCATTCCAGGGGCTGCGCACGCTCCGGTATATACGGTGCGACTTCGGCGGAGTAGATATGGACGTGCACTTCCTCCGCGCCACGCCGGCCGTCACGGATCTTGTGCTCTCGGTCGATCGACACATGCGTCTTATTCGCTTGCTCAACAATAGTGACAAGCAAGCGTTGGTGTGTGGTTGCTCGCCTATGTGGCCCAACCTCCGCAAGATAACACTGCACACGCAAGGGTATGCTGGCAATGTCACTGTCGGTGCGGGTGTCCCCTTGAACGAGCCATCTCCGACCATGGCACTGCTTCAGGAGTTCGTCGCCTGTCGGAATATGCTCAGGAGGCCTCTTGCGACTCTGTCCTTTAAGGGGCACAACGCCGGTCCGGTCCACAATGAATTCTTGTGGGGACTAAACCAGATGAAGCAATATGTACCCACGGAGGTCGCTGCGTGTCCAATGCAGGCAATGCTGGCCGACAGTGGGTACGTTGCTGACTGGGCCGCCACAGTGGAAGCGTACAGCTCGCAGCTGCGACACTTCCTCACCCAAGTATCACTTGTCCGGCAGCAGATAACACCTGTTATCCCGCCGAGTTTCAATCTCCATCATTTACGTCGAAGGATAGGCGTTCCCACATAACGTTGAGGACTACGCCATGAGAGGCTAGTGCTAATTTTAGGGTTTTGCCAATCAGTGATACCACCATATGCTCACAGCTAATAATCATATGATCATCTGACAATTGCATCGGAACTTAGACACAAGAATTTAATTTATGTTGCAGAGGTACATTCGGGGCCCATCATCTTCTTGGTCATTCCATGTGTTCAGAGTTTGTATTTGGATATAGTCTTATGCATAGTTTGTTCGCCAAATGCGCCATCTAAGGCAAGTTGCCTGATGTCTCCACCAGACAGACCAGTTTCGAGAAGGACCTCCTCCATATGTGTGCCTGGCTGGAGAAGAGTCCTTAGATTTGATCCGCCTTGAGGTAATGCCGGTGTTCTACTAAGATGTGGGTGTGGAGCGGGGCGAGCTGATCCCGAGGGGTCAAGTTGCGCTGCTTCCTCGGGGGAGAGTACAGGCACAGCACATGCGTCCGATCCTAGAGTTCCAGTCGCATATTTAAACGACACGACACGCAGCAACACTCTGAACAGCTAGCTCACCATGAAACAGGCTAGCCCAATAGTCCCGCGGCCGAGTCTTGAAGCCGTCCTCAAAATACGACCGCAGCTTTGGCCAGTCCTCCTTACAGGCTTGCGCACTGTGCGTGGGGACCCATTCTGGTCTGACATCATCCCTTTGCAGGGCCATGTTGAACCTATCGAGGAAAGTCGCGAAAAACTGAGGCTCCAAGCATCCCACGCTCATCCATTTACCGTCAGAACAAGTGTAAACATCGTAAAACGGAGCACCACCATCAAGAGGATTTGTACCACGTGGTCCGGCAAGGAGAGACGACGACGTGCTCATAACGTGCAGCAACGGGAATGATGCGACATAGCGGGTACCCGACACCTGCACCCGTGGTTGCCGAAATGATGAAGGGGCGAGGGCATTCGGCTATAAGAGAAGCACTTACCATATTAACGTCAACGACCTGTCCGCGGCCGCTCTTCCCCCGTTCGACCAGCGCCAATAGGATACCTGCAGCACACAAAAGGCCGCCACCCGCGAAGTCTGCTAGAAGATTCAGTGGGAAAGAAGGCTTCTCCGGGCTTCCTGGCAGCATCTAAAGATTTAGGGGGTAGGATGTGCCGATGAAATATTGCAACACAAGCCTACCGAAAGGACGCCACTCAGAGCAAGATAATTTATCTCGTGACCTGATACACACTGATCATGAAGTGCCAATCACCTGACTTGCTGACCTGGTTGACTTACCGGCCATTGATTTATGTGGACCTAGGATTCATCAATTATCATTCAGGCAGTCATGAACGTGCTCACTGTCGGGTGGGAAGCTAAAACAATAGTGTCATCACTGAAACATAGCCCCTGTGTAAATTTTGCTCACCCTGCAACCCTTGCATAAATGAGCCTATCATTCAAGCCTCTCCTACCCTCGTTCTCATGGAAGACCTCCGGCCCGAGACCCATTTTCTCCATTATACCTGGCCTGAACGGATCAATCAGCACATCGGAGCGTGAGACGAGCCGTTTTGCCACGGCCAGCCCTGCTGGATTCTTGAGATCGAGGGCTATGGACCGTTTACCGGCACAGAGGACATCCGAATTGGAGAGAGATGGCCTGTCGATACGAATGACGGACGCTCCGTGGTGTGCAAGAAGGAGCCCCGCAAATGGCGCAGGTGCAAGACCCGCAAACTAGTATATGAGTTTTCTGAGTGGAGATTCGTGTAAAGGAAGTTCGGAAACGTACCTCAACGACGGTCAACCCATTAAGTGACATAGTAAATAGTATGAAAAGGGACTACCGGTTCCAGACTAAATATTGGATACGCAAAACTACGAGTCACTGCTCGTAAAGTTGAGCCTATCTCTGAGTAACCTGTGCTGAACACTCACAAATGTCCGAATAGTAGGAAACTGTGGACCGTCCACTGCCAAGTGGGCGGATTATGAGAGGAATCCTAGTGTACGTAGAGAGAAAATGAGTCGGACGCCAAACTGAAACGCATGCCAAGTCTCACATCTTGTGGC
>Ga0307516_10003581_pt1 | contig 19812 bp, 8 predicted proteins | sample 19_EM_MG_FD_203310 | JGI IMG/M metagenome (GOLD analysis project Ga0307516, IMG submission 203310) | Populus trichocarpa ectomycorrhiza microbial communities from riparian zone in the Pacific Northwest, United States - 19_EM | ecosystem: Host-associated > Plants > Roots > Unclassified | place...
AAAAAAAAAAAAACACCCCCACCCCCAAAAAGTGGCTGGTAAGCTATCATTAAAAACCAATGTTCACCTGTAATCTCATAACTGCATCAACAGCCAGTTTTGCAAAGTATTCCTTATCCTGTGATAGTATTTTGGAACTCAAAGTAGTCCTTGCAATCTTCATCAAGTCAGCCATGAATTTTTCTGCATTATTCAATAATTACAGACATCAATGCCAGAAAATATATGCTGCAAAAAAACTGTCAAGCCAATTAACACAAACAAGTTCTACATGAATTCTGCAATTCATAATGATACAACAATCAATACCTTCATTGTCTTTGTTATCCAAAACCTTTTGCAACAAAGCATTGCGAGCACATTCTGCTGCCATTCGGAAACCTGAACAATCAAAGAAACAGTATCAACAAATTTCACATGCTATAAGAGTTAGAGTTTCAAATTCACCATGATCAAATTAAGATCTGGTCTCTATGTTTACAAAAAAAAATAATTCTGGCATTCTTTGGCTGAACTGGCTCAAAATTACATAAAGGAATCAGGTGATCAAAAAGAAAATTCACTCTACCAAGGTTATATAAATATGGGATTGATGTCAAATCCAATTGTCAGACTCTTGTGTAGCAAGAAAAGTTAAAACAGCTGAAGTCGCACCATCTATGTAATGCATGCAAAAAAGTATTACAAAGAATGTAGTAAAACATGGGAAGGATTTTCAAATTTTCAGCAAAACTGAAAAAAAAAGTGCTCGAGAAGCACTAACAATAAAAGATAGATGAAAACGAGAAGGCGGGGGGAAATAGGAAGCATTGCAAAGCCAGGAGCCTAGAACAAACCTGCTATTATTGTCATCGGGTGAATTTTTGCTGCCAACAGCTTTTCTGCCTCCCTCAAGAGTTCCCCCGCCAAAACAACAACAGAAGTTGTTCCATCACCAACTTCATCATCTTGAACTTTAGAGATATCTAAATCATGAATTAAGGGTTTCCATAACAAAAGTTGAGTTACTTATCCAAAGTTCTACCGATCATGTGCAGCAATTTGCCGGTATGGCTAACTTGTAAAGTTCAGGAGAGATGTTTTTGCCCCTACTAGCAGAAAGTTTGAAAATAAATAACAGGCTCTCTATCCATAGCAAAATTTTCTCTGCAAAAACCTTAGTTTTAACAATCCTGAAAAGAAAATTAGTAATCCATACTACCAATGGAAGGATACCAACAAGGATTTTAGCAGCTGGGTTGTCAATGTGAAGGGACTTGAGGATGGTGGCCCCATCGTTTGTTACTGTGACTTCATGACCTCTGCCTGTCGACTGTAAGATTTTATCCTGAAAAAAAAATTGTATCAAGATGATGATTGTTAATGTAAAACAAGCAATGCTTTACAATTTCTGGTAACAAACTCAGTAAAGAAGAAACCTTACCATTCCTTTTGGCCCCAGAGTTGTCTTGACCAAGTCAGCAACAGCCATACCACCAATAAGCGATGCCTGGGGAAGAAGAACAAAAAAACAACAGAGAGAATGGCATTTTAGCAGTTGTTTCGATCCAAAAATTAACCAAGGGCATCCAAATGACATAAGAACAACAACAAAGCAGCAATGAAAATCACAAAGCCAACCACACAGAGAGGTAATTTCCTCGCAATCTCCCGAGATTCATTATATGCAAATGCTCTCCAATGGCAGCAATATCACAAGAGAAAACATTAAAAAAAAAAAAAAACCCAGTAGACAGGAGTTACCAATCTGGCACGCTCTCCTTTTTCTTCAGTAGCTTCACTTTTGAAAATTTTCTCAACCTACAATACTCGCCAAGTAAAATACACTAAAATTATAAAACAAAAAAAAAATGGAATCACTAGCGAGCAACTAGCATACCGCCATTGTAAAGTTTAAACGAGGGCAGCTTGAATATAGAGACTCAAATTAAAATCTGAAACAAGAAAAAAAAACAATTAATCAGATCTTAAAATGAAATAATCTCTGAGTTGCAGCGAGAAAAATAGCGTGTGATTTTCACTATTTTTCGATAACAAAGCAAAAAAGAAAAAAAGAAAAATGTGCTACTAATCATAACGAACTTGTAATGTCACAAGTCTCACAAGGCAATGTTAAGACCTAAGAGCAGGCGAAGGAATTCATAAAGTAGTGGAGGATCAGTGAACTCAAGAGGAGTATATAACTAGGGCAAATATAGATATCAGACTTGTTTCTTTCTTGAGCATATAGAAAGAAAGATTTGCTCAAGCGGGACAAATTTTGGAAGGCAGAGGAAAAAAGAAAAAAGGCATGGAATGGAACTGCGGTGAAGGCTCGCGAATTCCTTCGAAGGGCCACTTCAGTAGTCCAAGTCTAAACAAATATGCATCAAAGCCCAAAGCTCAAAAATAAAATTAAAGTAGACAAGGTATCTTTTCTTATGGGCCCACGGTCCTCATCCACACAAGAAAATGAAGCCCATCACTGATCTACCCTTCACCGCCCAATGTTGTATTTATACACTGACAATTAAAATCCTCATCATAAAATATAAACAAAAAATTGATTATTTATAAGATTACCATTATTTTTTATTTAATTACTAAAGGCCCTTGTAATATTAATATTATAACTTTTTCATCAAACTAAAATTACAACTTTGCCAAAAATTAAAAAAAAAAAGACTAAACTTTGTATTGTCCACAAGTTTGGAGCCTAAAAAATAATTACTACTAGCTAGAGATCAACATTTGCAAGGAAAGATGTACAACAATTTGCATTTGAGTATCAATTTAAAATAATCCATTATACTTTTTGTTATGCCCAAGCCAATGACATGTAGATACAACCAACAAAACTTTGATCCTAAATATTTAAAAAAATTGGTCAGAAAAAATCATAAAGCTTAGCATGGTGTTTTGTTTAATAAATATTATAAGCATATAAGATTTCACATAAGTCTGCTTTATAAACCTTACCATTTACCCTAACATATGATTATGATGCCATGTACTATAAAGCTTAAACTACAATTACCTAGAAGGGCTACATAATATAATATGGATTACTCATATCTCAATTAGCTAAGTTAAAAGGGCTCGAATGAGATAAGACTTCATTTATTAAATCACTTACTATCACACAAGAGAGGTTGAAAGGGTATAAAATAAACATGTTCGATCAAAACATCCTCAATAGGTGATCTTATATGGAAAGTCATACTAAAAATTATCCATAAGGATCCAAAATATGGCAAATGGTCCTTTTACTATAAGGGTCCATAAATTGTTGCCAACGTTCTCAAATGAGGTGAATATCATCTAACAAATCAATGTACGAAAATACATTATAAATGATGGTTAATATTTGAAGAAGCATTATCTCTACATCAATAAAATATTGAAATATGATACTCCAAAAGAAATTGAAGGATCAATGTGGAGATCACAATTATAAAATTGATTTAGATTTATGTTGATCGTACTCTAAGCCTGATTAGTTAGGATTTCTTTCATATTTTTGGATTAAAATTTTTATTTCTCTAACTACAACATGATTTAAGTTATTGGTTAAAGTATAGTTAGTTAATAGAATTGAACAACATTATTCAAAGAATTAAAGAACAAGTATAAAATTGAATTTTATGAAAGGATTTTAACTAAAAGTTCAATATATACAATAAATATTGTTCATTAAAGGAAACTGCTACCTATTGTGGCTTTAAGAGTTTCCAAAGTAATATTAACACTATAAAAGTCATTTATAGATTTCTTTTTTATCTTGCCTTTTTCCCTTAACAAGTTATAACATGGTGTTAGTTAACTTTTGGAAAGAGAAATTATTTTTTAAATAATTTTTAAACTTAGTTTCTCTTAGAGTCAAATTAGTCTTAGTCATATTAAACTCCTCTTTGGCTTTAGCTAGTTCATCTTTTAAGCGGATCAGCTTAACCTTTTAAGGTTAAACCTATGTCGGTAAATCTTTAAAAGACTGGTTCATTTATTTAACTTTAGAGTACTCAGCATCCTCGGACCACTTCTAGTTTTTCAAAGCCAAACATATCTATTGTAGACTATTTAATGTTGGTAAGAAATTCATTGCTAGTCTATAGGTACAGTAAAGCTTCCCATAAGTATTGGTCTTTTATGTCATAGGGGTCTACTCTAAATGACCAATAGTGGCTCAATTATTTAAAAAGTTATTTCATTAGGCAAGAATGATCAAGACTTCTTTGATCTTGGCCAGGAAGGGCTTTTTAGATTAACTATCTTTATAAAGGTCTAATTTCAATGAAAAGACTTTTAAAGTTGAAGAAGTAGATAATCATAAAGCAAAGGTCATTTACAGTTCCTTGACAAGATAAAAAGAAGAGCTTTTGTTAGTATTAAAACCATAACAAAAATAAAATTTGAACCAATTATAGAAACTTATATAATAGAAGAAAAAAAAGAGGAGTCACCAAGGTTGGTTAACCTTATGACATAACTTCTTCATATTCACTAAGAGGTATAGAAGAACTAGTTCCTTTGTTTTCTTCAATTATTGAAAGATAAGGGATTTCAGCTTGAAGACTCCTTAAAGACATCAACTATTATATCAACAAGAAGAGTATCGATCATTGATATAAGCTTCTCTAATAGAGTGATTGTAACTTGATTACACTCTATATATACTTTATATTGTGGGAGAAGAAAAACAAAGATTGTCTCTTCATGAAGAATTGAAACTTATATAATATTAGGAGCAGTTGTGTTAGTGGCTTTGTTTCCTTTATATCTTTCATTGATGCTACTCTTATATAGTATTAAAAGAATTTTTCTTAGCAATGTTTTAGCCTTTGCAAGAATAGTTTTAGCTGGTTTACAAACATTCTTAACACTAAAGGCAGGAACTCTAAAAGGTTTTATTATTATAGGGATAAAGTAGTACTTGGAAACATAAGGAGTTTCCTTTAATACAAGAGCATCTTACTGGGAAGTAGTAGTAAAGACTAAAGACACTTTCAAATTTTGTTTGGTACTTTTAGTATCAGTGGTAATAGTTGGTGGTGAAGGATTTTGATCAACATCACTAGAGAAAGTTGATATTATAGCAAGGTCATTTTAGATTCATTAATAATAGAAAAATTTGATGTTTTAATAGCTTGAGTAACTAGGACCTTTGCAGTAGCAATAACAAGTAAAAAAGTAGTCTCTAAATGAGGGGTGTCATTCATTTAAAAACAAGTATAGGTAACCTCCATTATTATATGCATTGAAGGAACTATAGAAAGAGAAGCAACTAGAGAAACTAGCTTTAATAAAAAAAAATAAAAAAGTTAAGAAATTGGGTAAATCAAAGTGTTAAATAATAAACTGAAGTTTAGGAGACCTTGATAAAAAAAAATTACCTTAAGCGTGAAACTTAACTTAATGATAAGAACCTTATTCTTTTCTTCTTTAAATTTATAAGGATTTTAAGGCTATGAATGTTCCATTATTAGTTGAATTTAAGGATCAATTATAGGCTTGCAAGCTATATATAAAATCATTGTTGAAACATTAGGAAAACAGATGTAATCAAGATTTATTAAGTTTGGATGTTCTTACTTAAAATTTCAAATGCATGTCTTTTGTTGAATATTGGGGGATGACTCCCAAGGATTTTGCTTTTGTTTTTCTTACTTGTTGGCTTATTATAAAAAGAAATTGTGTTGCCATGACATTTGAATAAGCATTATAAAGGAGATCTTGAGTCTTGCTACACAAAAAACATAAAGAAAGGAACCATATTGGATGACTTACTACTAGCGAAAAATACTTTACTAGGTAATTCTTAAAGAATTAATCTTTTAGTTTAGATACTTCTTTTACCTACTTTAGATTAATAAATGTTATCCTATTTGGACCAACTTTATTCACACCATAAAACATGAGAAAGTTGTATATTGAAGGAACCCTAATTATATAGCTACTAAGTAAGGGTTTTAGGGTTTACAATAATAATAGTTATTCCTTGGGATAAGATCTATCACCAACCCATATGGTAGATCTTTACAGGTCATGATGTTTCTCTAAACTATAGTATTATCCTTTTTTATTTCAACTACTATTTTCTAGAGTTAGAGAAGTAAGATTCATTGAGGTTTTGACCTTATTGATGCTAGAAGAGATATTGTTATATCACTTATATCAACTAGATTGAGGAAAGTCTCTATATATTCCTTAAATAACAAATCTTAGAATGAAGATTATAATAGGTTTTTCCTTATGGATGTAAATTTTAGGTCAAAGATCATCCTTATATCACTAAACCTTATAAAAACAAATAGCTTCTCACCTACAATAACACTTTATAGATGTTTCTTTTCATCATGAATGATGTTTTTTTGCATTTGGCCTAACACTTTTCTAAAGCCATACAAATATAGCTTGCAATAAAAGGGTATAGAGTTGTTATCCTAACATCTACCAAAGCTATTTTTATTTTTTAGTATGATTTGGTAGGATTTTTTATTTTAGAGCATATAAGGTGTATACATACCTAATACAACATAAACGTTACTTGTTCTTTAAAGATAAAAAGTTTGGTGTTTTCTTTTTTCTTTTAATAAACACATTAAATTCAAGTACACTCATTATCAAATCTTTGAAAGAATTGGTATCAATCAATATAAAAGGCATAAAATTCATTTTCAATTAGGTAAACTCCATTTTTTATAGCCAAATCATATAATGTAATGGTTTGTGGTTGGGTTTGAAATAGAGTTTAGATAGTTGGATTACATCAACAATATTTGAGCGTCTTGATTGGTTATCAAAATGGTGTTGCTTCTTACTAACCTTTTGAGATATTCAATGATAGCACAATTGGGCTATTAAAGAATTGTTTTCTTCTAGGTATCAGATTTAAGTGATCATAATAAAGGGAATTTTTTTTTTCATTATTGATGTCTATAGTGAAATATTAGTCTTCTTCATGTTTAGGTACCTTTTTATATAATTGTCCTAAAAGTTCCCTTAATAATTCTTGTAAATATTGATGATAGACTAGTTAATTTGGGTAATTAGTTTACAAAGTTTTGATAATGAAAGATGATCATAAGTTTTGTTGGAATAAAGCTACAAGGTTCCATTTTTATCTTAAAGATAAAAAAGAATGTTTAGGATTCTTGGTTGAATCTATAAAAAATAAAATAAAATTGTAAACCTGTAAAATAGAGGTTAATGGTTTTTCAAGTGAAAAATAAATAATTGGAAGTAGTTTAGAAACTTAAACATGGCCCCTAAAAGCCATACCACATTTCATTTTTAAACTAAATTGATTGGATGGAATTTTTTATTTGTCAAACATGTTTTAAAAATGGTTGATGATTTTTAATGAACAATGACATTTTCCACGTCAAAATTTATTAATTCAATCAATGTATTTCACGTTTAGATTTTACAGGGAAATATTCCTTTATTTGAAAAATAAAAGAATATAAGGAAAATTACTTATACTAAAAATAAACATCCATATATCAAACATATAATAACAATGATTATTTATAACAAACAAAAGAAGAGAGCTACGATTGATCGAGTATAGTAAAATTGACCATATTAGAAGAGTTTTGATTAGACATGAGATTTGAGGAATTAGTCAACCAAGAGATTAAGATCCACAGTCAACTAAGGAAAAATGATCAACCATAAAAGTTTAAAGGTGCACAAGAACTAAAAAGCCTAGTACTATTTAGTGTAAGAGTCATCAATAGAATAACTAGTAAGAATCCATAAGATTAGTTTATGATTCAAATGGTATCAATAGATAAGGATTTTAGATTGCATTAGAATCCAATAAAGTCTCTTTACTTGATACATTTATATAAATTAGGATTTACAGGTTTAAACAAGATTTAAACTTTGTATCAATATATAAAAGGTCACATAGTCACTTTGAACAATAACTAGAACCATATATACAATTTTAATATATATATTTTTTATTTTTTTCTCTAAAGGGTTTTTATTGCTTTCTTTACAGGTTTCCTTTATTTTTCTAAAAATAGATTTATTCAAATTATTTATCTTTTTAATTTTAAACATGTTATTTTCCTTGTGTGGTGTTGTTACGAAGGAAATTACATTTTTTTAAAGTTTTGAACTTTTAGATCCCTATATTTTTCTTGATTTTATGAGGTTTTTAGATGTCTCTTATTAGGATTAAGTTCCTATTGTATAGTTCTCCTTATTAGAATATAGAAGTGATAAACTGATATTATATTTATCAAAAGAATATTTGAGTAATCAACAACCCTACAAAAGTCCTTTATAAACATCAATCATGACTAATAATGTTTTTTTTTTGTCTTAAATATCTTAGAAAAATTCTAGTTTTATATCTCTTACATAATTCATCTTCTAGGAAAACATAATTGGATGCTTTTAGTAAATAACCTTTAAACTTTTTATGAAGGATCCTACACATAAGATTTGATTTCTTCTCCTTAATCATTTTATGGATCAATGCCACTTGATTTATTGAGACATTCTACTTGTTACTTGGTAGAAAAGTTTTACAATAGTTTTATTTTACTATTTTGTGCTTTTCTTACCATATAATATGAACCCTTTTTTTTTTTTATCATTATTACATCCTTACTGGTTATTATCTATGTTGGTCAATTAATAATTCTCATATAAATGATGTCATGATGATCGATGACCAATTTATATCTTGATCCATATTGAGCCAAGTTAGTGGTTTATATACTATTTTCTCTTACAAAAAAATAATTAAATTAGAAAATCTATTAATAAGGTGTTTGTTTATCGTATAATATAAAGTTAGCGTAAGATATTCACACTTATACTTACTAGCCAACTTTTTTATAATAAGTAATGAATCTCTTGTTACTCTAGCTGATTAAGCTTTTAAATCTATAAGTATCTTTAAAATTATGATTAAGACCTCATATACAACTTGATTATTAGTACAAGAAAAATCAAGCTAAAATAATAAAACCATTTTATGACCTTCTAGAGAAATTATTAACACCTATGCACAAGCTTTATTTTTTGTTTTTAATCCATCAGACCATAACATCTGCGAAATAAGTCTTGCGATAACAACGTTCATATCTTATTCCAGCTCATGGTCGATATCAAGGCAGTGGTGATCAACTAATAAATTAGTCAAAGCTTGACTTTTACTATTCTTTATGGAATACAATGTAAATCAAGTTCAAACAATGTTAATATCCAATTACCAATTTGATCGTGAGAGAAAGGTTTGGATAATATGTATTTTATCAAATTTATTTTATAGTATACATAGTTCAACTATTAGTATGTACCAATATAACTTTACACCAATAAAACATAAGGATAAACAAAGTTTTTCTATTAAAATATTTCTTTCTTTAACCTCTATAAAGACATGATCGAGATAATTGATAGCTTGTTCATAGCCAATTTCATTTTTCTATGCAAGCATTTTTCTAATCAACCCTTGTACAACTAAAATATATAGCCTCAAAGGCTTTGGTATGGTCAATGCTAAAGGTTTAGTTAGATAAGTTTTTATTTCTTGAAATGCAATTTGATATTAATCCATTGAAACTTATATATGTTATTCCATCTTAGTAGTTTAGTAAATGACATAATCTTTTTTAAAGAGTTTGATATGAACCTCTTTAGAAAATTAATTTTGTCTACAAAGCTATACAATTTCTTTTTTATTTATGGAGGTCAAGCTTTCATAATCCCATTTACTTTGTTTTTGTCTACCCCTATACATGCATGCAAAAAACATATTTTAATGAATTTATCTTGAGATTATGCATTCACATTCACTTAAGGATATAATATAGCTTGTCTAAATAAATGGATTTTTATTTTTATTTTATCATAATATCATTACTATAGACCTCTATGTTATGATTAATTATGTTATGAAAAATCAAAATCATAGCTTTTTATAAGTCACACTAATATTATTAAGGATAAATGACATCACTACCTACTCATACATTTTTAATGAGCCAGGACATTTAAAAGCGGTCTTTGAAATATCTTTTCAATGATAAAAATCTGATTATAACCTGAATAGCCATTCATAAAGCTAAGGATGTCATTCCTTGCTATTAAATCGATTGATATATTAGTCATTGACATTGGATATTTATCATTTGGTGTTGTAAAATTAAGATTTATGAAATCTAAACAAACTCTTAGTTTTCTATTCTTTTTTAGTATTAGCATAATGTTAGAAATCTATTCAGCATATCTAGTTGGCTTAATGAATCTATCCTCTAACATTTATTGTATTTCCTCTTTTACATGATCAATCACATATAAAGTCATTCTCAAAAGAGATTGTTTTATGTCTTAAACCTAAGCTTGATTGATAATGGATTTTTGATCAAACTTATATCTAGCCCAAAAATCTCATCATAATCCCAAGCAAAACAATCCTTATAAGTATGGAGTAACGATACCGTATTATTATAATAATCTTTGAATAAACTCCCATGTATATAGGTTATTTTAAGCTCATCTTTAGTTTATAAGTTAAATTTAATTTAAAAAAAACCATGTACTATAACCTTTCCATCATCATATTTGATGGTGTTAGAGTAAGTTTTGTCATTATAAACATGATCAATCAACTATTTTTACTTGATTTTAATTATGCGTGTTTATAGATATAGTAGGTTGCGTTTTGACCTATAATTATATCTAACCCAACTTTTGATATTTTAAAAAATATATACTTGACCTATTCAATTTTTTTAGATCTGAGCATGTTGGATATAGCGGGTTGGGCTAAGATTTTCATGCATATTACATATTTCTTTCTCCTATACTTTTAACCTATGAAAGTTAAGTTTAGAACTCCACACTTCACTTTGATTTATGAGACTGCTATATATTTTTAATTGAGATTCAGTTTCTAATTATAATTTCTTTCTTATCGGAAGGATAAAACGAAAGACAAATAGCATATTAATTAAAGAATCAATGATCAATCGATCAACAATACCCCAATATTAATATAACACACACACATACATCTTGTCATTTAATGTATATATTACTTTTTATTTTGTTTTTTTTATTAAATAATAAATAGTATTCTAGTAATGAATACTTGATGAATATCTAATTTTTGTTGTTGTGATATTTAGTTACTGTCTTGAAATAAAATAAAAAACAAAGACGAAAATATATGTAGTTTTTATTATTTTTATCTAGAGAAAATAATCAAATAGTTACTAAGATAAGATACAAATATAATAGGAAGCTCAATAACTTAAACTAATAGTATTGATTGAGTGTTTGATATTATAGTATAAAATACTTTTTAAAAGTGTTATTCATTTGAAATTATATCAAAATATATTTTTTAATTTTAATATCAACACATTAAAATTATTAAAAAAACACTAAAAATAGTATTAATTTAATATTTTTTCAAATAAAATATTCTTTAAAATACACTTAAAAATATAAACAACCGCACCCAAACTATAATAAATAATAATAGCAACTTGTTTTCCTCTTTTAGATAATAACAAATCGAACTAAAAAAGTTGAAATTTTTTCCCACTAATCAATAAATTAATGAAAAAATAAAGAAAAGAAAAAAAAGCAGCCAACTTTGGCATGATCTGATAGTGTATTATTGGGTGGAGCTTTACGCAATCCCATTACACCACCCACCCCCAGATTCCTCTTCCTCCTCCTCCCTCCTCTGTTCATCCCTGGTGTTCTTCTCTTTTTGCAAAATCATTCCTCCTCCTCCTCCCTCTCTTCTCCTTGTTGTTGTTGTATAAACAGCAAACAAAAGCAGAAATAAAAAATCTCCTTGTTGTTTCCCTCCATTTCCTTCCTCACCGAAAACTTTCCCTTCGTTTCCTTCCTTTCTATGATTGCCATTAAAACAAAAATAAAACAAAAAACAGAACCGTCGAAGGTTCCAGATCCGCTTCTGTCAGTTACAGCTAAACAAAGCTACTGGATAATTCTCTCACCTGTTTTTTTAGCAAACTGTGAACCTAAAAAAGACAAAAACAAAACAGAAACAGTCCAACCCAACCCAAAACTTCATCATGGGCAACATCAGCAGCAGAAACAACGTTAACAGCAGGCGGAGCCTCGGCAGCCGGCGGAGCCACCCTCCACCTCCACCGCCAGCACCCCCACAGCCTGAAATCACGGCCAACCGTTACGTTTTCGCCGCGGCAACACCTTACCCTTCGCAATACCCAAACCCTAACCCTCCACGATACTACCAGCACCCTGGCTACTATCCAGCCCAGCCAACAGCGATGCCTGTGCCTTTGCCAGCTCCGTATGATCATCACCACCGGGTGGACCATCCGGCGGCTCATTGGGTGAGTGGGAGGTGCCCAATGATGCCCCAACCGGCGCCTTATGTGGAGCACCAGAAGGCGGTTACTATAAGGAATGATGTTAATTTGAAGAAGGAGAGTTTGAGGATTGAACCGGACGAGGAGAATCCAGGGAGCTATCTTGTTACATTCACGTTTGATGCTACTGTTGCTGGAAGGTAAAGGTTAAAGCTTTGTTTTAAAAATTGTTTTTGTTTTTATTTTGATGCTGTGCTTTTGTTATTGCATGTGTAGAAAGATTTTTTTTTTTTTAAGGTTTTTCCCGTCATTGTTTGATAGCAGTACTGGATTTTGATTGTTGAAGGAGCTTGTTCTTTGTAAAGTAATTTGACTATGAAAGTTTTTGACTTGAGAGAATTTTGAATGAGAGTTTTTATAAAATCTTGATTGTTGACTCCTTGGTTTAACTTCTTGCTAGTAGGTCAGTGGATGATTTACAAATAATTTCATTTTACATGGTTTGATCACTCCTTGGTGATAATCATCTTGATATGTTGCCAATATTCGAAAATTGTATTTTTTAGCTATCATTGTTGAGGATTGTTCTCGGAGTGAATCCACTTTTATAGATGTTCGAGTGTCAAAGTTACTCCTTGGATAGAAAGGTAGAAAGCAAGAGCTAACTTGACGTTCTTATTAGGGATTACATTACTTGCAAGTGAGAATTTTGTGTTTAGCATACCTGGAGTTTTGTATGGTGATTTGACAGCTTGAAGGAAATGGTTTAACTGCCCGAAGTTGAAACCTATCCTTTTGTGTAGTGAAGATTGATCTGGTAGAATATATTTATTTTCGGGCAAGTTATGGATTCATGGGTATTTCAGAGGATTTTCCTAATCAGAGATCCTTGGGCCTGCTTAAGACATCTAATCTTGTCTTAGAAATTGGGATTGTTCACAAAATTGACGAGATGATGAATCTGGGGTTATTTCTGAATGACTCTTCAGTGAAGAGACCATTGGAACGGGTGTTTAGTTAGGTTTCTCAGCTTGCTATGTTTTAAAGACTGTATGGCATTCTGGTTTTAATGGGATTTTATCATGACTGATAAATGGAATGGTTTTTTGTTCTTCCAATCCAATTACACGGGTCATTCTTGGTGGAATGTTAAAATAGATACGCATCTGTGAAGTTTGGGGTTTGAATCTTGAGAGCACCTCTCCTATCTCATGCAATAAGGTTCAAGGGCTGGGAAGCTTGTAAACTCCCTCATTTTGCCCTCTTCAGTGGTATGCTGTAATTGGATAGTGGACCTTTTATCTTTGAGTTGTGTCATCATAAAAAAATAAAAATAAAAATAAAAAAGAAATTTGTCGCCCTTTAAGTGCTCATAATCATTATGGAAAATCAAGCTTGGAGCCCAAAAATGCAATTTTTATCAATTGGATGTCATTCATAAGAGTTTCAATAGCTTGAATCAAGTGAAAGACACTATCATTTTCAGTACATGTCACTTTCTTAGCTGGAAACTATGGTGCTCTATAAAAGGAAATGATATAGTAAATGTAGATCATTTGTCCTAATCGTGTCAATTTCTATCACAAAATAATACTCTGTGAAAAAGTCGGGCTAACAATCTCATAATCATCGTTCAGCATCTAGCTTAGTAACTCGTAAACGAAGGGAATGGTAAATGATTGCAGAATGATGAACTGATTTTTTTTTTTTTACTTCCATGCATTTGACTTTGCTCAGTAGCATTTCCTAATTGCTACTGTTGGTATCATCATTGATCTTTTTGATGTATTGTGGATGCTTTCTTGGTACTTTTCTTTTGCAAGACATGCATAAATTCTGATCCACTCTGAGTTTATTGAATTCATATAAGCTTTGTGTTCAGTCATAGAAATCGGTTTTAATCTCGGTTTATATGCATTTCAGCTGAATGTCTGAATTATTTTTTCCTCTTTTGCATTTCTTGTTATTGAACATCTGGTATTAATTTCTTGCAACACTCGGCATTTCTTTGATCTGCAAACAGCATCACTATTATTTTCTTTGCAAAAGAAGGTGAGGATTGTATCCTGACACCAACGAAGGCATACCTCCTTCCACCAGTAACAGTTAATTTCCAACAAGGTCTGGGCCAGAAGTTCAGACAGCCTTCTGGGACAGGGATTGATTTCACCTTGTTTGAGGAGAAAGAGTTGGTAAAAGAGGGTGAGATGGATGCCTATCCTCTAGCAGTAAAAGCAGAGGCATCCCCTGCTAATCAAAAGGGAACAGAAGGAAACCAAATGTCTGGAGCTACGAACTCTCAGATAACACATGCAGTGTTTGAGAAGGAGAAAGGTGAGTACCAAGTAAGGGTGATGAAGCAGATCCTCTGGGTGAATGGGATAAGATATGAGCTTCAGGAGATATACGGGATTGGAGATTCTGTTGATGGTGATGTTGATGCAAATGACCCAGGTAAAGAATGTGTCATTTGCCTGTCAGAACCACGGGACACTACCGTTCTTCCTTGCCGACACATGGTAAGCCTATTTTCTATATTTTTCTTTTGCCTCTCTTTCTCTCCCATTTTTACTTTTTCACTGGGCTGGGGTAGTTTAGATCATGAAGGGGAAGAAACAAGGAAGTGATGCTCTTTACCCACTGTTCATATTTTAGGGAGTTGTTTTTCAACCAAGGACTATTTATCATGGTGAAAAATCATTCTGTTAGGTTGTGAAGGCTACAGAAAACGGTTTCCTTGAACATTATATAGCAACGGGCATGAGCATGACACTTTTCCTGCTGTTTTGTGTCTATATCCAATGCAATTGCAAAAATGCTGCATTAAAAGAGTCTTGTAAATTCCATGTGAAGGCTCAAGGCTGAACTGTCTGGAATGTTGTGTACTACTGCCAGTGCATTAACAATGTAACCATGGTGAATTAATAGACTAAAATGCTTCGACATGAATTTCCATTTAAGTGGTTATTTAAGTAATCTGATTTCAGAAATCCAGTCGATATCTTGTTGGTGACACATGAGCCTTGTGTCTTTTTGCTTCTGCTTTCTTTCTTTGTTTTTTTTTCACCCCTCTCTTCTCCCACGTTGCAGTGTATGTGCAGTGGATGTGCAAAGGTTTTGAGGTTCCAAACGAACAGATGCCCCATCTGCAGGCAACCAGTTGACAGGCTTCTAGAGATAAAGGTCAACAATGGGCCTGATGAATGACTAAACAGGTGCTGCTGCCACTTGTATGTGGATAGTAGTTTGCTGGTCTTATTTTCCTTTCAAATCCCCTGCTTCTGTAATAATCAAACGGGAAAATATGCAAGTGGCAAGGTTAAAATACTGGCATTGTGCCAAATATGCAAGCCAACGCCATCAGCCAGCATTTGCAAGTCCTTGGTGGCAATTTCTTTGAACTATGAAGAATTCGAAATATAGAATATGTTTTGTTTCTCAACACTACTGGGTTTGGAATGTCTTCATGATTCTCTACTTTTGAAAGGGGTAAAAAAAAAAAAAGATGATTGTTGATGGAGGACGTGCTTGGTGATTTTCACAGATGGTATCTACCAAGTGGGTTGCTGAGATGAGGTCATTATGGTCATCCGACGATGGAGTATAAAAAAAATTAGAGATGTTAATCACGGCAAGATTTGATTTAAAAAAATATTAAATTAATGTTTTTTTTTATATAATTTTGATCTGTTTATATTAAAAATAAATTAAAAAAATTATCTTGAAAAGTATTTTATATTATAATTCCAAACATCTTTTAAATTAAAACTTATTGGGACTCTAGATGAAGAGATAAATTATTATTGATTTGTATAGTAATTTAATTTTTTAAAAAAATTTTAATCTTACTTTTTAATATTGTGTTTTTAAAAAATATTTTTTTAAAATAGCCTAAACCACAATACTAAACACATTAAAAACATGTTTAATATGATGGTTTAGGCTATTTTAAAAAAATATTTTTTAATTAAAAATATATTAAAGTAATTTTTTTAAAAGTTTTTTTTATTATTTACATGGTATATTAAAATCTTCAAAAAAATATAAAAAATATGGATTTAATATTTTTTTTAAGTGAAAAATAATTTGAAAAATTATGAGATTATAATAGTTTTAAAAAATTAGCAGTCATTTAAAAAAAAATAAAAACTGTGTCAGCGCTTTTTTAAAGAATCTTCCCTTGCTTCCTGCAGTTATGAATTGAGTCTATAATTAAAATATTTCTTGCCACAAACTAAATTGATGATAAAAGGCTGTCCTACCTTGCTCCTTGCTCGATTTTATCTGCGGCCATGCTTGTTCTTCCTGTGAGATGAGGGTATATTTATTTTTACTTTCTAAAAGTGTTTTTTATTTTTTTTTATTTTTAGATATTTTGAAAATTATTTTTTAAAATAAAAAATATTATTTTAATATATTTTAAATAAAAAATACTTTAAAAAATAATTATTATTTAAAGAATTTGGGATAGGAAAGTGTAGTTTTGTTCAGAGATGATACCATAATTCAGGTGACGTGTTGTTGTTATATTGACTTTAAGGAACCCTTGTTAAGTAAGGCATTAAGAAATATATAATTGTAAATTAAGATATATAATCTCATACTACAAAAAACCGTTAATTTTTTCTCATTTAATTATTTTTCAATAACTTATCTTCAAAATCAATAATTTATATCCTATTGTAACAAAATGATATGCTAGTATAGCCTCTACTTCTCTTGTTAATTTTATTTTCCACGAAAAAACATATTTGTTTTCTATTTACTTTATTTAATAAAAAAAACAATACCCAAAAAATTCTAGATATCCGAAATCAAAATAAATAAAAAAAGTATCTCTTTGATTAAAAGCCCTTCATCTTAAATCTCTAATGTATTTTTCTATTCAACAAAATAATATCTCAAATAGATATTATTTAATCTATTTCAATTAAAATCAAAGACTCATTGGGTTGTGCCCTAGTTTTAAATAAAATAAATTGAATTTGATTTTATATGATCTGATTGACCTAACCAGCCAAAATGCAACTTGATCAAACGCGAAAGAAGAATGAGGTCAAGTGTTGTTGGCCTGGTAAATCAGGTCAAACGCCCGACTAATCAAGCAACAACCCACGCGCATACCTTTAATTATTTGAAAATAAAAGGATGACACATCATCTTGGAATCCTCATTATGGCTGGAAAAATATGGTTTCTAATTTTTTTTCATCAACAAACTCATTTTCAACCCCTTTTTTTTTTTTTTCCTAAAACACCCTAGAAACTTTGTTAAACCAATCAATTACCTATAAAAACGCAAAAACAAAACCGCCTCAAAAACCAAAATCAAACTAAAACAAAAAATCTTTCCAAACTCAGATATGTTTTTCTAGATATTTTCAAAGTAAAAAACAAAAAAAACACACACACACATACCCAATTTGAACTCACCTCATTATATGGAACCATTTGACAAAAAAATCAATAGTTTTGGTGGCTAGAATCGCCGTTAATGACAACTTTCTCTCTTTATGCTGGAATCGGATAAATCTCTCTCTCCTCTCACCAAAAAATAACTGAAAAATAAGAAAAATAAAGTTCAGTATCAAAATTAAATTTTTAAAAATTAAAGGGACCGGTTACCTAATAACTAAAAAAGATGGGGGGTAAAAATAAACTTTTCAAACTAATTTAAAATTTACCATCCTAATTTACCCTATTTTTCATTTAAGTTTTTTTTTTAATTTAACCCTCCCTCCAAAAACAAATATGCACTTGAGTGCTATTTCAAGCTTAAAAGAGCTAAATCATGAATATAAAAATTTAAAAATCAAATTAAAAATTATAAAAAAAAAATCACCACTCCAAGGTGACATGTGAGATAGTATACAATAATTGATCTAAAGTGAAAAAAAAAAAAAATAAGAGAGAGAGAGAGAGAGAGGAAAAAGAACAGCTCTTTTAGTATATATGTTAATAAATGCATGTGATTTTAGACTGTAAGAATTCAAAATTCATAGGCAGACAAAAAGCATGCTCCCAATTCTCAACTTGAATAACAGATATTAAAAAAGAAAACGACACAGAACATGAATTTGGCTTCATAAATTCTTAGGAAAGGATTGTATTGGATTGTGGTCATCCCTTCATTCTCCTGCCTAACCACAAGGCGTTTCCTTGTGGAAGGATAAAATGACTTGCATCAAACGGTAACAGAGTGATTCGTAAGAGCATTTTGCCACCATTATTATTCCACAAATGGTTTTTTGTTTCGTTTTATAAAAATGGTAAGAAGTTAATTTATGAAAATGATCTGATCAACCACGGCATTTCGGCTTCCCTTCCTATAGATTCTTGTCCATCGACAAGAAGCCGAGGCTACACAAATGCAGGTGATCTAAGAAGCCAGGCAGCCAAACATGCGAGCCAAGAACACGGGACTCGTTTCTACCTCAGGGCAGATAAAGCGTACCATCCCTCTCTCTTGAGAGCAGAGAATGAGAGGCTTTCACTCATCTATCAGTAGTTGAACAGGAATCCCTTGAATAAATAATTAAGTCTTTGATTGCTATTAGCAAAGATTACGTCTTTGATGTTGATTACAAGAATCCAAATGCGAGGAAAACGACCTGCAAAGCGATGCCCTAATGGGAGGAAAATGAGCTGTAAAGTAAGGTGGTGAGGCTCACAATCACATGATATAATAATAATTAATTAATAGCTTCCACAAGTATCATATTCTGAGAACGACAACCAAAACACTTCAAGAATAAAAAAGGAAATATCACCACGGACAGCATCTTAAAAAGCACACAACAATTTATTCAACAACATGAAAGACAATGGTTGATTATTTAGCTAAAGTGCCCAACCATTAAGCAACTTTGAATGCCTCCACTGCATTCTTAAAAGAAACTTGACACAACCACGATAACGTTGGAAAAGCACCACACACGGTTCAAACAAGACTCCATCGCACATAGGGTTCAACAAACATCAATTGGTGGTTACTCTCCCCACCACTGATGGACATACACACCAGTGTTTCTAAGGCTCTTGAAGAGATCCATGCAGTCTCCCTTCACCCGGCCTTTTTCACCGTCCTGATCTGAGCAACTGAGAAACAGCTCATCAATAAAGCATATAGCTCCGCTTTTGAACAAACCAGACAGAAATTTCAGTTCCACCTCCCCTGCTTTCATCTTTAAAACCACAAAGTCAGCATACTGCACTGTTTCTCTAAACCAAGCAAGGAAATCAAACCCTTCATCTCCCATGGATGGATCGAACTCTTCCAAATCAGGATCAAGAGTAGCCTCGTCTCCAGCAAGGCCTGGATAATAAATGAAGGTAACACCAGGCTTTTTCACACAAGAAAGCAGGACCGAGGTGTTATGGTCGACAAAAAAAACATTGAAGGTGCTGTGATCTGCGGGATAAGATGGCAAGAACCAACTCGAAACACTAGAATTCATATGCTCGCCTCCCCCAATCTCAACATACACTAACTGCTT
>Ga0307516_10003582_pt1 | contig 19811 bp, 17 predicted proteins | sample 19_EM_MG_FD_203310 | JGI IMG/M metagenome (GOLD analysis project Ga0307516, IMG submission 203310) | Populus trichocarpa ectomycorrhiza microbial communities from riparian zone in the Pacific Northwest, United States - 19_EM | ecosystem: Host-associated > Plants > Roots > Unclassified | place...
GCTCGGCGATGAACGGCGCGCCTTGGAGCGAGGGGACTTCGGTGCGCTTGCCTTGTCGATACACTTGGTGCGGCGGCTTGGGCGCGTAGCCCAGCTTGACCGTCACCTTTTGGCCGGTGGCGAGCAGCGCGTCACCCGCAGCAGAGATGCAGTACAGCCGCGGGTCGAAGGTTTGCAGCAGGCCTTCGCCGGCGCCGAGCGCACGCCAAGAGTCGTCGCCGCCCGGACCGCCAAAGCCCTCGGGCAGCTTGCACACGATGGGGGGCGGCTTCTTTTTCCACTTGGGGCGCGGCTTTTTTGGATCGTCGGGCGTCTCGAGCGAGAGCGTGAGGCGACGCAAATCGAAGGCAACGCGCGCAGGCTCGGTACCGCGATTGACGATCGCAACCAGCCACAGCTCGCCGGCGGGGCGCGCCGTGACCTCGAGCCGCAGATGCAGCGGGTTGTCACTTTGGGCAGGCTCGCCGGTCTTGTCGACCAGCGCCTTGACCAGCGCCGGGTCAGGCGGCGGAGGCGGCTCGGGCTCGTTCGGGTCCAACTTCCGCGCGGATTTCGCGCTCGCATCGGCGGCGCCGCCGGCCCCAGCAGCGTCGGCGGTCGGCTCGGCAGCCGTCGCTTGGTCGCCGCCCTTTTCGCCAATGCTCGAGCCGATCGTCGGCTGGCCGCCCGCGCAGCCAGAGAGCGCGGCCAGCAGAGCCAGCTCGACGAAAGTGGAAGCGCGCATAAGGCTGCCGGTACCATGACCCGGATGCGCGGCCTATACCCGATCGTCGACCTCGACACGCTGGCCAAGCGGGGCGCGCCGGTTTTGGCGGTGGCCGAGGCGATCCTGACCGCACGGCCGCCACTGCTGCAGCTGCGCGCCAAGCAGCAAACGCCACGCGTCGTGCTCGAGCTTTTGACCCAACTCAAGCCGCTGTGCGCGCGGACCGGGACCCTGCTGTTCGCCAACGATCGGCCCGATCTGGCGCTGCTGGCCGAGGTCGACGGCGTGCACGTCGGTCAGGATGATTTGCCGATCGCCGCCGTGCGGCGTTTACCGGGACGACTGCGCGTCGGGGTGTCGACGCATGACGAACAGCAGCTGGCGGCGGCGCTCGCGCTCCGGCCCGACTACGTCGCCTACGGCCCGATCTTCGCGACCGTCTCGAAAGCAGGGGCCGATCCGGCGCTCGGGCTATCCGCGCTCGGGCGCGCCGCCGCGCTGGCGCGCGCAGCTGGTGTGCCGCTCGTCGCCATCGGCGGGCTCACCCTCGACCTCGCCCCAGAGCTTGCCAAGAGCTGCGAGCTTGCCGCCGTGATTTCCGACCTGCTTGCGGACGGCCACGAAGCTTCGGCCGTCGGCGCGCGCGCGCAGGCCTGGCAGGCGGCGTTCGGCGCGGTTTGACGACGCGGGCGCTACGCGCGGCGCAGCTTGGCCATCATGGCCTCGAGCGCGAGCTGCGGGCCGACGTTGCGCTCCAGATCGCCCAGGGCTCCGCGCACGACCTCGTAGCGTCGCGAGAGCTTGCGCGCTTCATCCGGCGCGGCTTGCACGACTTCTCTCGCCTTCAGCGCCAAGACCTGAAGCAAGTGCCCGAGCAGGTCGGACAGCTCTGCGCGCTCCAGCTTCTGCTTCTCGGCAAACGCCAAAGAAGCCGCGAGATCCGGCGCGTCGAGGCCGGCCAGCACGTGCTCGGCGAAGCTATTGCGCTCGGTCAATACCTCGGTATCGGCCAACGCCAGGGCTTGTTCCATGCTGCCTTGCGCGAGCGGCGCCAGCGAGGGATCGAGGCCACGCGCGGCCAGTAGCTCGGCCACGACCTGCTCGGGCAGCGGACCGAAGCGCACAGGCAGAGTCCGCGAGCGGATCGTATCGAGCAGCCGGCTCGGCTGGCTGGTGAGCAGCAGAAAAAACGTGCGCGAAGGCGGCTCTTCCAGAGTTTTGAGCAGCGCGTTGGCGGCCGAGACCGTCAGCTCCTCGGCGGCCCGCACGATGCACACGACCGCGCGGCCCTCGTGCGGCGGAAAACCGACGCGCGACAGCACGATGCGCCGCACCTGCTCGATGCTGATACCGCTGGCTTCGTTGGCCTGAATCACGCTGCGGTACAGGCCTCGTTCGACGATCAGCAAATCGGGATGCGCCGGAACGCGCGGCTCGTCTTCGGAAAACGTGGCGGCGCGCTTGCACGCGGTGCAGGCTTCACAGGCTAGCGGCGAGGGCCGTTCGCACAGCAGCGCGCGGGCGAGCGCCAGCGCGAGCAGGCCCTTGCCCACGCCGGGCGGCCCCTCGAAGCGGTAGGCGTGATGTAGCTTGCCCGAGCGAAGCGCTTGCTCGAGCGTCTGCTTGGCGGGCTCTTGGCCCAAAACAGCGGAAAAAGACATGGCTCCCGGCGGCACCCCAGCATGCCAGAGCTGGCAGGCTCGTGGTAGGTTTCCGGCCCCTTCGCACCATGTCCGGCTTCTCGATCGCCTCGCTCTCTCGCCCGGAGCTCGCCGAGCTCTCCGCCTACCTGCCCGATTTGGCGAGCTATCGCGTGCGCTTGGACGCCAACGAAGCGCCACCGCTGATGAGCGTGGCGGCGCGGCGGCGCATTGCGGAGGTGCTCGCAGACGGCGCCTGGGAACGCTATCCGGATCCATCACTGAGCAGCTTGCGGCAAGCCATCGCCCAGAGCCTCGGTGTCAGCTCCGCAGAAGTGCTGCCGGGCGTCGGCAGTGACGAGGTCATCAGCTTGCTGCTGACGGCGTTCACTAGGCCGCAAGGGCAAGCCCCGAGCGCGACGGTATTGACCACCACGCCGTCGTTCGTGATGTACCGCATGAGCGCGCGCTGTCGCGGCCTGCGCGTTCTAGAAGTACCGCTCGACGCCGACTGGGATTTGTCCGTCGACGCGCTGAAGAGCGCGATCGTGATGGCGCCGCCCAGCGTGGTGTTCATCGCCAGCCCCAACAATCCGACAGGCAATTTGATGTCGGCCGAGCGGCTCGAGCAGGTGATTTTGGCGGCGCCGCAGGCGCTGTTCGTGGTCGACGAGGCGTACATCGCCTACTCGGAGCGCGACCAGCTCGAGCTGTTCCGACGCTTCGACAACGTGGCCGTCTTGCGCACGCTGTCCAAGGTCGGTTTCGCGGCTTTTCGGCTGGGTTTCCTGATCGCGCGCTCCGAAGTGGTCGCGGAGCTGGACAAGGTGCGCCTGCCGTACAACGTACCCACGCCGACGCAGCGCGTGGCCGAGCTGGCGTTCACCGAGCTCGCCCCCGAGGTGCGCCGCATCACGCGCGAAGTCGTGGCCGAGCGCGCGCGGCTGACTGATGCGCTGGGCCAGCTGCCCGGCGTGAGCGTCGCTCCCAGCGCTGCCAATTTTCTGTGGCTGCGCACGGAGCGGCCGGCCGCCGAGCTGTACGAGGCGCTCAAGCAGCGCAGCATTTTAGTGCGCAGTTTTCACGGGCGCGGCGGGCGCCTTTCGAACCAACTGCGCGTCACCATCGGCACGCCGTCCGAAAACGACGAGCTCGCCGCCGCCTTGACCGAGCTCACGTGACGGGCCGTCTTGCGTCTCGACGGGCCCTCGGCTGCGCCGCAACCGTCCTCGGATTGTGCGCGCTCGGTTGCAACGTGCTCGAGCCGCCCGTCGTGCGCAGCGTGGACGGCGTCGTCACCGAAGGCCGCTTCATCGAGCCAGACGCCTACGCGCTCTATGCGGTGGCTGCGCTACGCGAAGCACGCGGTCAATGGTCCGAAGCGCTGAAAACCTATCAGCGCGCGCTCGACATTGACGGCCACGGACCGGAAATCAAGACACGCATCGGCGCGGTCGCCTGCAAGCTTCGGCAAAACGCGCTCGCCGATAAGGCCTTTTCGGCCGCCGCTCGCAGCGACGCCGACTACGGCCCCTTGTGGTTCGAGCTTTCGCTGTGCAAGAAGGCGCGCGGCGACTTGAGCGGCGCGCTGAGCGCCGCGCTCGAAGCCGTGCGGCTCGATCCGGAGCGCTACGAGGCCAGTCTGCTGGCCGCCGACGTGGCCGAGCGGCGCGGCGATCGCGCGCTCGCCTGGCAGCTGCGCGACGCGCTCGGCACGCACGCCCAAGGCTCGCTCGTCGTCCAGCGCGCCCTGCTGGCGGCCGCGCGCAGCAGCGGCGACCTGCCCCGCGCCGCGCGAGCCGAGGCTGCGCTTTCGAGCCTACCGGCTGCGGGCGGCTCGGCTCCAGCCGGCTCCGGCGTGGCGCGCGCGCTCGCCGCGCTCGAGCACGGCGACGTAACGACCGCAGAGCGCGAGGCGGCGGCGTTGCTGGGCGCCGAGCCTGGCAATGGTGACGCGCTCGTGATCGCGCTCTCAGTCGCCGACTTGGAGCAAGATCATGCGGCCTTCAACGCGCTCTTGGAGCAGGCGGCCGAGCCCGGCACGCCAGCTAGCCCAGCCGTGCTGAGCGCCTTGGCGGCGCTACTTTCGCGCCGCGTGAGCGCGCAAGCGGCACAGTTGGTGCGCCCACAACCATGAGCCGCCGTTTTCAGTGCTTGGGCTTCGGCGCCGGGGCAGCCGAAGGCGCCGGCGCGCCGGACGCGGCGCCAGCCGTTGCCGCGGCATAGGCCTTGGCGTCGAAGGCGATTTGCAGCGGCAGATCCAAAGTTTGTCCGGCCTTGATCTCGATGTCGCGCTCGACGAGGCCTTGCGTACTCGGCAAAAACGCGCTGATGCGCGCCTTGCCGACCGGGATACCTTTGATCTCGTAGTGGCCGTCGAGGCCGGTCACGTCGTGCGTCGAGTACTTGAGCACGAACACGTCGGCCAACATGAAGACCTTCAAGTCGTCGGTCAGCGCGTAGTGACCTGGCTCGGGCGGGTAAAGGGTGGACGGCGCGCCGCCCGGCAGCGCCAAGATCTGGGCCTGCATGTGGGCGCCGAGCAAGTTGGGCACGTAACCTTGGTTGTCTTTGCTGACCAGGTCGATGGTTTGCCCGAACGTGAGGTCGATGGTGCGCGTGTCGTAGGCGCAGCCGCGCGCCGCCACGACTCGCCGCGGCTCTTTTTCGGGGACGTAGCCAGAGTAGCCGGTGACCGCCACCAGTACGTCCGCCAGGCTGCGCATCATACCCTCGCGAAAAGTATGACCGTAGGCCTCGCGGGCTTCCGGGCAGGCGCCCTTGATCTTCGCCAGATACGCCGTGGCCACCGGAGGCAAGTCGCCAGTCGCGCTCACGACGCCGCTCACCGCGCCAGTCGGCCCCGAGTACGCGGGCAAGTTCTCTGGGTTCACGACTTTGCTGACCAGCTCTGGGGCTCGCGGCAGGCCGGAGGCGACGGGGGCCGCAGGCTTGAAGGATGCCGACGCCGACGCCGACGTTGCGGCTGGCGCTGTTCGGTCGGCCTTCTTGCCGCAGCTCACCACGAGCGCGCACAGGGCGACGCCAAACAGGCCGGCCCTGGACAGCTCTCGCGTACGGCCCATGTTCCTCGGCTTTAGCGCAAGCCCGCGGCCCGCGCCATCGTGAGCAAAGTGTCGGGGAACAAGCCGATGGCGATCACGAAGGCCGCCGCGATCACCAGCGCCGAGGTGACCATGCCGCTCTTCATTGGCGTCGCGATCGGGGCCCCCGGCTCCGGCTCGCGCATGTACATGAAGACCATGACGCGCAGGTAGTAGTAGGCGCCCAAGATGCTATTCAGCAGGCCAATGACCGTGAGCACGTACAGCCCAGAGTCGACGGCGGCGTGAAACACGTACAGCTTACTGAAGAATCCGGCCGTCGGCGGCACACCGGCCAGCGATAGCAAGAAGAACGAGAACGCCAGCGCCGCGGGTGGATGACGCCGACCGATGCCGGCGAGATCTTCGTACGAGACCGCTTCGGCGCCTTGGCGGCCGCACAGAATGAGCGCGCCGAAGGCGCCCACCGTCGAGACGGTGTAGCTCAGCATATAGAAGAGCACGCTCGGCACGCCTGTTTCCGAGCGCATCGCCGCTACCACACCGACCAGCGCGTAACCGGCGTGCGCGATCGACGAGTACGCCAGCATGCGCTTCACGGAGTCTTGCCGACCGGCGATCACGTTCGCGACCGTCATCGTCAGGATCGCCAGCAGGGCCAAGACCGGCGGCCAACCAGCGCCCCAGCTCATCAGCCGCGCGTCACCGAAGGCGACCACCAGCACGCGCAGCAGCACCGCAAAGGCCGCGCTCTTCACCGCCACGGCCATGTAGCTGGTGGCAGGCGTCGGGGCGCCCTCGTAGGCGTCGGGCGTCCACATGTGGAACGGCACCGCGCTGACCTTGAAGGCCAGCCCCGAAATGCTGAGCGCCAGCGCGACGATGATCAGGCTCGGGCTGACCGTGCTGCCGGCTTGGCCGATGGTGCCGACGGCTTCGCCGATGCCCTTCAGGTCGGTGTGACCCGTGGTAGCGTAAAGCAGCGCGCCGCCAAACAGCTGCAGCGCGGCCGCGAAGCTGCCGAGCAAGAAGTACTTCAGCGCCGCCTCGGAAGCGCGCAGGCTGGTGCGACGCAGACCGATCAAGCAGTAGACGCCGAGCGACATGGTCTCGAGCGCGATGAACAGGCTGAGCAGGTCGCCGGAGGCGGCCAGCGCCATGGCGCCGACGGTCGAGAACATGACGAGCGGAAAGAACTCCCCGCGCTCGAGCTTGTGCTCTGGCAGGTAGCCGCCCGCCAGCAAACACGCCAGGCCTCCGCCCAAGCACAGCACGAAGGCGAAGAACAGCGTGAAGCGGTCGACGAGCAGGTACGGCATCAGCACGTCGAGCTTGCCGAACTTGTCGGGTCCGACCATCCACACGGCCAAGGCCGCGATGGCGCCGGCGAACAACACGACCGCGCTGCCGAGGCCCAGCTCTCCGGCGCGACCTGCGCCCGCGTCGACGATGATGCCGCCGGGACCGAAGCCTTCGGGCGTAGTCGGTTTGCCGAAAGCCTCGGCCAGCATCAAGAGCAAAGCGCCGACGGCGACTACCAGCAGCGGCGAGATGGCGAGCAAGACGCTCATGGCGCTCCTCCGTTCAGCGCTTGCGCGGCTGGTTTGGCCTGCTCTTCGGCCTTCTTTTTCGGATCTTCGGGATAGCCGCGCTCGACGGGGCCGCCCAGGCGCGGCGCGAGGGTGGCGAACGTCGCGTCACGCGATTCGACGAAATGCTCGCGATGCGCGACGTAGTGATCGATCACCGTCTCGACGCCCTCGCTCATGCGACGGGTGAACAGGCTCGGGAACCAGCCGATCACGAAGATCAGCGCGATCATCGGAGCTACCGCGATGATTTCGCGCGGCGTCACGTCTTTGAGGCGCTTGTTCTTGGGGTTCGTGAGCGGGCCGAAGAACATCTTTTGCACGACCGACAGCATGTAGACCGCCGCCAGAATCACGCCCGCGGCAGCCAAGCCGGCCTGCAGCTTGGCGTTTCCGCCGAGCGCCTGCGACACGAACGTACCCATCACGATCAAGAACTCACCGACGAAGCCGTTGGTGCCCGGCACGCCGACGCTCGACATGGTGACGATGATGAACAAGACCGCGTAGATCGGCATCACCTTGGCCAGGCCGCCGAACTCGCGCACCAGGCGCGTGTGGCGACGGTCGTAAATCACGCCGACCAAGAGGAACAGCGCGCCGGTCGAAACACCGTGGTTCAACATCTGCAGGATCGAGCCCTCCAGGCTGGCTTGCGTGGCCGCGAAGCAGCCGAGCATCACGAAGCCCATGTGCGCGACCGACGAGTAAGCGACCAGGCGCTTCACGTCGTCTTGCTTCCAGGCGACGAGCGCGCCGTAAATGATGCCGCCACCGATCGCGATGCCGGCCAGGTTGGCGCCGGCCGCGTAGGCCGGGCCGCCGAGCATGCCCATGCAGAAGCGGATGTAGCCGTAGGTGCCCAGCTTGAGCAGCACCGCAGCCAGAATGATCGAGCCGCCGGTGGGGGCCTGCACGTGCGCGTCAGGCAGCCAGGTGTGCAGCGGGAACATCGGCACCTTGATGGCGAAGGCCGCGAAGAAGCCCAGGAAACACAGCCAAGCGGCCGTGTGCGGCAGGACCAGCCGCGACAGCGCCAGGTAGTCGAAGCTGTAATAACCGGCCAGCTTGTAGTGCGTCCAGACCATGTAAAGAATCGCGGACAGCATCAGCATGCTGCCGACCATGGTGAAGATGAAAAACTTGTAAGCGGCTTTGATCTTTTCGACGCCGCCCCACACGCCGATCATCACGATCATCGGCACCAGCATCATTTCCCAGAACACGAAGAACAGGAAAAGGTCGAGCGACACGAAGCAGCCGAGCATGGCGCCGTGCAGCATCAAGAACGCGAAGCACAGGTCTTTGACGCGCGTCGTGATCGAGTTGAACGACACGTACAGGGCGATCGGCGTGCTGAAGGTGCAGAGCAGGATCAGCCACATGCTCACGCCGTCGACGGCGACGTGGTAGCGGATGCCGAGCGACGGCACCCATTCGACGATCTGCTGGTAGTGCCAACCCTTGCTCATCGGCTGCGAGAGCAAGCCGAGCGAGGCCAGCGCGTCGACGCCGAGCACGAAGAACGTGAAGCGCTTCAGCAGCGCCGGCGTTTGACGCGGCAAGAACAACAGCGCGATCGCGCCGAAAATCGGCACGAACACGATCACGCTGAGCAAGCTCGACCACTCCGCGGCCAGATCGACCTCGGCCGTGACAGAAGGCCAAAGGCTCTTGACGAACAGGATCGACAACGCGGCGGTGACGCCAATCGCGACACGCTCGGCCTTGCCTTGGCGCCGTGGCACCAGGGCACCTACGGCGAACGCCAGCAGGTACGGCAGAAACTCGACTACGGCACGTTCCAGGGGGCGCATGCTCACTGACCTTGAATGGCAGGGTGACCGGGAGGCAGTTGGGCGCCCGCCGGAATGGGAGGCGCGCTGGGGCGTGCCGGTTGCTGAGGTTGATTGCCGCGCGGCGTGCCTTGCGGTTGGCCGTTCGCACCTTGCGCGACCTCGGTCACGCCGCTCTTGTCTTCCCTCGGCCGCTTGACCTCGAACTTACGGCTGGCAACCTGACCAAAGGCGTTCTTCACCGAAAGCGCCACGACGCTGCCGGCGTCGCGCTTCAGGTTGAACGACACGCTGGTCTTGTCGCCGAAGTCTTTGTCGGCCTTGCCGTCGAGCGTCCACAGGTACGAGTAACCGAGGCCAGGGGTCGCGTTCACGCTGTACGCGCCGTCTGCGTGGTTGGCGACCACCTCCGCGTTAGCGTGAGGAGCGACCAGGAACCAGCCGACCGAGCCGAGGCCGATGACCATGACCGCCGCGTAGGCCTGGATGCGCCCCGTCTGCAGCTGGCGCAGCAAGCTGCCGGTGCCGCGCACGATGAACGACGACAGCTTGGCGATGATGCCGTCGACGATCCATTTGTCGGCCCAGGCGCCAAACTCGGCGAGCGAGTCCACGGCGCCGATCACGGTCTCTTCGTAGAGCTCGTCGATGCGCCACTTGTCGTAAACGAGCCGATGAAAGCCCGGGAATTGCTCGACGAAGGCGCGAGCAGGCTCGCCTTTCATCTGCGCGTAGACGTAGTAAGCGCCGCCGGCGCCTACGATGACGGCGACCAGAGCGAGGCCCAAGAAGGTGCCCAGCATGTGCTCGGCGCCTTCGACGAGGCGCACGCTTTGCGACGCCTTCTCGAACACCGGCTCGAGGAAATGCTCGAGCGGCATCCATTTGATGCCAATGAGCTCGAGCGCGCCGGCGTTGAAGATGCCGCCGATCAGCGCGAGGCCGCCCAAGATGACAAGCGGCAGCCACATCTGCCAGGGCGACTCGTGCGGCTCAGGTCCTTCGAGCTCTTCGTCCGGATCGTGGTGATGGTGGTCGTGGCCGTGCGCCGGCTCCTTCCACTTTTTCACGATCTTCCAGCCCTTGAAGTCGCCGTAGAAGGTGCCAACGAACAGCCGCGTCATGTAGAACGCCGTCATGATCGCGCCGGCAAAACCGAGCGCGTAGAGCACCGTGCCGCCCCACTTGGGCCACTCGAACGGCGCGTCGACGCCGACGGGCGTCGAGATGTACGAGCTGTAGGCCTTCAGCAGAATCTCGTCTTTCGAGAAGAAGCCGCTGGTGCCCGGAATACCGATGATGGCAGCCCACGAGGCGGCGAACGTGATGAAGGTGATCGGCAGGTACTTCTTCAGCCCGCCCATGTTGCGCATGTCTTGCGACGCGTCCGTATCGTGGATGCGCGCGTGCATGGCGTGAATGACCGAGCCGGCACCAAGGAACATGCAAGCCTTGAAGAAGGCGTGCGTGATCACGTGGAAGAAGCCGGCCGAGAACGCGCCGACGCCCACGCCCAAGAACATGTAACCAAGCTGGCTGACGGTCGAATACGCCAGCACCTTCTTGATGTCGTTTTGGGCGAACGCGATGCTCGCAGCGAGCACGGCCGTGACTCCGCCCGTGAGCGCGACCACGAACATGGCCGCGGGGCTGAGCACGAAGATGGCCGAGGTGCGGCACACCAAGTACACGCCCGCCGTGACCATGGTCGCGGCGTGGATCAGCGCGCTGACCGGCGTTGGGCCGGCCATCGCATCTGGCAGCCAAACGTACAGCGGTAGCTGCGCGCTCTTGCCGGCGCAGCCCAAGAACAAGGCCAGGCCGACCAGCGTGGCGGCCGAGCAATAACGTGGGGTGTTGAGCCACTCGCGCGCGCCTTGCCCGAGCAAGTTGGCTAGCGGCACGTGGTCGCCCAGCGGCCAGATTGGCACCGGGGTCAGCAGGTTGTTGCGTGCGCCTTCGATGCCGCTCCAGTCGAGCGCCCCGCAGTAGAAGAGGAGCAGGCCCATCGCGACCAGCAGGCCGAAGTCACCGATGCGGTTGGTGATGAAGGCCTTCTTGCCGGCGGCGGCGTTCTTTTCTTCGCCGAACCAGAAGCCGATGAGCAGGTAGCTGCAGAGGCCGACGCCTTCCCAGCCGACGAACAAGACCGGCAAGCTGTCGCCCAAGATGAGCACCAGCATCGAGAAGATGAACAGATTCAGGTACGTGAAGAAGCGGTAGTACCCGGGATCCTCCTCCATGTACTTCGACGAGTAGAGGTGGATGAGGAAGCCGATGCCGGTGACGATCAGCGCCATCGTGCCGGAGAGGGCGTCGACCGATAGCCCGACCCACAGCGTCGTCTTGCCGCCGCCGTGCAGCGACAGCGTCATCCATTCCCAGCCCTTCCACATCAGCCGGGGCGCTTCGCCTTCGCCGCTGTGGCTCTTGAGCACGAAGAAGGTGACGACCGAGAACAGGAACGAGACGAACACCGAGCCGAGGCCCATCAACGTGACGGCTTCGCGCCCGAGGCGCTTGCCGAACACTCCGTTCACCATTGCGCCAAGCAGCGGCAACAGGACGATGAAGGCTAGGAGCGTGTAGTCGGCGGCAGGAAAAATCTCTTCTAGAGCGTGCATAGAAAGCCTCAGAGACGGAGCTGGTCCGCGTCGTCGCTGAACACCGACTGCTTCAAGCGGTAAAACGACAGCACAATCGCCAAGCCGACGGCGGCTTCGGCAGCCGCCACGGCGATGATGAAAAACGCAAACACCTGGCCGTTCATGTCACCGACGTGCCGGCGATTGAAGGCGACCAGCACCAGGTTCACGGCGTTGAGCATCAGCTCGACGCTCATGAGCTGGACGAGCACGTTACGGCGCACCAAAAAGCCGATGGCGCCAATGCTGAAGATGACCGACGCCAAGAGCAGATAGTGCTCAGGCACGTTACCGAGGGCGTGCATTTTAAAGCTCCTCTCCGGTGAGCGGCCGACCGGCGTCGCGCGGATGCAGCGGTCCGTGGAAGAAGCGCCGCGTGGGGCTCGGGCTCTGCTTCTCTTTACGAGTCTGGTGACGACTGCGCGCCACCGCGATCGCGCCAATCACCGCCACGATCAAGAGCGCGGTGGCGAGCTCGAACGGCACGACGGCTTTGGTGAACAGCTGCTGCCCGACGGCCTCGACGCTGCCGTGCTCCGGACCCACGTGCCCGAAGCGCGCCGGCGTGTCTGCCGAGCGGATGACCAGGCCCAGCGTGACGAGCGAGATCAGCGCCATCAGCACACCGGCCAAAGCGCGCGCCAGCTTGGCCTTCGGCTCGCTCGTCTGCTTGGCGTGACCGGCGTCAGGACCGAGCAGCATGATCACGAACACGAACAAGACGACGACCGCGCCCGCGTACACAATCAGCTGAATCGCCGCCAAAAACTGCGCGTTCAGCTTCAGGAACAGGCCGGCGATAGCGGCTATGGTGAGCAAGAGGCCCATCGCGCCGCGGATCGGGTTCTTGGCGACCACCGTGCACAGCGCGCCGACCAAGGCCGCGAGGCTGCACAGGGCGAAAAAGACGTTTCCCACGTTCATGGCGTCAGCCTTCCGGTCTGCGACTTGCCGCCCGTGTGGACGTAGTCCTCGAGCTGCTTGCGAAACTTGCGCACGAAGGTCAGGGCCGGTTGCGCCGCGCCGTCGCCGAAGGCGCAGATGGTGTTGCCCGTGATGTCGGAGGCGATCTCCGATATCTGGTCGAGCTCCGCGATCGAGCCCTTGCCCTCGACGATCTTGTTCAAAATGCGTTCGATCCAGCCGCAGCCTTCGCGGCAGGGCGTGCACTGACCGCACGACTCGTGACGGTAGAAGCGCATCACGTTGTGCAGCGCCAAGACCGGGTCCGTCGCGTCACTCATTACCGTGGCGCAACAGGTACCGAGCATGCTGCCGGCGCCGCGGAAGGTGTCGACGCCGAGCGGCAGGTCGAGCAGCGATTTGCCGTTGTAGGGCTCGAAGCGCGGGTCGTTCGGCACGCTCACGACTTCGTCGGCCAAGTGCACTGGGCACGACGAACCGCCGGGAATCACGGCCAGCAGCGGGCGGTCGTTCAAGATGCCGCCGCCCAGGTCGTAGATCAGGTCGCGCAGCGTCAGGCCGACCGCCGCCTCGTAAAGGCCGGGCTTTTTGACGTGGCCGCTGACGCCGAAGATGCGCGCGCCGCCGTCGTTCAAGCCATGCAGCGCCGAGAGCTTGCTGAACTCGTCGCCGCCCATCTCGAACACGCTCGGCGCGATGGCGATGGTTTCGACGTTGTTGACGGTGCTGGGGTTGCCGAAAGCGCCGTACTGGGCCGGGAACGGCGGCTTGAGGCGCGGCTCACCGCGCCGGCCCTCGAGCGAGTTGAGCAGGGCGGTTTCTTCGCCGCAGATGTAAGCGCCGGCGCCGGTGTGGACGTACACCTGCATCTCGAAGTCTTTGCCGAACGGCGTCTTGCCCAGGTAGCCCTTGGCGCGGGCCTCGTGAATGGCGGCCCACAGCCGCTCTTTCGACAAGTGCAGCTCGTCACGCACGTAGATGTAGGCGGCGTGCGCGCCGATGGCGTAGGCGCCGATGATGCAGCCCTCGACCAGCGAGTGCGGATTCAGCTCCATGATCGAGCGATCTTTGAAGGTGCCCGGCTCGCCCTCGTCGGCGTTGACCACCAAGTAGTGGGGCTTCTTCACCTCTTTGGGCATGAAGCTCCACTTGGTGCCGCAGTCGAAGCCGGCGCCGCCGCGTCCGCGGATGTGCGCCTTCTTCATCTCGTCGATGACCTGGTCGCGCGACATGCCCAGGGCCTTGCGCACGCCGCGGTAGCCGCCGGCAGCCTCGTAGGCGGACAACTTCCAGCTGTCCGGCTTGCCGTAAGAGTGGGTCAGATAATTGGTGAGCTTGATCATGGCAGTCCCTCAGCCCGCGATCAGGCGGTCGAGGATGCGATCGACCTCTTGGGTCGTCAGATTCTCGTGGTAGCGCTTGTCGACCTGCATCACCGGTGCGGTGCCGCAAGCGGCCAAGCACTCGGCGGTGCGCAGCGTGATGCGTCCGTCTTTCGTGGTTTCACCGACGTGAACGCCCAGGCGCTTCTCGCAGTGTTTGACCAGATCTTCGGCGCCGCGCAGGGCGCACGAGAGCGTGTGGCAAACCCAGACCTGGTGCTTGCCCGGCTTCTTCTGGTTGAACAGCGTGTAGAAAGTGACGACGCCCTGCACGTGGGCCGTCGAGAGCTCGAGCCGCTTCGCGACGAACGCGATGATGTCCTCGGAAACCCAGTTCTCGTTGGCTTCCTGACAGAGATGCAGCGCGGGAATGCACGCCGCCATCTTGTTCGGGTAACGCGAGAGGATGTCTTCGAGCTTAAGCTCTTGCTCTGCGTTGAGAGCGAATGCCATTAACGTTTCCGGGGAAGGGTCTCGGCGACTGCTACCGAGCTCTGGTTGCATGAATTTTCTGGAGAATTTGCCCGGGGGCCGGGCCTGCGGGGCGAACCGTAGTGATCCGCAAAGCGGGGTGTCAAGGCTCATCCCCGCACCCGTGAACGTGAACGTGCCCGTGAACGTGAACGTGCCCGAAAAAGCCATACCGGCTCTTGAGTTGGGTAGGCCTGTTCCTGCGCGGGCAGCTGCCCGCGGCGCGCGCGAGGTTGGGGCCGGGGCCCCAACCGACAACGAAACAGAACTCGCGCCATGAACCCCGGCCTACCAACCAAACGGATCCGCGCAGTGACACACGGAACGCCGGGCACGGGCACGGGATGAACGACGAGCCCTTTTGGGGCGGGGGCCCCAAAAGATCACGAGACAGAAAGCCCACGTCACCCTTGAGAAATCGAAGGCTTGCGGAGTAGGCTCGGGGCCCCATCAAACCTCTGAGGGAGGTCTTCGAGTGTTTTGTCCGAACTGTGGGACTGAGAACGAGGAAGCGGCGACAACCTGCAAGAAGTGCGGGTTCAGCCTGAAAGGTGCCGCTGCCCCGAAGTTCAAGGGCACGATGCTGATGATGAACGCACCGGCCGGCTTGCGCCCCGGTGCAGCTCCAGGAGCGCCGGCTCCAGGAGCGCCAGCACCTGCGCCTGGGGCGCCAGCCCCAATGGGAGCTCCGCCTCCGGCCGCTGCACCGGCTCCGCCGGCTGGCTCGCCACGCCCTCAACTCAAAGGAACCATGCTCGGCGTGGCGCCTCCTTCAATGGGCGCGCCCGCTCCGCAAGCGCACGCGGCTCCGCCTGCTGCCGGCGGCTTCGGTCCGCCGCCTGGTGGTGGCGGTTTCGGTCCGCCTCCCGGTGGCCCTGCACCAGGTGGCTTTGGTCCGCCGCCCGGAGGCCCTGCGCCAGGCGGCTTCGGTCCGCCGCCCGGTGCTCCTCAACAAGGAGGCTTTGGTCCTCCACCTGGTGCGCCGGCGCACAATCCGTACGGGCCTCCTCCCGGCGCACCGCAAGCACCTCCGCACGGCGTCGTTGATCAACCGGTCAACCCGCTCGGCGGCACGATGGTCGCGGACGCCGGCTCGTTCAATCCGTACGGGCAGCCTCCGCAACCACAAGGCGGCTTCGGCGGTCCTCCACCCGGCGGTCCACAAGCTGGCGGTCCTCCTCCCGGTGGTTACGGTGGTCCGCCGCAGGGCGGCTACGGCGCGCCCGATCCGGGTGCGGGTGGTCCTCCTCCTGGAGGTGGCTACGGTGGTCCTCCTCCACAGGGCGGCGGCTACGGTGGTCCTCCACAAGGCGGCGGCTACGGCGGTCCGCCGCAGGGCGGTCCTCCGGGTGGTGGTTACGGTGGTCCTCCTCCGCAGGGCGGCGGCTACGGTGCTCCCGCGGGCGGCGGTTACGGCGCGCCGCAACCCGGCGCACCGGGCGGCTATGGCGGCATGCCCGCCGGTGCCGCTCCGATGGTGGCGGTCGGCTCCAGCGGAAGGCCGCTCGGGCAGACTCGCAATCCGGTCATGGTGCTCGTGATCGGCCTGGTCTGCTTCGTCTACGCGTTGATGCAGATGTGGGCCATGTACAACGAGCTCAAGGCGTTCCGCGGCAAGGACGACTTCAATCCGATCCTGCTCTTGCTGTTTCCCATCTTCTTCATCTGGGGCTTCCCGGCCAAGGTGCTCGAAGCCAAGCAAATGGCGGGCGTCCCGAACGCACAGGTCGCGAACCCCATTCTCTATCTGCTGCTCGGCCCCTACTTTTTGGCCGGCGACTTGAACGAGATTTGGCAAGCGCAGGGCGGCGGTCAACCGCGCCAGTAAAGAGCTCTGTCTCGCGCGGGGCCCCAAAAACCCGCGCACTCACCGACGGCGCCTCACGGCGCCGTCGGCGTTTTGTAGCTAACCTGAGCGCGTGAATCGGCCGCTCCGCGTCGCCGTGCTAGTCGCCTCGCTGGCGGTGTTCGCGCTTGCGGTGCACTTCGACTTGCCACTTTGCCCGATGGCGTCGACCTTCGGCATTCCCTGCCCTGGCTGCGGGCTCACTCGCGCAACTCTCGCACTTTTCCACGGCAACGTGCGGGCCGCGCTGCACTTTCATCCGTTGGTCTGGCTGCTCTCGCCGCTGTTCATCGGCTTCGTCGGAGCCGCCGTGCTCGAGCTGCTGCGCGACCCGGCACGCCCGCGCCGCGCGCCGCGCGTGCGCTGGAACAGCCGTTTGATGAGCATCGCCGCGCTCTGTCTGCTCGTCGTCACCGTCGGCGTCTGGCTCGCGCGCTTCGCCGGCTATTTCGGCGGCCCTGCGCCAGTGACGTCACTGCGTGAATGGCTCGGCTCTCGTTAGTTGGCCGCTCGCCCCTACACGTTGAATCTAAAATGCATCACGTCACCGTCGCGCACGACATAGTCGCGGCCTTCGATGGCTTGCTTGCCGGCTTCGCGGCATTTGGCTTCGCTGCCGTACTTGATCAAATCTTCCCACCAAATGACCTCGGCCTTGATGAAGCCGCGCTCGAAGTCGGTGTGAATCACGCCGGCAGCTTGAGGAGCCGTCGAGCCTTTGCGCACCGTCCAGGCGCGCACCTCTTGCTTGCCCGCCGTGAGGAACGTGATCAAGCCGAGCAGCTCGTAGCCCGTGCGAATCACCGAGTTCAAACCGGGCTCGGTCAGCCCGACGCTGGCTAAGAAATCCGGGCGATCTGCCGGCTCTAGCTGCGCAATTTGCTCTTCGATGGCGGCGCAGATCGGCACGACCGGCGCCCCTTCGGATTTGGCGAATTCGACGAGCTTGGCGTAGTGCTTGTCGGCGGCCAGGTTCGAGAGCGCGCCTTCAGCCACGTTGCCGACGTAGAACATACGCTTGCTGGTCAAGAGCTGCATGTCGTCGACGATGGCGCGCTCTTTGTCGTTGTCGCCGCCGATCACGAAGGTGCGCACCGGCTTGCCTTCGTCGAGGTGAGCTACCAAGCGTTCGCACAGCGGCAAGGCCAGCTTCTCGATCGGATCGTTGCCCTTGGCGGCCTTGCGCGCCTTGTCGACGCGCTTGCTGACCGTGTCGAGATCCTTCAAGCACAGCTCGGTGTTGATGGTCGCGATGTCGGCGATCGGGTCGACCTTGTTCTCGACGTGAATCACGTTGTCGTCGTCGAAACAGCGCACCACGTGCGCCACCGCGTCGACCTCGCGGATGTGACTCAAAAATTGATTGCCGAGACCCTCGCCTTTGGAGGCGCCGCGCACGAGTCCCGCGATGTCGACGAAACGAATCGTCGTCAGCACTTCTTTATCGGGCTCGATGATCTTGACCAGCGCGGTCACGCGCTGATCGGGCACGCTCACGATGCCGACGTTCGGCTCGATCGTGCAAAAAGGGAAATTTGCGGCCTCGGCCTTGGCGCTCGAGAGCGAATTGAAGAGCGTGCTTTTGCCGACGTTGGGCAGGCCGACGATGCCGCAAGAAAAACCCATGATGGGCGGCCTTTTACCACCGGCCGCCCCCGATGCAATTGGCTACCGCGACGAGCGCTCGGCCAGGCCGTGCTCGACGAAGCGCCGCAAAACCAGGTTACCCACCTGCGTCCGAGCAATCGCGGCCAGCATTGCGGCCGGATCCCGCCCTTCTTGTGCCAATAGCTCGGCTCGAGACGAGATGTACTCGGACATCACTTGCTCGTCGAATTCGGGATGAAACTGCACGCCCCAGGCCCGCGCTCCGAAGCGCAGCGCGGCGTGCGGCTCGAGCTCGGTGGCGGCCAGAATCCGCGCCACTTTCGGGAGCACGGTCACCGAGTCGACGTGCGTGGCGTGGGCCAGCGCCGGCGCGACGCTGCGATCGAGCAGCGGATCGTCGGCGAGGACGCGAAGCTCGACCGTTCCCATCTCGCGTCCGCGGGGATTGCGTTCGACCAGGCCGCCCAGGGCTTGCCCCAGTAGCTGATGGCCGAAGCAGATGCCGAGCAGCGGCTGCTCGAGCTCGACAGCGCGCGCCAGGTACTCTTCGATGCGCAGCATCCACGGCGCGCGTTCGGTGACGCTCGACGCCGAGCCGGTCACGATCAGACCCGCAAAGCGCTCTGGCTCCGGCAAAGCCTCGGCCGTGCGCACGTCGACCTCGACGAAGCCGCCCTGCCATGCACCCTCTAGTCCGGCGCGCACCAGGTTCGCAAAACCGCCCGCGCGCTCTTGGGTCTTCGGTACCGGATCGCCGGCGACCAAGATGCAGAGCGGGGCGGTCGACACCCGGTAAGCATAGCAAACGCCAGCCGCGGGCTCACGCCCGGTGAAGAACCGCGCCCGCTAATGTTACGGTCCGGCCGTGCGCATCGCCCGCGTGAAATTCGAGCCCTGGGATGTGGAGCTGACCGAGCCGTTCGGCATCGCGACCGGCGCGCAGGTCGTCGCCAAAAACGTGCTGTTCGAGCTCGAGCTGGAAAGCGGGCACGTGGGCTTGGGCGAAGCGGCGCCATTTCCGGCCGTCAATGGCGAAACACAAGCCGATGCCCTGACGGCCCTCGACGCCGTCACGAGCGAGCTGGTCGGCTTCGAGGGCACGGACGCGAGCGCGCTTCCGCCCGCCTGCCGCGAGCGCCTGGAGCGAACCCCGAGCGCGCTGTGCGCTTTCGAGACGGCGCTGCTCGACGCCACCTGCCGCGCGGCGGGCAACTCCCTGTTCCAACACTTCGGCGGCCGCGAGTCGCGGCTGTTCACCGACATCACCATCCCGACTGGCGGCGCCGAGGCAGGCGCTGACGCCGCCCGCCGTGCCGTCGCGCAAGATTTTCGAACGCTCAAGGTCAAAGTCGGGGGCGAAGCCTTCGAGCACGATCTCGCCCGGCTGCGCGCCATCGCAGCCGCCGCCCCGGCGACGCGCCTGCTGCTGGACGCCAACGCCAGCCTACCCGCCGCCCACGCCATCGAGCTGGTGCGCGCGCTTGGCGCCCACAAGTCGCAGGTGGTGCTGTTCGAACAGCCGTGTTTACGCGGAGATTTCGCTGGCGCGCGGCAAGTGCGCGAGGCGGGCATTCGCGTCGCAGCCGACGAAGACGCGCGCTCGCTCGAAGACCTGGCAAGGCTGAAGGCCGAGCAAGCCGCGGACGTCATCAACTTCAAGCTGACCAAGAGTGGCGTCGGTCGCACGCTCTCGATGATTCACGAAGCGCGGCGGCTCGACTTCGGCCTGATGCTCGGCGGCATGGTCGAGACGCGGCTGTGCATGACCTTTTCGGCCTGCATCGCCGGCGGGCTCGGCGGCTTCGAAGAGCTGGACCTCGACACGCCGCTGTTCATGAAAGACGACCGCCTCGCGGGCGGCTTCGAGCAGCGCGGGCCGTGCCTAGACTTGTGGTCGATTGCGCTCGGCCACGGCGTCTCGCGACGCTGAGCGCAGGGCCAGGCCAGCGCGCGACAGTTTCCGAGCTTGTCACCAGATCGAGCCGCAAGCGACGCGAGCCTCCGCAACTCTATCGGTCCGTGAGCACCACGGTCGCTGCCCGGACGAGCCGGTCTCGTCTTGGCAGACAATTAACCCGCGCGGCACTAGGTCTTGCCGCCTTCGCGCTCGCCAGCTCCGTGTTGGCGACGCCCGGCCCC
>Ga0307516_10003583_pt1 | contig 19807 bp, 15 predicted proteins | sample 19_EM_MG_FD_203310 | JGI IMG/M metagenome (GOLD analysis project Ga0307516, IMG submission 203310) | Populus trichocarpa ectomycorrhiza microbial communities from riparian zone in the Pacific Northwest, United States - 19_EM | ecosystem: Host-associated > Plants > Roots > Unclassified | place...
TGACGCCGTTGAGGGCGAAGGCCGTCGGTGCGGTGTTGGTGCCCGAGTACGTCGCCTGGAAGCCGAAGCTCGCCGACCCGCCGGTGGCCAGCGTCAGGTTGTACGACGGCGCCGTCGCGGTCACCGCGCTGCCCGACTGGGTCAGTTGCGCGTTCCAGCCCGAGGTGACCTGCTGATTGCCGGGGAACGTCCAGGTCACCGCCCAGCCGGTGACCGGCGCGCCGTTGTTGGTGACCCGCACGTCGGCGGTGAAGCCGGTGCTCCACTGGTTGGCGGTGTAGGTGACGTCGCAGGCGCTCGCGGCTGCCGCCGGGGCCACCGCGACCAGGACGGTGCCGATCAGAACGGCTCCGGCCGCCGCCAGCCTGATCAGCACGGCCCTCTTGATCAGCCCTGCCTTCTTGGTCAGCCCTGTTTTGATCAACACGGCGTGCCGTTCAGTGCGTAGCCGCTCGGGTTCGCCGGGGCCGATCCGGTGAAGGTCGCCTGGAAGCCCGTGCTGGTGGTGGCGCCGGTGCCGAGCGAACCGTTCCAGGCCGCGTTGCGGACCGTGACCGTGCTGCCGGACTGCGACCAGGTGCCACTCCAGCCGCTGGCCAGGGTGACGTTCGCCGGCACGGTGAAGGTCAGGGTCCACGAGGTGAACGCGGGGCCGCCGTTGGTGATCCGCACGTCGGCGGTGAAGCCGGTCGACCAGGTGGTCGCCGAGTAAGCCACCGAACAGCCACCGGAGGCCGGCGGGGTCGTCGGCGGGGTCGTCGGTGGCGTCGTCGGCGCACCGGGCGTCGGCGAGGACGTGGCCGGCGGCGGGGTCACCGGGCCGGCCGCGATCGCCAGGTCGTAGGCGCGCTGCGGGACGAACTGCCCGGCGCCGGCGAGGCAGCCGTCGGCCTCACCCGGCAGCTTGATCCACAGGTACGCGTCCAGTATCGGGTCGGACACCGCGTTCGTGCTGGTGATGCCGATCGCGCGGCCGGCCGGGTCGCACCATTCGCTGCCCGCCGGGCCGTTGCCGTTGCGGCTGGTGTCGATCACGCCCTTGAGGCCGGCGACGCCGGTGGCGGCGATGACGTTGCGGACGTACGTGGTCGACTCCGCGGTGGTGCGGTAGTTGGAGACGTTGACCGAGATGCCGTCGGCGCTGCCGGCGATGTCCGCGCGGACCAGCCGGGCGGCCATCTCCGCCGGGGACAGCCAGGCCGAGTGCCCCGCGTCGAAGTAGACCTTGGCGCTCGCCGAGGCCGCCTTGAACTTCTTGCCCGCGTACGCCATCGAGGCATAGACCTCCTGCTGCTGGGCCGCGGAGAGGCAGTTCGTCATGATCGGGAGCACGTCCGGCTCCAGGACGATCGCGGCCGCGCGGCCCTTGAGCCCGGCGGCCACCTGGTCGATCCACTGCCGGTACACGGTGTGGTTGGCCATGCCCCCGGAGCTGGCGCCGCTGCAGTCGCGGTTGGGGATGTTGTAGACGACCATGATCGGCGTCTTGCCGGCCGCGGCGGCGGCGCCCACGAGGGCGTCCACCTCGGCGGCGACCGTGGCGGTGTTGTTCTGGGTGAACCAGTGGCCCTGCGGGACGTTGGCGATCCGGTCGCGGATCACCGCGGCCCGCGAGTCGCCCGGGTTGGCGGCGACCCAGCGGGCGGCGCTGGTCTGCGGGTCGACGTAGAAGGGGGATTCGGCGGCGGAGGCGGAACCGGGCCACAGAGCCACGGTGCCGGCGACCATGGCGGCGACCGCCGTGGTGGTGGCGAGGGATCTCAAGCGCATTCGACAACTCCTGGGGATGAGTATGGGAGCGCTCCCATGCATCGACCACGGTAGTTGTAACACGGTAGAAACATCAAGGCGGTGGCGATTTCAAAGGCGGTGGCGATTTCAAAGGCGGTGGAGGCTTAAGGCTGAGCGGGTAGCTGCTCCCCCGGCCGCACCAGGCCGCTGCGGTAGGCGAGCACCACCAGTTGCGCGCGGTCCCGCACGTTCAGCTTGGTCATCGCCCGGTTGACGTGCGTCTTGGCGGTCAGCGGCGACACGTACAGCCGCTCGGCGATGTCGTCGTTGGACAGCCCGTGCGCGACCAGCACCAGGATCTCGCGCTCGCGCTCGGTGAGCCCGGTCGGCTCGGGCAGCATCGTCCCGGTGGCGCCGGGCGCGGCATCCGGCCGGCTGAGGAACCGGCTGACCAGCCCGCGGGTGGCCTTCGGCGACAGCAGCGCCTCCCCGCCGGCCACCACCCGGATGGCGTGCAGCAGATCGGCAGGCGCGACGCTCTTGCCCAGGAAACCACTGGCGCCGGCCTGCAGGGCGAGCACCACGTTGTCGTCGTTCTCGAACGTGGTGAGCACCAGGATCCGTACCCCGGCGAGGTTGTCGTCGGCGCCGATGCGCCGGGTGGCCTCCAGGCCGTCCATCCGGGGCATCCGGATGTCCATCAGCACCACGTCGGCCCGCGCGGTGCGCGCCAGGTCGACCGCCTCGCGGCCGTCGGAGGCCTCGCCGACCACCTCGAACTCCGGTTCCGAGTCGATGATCATCTTGAAGCCGGCCCGGATCAGCGTCTGATCGTCGGCCAGCAGCACCCTGATGGTCACCGGCCGCAGCCCCTCGCCGGGCCGTCGGCCGAGGCCCCGACCGCGGTCGCCACCGATGCGGCGGCGGGCGCGCCGGTGGGCAGCACGGCGTGCACCCGGAACCGGCCGTCGTCGAGCGGCCCGGCGGTCACGGTGCCGCCGGCCGCGCTGGCGCGCTCGCGCATGCCGAGCAGCCCGTACCCCGTGCCCTCGGCGCCGCGGTCGCACCCGACGTCGTTGGTCACCTCCAGGATGACGCCGCTGGGGGCGTACTCGACGAGCAGCGCGGCCCGGCCGACGCCGTACTTGTGGGCATTGGTCAAACCTTCCTGCACGATCCGGTACGCCGCCAGGTCGACCATCGCCGGCAGTTCCCGCGGCTCGCCGCGCTGCTGCTGCCGTACCGTGAAACCCGCGGCCTGCAGGCCGCCGACCAGGTCCGGCAGCCGCGACAGCCCGGGCGTCGGCTCGTTGCTGGTCTGTTCGTCGGAGTTGCGCAGCACGCCGACGACCGACGCGATCTCCTTGAGCACCAGGTCGGAGGCGTCCCGGATGTGCTCCAGCGCCGGGCCGACCTGGTCGGGGCGGTGCTGCAGCACGTGGGCCGCCGCGCCCGCCTGCACGCTGATCACCGCGATGTGGTGGGCGACCACGTCGTGCAGCTCGCGGGCGATGCGCAGCCGCTCGTTGATCACCCGGCGCTGCGCCTCCTGCTCGCGGGTCTGCTCGGCGCGGTGGGCCCGGGCCTCGACCTCGGCCACGTAGGCGCGGTGGCTGCGGGCCGCGTCGCCGACCGCCGCGGCCATGAAGATCCAGGCGAAGACGCCGATCACGTCCGGGCGCCACCCGGCGGAGACGATGACGGCGCTCGCGTAGACCACCGAGGCGGCGGCCAGCGCGCAGGTCCAGCCGTCGCGGCGGTTGGTGTGCGCGGCGATCGAGTACGTGATCACGCCCAGCACGACGATCAGCCCGGGATTGCTCACGCTCTGGGTGACGGCCCCGACGGTGGCGGCGGTGGCGATCGTCAGGGCGGTCCGGGGGCGGCGCCGGCGCTGCAGGACCGCGAGGAAGGCCACGACGGCGACCAGCACGTCGCCGGCCGACACGGTCTCCGCGAGATCGGCGCCCGGCTCCAGCACCGCCGACTTCAGCACGAAGCCGGCCAGCACGAGGGCGAGCAGCGCGTCGATCAGCAGCGGATGCCACTGCGTGACGTGCCACCGCTTGCTCCGCATAGCCCCGGTCCTCCCCCCCCGTCCAACCACCCCGCCGCCGCCCTTGACCGGACTGAAGGCTCTTCCACCTTGCTGAACCTACGCGGGCCGGTCGGGCCGGGTCGTCGTCTCCTCGTGGTAGCCGGCGCCGGCCCCGGATACCACGCCGATGGTATGCGGTGCCTGCGCTGGGACGACGCGCCCGAGGCCGGATTAGTTGATCGTTTCAGGGGTCACTTGCCGTAGCGACCCTGGAGTACCGATGGCCACCTACCTGTACCGGCTCGGCCGGTTCAGCTTCCGCCGGCGCCGACTGATCCTCGCGCTCTGGCTCGCCGCGCTGGCCATACTCGGCGTCGGCGCGGCCACCCTTTCGGGACCCACCTCCGACGAGTTCTCCATCCCGGGCACCGAGGCCCAGGAGGCGATCGACCTGCTCGGGCAGCGGTTCCCCGGCGCCGGGGCCGGCGGCGCGCAGGCGCGGGTCGTGTTCGCGGCGCCCGCCGGCGAGAAGCTCACCGACGAGGCGAACCGCACCGCCATCGCGCAAACCGTCGCCCAGCTCAAGGCCGGCCCGCAGGTCGCCGCCGTCACCGACCCGCTGCAGGGCACCATCAACCAGGCCGGCACGGTTGCGTACGCGCAGGTGACGTACAAGGTCGCCGCCACCGCCCTGACCGACGCCGACCGCGAGGCCATCACCGGCGCCGCCGAGCCGAGCCGGGCCGCCGGGCTGGCCGTGGAGGCCGGCGGCGACGCCATGCAGGAGCAGGCCCCGGCCGGCAGCTCCGAGGCGCTCGGCATCCTGGTCGCCGCGGTCGTGCTGGTGATCACCTTCGGCTCGCTGGTCGCCGCGGGGCTGCCGCTGCTGACGGCGATCCTCGGCGTCGGCGCGGCCGTGCTGGGCATCGAGATCGCCTCCGGCTTCGTCGACCTGGGCAGCAGCACCTCGACGCTGGCGCTGATGCTCGGACTCGCGGTGGCCATCGACTACGCGTTGTTCATCGTCTCCCGCTTCCGCCACGAGATCACCGCCGGGCGCCGCGACGAGGAGGCGGTCGCCCGCGCGGTCGGCACGGCCGGTTCCGCGGTCACCTTCGCCGGGCTCACCGTGTTCATCGCGCTCGCCGCGCTGGCCGTGGTGAACATCCCGGTGCTCACCGAGATGGGGCTGGCGGCCGCCTTCGCCGTCGTCATCGCGGTGCTCATCGCGCTGACCCTGCTGCCCGCCCTGCTCGGCTTCGCCGGCAAGCGGGTCCTGGGCCGGCGCGGCCGCGACGCGCAGGCCGCCTCCGCCCACGCCGCCGCCAAGCCCACGGTCGGGCTGCGCTGGGCGCGGTTCGTCACCGGGCGCCCGGTGGCCGTGCTGATCGTCGCCGTCCTCGGCCTGCTGGTGCTCGCCATCCCGGCCCTGGACCTGCGCCTGGGCCTGCCCGGCGACAACATGGCCGGCACCGAGACGACCCAGCGCAAGGCGTACGACATGCTGACCGACGGCTTCGGTCCGGGCTTCAACGGCCCGCTCACCGTGGTGGTCGACGCGGCGTCGAGCCCGGACCCGAAGAACGCCGCGGCCGACGCGGCCGGGATGATCAAGGCCCTGCCCGGGGTCGTCACGGTCAGCCCGCCCGTCCTCAACCCGGCCGGTGACACCGCGATCCTGCAGGTCATTCCGGCCAGCGCGCCGGACAGCGCGGACACCGAAGCGCTGGTGCACGCGATCCGGGAGCAGAACAGCGCCCTGCGCGAGCGCACCGGCGCGGATCTGTCGATCACCGGCACGACGGCGGTCGACATCGACATGTCCGACAAGATGGGCAGTGCGCTGCTGCCGTACCTGGCGGTGATCGTGGTGCTGGCGTTCCTGCTGCTGACGCTGCTGTTCCGGTCGATCCTGGTGCCGCTGAAGGCGATCGCCGGCTTCCTGCTCTCCGTGGTGGCGACCTTCGGCGCGGTCGTCGCGGTCTTCCAGTGGGGCTGGCTCAGCGGGCTGTTCGGCGTCGACCAGGCCGGCCCGGTGATGAGCATGCTGCCGATCTTCCTGATCGGCATCGTCTTCGGCCTGGCCATGGACTACGAGGTCTTCCTGGTCAGCCGGATGCGCGAGGAGCACGTGCACGGCGCCGAGCCGACCCAGGCGGTGGTCAACGGCTTCGCGCACGGGGCCCGGGTGGTCACGGCCGCCGCGATCATCATGGTCAGCGTCTTCTCCGGCTTCATCCTGTCGCCCGAGTCGCTGGTCAAGTCGATCGGCTTCGCGCTGGCCGCGGCGATCCTCTTCGACGCGTTCGTGGTCCGGATGACCATCGTGCCCGCGGTGATGACGCTGCTCGGCAGCCGCGCCTGGTGGCTGCCCCGCTGGCTGGACCGGGTGCTGCCGGACATCGACGTCGAGGGCGACAAGCTGCGCGAACTGCCGGACGAGCCGAGCGAGCCCGAGCACACAAGCTCGGATCTGGTGACCGCCGGCCGATGAGAGTGGCCCGGACCGCCACGGCGGTCCGGGCCCTCGCCCGTGCCCTCGACCCTGAACAAAAGGTGACCCCCCCGATGACGCTGGCCTTCGAGGACCGCCCGGCCGAACTGCCCGTGGCCGGCGCACGGACCCGGCCGGCCCCGTTGCGCGAGCTGGCCCTGATCGCGGTGCTGTGGGTGACCTACAGCCTCGGCCGGTTCGCCGCGGACGGCCACGTCGACACCGCGATGGCGAACGCGAACCGGGTCTGGGACCTCGAACGGCTGCTGCGCCTGCCCGGCGAGGATGGCCTGCAACACCTGCTGCTGCGGGCCGGCTCCCTGGTCGAGGCGGCGAACAGCTACTACGCGTACGTGCACTTCCCCGCCACGATCAGTTTCCTGCTCTGGGTCTATCTGCGCCGCCCCGCCGACTACCGGCCGGTGCGCAACACCATCGTCCTGCTCACCGGCGCCGCCCTGGCGGTGCACCTGATCTTCCCGCTGGCCCCGCCGCGCATGCTCGCCGAAACCGGACTGGTCGACACCGGCCACCTCTTCGGCCCGAGCGTCTACGGCTCCCCCGCCACCGACAGTGTCACCAACCAGTACGCGGCGATGCCGTCGCTGCACGTCGGCTGGTCGCTGCTGGTGGCGGTGACGCTGATCGCGCTGACCCGCGGCCGGTGGCGCCTGGTCTGGCTGGCCCATCCGCTGCTCACGCTGCTGGTCGTGATCGGCACCGCGAACCACTACTGGCTCGACGCCGCGGTCGCCGCCGCCCTGCTGGCCGGCGCCCTGCGGGTGACCGGGCTCGGCCGCCGCTCCAGGGAACTCATCGGCGCCGGGCAACCAGCGCGCTGAGCAGGCCCGTCGTCACTGCCGGGAACTCATCGGCGCCGGGAACCCAGCGCGCTGAGCGGGCCGGTCGTCATTGCCGGACGAGGGCCAGCCGCGCACCGAGGCCCAGCAGCGCCACGCCGCTCAGCCCGTCGAGGGTGCGGCGCACCCGGGAGCGGGCGAACACCCGCCGGAACACGGCGACCAGATTCGCCACCGCGCAGAACCACACCAGGGTGACCCCGACGGCGAGCAGCGACAGCGCCATCGTGTCGACGGCGCCGGGCCGGGCGGGCAGGAACTGCGGCAGCAGCGCGAGGAAGAAGACCGCCGCCTTCGGGTTGAGGGCGTTGCAGAGCAGCCCGTCCCGGAACGCCCCGCCGGTCGACCCCGGCTGGGCGGCGGGTCCGGCCGCCGGGGACCGGATCGCCGCCCGCAGGGCCTTGAAGCCCAGGTACGCGAGGTACGCCGCACCCGCGTACCGGATGGTCGTGAGCACCACCGGGACCGTCGCGACCAGCGCCGCCACCCCCGCGGCCGCGGCCACCGCCCAGAGGAAGACACCGCTGGCCACGCCCAGCGCCGCGGCCATGCCCTCGGCCCGCCCGCGCAGCGCCGAGCGGCGCACGACCACCGCGAAATCGGGGCCTGGGGACATCGCGCCCAGGCCCACGACGCCGCAGAACGCCGCCAGCTGTGCAGTCGTCGTCATGGGCCCACGGTACGGCCGCCCGGGTGACCTGCGCCGCCCAGCGAGCACGCTGTGCGGGGCGGCCCGGCACGACCAGGCATCATGACCGCGTGGAAACAGTGCGGGAGACGATCGGCGCGGTCGTCGGCGGGCGGATCGGGTACGAGGACGGCCTCGACACGCTCACCGTCGCGCCGGCCGCCGAGGTGGACCCGGCGCTGACCACGGCCCTGTTCGACGCCACCGCCCGGCTCTGGCGCGGCGGCTGGCAGCCGGCCGAGCTGCACCGCCTGGTCACCCGCCGCGGCACCGGGGTCCAGCCGCTCCTGGTCACCGACGCCGTCGCCGCCTACCTGCGGGACTTCCGGCCCAAGACGGTCGACGAGCGCTGGCGGGAGCAGGCCGGCGAGCTGGACGCCCGGCCGTGGTGGGGAGACGACGCCGGCTACCTGCGGCAGGTCACCACCCACCGCCGCGTCGACCGGGTCACCCTGATCGACGCCGTGCTCACCCTGGTCACCCTGCTGAACGAGCTGCCGCCGATCGAGATCCTGGTGCCGCCGCCCGGGCAGGCGGCCCCGGCCCGGCGGGCGCCCGGCAACGACGCCAAGCTGGAACGGGTCCGGGCCCTGCTGGCCAAGGCCGAGGCGACGACCTTCCCGGCGGAGGCGGAGGCGTACACCGCCAAGGCGCAGGAGCTGATCTCGCGGCACAGCCTGGACGAGGCGATGCTGGCCGGCGAGGGCGGGACGGTCGTCCCGTACGCCCGGCGGATCGGGGTGGACCACCCGTACGAGAGCGAGAAGGCCTCGCTGCTGACCTCCGTGGCCCGGGCCAACCGCTGCCACGTCGTCTGGTCCCCCGAGTTCGGCTTCGCCACCGTCTTCGGCTTCGACGCCGACATCGACGCGGTGGACCTGCTGCACACCTCGCTGCTGGTGCAGGCGCACCGGGCGATGGCCCGCACCGAGCCGCGCGGCAAGGCGGGCCGGGCCCGGCTCAAGAGTTTCCGGCAGTCGTTCCTGGTCGGCTACGCGGTCCGGATCGGTGAGCGGCTCGCCGAGGCCAGCCGCGCCGCCCTGGACCAGGCCGGCGACCCCGCCGCGCTGCTGCCCGTGCTGGCCTCGCGGGACGTGCAGGTCCGCCAGGCCCGGGACCGCTCGTTCCCGAGCACGACCCGCGGGCGCGGTTTCCGGGTCGCGAGCCTGGAGGGCTGGGAGTCGGGCCGGGAAGCCGCCGACGCGGCCAAGCTGCACTGAGGGCCAAGCTGCACTGACGGCCAAGCTGCACTGAGGGGCCCGGCCGGACGGCCAGGCCCCCAAGCGCGTGGATCAGTGCGAGCGCAGCAGTTCGTGGGTCTGCTGGATCTTCGCCCACGACTTCGGCGCCTGCGGCGCGGCCTTGCGGGCGAGCGCGGAGCCACCCTCGACCGCCGGCTTCGACGGCGTGTAGAGCCACGCCTGGAACAGCTCGTCGAGCTGCTGGCCGGAGACCTTCTCGGCGAGCGCGACGAACTCGGCGGTGTCGGCGTCGCCGTACTGCTTCTCGGCGACCCAGGTACGCAGCAGCTCGAAGAAGTCGTCGTCACCGATGGCCAGGCGCAGCTGGTGCAGCGTCATGGCGCCCCGGTCGTAGACGGCGTCGCCGAAGATCTGCGACGGACCCGGATCGGCCGGCGCGACGGTCCAGAAGTCGTCGGTCCGGGTCGCGTACAGGTAGTCGAACAGCTCCTGGGCGGTGCCCTCGCCCTGCTCCTCCGACCACAGCCACTCGGCGTAGGTGGCGAAGCCCTCGTTGAGCCAGATCTCCTTCCACTGGTCGACGGAGACGGAGTCGCCGAACCACTGATGGGCGTTCTCGTGCACGATCACCGAGAGGTTCGCGCCGCTGCGGAAGAAGCCAGTGGAGTACACCGGCCGGGTCTGCGTCTCCAGGGCGAAGCCCAGCGCGCCCGGCGGCGCCACGACGCCGCCCCGCGACTCGAACGGGTACGGCCCAAAGACGCCGCTCTCCCAGTCGATAACCTCGGCTGTCCGCTCGACGCTGGCCTTGGCCGCGTCCTCGAAGTCCGGCGCGAGCAGCTCCGAGTACGCGTTGATCACCTGCTGCCCGTCGACCGTGGTGTCCCGGGTGATCTCGTACTGCCCGATCGCCAGGAACGCCAGGTAGGTCGCCTGCGGCTTGAGCGAGCGCCAGCTCCACCGCTTCCAGCCGAGGGTGTCCTGGGTGGGGTTGCGCGGCATGACGCCGTTGCTGAGCACCTCGACGCCGTCGGGCACCGCCACGGAGACGTCGAAGGTGGCCTTGTCGCTCGGGTGGTCGTTGCTCGGGAACCACCACCAGGCGATCTCGGGCTGGCCGACCGCGAGCGCGCCGTCGGCCGTACGCGTCCAGGCGGTGAAGCCGGCCGCGACCTTGTTGGAGGGCACGCCGGAATACTGCACCACCACGGTCATCGCCTGCCCGCGGGTCACCGTCCGCGGCGGGGTGACGACCAGCTCGTGGTCACCCTCGCGAACGAAGGCGGCGGGCCGGTTGTTGACCTTCACGGACGCCACATCGAGCACGAAGTCGAGATTGAAGGAGCTGAGGTCCTCCGTCGCCGCGGCGAGGATGGTGGTGGTGCCGGTGAGCCGGTCCTCGGCGGGGTAGTACCGCAGCCGGACGTCGTAGTGCGAGACGTCGTAGCCGCCGTTGCCGTAGTCCGGGAAGTACTCGTCCCCCAGCCCGGCGCCGCCGGGAGCGGGTGCGGCCTGGGCGGGCAGGGCTGTCCCGGCCAGGGTCAGTGCGGTGGCGAGCGTTGCCACCAGCAGTCGTCGCACGGTCGAACTTCCTTCCGTCGCGGACCCGGTCGGGGTCCTGCGTGGAGTGGTCAGCTCGAACCTATCGAAGTCCTTCGACGTCTGTCGGTGCGGGTCGTCGCGTGTGCGACGCTGATCGGGGCACTCTCGGCGGTGCGGGCCGGGTCCGGAGGGGCAGGGTGAGGTTCGGTGCAGGCGCGGCACGACTCGGTGTCTCCCCGGGGCAGGTCAGCCTCCATCGTGGCCGGCCCGGGCGCCGCGTACGCCGGGTCGCCGCCGATCCAAGCCGCCGGGTGACCGGCCCGGCCGACAGCCTCGGCATCGCCGGGGTGCTGGCGCTGGCGTCGGCGGCCGCGTTCGCCCTGGCGTGGCTGTCCGCGGTGGCCGGTTTCGGTGGCGGAGTGCTGCTGCTGCCCGTGTTCACGCTGCTGTTCGGGCTGCGGACCGCGGTGCCGTTGCTGACGGTGACACAACTGGGCAGCAACGCCGCCAGGGTGTGGCTCAACCGCACGGACCTGCGCTGGCAGATCATCGCCCGGTTCACCGCCGGCGCGGCACCCCTCGCCGTCGCCGGTGGGCTGCTGCTGGCGCGGGCACCGCTCGCCGGCCTGCAGCGCCTCCTCGGCGTGTTCCTCATCGCCGTGCTGCTGTGGCGCCGGCTGCGTCCACATCCCCGTCCACCCGGCCCGCGCACGTTCACCGCGGTCGGCGCCGCATCCGGGCTGGGCTCGGCGCTGCTGGGCTCGGTCGGCCCGCTGACCGCCCCGTTCTTCCTCGCCGCCGGGCTGACCCGCGGGGCCTACATCGGCACCGAGGCCGGCTGCGCGCTGCTGCTGCACGTCACCAAGCTGGCCGCCTACGGCACCGTGAACCTGCTCGACGGCCGGGTGCTCCTGCTCGGCGCGGTGCTGACCCCGGCGACCCTCGCCGGGGCCTGGGCGGGAAAGAAGACGCTCGGCCGCGTCAGCGACCGGATGTTCGTCGCACTCGTCGAGGCCGGGCTGGCCGGCGCGGCGGTGCTGCTGCTGATCGGCTGGTAACCCCAACGCCTCGCGGAGCCTCTCCGCCGTGCGGGAGCAGGCACGCCGGCGAGCCGCACGACGGCAGTGCCGGCAGGCCGGCGAGCCGCAGCACTCCGGCGAGCCGCACGACGGCAGTATCGGCACGCCGGCGAGCCGCAGCACTCCGGCGAGCCGCACGACGGCAGTGCCGGCACTCCGACGAGCCGCAGCACTCCGGCGAGCCGCACGACGGCAGTATCGGCAGTATCGGCAGTATCGGCCGCCGTACGCGGCCAGGCCGGCACCCGTCAGCGTGGCCGGACGGCGACAGGGTGCCGGGCGGATCCTCACCCCGCGGCTGATCCGCGATAGGTTTCCTCGTCTATGGACGCCAATCCGCTGCTGGTCATGACGAAGCCGTTCGGGGCGCTCTCCCCCGGCGCCCTCGCCGCCACCCTCGCCGCCTTGGGTGCCGACGGGGCCGAGCTTGTCGTGCGCGACGGGCAGACCGTGACGCCGGCCGGGCCCGGCCGGCTGCGCGAGGTGGCCGCGGAGCTCACCCGGCACGGGCTGCGACTCGGTGTGGTCACCACCGACCTGGTCGAGGCCGACGACACCGCCGACAAGCTCCTGGGCGTGTGCGCCGCGCTGGGCGTGCCGCTGGTCCGCCTCGGTTGGTGGCGGTACGACGCCGCCGAGGGCTACCACCGCATTCAGGAGCGGGCCCGGCGCGACCTGGCCGCGCTCGCGGGGCTGGGCCGCCGGCACGGCGTGCGGCTGGCCCTGCAGCTGCACCACGGCACGATCCATCCCTCGGCGGCGCACGCCCTGCGCCTCACCGAGGAGCTGGACGTCTACCTCGATCCGGGCAACCAGGCGATGGAGGGCAGCGAGCAGCTGCCGATGAGCCTGGACCTGCTCGGCGACCGGGTCGCCTGCGTGGGCGTGAAGAACGTCGCCTGGCGCGACACCGGTCCGGAATGGCAGCCGCTGGCCGACGGCGGCGTCGTCGACTGGCCCGCGACGCTGCGGAGCCTGCGCGCCCGCGGCTACGCCGGCCCGCTCGCCCTGCACGCGCACTACCCGATGGCCGACCCGGTCGCCGACGTCGGCCGGGATCTGACCTACCTCCGGGAAGTGATCTCGCCTCCCGGCTCGGCTACCGTGCGCCCATGACCTTCTCGATCGTGGCGCGCGCGGCCGACGGTGGTGCGCTCGGTGTGGCCGTGGCCAGCAAGTTCCTCGGGGCCGGCGCCGCCGTGCCCGCCGCGCTGGCCGACGTGGGCGCGGTGGCCACCCAGTCCTACGCCAACCTGGCGTACCGGCCGCAGGCGCTCGCGCTGCTGGCCACCGGGGTGCCGGCCGTCGAGACGGTCGCGGGGCTGATCGCCGCGGACTCGGGCCCGGTGGACCACCGGCAGGTCGGCGTGGTCGGCACCGAGGGCCCCGGCGCCACCTTCACCGGCCCGGCGTGCCACGAGTGGGCCGGCGGCGCGGCCGGGGACGGCTTCGCCATCCAGGGCAACATGCTGGCCGGCCCGCAGGTGGTCGAGCGGATGCGCGCGGCCTGGCTGGCCGGAACGGATCAGGCCCGGCTGGCGTACCGGCTGCTCGCCGCGCTGCGAGCCGGGGACGAGGCCGGCGGTGACCGGCGCGGCCGGCAGAGCGCGGCGCTGCTGGTGGTGGCCAAGGGCCAGGGGTACGGCGGCACCAGCGACGTCCTCGTCGACCTGCGCGTGGACGACCACCCCGACCCGGTCACCGAGCTGGCGAGGCTGCTCGGCCTGCACTCGCTGTACTTCGAGCGGCCGGATCCGGCGACCCTGCTGGAGCTCGGCGGCGCGATCGGCGCGGAGGTGCGCGACCGGCTCGCCGCCCTCGGCCACCCGGCGGGGCCGGCGCCGGCCGACCTGGACGAGGCGCTCGCCTCCTGGGCCGGCATCGCCAACCTCGAGGAGCGCATCGTCGCGGGGCTGATCGATCCGCTGGTGCTGGAGTTGCTCCGCGCCGCATGAGTCCAACCGCGGCGGAGAACCCCAGGCGAGTCCTCGACTCGCCGCCCGGCTGACCGCTCCCCCGCCGGCTGACCGCTCCCCGCCGTCGGGGTCTTCCCGCCGCCGCGGAGGCTCAAACGAGCCCCCGCGGCGTTGGTGCTGCTCAGCGTCGGTGCTGCTCAGCGTCGGGCTGCTCAGCGTCGGGCTGCTCAGCGTCGGGCTGCTCAGCTCAGTGTCGGGCTGCTGCCAGGTTGCCGAACGCTTCGAGCCCGGCCGTGTCGGCCGCGGACGAGGAACGCGCCGGCTTCCAGTCCTTGTGGCCCGGCATGGCCGGCACCTTGGTGCCGTACAGCCAGGACTTGAGGAACGGCTTGAGGTTGCGGCCCGAGATCTTCGAGGCGAGGGCGATGAAGTCGGCCGTGGAGGCGGACTTGCCGCGGTACTTGCTGACCCAGGCGCGCTCCAGCTTCTGGAACTTCTTGGTCCCGATCTTCTGCTTGAGGGCGTAGAGGGCGAGCGCGCCGCCGCCGTACACGTTGGGGTTGAACACGTCCCAGACCGAGGTCGACCGGGCCGGGCGTGCGACCGGACCGTACGTCTTGCGCCACTGGTTGCCCTGCTTGTACATCGCCTTGTAGAAGGCCGTCTCGTTGGCGTAGCCGGTGTACTTCTTGAAGACCTTGGTGTCGGCGGCGTAGCGCAGTTCGTACCAGGTGGCGTGGCCCTCGTTCTGCCAGACGTCGCTCCACGACTTGGGCGCGACGCTGTCGCCGAACCACTGGTGTGCGAGCTCGTGCGCCATGATCGGGTTGAGGATGTAGGCGGGCTGGCCGAACAGTCCCGTGTCGTACAGGGACAGGGTCTGCGTTTCCAGGGCGAAGCCGAGGTTGGCGTCGATCACCAGGGAGCCGTAGTTCTCGAACGGGTACGGACCGACCTGCTTCGCCATCCAGGCCAGCTGGGAGCGTTCGATCGCGGCCTTGGGCAGCAGCTTGTTCGCCAGCCGGCGCGGGACGACGTCGCGGACCGGCACGCCGTTGACCCGGGCCCGGTTGCGCACCACGAAGTCGCCGGCGACCACCTGCACCAGCTCGCTGGCCATCGGCTTCGACTCGCGGTAGACCGAGGTGACGGTGCTGCCGGTGACGGTGTCGCTCAGGTGCTTGCCGTTGGCCACGCCGGTCCAGCCCGTGGGCGTGGTCAGCCTGATGGTGTAGGTGGCCATGTCGCGCGGGTGGTCGTTGCTCGGGAAGAGCTTGTGGGACGAGTTGGGCTGGCCGGCCAGCACCGTGCCGTCGGGAGTCGCCACCCACCCGTCCGGCGCGTCCGCGTTCGCCGGGGTCGGGGTGGCGGTGAAGCCGGTCACCGTGACCGTGAAACTCTTGCCCTTGGCGAGGTAGCGCGCCGGCTTGATGACGAGTTCCTCGCCCGAGCGGCTGAACGTGGCCGCCCGCCCGTTCACCGACACCGCGCCGACGGCCTTGCCGGCGAAGTCGAGGTCGAACCGGGACAGGTTCTGGGTCGCGACCGCGGTCACGATGACGTCGCCGGTGATGGCCTGCCGGGGGTCCTTGGCCGGATACCTCAGGCGCAAATCGTAGTTCTTGACGTCGTAGCCGCCGTTGCCGAGCTTCGGGTAGAGCCGGTCCCCGAGGCCCGAGGCGCCGGCCGTCGGGGCGGCACTCGCGGACGCGGGAGCCACTGTGCCCGTCATCGCGACGAGCACCCCGGTGCCCGCCGCGAGTAGCCGAGCGAGACGGCTGTCGATGATCATCCTCATGGCGGCCGATGCTATGCGGTCGGCGCCAGCCCGGGGAAACGCATTGTCGGCGGCGGCGCTCACCCCGCAGGTAGGTGAGCCGCGCAGGTAGGTCAGCCGCGCAGGTAGGCCAGCACCGCCCGGACCCGCCGGTGGTCGTCGCCGTCCGGCGGCAGGTCCAGCTTCGCCAGCAGGCTGCCGATGTGCTTGGCCACCGCCGCCTCGCTGACCACCAGCGTGCGGGCGATGGCCGTGTTCGAGCGGCCCTCGGCCATCAGCGCCAGCACCTCGCGCTCGCGCGGGGTGAGCCGGGACAACGGGTCGCGGCGCCGCCCGAGGAGTTGGCGCACCACCTCCGGGTCCACGACGGTGCGGCCGGCGGCCACCCGTTCCACCGCGTCGACGAACTCGGCCACGTCGCCGATCCGGTCCTTCAGCAGGTAGCCGACGCCCGCCGAGGGGCCGGAGTCGAGCAGCTCGGCGGCGTACGTCTGCTCCACGTACTGGCTCAGCACCAGGACCGGCAGGTCCGGGTCGGCGGCCCGGAGCGCGATCGCCGCCTGTAGTCCCTCGTCGCTGAAGCCCGGCGGCATCCGCACGTCGGTGACCACCAGGTCGGGCCGGTGCTCGGCGACGGCCGCGCGCAGGGCCGGCGCGTCGGCGACGGCCGCGACCACCTCGTGGCCGAAGTGCCGCAGCATCCCGGCGATGCCCTCGCGGACGATGAGCCCGTCCTCGGCGATCACGACGCGCATGGGATCTCCACGTGCAGCAGGGTCGGGCCGCCCGGCGGGCTGGAGAGGGCCACGGTGCCGTCGACCGCGGCGACCCGGTCCGCCAGGCCGGTCAGGCCGGTGCCGCGCTCGGGATCGGCGCCGCCGCGCCCATCGTCGCGCACGTCCAGGTGCAGCCGGTCGCCACGCACCCCGGCGGACACGCCGGCCCGGGTCGCGTCGCTGTGCTTGGCCACGTTCGCCAGCGCCTCCACCACCACGAAGTAGGCGGTCACCTCCACCGCGTCCGGCAGCCGGCCGGTCAGCCGCAGGTCCAGGTCCACCGGCACCGGGGCGTGCCCGGCCACGTCGCCGACGGCCGCCGCCAGGCCCCGGTCGGTGAGCACCTTCGGGTGCACGCCGCGGATCAGCTCGCGCAGCTCGGCGAGGGTCTCCTTGGCGAGCTGCTGCGCGGCCGTCACCTGCGTCGCCGCCGCGGAACCGTCGGCCAGCTCCAGCCGGGCCAGGCCGAGCTGCATGCTGAGCGCGACCAGCCGCTGCTGGGCGCCGTCGTGCAGGTCCCGCTCGATGCGCCGGCGCTCGACGGCGAACGCGTCGACCAGCCGGGCCCGGGAGCGGCTCAACTCGACCAGCTTGGCGTCGCTGTCGTCACTGCGCGGTGCGAGCAGCGCCCGGGCCATCGCCGCCCGGGCCCCCGCCCACGCGGTGACCGGATAGGCGGCGATGACGAGCGTGACCGGGGTCAGCAACGCCAGCGGCACGGTCACCCACAGCGAGTCCTCCCGGTTGTAGAACGGGCCGAAGAGCAGCGAGGTGGGCACGAAGACGGTGGCGAACACCACGGCGGCGTCCATCCAGCACAGCACCAGCGCGGAGATCATCGTGTAGCCGAGCTCGCGCCAGGTGGCCTGCTCGCGCAGCCGGCACATCAGCCAGGGACGCAGGCCCGGCGCACCCGGGTGGCGGTGCGGATCCGGCAGCACTTCCCGGTCGACCAGCCGCATCCGCCACCGCTCCAGGCGGCCGACGGCGACCCCGGACAGCACGGTGGCCAGGTAACCGACGATGCCGACGACCACGACGGAGAGCACCAGCCCCGCGGCGAGCAGGGCCACGGTCGCGAGGATGGTGGCGAAGCCGATCAGCGCGCCGCCGGTCAGGTAGGCCAGCGAGCGCCACGGCCAGGACGACAGCAGGAACCGGGTCGGCCGCATGGTGAGCGCCTCGAGGGCGTTGCGGACCGGCATGGGCAGTCACGCTACCGGCGCGACCCACCCGGTTCGGTAGTGCTGGGTATACCTTCGATCTTCGCCCGTGCGGGAATGTGCCGGGCCCGGCCGGCCGGAAGGCTTTCGGCCATGACCATCACGACCATCGGCACGGCGGTCCGGCTGCGGGCCGTCTCCAGAATTTACGGTACGGGCGAGAGCGCGGTGACCGCCCTCGACGCGGTCGACGTGGACATCGCGCCGGCCACGTTCACCGCGGTGATGGGCCCGTCCGGGTCCGGCAAGTCCACCCTGCTGCACTGCGCCGCGGGCCTCGACCGGCCGACCGCCGGCGAGGTGACGATCGACGGGATCAGCCTGACCGGCCTCTCCGAGCGCGCGCTGACCAAGGTGCGCCGCGCCCGGGTCGGCTTCGTCTTCCAGGCGTTCAACCTGATCCCGGCGCTGACCGCGGAGCAGAACGTCGCGTTGCCGCTGCGCCTGGCAGGACGCCGGCCGGCGGCGGGCGAGGTCGCGGCGATGCTGGCGGAGGTCGGGCTGGCCGACCGGGCCCGGCACCGCCCGAGCGAGCTCTCCGGCGGCCAGCAGCAGCGGGTGGCGATCGCCCGGGCGCTGGTGACCCGGCCGGCGGTGCTGTTCGCGGACGAGCCGACCGGCGCCCTGGACACCACGGCGTCGCGGGAGGTGCTGCGGCTGCTGCGAACGGCGGTGGACCGGCACGCGCAGACCGTGGTGATGGTGACCCACGACCCGTACGCGGCCGCGCACGCCGACCGGGTGCTACTGCTCGCCGACGGCCGGGTGGCCGACGTCCTCGACCACCCGTCGGGCGCACCGGAGATCGCCGTGCGGATGGCCCGGCTGGAGGAGCGATGAGCGAGCCCGCAAGCGAACCATCCACCCTGACGCCCGACGAACATCATCACCACAACGCAGCCGAAGCACCGGCAACGAGCGAGCCCGCAACCGAACCAGCCACCCCGGCGCCCGACGAACATCATCACCACAACGCAGCCGAAGCACCGGCAATGAGTGAGCCTGCAAGCGAATCATCCACTCCACGCCCGACGGACGTCATCGCCACAGCGCATTGGAGGCGATGGCAATGAGCCTCGCTTGGGACATGGTGCGGCATCGGTTCGCCGCGTTCGCAGGCACGTTTGTAGCGATCTCGCTCGGCGTGGGCGTGGTCGCGGGCTCGACCACGATCTGGGCGTCGTCGCGGCCGGAGACGCCGCAGCGCCTGGCCGCCGCGCCGGTGCTCGTGCACTCGCCCTCGGTCGGCACCGGCGACGACGGCTACCCCGAATACCGCTCGTGGACCGTCGCGGAGGCGGCCGGGCTCACCCGGCGGCTCGCGACGCTGCCCGGGGTCACCGCGGCCGTCGCCGACCCGGCGTTCTACGTGCAGCGGATCGTCGCCGGCCGGCCGGCCGGCGATCCCGAGGCGGCCCGCACCGACGGGCACGCCTGGTCGTCGGCGGTGCTCGGCGGCTACCGGCTCAGCGCGGGCACCGCGCCGGCCGGGCCCGGCGAGGTCGCGCTGGCCGGTGCCGCGCCCGGCGCCCGGATCGATGTGCTGACCGCGCGCGGCCCGGCGACCTGGACGGTGACCGGCACGACCGACGGCCCCGGCCTCTACGTCGCCGAGGCCGCCGCCACCGCCCTGTCCGCCGGGGTCCGGATCATCGGCCTGACCGTCGACGGCGATCCCGGGAACGTCGCGACGGCGGCCCGCTCGGCCGTCGGCCCGGACGGCACCGTGCTGTCCGGCGCGGCCCGCGACGCGCTGGAACCCGAGTCGGTGACCCGGATCCGCTGGCTGGGCGCGCAACTGCTGATCGCCATGGTCGCGCTCGGCGTCTTCGTGGCGATCTTCGTGGTGGCGTCCACCTGCGCGCTGAGCGCCGCACAACGCCGGAGAGAGATCGGCCTGCTGCGCGCGATCGGTGCCACCCCGGGCCAGGTGATCCGGATGATGTACGCCGAGACCCTGGTGGTCGCGGTGCTCGGCGGCGCGGTGGGCGTACCCCTGGGTGCGCTGGCCGCTCCCCTGCTCGCGCCGCCGCTGGTGGCCGCCGGTCTCGAACCGGCGGGTTTCGCCGTGACCGGGCAACCGGCGGCGCTCGCCGGTTCCTTCCTCCTGGGCATCGTGGTGGCGCTGGCCGGGGTCTGGACGGCGGCCCGGCGCTCCAGCCGGGTGCCGGCGCTGGAGGCCCTACGGGACGCGGCGGTCGAGCGCCGGGCGATGAGCCTGCCACGCTGGATCATCGGACTGCTCGGTGTGGTCGGGGGCGCGGCGGTGCTGGCCGCCCTGCCCTCGCTGAGCACGGATGCCCAGTCCTCCGCCGTCATGGGCGCCGCGATGCTGCTGCTGGTCGCGGCCGCGCTGCTCGCCCCGGTGGTGATCACGCCGCTGGTCCGGCTCGTCACCTGGCCGTGGCGGCACCGCGCGGCCGGGATGCTGGTCCGCGAGGGCACGCTCACCGGGGCCCGGCGGGTCGCCTCGACAGCGGC
>Ga0307516_10003584_pt1 | contig 19801 bp, 15 predicted proteins | sample 19_EM_MG_FD_203310 | JGI IMG/M metagenome (GOLD analysis project Ga0307516, IMG submission 203310) | Populus trichocarpa ectomycorrhiza microbial communities from riparian zone in the Pacific Northwest, United States - 19_EM | ecosystem: Host-associated > Plants > Roots > Unclassified | place...
CCAGTTTTAATATATCTAATATTAAAGTTTGAAATTAAAAAAAAACTAAATTCATGGAATAGGTTATATAACCAAAGATAAAGAAAATTAAAAAATAAATTTTTTTAAAAAATAAATTTTTAAAAAAATTGTTCATCAGTCAAATTAAAAAATAATAATAATAATCAAAACACCAAATAATGTGTTGCGCTGTATCAACAATTATTTAGTCATATCGTTTATTTTATTTTATTTTAATATTTTTATATGGAGTCAGTCATATCATTTTGCCTCCTTTCATTTAACTCCTCATCACCTGTGTAATCATCACTAGGGATGATAACCTCACTCGAATTAGATAAATAAGGACACAAATTGGTAAAATTCAAGAGGTAAAACTTAAAAATAAGAAGTCAACTATATATATATATATATATATATATATATATAAAATAAGTACCCGAAATTTAATTAGACCATGTTCGAGTATAAAAATCAATTTCTATCCAGATTAGATATAAATGACTATTTCGGATTTAAATATAAATAATAATATAAAACATAATCCATGTCTATTCACTATAATCTACAAGATATATTTAACATTACTTCCAACCTTTCATTAATTTGCAAATTTTCCTCTCGGTGACAAAAAAAAATAAAATTTGAAGAGATTGTCAAAAGTGATTGCAGTTGCCATCATCTAGTTTCAATAATTCATGCATAAATGCACATTTGCTCGTACGAGCATTACACACATCCACGTTGACAGGACTTGCAAATTTGGTTTTGAAGCATCACAGGCCCATTAAACCAGGGGGTAATAAAACAAAACAATTGAATCTAGTCAACCTGTAAGCTCAAAGTCAGGCCCAAAAACAAAATAACGCCAACAGCAGCGTGACGAAGCGAGCAGAGCCCGAGAGAGACAGTCCAATAACACGAGGTATGTGCGTCCAGAGAGAGAAATCCTGAAAAAACCTACTACGAGTATTGTATTTGTGCGTGGGAACTTGAAAGTCCCTTCCTCCTTTTCACTCCCACTCGAAATCTCCATTTCCCTCCACGCGCGCACACACCCTCTCTCACTATACATAAAGATCCATAGAGTATTTAGCTGCCTCTGCTCTTAGGGGTACTTACTTCTTGATAATAATATTAAGCATCCACAGTTAACGCGCTATCAAAGACAAACAGATTCGCACAGAAAGAGAGAGAAAGGGGAAGGTACTTTCCCTCTTTTTCTCTCCAATCCTATCTTCTCGCTTGTTTAAATCTTACATTTCTTAAGCTTCTTCTGCTTTCTAATTGCTATGACTGATTGATATAACTTGTGATACGATATCGCTAGATCTGTTACATTTCCCACTTCTTTTCTTGATTTAATAAAGATTTTTTTTTATCGTCCTAGCATTAGATCTAGGGGTTCTTTGCTCGCACGTGTTATTATACTATTCGTTCGCTAATTTTATTCGCTTTTGCGTATCTCTCTGTTTTTTTTCTTAATATTATTTTGCTATATTATTATTTATTAGCAATTTCTGTACCCAAAATGTTAATAAGTTGATAGTGTTTTTTGTCTGCGAGATAGAAAAATGGGTAGATGATATATAAACGAGTAATATAGGTAGAAAATTGGAGGGATATATCATTTCCACTGAAAAATTGAATCTCTTTTATGTAAAAGGTAGTGACGTATTTTAGATATAATAAAATTGGAATTCTGTAGGAAGGATATCCGTGCAATTATTTTCGTTGAATTAATAATATATTAATGCTATGCGAAGGCACCTTCTGGTGAGTTTGATCGCATCTCATTTTTTTTAGTTGGGGTCTGGAAATGATTTATACGTGTCGCGTGACTCTCCTTATGTTTGTGATTTAATGGAGGTTTTTTAGGTTTTCTGATAGAATCAGCCTTCTTAGCATTTTGGTAGATTTTAGATGCTTAAAATTTTATTTTTTTCACTTTGATGACTCTTGTTGGGAATAAAATAACGTTCAGATATACTTTCTTGGATATAGAATCTAGTTCGTAGTCATTATTATCCCGGGGTTGCTCTTTCTTACTACCTCTATAAGCATTTTGTCTATTTGATATTTTGTATTTTTTAGTTTCTTTACTTTCATCAAGCTTGAGAATTGGATGGTTGAGTGTTTTCTAACCTTAATTTTGTGAATATGCCTTTGTTCATTGTTAAGAATATTTCAGCTTTTCTTATTTTCCTTTTCTTTTCTCAATTGGGCCGTTGGATAACATGAAAAAGTTTGTCAGTGAATGTCTGCAGGTTTCTCTGAAATGGATGCCACTGAGTCAAAGTCACAGCCCCGACCATTTTCAATAAAGCTGTGGCCCCCTAGTCAGAACACAAGGCAAATGCTTGTGGTTCGTGTTACCGACAATCTCACTACTAAGTCGATTTTCACCCAGAAATATGGCAGTCTGAGCAAGGAGGAGGCTGAGGAGAATGCAAAAAAAATCGAAGATGGTGCTTTTTCTACTGCAAATGAACACTATGAAAAGGAGCCAGATGGTGATGGAAGTTCTGCAGTACAGCTTTATGCCAAGGAATGCAGCAAGCAAATCTTGGAAGTTCTCAAAAGAGGCCCTTCTAGTAAGGACGACAAAGAAGTTTTGGTGTCCGAAGAAGTTAGTGCACCCCGTGACACCGTGTTTGATATATCTAAAGGTGCGCGATCCTTTATTGAGGCGAAAGAGGCCGAGGAAACACTTGAGCCATTAAAAGAGCCAGGAAATTCTTACACTAAAATATGCTTTAGCAATAGAAGCTTTGGTCTAGAAGCAGCTCGTGTTGCTGAACCCATTCTGGCCTCCATTAAGAATCAGCTGAAGGAAGTTGACCTGTCAGATTTTATTGCTGGAAGACCAGAGGCAGAAGCACTTGAAGTAATGAATATATTCTCCACTGCTTTGGAAGGTAGCATTCTCAAGTCCTTGAACCTTTCAAATAATGCCTTGGGTGAGAAGGGTGTTAGGGCTTTTGGGGCACTCCTTAGGTCACAGAGTTGCTTAGAGGAGCTCTACTTAATGAACAATGGCATCTCAGAGGAAGCTGCTGAAGCGGTCTGTGAATTAATTCCTTTGACAGAGAAGCTTAGGGTTCTTCAGTTTCATAACAATATGACTGGAGACAAAGGAGCACTTGCCATCTCTAAGGTTGTGAAGCGCTCTCCCTTACTGGAAGATTTTCGATGTTCCTCCACAAGGGTAGGCTCTGAAGGAGGAGTTGCCTTATCAGAAGCTCTTGACACTTGCACCCATTTGAAGAAGCTTGATTTGCGAGACAATATGTTTGGAGTGGAAGCAGGAGTTGCTCTGAGTAAAGCTCTTTCCAAATATGCTGGTTTGACAGAAGTTTATTTGAGCTATCTTAATTTGGAAGATGAAGGTGCCATGGCTATAGCTAGAGCTCTAAAGGAATCAGCTCCCTCACTGGAAGTCCTGGATATAGCTGGAAATGACATAACAGCTGAAGCTGCTCCTATTGTAGCTGCTTGTATAGCAGAGAAGCAACATCTTACCAAGTTGAACTTGGCTGAAAATGAACTCAAGGATGAAGGTGCTATCCAGATCAGTAAGGTCTTGGAAGAAGGCCATCTCCAGCTGAAGGAAGTTGATATGAGCATCAATTCTATACGAAGGGCTGGGGCTCGAGTCTTGGCAAGGGTAGTGGTGCAGAAGCCTGAGTTTAAATTTCTGAATATTGATGGGAATTTTATTTCGGATGAAGGCATTGATGAGGTGAAGGAAATGTTTGAGAAATTCCCAGATAGGCTTGGATCCTTTGATGAGAATGATCCTGAAGGAGGTGATGATGAGGAAGAGTCTGGAGAAGGTGAAGGTGAAGGTGATGAGCATGAGTTGGAAACGAAACTGGAGAAACTTGAAGTTAACAAAGAGGAATAAAATTGTGCTTTATTTGAGTATTTTTCTTTAGTAGATTCTGTTTCATTAGTAGTTATCTTTGGCACACATTGATGTAGGAGACAGTGACAGCATTTTGGATTGACTGTTCTCTTGAATCGTAGCTTGCATGACCAGGACAGTTGCTGTGAGCTGTGATCGGCATCAAATCATAATTGATGTTGTCTGTAGCATAGGTTTAGGGAGATCTTTCCATGTTTCCGTATCATCCTTGTATCACATTTTGTCTGTCTGGGGCTTCCAGAGTAGTTGATTAAAATGTGACGGCACTCTATAGTGGATAATAATGCCCAGACTTTCAATTTCTGTTCTCCATTGTTGAGCTTCTGTTCTCTTATCATTTCATACATGCTATATCTATTTACAGTAGTCGAGTTACTTTAGTTTCCTGGCTCTTCAGAGAAGTCTTTCGCTTTAGCTTCCCACCTACTCGATCAAAATTCCAAGACTATCAGAACTGTGATGAATGTCGAAAAGGTGCATGCTGGTTTCTGAGCACAAGCATAGCCTCACGAGGTTTGACAGTTGAAAATAAAAGACACCGTTAAGATTTGGAAAGCAAACTTGAATTTTTTCCTCGCATTTTTCCTTTTCTTTCATTATTGGCGAGGCTATCGGTATTGAATTTTTACCAGTTTTTTAGTTTCTGTATTTTGGCTGGATCATCTCGTTTTGCTGCTGTCTCAAAAGGAAAACATCATTCTCAGGTATAGTGTGTTCATAAGAAAACATCATCTTCCAATCCAAGGATGAACTCCAGATGTCTTCCTCGCCAAAAGCCTTATTCCCACATGAAAAATAATCTTGAAAGCCATAAATAATAATAAATGCGCACTTCATAAATTAGGGAATCTCACATTATTGCCAATATGTTACAAGTGCCAACGAATATAAGAGTGGTAATAGCCATGCAGACATCTAGGTTCACCTTTCACCATGCGATCTTATGCCCTCACCTTTTGTATGCGGTTGAAATGTGATGATAATAAGAGGTGCAATTAAATTGGGAAAATGATGCATTGACTGCTGATGTTACAAATGCTAGAATCAATGGACATAGAGGAGCAGGCATGGGAGCAAGTACTGGAAGCAACCCATTTAAAGGAGGCGACTTCATAGGACAACAATGGCAGGCCCAAAGAAATCCTGGCGCAATGCAGCAGCAATCAGAAAGCCTTAGGGATGCTTTCGGATCATCCCATCACTAAACTGTGACGATATTTTGCTCAATTACATCAAGCCCAACCATTTCCTTTTCCGTTGGAATTCTGCCCTTTAGAGTTTGATGATGAACTTGGAATAACATAACTGGATCTCTTCTTCTTATAGGTATTCCAAGTAAATATATGCTTGTTCAAACCACTTTCTCCACCACCTTGTTCAGATTTTTCTGAAACCTGATAATCTGGTTTTTGGGAGACTGCCTCGTCAGACTTGGGTCTTTTGGGGGCTGAAGCGTAGGTATCTTCACTTGTGCCCTCACTTGCCACAGGCGTGTATTCATTCCTCATTTCCAGAACCTTTTTGTCTGTTCTTGCACTATTGCTGGCAGAATCATTGGCTTCAGACCGAGTATGTTCTTGTTTCTTCCCTTTACCTGACAATTTGGACATGTCTTCTCCATTTTCGACAGCTTTAATCCATTGTAAATCACTTAATGTGTCACTGTATATTACCTCCTTTCTTCTCCGCTTTCCCAAGACACCAGTACTATTCTGCTCAAAACCTTTGGCCTTATCTTCCTTGTTATCAGGTGCTTGATATGCCCATTCAGGTACCTCATGCTCTTCCATGAGACGAGATCTGTAATCCTCCTTTTTTCTTCTATCCTTGTCCATATCCTCAAAAATCCGAAACTCTTCTTGAGAACGGGCTGCGAGGCGGTTGATCTCTCTCTCACTTGGGACATCTGTTCCGAGTGAGCTAGTTCCTCTATGCATAATCTCCTCTAACATGTCTTTTCTGTCCTGAGCTGCACTAGCAAAGACATGCCACATTAATGCATTGTTCAATTCATCCAAAAGGAACAAAAAAAGCCTGGCAGAGATTGAGTCCAGCTCATTATGATTCCAATCATCAAAATTTATGAGAAGATTTCAGTTGAAAAGCGAAAGAAGCAAGTGACTAATTCCATAAATGATGGAGAACATGATGTTGAGATGGGAAGATGAATAGACCACAGGTTCCTATGACACAGTTCTTCAATAACTGAAATCATGACTGTAAAACAGCTGGAGAATATAGAACCAAGTCAGCCAACATACAGACTTGATGCTTTATCCTATTCAGTAGTTGTAGCAAGTCCAAGATATGTCCAGACCAATGTGCTCACTGCAGTCCTGGTTATTTGCTCAATTATTAATTATAATTAGTGGTTTCAAGAATGTGCACATGTATTTGATGCTACAACTTTTTCTAGATCGAATCAATGATGGCATACCTATCAAATTAACATTAATATACTGAAGCATGTATGATCCACAGTTGTCAGAGCAAAAATTATGAAAATTATCCAGCAGACTGAAGCAATAACACCTTGCCAATAAGAGAGTAAATGCATGCCCCTGGTTGGAGCAATAGCAAACAAAAGAAACATTTCCTTCTTGACTAAATGGATACTTTCTAGCTAAATGCATGGAATTCAAGTAGGATATACCTGTGGACGTTGTATTAAAAAGTCCAGCCTGGATGACCTTGGCATCAATGCCCTTCTTCTGTTTCGCACGCTCCAAGATCACCTCTTCAACCGATCCAACACTAACCAGAACAAAAACTCTGACTTCCTTCTTTTGTCCAATACGATGGGCACGATCCTCTGCCTGCTGGTCCATTTGGGGGTTCCAGTCACTATCAAAAATTATTACAGTATCTGCTGTTTGTAAATTCAAACCGAGACCTCCAGCACGAGTGCTCAAAAGGAACATGAAGTAAGGAGAGTCTGGAGCATTAAATTTCTTTAGTAATGTTCCTCTTTCCTCAGTTTTAGTTGAGCCATCAAGTCTAAGATACTTGTAATCATGAAGTTGCAAATAAATTTCAAGAATGTCCATAAGACGAGTCATTTGTGAGAAAAGCAGGACTCTATGATCAGTTGCATGAAGTTTTGGGAGAAGGCGGTCAAGTAGTTCAAACTTCCCTGATGCTCTCATGATTTCGTCCTTCCTCCACATGTTATAATCTCCAACAAAAAGATATGGGTGGTTGCAACACTTCCTGAGCTGCATCGTCAGATTCTGCAGACTCTTAGATTTTCCAGATCCTGTAAATTGATGTTTTCTCATTAAGTTCCAAGTTTTAACACTTTATGTGAGTACTTTCACAAGATGGATAAACACCACCAAGATACACAATGATGAGGTCACACACAAGAAAAAACACACGTAAATCAGATGAGGAAAATGAGCAAGCATAGCAGGCAGATATATAGAGGAAAAACATGACTTCAAGTTCTCTGTAGAAAGTGGAAGATGATTGATGATAACAAATACACAGGTAATCAAGCTATTTCACAGAAAAAATCGTAGTGGTAGCTAATTAGCATTTCAAATGAGTTCTGGAGCTTCTGTGAGGGTAAAGGAAAGGAAAGGAAAGGGGTGGGAAAGACCCAAAAAAACTAGCAGCTTTTCCCTTCCAAAGGCAGTAAACATAGATCCCAGGAAATGCCAAACAATCATAGCATATAATGACAAAAAATTCAAAATTGCACCGACAAACAAAGACTGTTAAGAACTCAGGAACATGAAGAAACTTTGGGTAGCAGAAGCGACAAACCAGTATGCAGCCCAACTCTGCCCATCTCTGTAACTTGCTGGTAATAAACTTTTTGCCATGCTGACAAATCACATTTTAGTAAAACCTGAGTTTTCCCAGGAAGATATTTCTCCACCTCATTTTTTTTCCTCCTCAATATGAATGGCCTTATAACCTGAGAATCATGGAAATGAATCAGGATAAAGGCCCAAGAAGACTGCGAAACAAATTTGAAATTTCAAGGGCACCTACATTATGCAAACGACGAATAATCAATAGTTGTTCTTCATCGGTGAGAGAAACTTCACCCCGATCAGCGAAGGGAGCATTAAACCACTCTTCAAATTTATCCTCAGAATTAAAAATATGCGGGAGGAGAAAATTAAGCAAGGACCAGAGTTCCTGCAAGCTGTTCTGTATTGGAGTCCCAGTCAACAAAAGTCTGCGCTTCATCTGATAGCTGCATGCGAGTTAAAATTCAATTAGAAAAGCCTTAACCATGTCTTATGAAATGATGTCCAAGTATTATTGGATTCCAATAAAACTGAGGACATAAGAAATCTTTACAACTTTTCAACAGAAAAGAGCAACCACCTCAAAACACATTGTAAAGTATCATGCCAGTGCCCAGATAATCACAATTTGAATCTTATTAAGTAAAAAAGATGATAGGAAAAATAATTTTCAATTATTTCATAAAAAAGAATCAGTGTCGCAACAGAAAAGGAATAATTCAAATAAGTATCCTGATGCTGCCCGCAAATCCAGGCATCAACTGGACAGATCCAGTATGCTCATACAGTCAGCAGGCAAAAGTTAATTAAATTCCTAGCACTTTCTCTGGAAAGTACATTTTTCAATCCAAAAACAATTTGCTATCCAAAAACTGTTAAGATCCAAACCTAGCCAACCATCATGCTGCTACTAAGATTTTATAATGACATGACCAAATGCCATGCAACCATGCAAACAATGGATGCATGTAGCAAAGAAATGAACATTGAAAGAGATTCAGCTTAAACAATTAAAAGACCTAAACATAGAGCTCATGAGGACATACATAAACTTCAAAATAAAAAATGAGGCAGGTTAGTACACATGTAGCACCATACCCTCCAATAGTCTTTGCTAGAGCACACTCATGATTCTTTAGTCGATGACCTTCATCAACAATCATGTACTGCCATTGAATTTTTTTCAAAAATGCTTTATCTCTCATGATTAGATCGTAATGCGTGATCAACACCTGAAGATTCCCCTCTCTTGATAACTGTTCCCTTATTGCCTTTCTCTCCTCTAGACATCCATCATAAAGAAAAGCTTTAATTCTGGATGAAGAAGAAGAAAATACATTAGAAATTTTGAAGCAAGCACCACATGAGCATGCTTACTCACGCAAATGCACCCTGAGAAAGAAACACAGTAAATAAGTCTTTTTGCATACTCAGCCTCTGAAATCCATGTTGAGAATTCATTGATCCAATTCGGTAGAACAGCCTTTGGAGCAACTATCAGGTGTGGCCCACACACACCTTTTTTCTCCTTGAGATATGCTATCAATGAAATTGTTTGTATTGTTTTCCCCAACCCCATTTCATCAGCTAAAATTCCATTTAAATTGTTGTTGAATAAAGACAGCATCCATTGAAGCCCTTCTAACTGGTATGATCTTAATTGTCCACCTTTAAGTATGTATGGCTGCTCAGTTACCTGCATTACAATGTACAAACAGTTAGATTCTCTGATTAACAGCAGCATGAACAACAAAAGTTGCTTGGAATTTACAATCACCATTCCACGCCTTAAAATGTTTGCATGATCTAAACAGCGCCAGGGATCAAAGCTCAATATAAGCCACATATATGAAGATGCTGCGATGGGTATAAAGCCCAAAAAGAGTTCAACCAAGGTGGCACTTAACATGGTCTCGTATGCTGAATCCTTACTAGTTTCAGGTTAAATTATTTAGTAATTTGGAGTCCTATTCTATAAATGATGGGCAGGCAGAAACATAATATTTGCTGCTTCGGACAAAAAAGGTGTAACTGGCAGCTTCCTTAAGTCTGCAATCTTATAGGAACTCTGAGTGTCAATGTTTTTTTTCTTTGATTCCATGATGACCACCAGCTTTGTTAGAATGTTACAATTAAAATTTCCGAATTCTAGAAACACAGAATCTAAGAAAATAAATACCAACAATAGTGGAATACTAACACTAGGTTTATTGGGATATAAAAAAACACTTTTTTCATCTTCATCTCTTATAATCTCCATGACGACAAAACATAGCTGCAAAAACTAGAAAATACCAGGAATGTCTATATTAAAAGAGCCAACAGGTGTAACTAGCAGGTTGGAGTGGTACTGACTACTGAGCAACATGGTTCAAATTCTGCTCATGGCAGAGACAGAACAGATTATTAGGGGGGGGGGGGTTACCTCCCATTGTATAGTCCAGGGTATGATGGATCTTCTAATGAACAGGAAAAAATGTTAAAAAAAATGCAGGTCTTCATTTGAGCAGATAATTTTTGCTTTCCAGTTTTCCAGAAAAGTGGAAAGCAGAAATCTATTTTCAAACAAAAAGTTACACCTCTAACCAATAAGCACATTTTGCAGCAGTTTAATCTTTGTTTTTTTGCAAAGTTTAAATACTTTCCACAAGTAAACACACCCAAAGTGTTTTGGTTAGCAACTAGAAGCAAACTTGACTGGTGTGATATCATTCCTCTTGCTACCCTTGTTTTGAAAGCTTCGTTGTCTCTTCCTCCTCTCTCTCTCCAAATTCTGATGCTACACTTACCAAGTATTGTTCACAGCACATAAGCAACCTCCAAATTCCTCCTTTCCTTCTCTAATCACCTCCAAACCCATCCCATCATTATTCTAGCATAAACGATATCTTCACATATTTTTCCAACTCTTTATACATTAAACAACCTCTTAAAATAAACCCCAAAACTCATTATTATTTAGCTGCTGGCAGATAAAGACTTCATATCAATCTCTTCCAACCAACCTTTAGTCATCAGACATCATTTCAGCAACTGACAATAATTTGCACTGCCTCATCAAATTACAACTCCTAAATCTCCAGTTTAACAGCCATAAACTATTACAAAATGTAGGAGAGAAAATTCCCATAGCCTGTCCACATCCAAAGCATAGGACCCTCAAAATTTGCATGTCCTCAAACTAGGCAACAGTTAGCCTTTGATGCTGAAATCAGCTGATTAGCTGTGCTTTCATAAATCAACCATATTATCTATAAACCAAAAGAAATAACAAAATGAAGCAATCCATGCAACGAAACTCAACTGTCTATCCATCTCAAATAAATGGGAAAAGCAATCCTGAAGACCAAACCCGCTTAAGCAAGATCTTGAAAAGGTTTATCAGGACATAATCTTTTGCACAAGACAGCCACTTCTAAGACCCAATTCCATGTGCTTGGACTCAAAAGCTAGGACAGGTTGCCAAACACTCAAGCTTAAGGGAACTGCTATAAGGGACCAGTCAATAAACAGCTTAATCCTTGAGCATTCACTTGCAAGCACCAATTAACTCTAATCTAGTCATTCTTACAAGAGTATGGCAATCTAAACGACACGCCAACTAGCTTACTCATTGCGGAGACACGCAAAATGATTGGAATTTAAACAATGGAAATCAAACAAAAGATCCACATAGGAAAACCCAGAGATAAAATGATGCAGGGAATAAAGATTCACTATTTACCATCTCCTGAATCGAATGAATGGCTGAGTTGTATTGTCGTTGGCCTTCAAGCAAATCACCAGTATCATCATTAAGATTAGAATCAATGATGACATCTTCCTCAGGATATGTATCCAGTTCACTTTCATTCCTTGAAGCATCCAACTCCGGAGAATCAGCTTCTGAGTCTCTTAAAGGTTCAATGCCATCTGAATGTTTGGAATCTTTTTGGCGCTTGACCGCAGCTCCCAAGTTAGCAAGTAGGTTATTTGTTTCTTCAAGAAGCATTGTAAGTCGTTCATTCTTGCTCTCCTTTACTAACCTCATATATGCTTCTTGATCATCAGCCTTCAGGGCTTGGAGCCTCAGTTTCTCTGCCCGTGTAGCACGCTGCCTTTGCCTTCCATGCCATGCCTGTCAAAAAACAGTAACATGATTTGCATTCATCTATCATATGCTATTCTAAGAACAGTAATAAACAGTCAACCTAATAAATTAACAACAGATCTCATCTTCTGGAATTACAGAAAAATATTGAAAGTTACATTAACTAGTTTCTTTCTAACATTCTGTAATTAGTCACAAGACACAGATCCATCACAGAACTCAATTTAGCTTTACATGAACATTCTAATGGCAAAGAAGACTTAATTTCATATTACTATCACATAAGAATGCTTTGAAGATTGCCATCTAAACTTTTCCTTTGGATGTGATATCCAATCCCCTCTCCCTTACTAATAATGTGTACTTCTGATTCATTCAACTCCTCCTTGGCTATCCCTTCAGTTAAACATATAAATTCCATGTATAAAGGTTCAGAAATCCCCCATCCATGCAAATGTCTGCGCTTCTCAGTTTTATATTAGCAGGAATGAAGTAAGTGGCAAGATAGAAAGACAATAGAATACCTGGATCCCATCATTCCTTTGCTTTCTCCTTTTATGAGTAGCCTGAACTTGCAATTGGAACTCTCTGACAGCGTTAAGTATTTCTGTAAAAAATTTTCTTTTTCTAGTCTCCACATGGTTCCTTTCTTCATCTTCTAACCTTGACAGCCTCTGCATTGAAGATTTTCACCAAGTGAGAGCATTCAACAGAAAACAATATATTCAACAGCAAACAAATTTTATTTTCTTAGTTATCATATTGCATTGTAAATCTTATTATTCAAAGCTCAATTTTTTTTTCATCTCAACTTGCTATGTTTCTTCTGAGAAGAAAATTATCTTTAGAGAGAGATGACTTTTATTTCAGTTGACATCATATGCCAATGATTGACAGCTAAGATTGATGCATAGCACCAGCATAGCAGTTCAGGACCCCAGTCAACACTATCAAGTTTTAGATTGCCACCTTAGTTAATCAGACAATAGGATATTCTAGCAGATATTATATACAAATGCCCAGATTCCAAAAATCCCCCATTTGTAAGTGAGATGGTTTCACAGAGAGAAAATGAACATTAGAAGAAATAACCTCAGCATCTCGTTTCTTTCGGAATTGATCATCAGCTTCCATGGCAAAAGCATCCCCTATACCGTATAGAGGACGAGGCAACCGCATCATACCCCAATCAAAAAGTTGCTTGTCAGGAAACATACAATTCAAACGAAGCCAGTACTCTGAACTCACTTCAGATTGAACTTTGCTTTGCAATTCTGCTAGCTGCCAGAAAAAAATTCATCCCTCAATTTCCAAATAAAACAGTGAACAGAGCCCTTCTATCACCATGGATCCAAAAGCCCCTTTAGCAACATGTCTAACAAAAAATGTAAGATACTAAAATGAAACCAGTCAACCACAATTAATCTAATTTAATTAAATCTAGCTTCTCTTCACAGGTCTCCAAAATCCTTAAGGAAATCAATCCTGAAAGATAAGCAATTAAGCTTTTCCTATTTCTGAAGGGGAAAAGCAGATTTATTATATTTCTGGATATTCATTTGTTTCACCACTCAAGCAGACAGGTTTCTTGGAGAAGCATCAATCACAGTATTAGAAGAACCAAATGTTACCTGCATCCAATTCAGATTGCAACTTGTACTCTATCAAGTATAAGTACAAAAGGTAAGCACGAACTTGACAAAACTTTTCAGAGCACTTTTAACGAATTGAACTTACCTTAAGTCCATGAAGTTCGAGTAAACATTTCATTTGCAGGTCTTCACCTCTGGTTGAAGGCAGTTCTGATCCAACACATAAAAACTCATCAATAAATCCTTTCCAAGGATTGTCTACAAGGACAAATCAACGAATAGAGAAAGGACACTGTTACTATTATTAACAAGTTGCCAAAATAACTGCCAGCCAAAAAAAAAATCATTAAGCCCCAATATCAGCAGGCATAGCAGCCCAGCTCTGTGAATAAGGTATCTTAATCAAGTACCAACAATATGCTAAATCACGAGGACAAGCAAGCAAGCTGAATTAAAATTACCTTGTGAAGCATTTCATGAGCAAGACAAAATAATGTGAAATCCTGAATGTGAAGATTATGTACAAGAAATAGCAACCTTCGAGTTCATTCAAGCGATGCAGGATGTGGCTTTGATATCGATTTTCCCTCAATTCTGCCAGAGAAAAACCCGACATGCAATTTAGCCTTTGCTTTGATAGTGCATCCTCAAATCCAGTCATCAAATCAGTTCTGATGGAAATCCCAGGGTTACCCTGCTGTGTTATGTTAAATCCATATTCCACCAGAAGCTAGATCAGAAATGACAAATTAACACATGAATTACAGACTTCAATTGCAATATCAACTTCAAACAGCTAGAGCAGTTAACAGGCAAATCTCCATTGGAAAGAAACACTGTACAGTTTGGGAAAATAAAAAGTTGACGTCTTGTTTCTCAATGTAAGAGATTATAAAACTCTAGAATAAAAGGCCTATCAGAAGATCAGAAAAGAAAACCAAAACTCGTCCACATGTTAGTCTTTAAACAAGGTAACACACCAGTGAGACCATTGTAGAAAAGAAAAGGGAAGCCACAGCACTTTTCAACAATAAACGTGTATATCTTTAATAAATACTGTCAACTTTGATAGTCCATTACAAAGACACCAAACATACATATCTAGTCCAAAGATTAAAAATGACAAAACAAAATCCTAGCTGGCAACCACAAAGAAACCTAACCCTAACAATTCTCTACCCTGCATAACTTAATTGACACAATCACAATATTGGGGTTGAAAAGGAATGCAATATTAGTTAAATAATCCATAATATTTCCATACATAACAAGAAGCAATTTCACATATGCAGAGAAGAAAACACAAAATTGACATGACACCAAAATCCCTAACCTCGAAATTCTCCTTTACACCACAAAATCCTAAAATAAATAAATAAATTCCCCTTCAAAAACCCCAAATTTCCAAACTTGTGACATGAATCCCCAACAGAGTATCCAAGTTGCCCCAAAAAACACCCAAATTCACAAAATTAAACAAACCCCAAAACCCCCGAAACCAAAAGGGCATCTCGAGAAAACATACCAATTGGCTTCTCTCTTGGGCCCCACCGTCAAAATCAGCATTACCGACATCTGAATAGATTGAAGAGACGGTGTTGAAAAGATCAAGAGGGAGGGGGAGATTACGAGAGACAAAATTGAGGGCGGAGATCAGAGACTTTGTCTTCTGAACATGGTCTTCTGGTGAGGAGGAGAAGGAGGCGGCTGGAGAGTCTTGTTGAAGGTGGTGCTCAAGCTGAGCAACCATGGCGATTGGCGGGAAGGATTTTAACGGTCTCTTGTTTTTATTTTAAACGGTTTGTTTTTGAAGTATCGCTGCTGTGCCTGCGTTTAAGAGGGGACACAGACACCCGCTTTGAGCTAACTGACTCTATAACTTGGTAAAGACTACTCCTTTCCTGTCTTCGGCGTTTTCTCTCGCTCTTTACTCTCTTTTTTTTTTTTTTTTTTTGGAGAGAGAATAGGGGGGGCGGCATACGTTTTGGGTTTACTACTAGTGTTTCCCTTCTTTGTGTATTTCTCACCAAACACGCCTCTATTTCTGTTACATTACCATGATGCCCTTGTTAGCCTATCTGCTACCGTATCCAGCTAATAGCCTGCCCCGGTTAGAGTCTTTGTTTTGCCCATAATAGCCTGCTTTAACTTTAAAAACTGGTGCTTTTGTTGATGAACCTATAACTAACCTAATAAAAAATAAATTGTAAAATATAATAAAGTAAAATTTTAAAAGAATAAAAAATATATATATATAAGCTTAAAAAAAAAAATTCAGGTGAACGGTGAACCTTCTAAATATGATCTAGTTTCTAAAACTCGCAATCTAATAAATTTTAAACTAAGGTTCAAACAAGAAACTTAATTCTCAACTAAACTAATTATGATGGATGAAATCATAGAAAAATATTAATAAATAAAACTTGTAAAATCCAAACAAAAAAAAATGAAGGTTTTGAAGAGAAAAAACCCAAGGATGAAATTTGAAAAAAATAAAAAAAATGATCATTAACAAAATAAATAGCAATTAAAAAAACGAGGATCAAATTTGAAAGATTATAAAATCATAGGCGGGTGAAATTGAAAAAACTTTGTAATTTGATATATCATTTACAAGATAAAAAATAACATGGCTGGAATTGAAAAATAAAAAATAAATTGTCGGGGGGGCTAACCCAATAAAAGACAAGCCACAAACAAATAACAAAACAAAACCAAATATATATATATACATTAAAGAAAACACCAACTTAAAAAGGAAAAAAAACCAAGCAAACTCAGACGAATCTTCTAAATCTAGTATAATCTTTAAAACTCACAACTCGTGAAATCATGAACTTGAGTTCCCGGTTAGAGTCTTTGTTTGGCCCAGCTAATAGCTTGCTTTAACTTAAAAAAACTGGTGCTTTTGTTCATGAATCCAGAGCTAACCTAATAAAAAATAAACTATAAAATAATAAAGTAAATTTTTTTTTTTAAAAAAAAATATAAGCTTAAAAAAAAAAACTCAGGTGAACCTTCTAAATATGATATAGTCTCTAAAACTCGCAACCCGATAAATCTTAAACTAAGGTTCAAACAAGAAACTTAATTCCCAACTAAACTAATTATGATTGATGAAATCATAGAAAAATATTAATAAAAAAAACTTGCAGAAGCCAAACAAAAAAAAATGTAGGTTTTGAAGAGAAAAAACCCAAGGATGAAATTTGAAAAAAATAAAAAAAATGATCATTGACAAAATAAATAGCAATTAAAAAAATAAGGATCGAATTTGAAAGATTATAAAATCATAGGCGGGTGAAATTTGAAAGATTTGTAATTTGATATATTATTTACAAGATAAAAAATAACATGGCTGAGATTGAAAAACAAATTGTAGGGGGGGCTAACCCAATAAAAGACAAACCACAAACAAATAACAAAACAAAACTAAATACATATAAGAAAACACCACTTGACAAGGAAAAAAAAACTAACTCAGGCGAATCTTCTAAATCTAGTACAATCTTTAAAACTCGCAACTCGTGAAATCTTGAACTTGAGTTTAATTAGGAAGCTTAATTTTTGACTAATTTAATTTTGAATGATGAAATTGATAAAAAAAAATATTAATAAGAACAATAGTAACAGAAAAAATTGGCAACTCGTGAAATCGTGAACTTGAGTTTAATTAGAAAGCTTAATTTTTGACTAATTTAATTTTAAACGAAGAAATTGATAAAAAAAATACTAATAAGAACAATAGTAACATAAAAAATTGGGATAAAATTTGAGAGAGAAAAACCTAAAAATGATGAAATTTAGAAGAAAAAAATAGAAATAACACCAGACAAAATAAATATCAATTAAAAAACAAGGACAAAAGTTTAAATATTAAAAAAATAGCATGGGGTAAATTAAAAAATATTTGTACTTTGATGGATTATTTATATATTAAAAAATAGTAAGGGTGAAACTAAAAAGCATTTGTAATTTGATAGATTAAAAAATAATTGGGGTAAAATTAAAAAATATTTGTAATTTTATAGTTTATTCTAAAATAAATGGAGCAGTAAACAAAAGGATAAAGACTGAATATGAAGAAAAAATAAATTGAAAATGTTGGTTTGAAACCTTGTAGGAACTGGTGTAAAATTAAAGGAGGAGACAAAGAAGAGGAAAAAAAAAAAGTTGTTGATATCAAATCAAAGGTGTTTTTGGTGCACACACTACACCATCATGTAAAAAGAATCAATATCTTCGAAATACCATATTGGAAGGCAGCGTTTGATGGCCTAATAGCCTCGCACGCGTTGCCTAAACAATGTGGGGCCATCCGCAATTGCACTCGTCAACAAGTTTTTAAAAAAATAATATTGATACATTACAATTACATTAATATCCTTGAACAACCTCAAAATTTACAATAAATCAATGTAAAGTGACCCATAAACTCTTATGAAAAAAGTTACATTGTTTTTGTTTTTATGAGCATCAAAGTAATTATATTTTGAAAAAAAATAAAAGGACTGAGACACCTCTCGGTAGAATGCATTAGATTTTTTTTTATTTTAAAGCTAAAGTAGTAATTTTTATGTTAAAAAAAAAAAGAAAAATAACAAATATAAATCTATACAAAATGTTAAAGACAATCTTGTAATGATGAAAAAACAACTTTGCCTCCAATACTTAATTCAGAGGGGTTTTTTTTTCTAAGATAAGGTTATAATTATATTATTACAATGAATAATATTCTAAGTCTCATTGCACAATGACTTACTGGGGAGAATTAGTTTTTTTTAATTTCTAAATAAAATCCTAACATGATCATAAAATCAAAATCTTTAAAAAATATTATAACAATATTTCAATATTTTATACATGGCTGGAAGGAAATAAAAAAAAAAACTAATCAATCTGATAAAATCATGTAAAACATATATTAAAATTTCAGAAAATAAAAATTTTATTTTAATAGAATATTCATGAGTTATTTTTTTTTTTTATAGTAGGCACGTAATATTTGGAAAAAAATTAGCATTCCCATCAAAACATATAATAGTACTTGAGAATCATGACTACATTGAACGATAATTGAAACATCACGTTAAACCTTTTTTATGTTGCATTCAAATTAAATTTCAGAAAAAAAAAAAAAAAGAAACAAAAATACACAAAAGAGCCAAGCCGAAGCATCTAGCCCAACTAAAAGAAGGCCAAACATGTATCGCCCTGCTAGGCCAGGTCCATTCATTGGATCTCTCTTTGTTTTTTTAAAGGGCAAACAATACATTATCTATCAGCCAAGATTTCGACTGGTCAAAATTTTGCTTTTAGTTCTTTCTTTTTTTTTAAAAAAAAAAACTTATTTTTATACTTAATCATGGTTATTAGTCTCGATATGAAGATTGACCCTGTCAAGGACCGAGTCTTAGATTACACGGGTTGACCCGAGTCAACCTATAATTTTTTTTTAAACAAATTAAAGTTTTAATATTTTATATAAAAAAATTAAAAATCAATCAATATGAATATAGACTATAAATGTTATAAATAATGAACTTTAAAAGATTATTTCAAAAGGTTTGTAATCCACATTGAAAATATATTATGTTATCTTTGAAGTTGAAGTATTTAAATCAAAAAGGTTTTTTATTCCACATTAAAAAAACATAATTTTTTTCATGTGAATATAAAATATATATACTAAAGAATTTCAAATCTCACATTGAAAAAATAAAATATTATTCTAGTATTTATATAGTAAACCTTGAAAATGGTTAATAACCAACTAAAAAATATATAAAAAAAGAGTCTTTTTGGCTAAGAGAAAAAACACATTTAAAAAAAAAAAGGGGTCTTAACCAGGTTTTGTTGGGTCACCTAGGTCAACCGAGTTTTGCCAGGTTTTTGTTTACCTCGGTCTTTTGGCTTACCTAGACCAGTCCAGCCACCAGGTTGACTGGGTCCCGGGTCGACCCGCTGGGCCGGTCCAGATTTAATAACTATGCACTTAATAAATATCATTAACCCCAATAAACTAGTCATCAAGTCTAAAACACTTTTAAATTGATAAAAAAATACAAAATCAAACTAAAAAAAAATAAAGAGATTTTCTCTCTACCCTAATCTATAATTTCAAGTAAGACAAGGTCTAAAACTACATTAATTAATTTTTTTTTTAAATAGAACTCGTTAATATCAAAACTGGTTGTTTGTCACTAAGATGTTGTCAATTAATGAATTTCTTTTTTATTTATTATTTTTTAATGACTTTCTCTCTTACTCCTCAAACTTTAGAACTAGAAAATAAATAAAATGAATCTTCAAACTCGAACTGAAATTTTAGAAACTATAGGGATTATAGAAGAATAAAAAGAAAAATAAATGGTTAAAAAATAACCTTTTCATTTGATTTGAGATCCGTCATGTGATTTTTTAATTTAAT
>Ga0307516_10003585_pt1 | contig 19795 bp, 18 predicted proteins | sample 19_EM_MG_FD_203310 | JGI IMG/M metagenome (GOLD analysis project Ga0307516, IMG submission 203310) | Populus trichocarpa ectomycorrhiza microbial communities from riparian zone in the Pacific Northwest, United States - 19_EM | ecosystem: Host-associated > Plants > Roots > Unclassified | place...
CCCGTCGGCGAACGCCTTGCCTTTGGCGCCACCCACGTGGGCGACGATCAGCGAGACGTCGGGATCGGGATTCTTCGCATAGGCCAGCAACGCCGTGACCAGGTCTTTGCGCGCATCCTGGCCGCTGCGGACCACCAGCACCCGGCGCCCGCCGAACAGCGACGGGCTGAGCATCTCGGCGACCTCGCCGGCGCTGAGCGCACCGGCCTCGTATTCGCGCACGTCCGCGCCCGGCTCGTCGGCCCGCGCCGCGGCGACCGCGGCGCTGATCGCCCGGGCAGCGAGTAACTCCTCGTCGCCTTGGACGAGCAGCAACGGTGCGGGAGGCGGGTTGGTCACGACCGAAATCTTCGCACGAAGGTCTGACACATCCGCACTACTCACTCCTGCGCACAGGCCGCTGACCACGGAACGCGAAAGCAGACATATCGGTGATCCGCCATGCCACGACAGTCGTAAAGGTTCTCGATCAGGCTGAATGTCTGACTTGCCCGGTGAAGGTGATCCGACCCACATCCGAACCGATCGCCCAGGGTCGAACCGCACAGTCGACCTAATCCGGGCGTGTCGCGGGTGTCGTCCGGCGTGGCGCCGAGGATGGACGCGACGCCAACCGTCATCGGCGCCGCCCTTCCAGCCACTGCTCGAAGGTCTGCGTGCCCCGCGAGCCCGGGCCGGCGGGCAGCAACCCGCCGTGCGCCATGGGCCCGGGCAGCCAGAGCGGCAGAACGGGACGCCGGCGGACCGTGCCGGTGCGGACGAGCCGCCGGGCCATGTCGGCCAGCGACTCGACCCGCGGCCCGGCGAGATCGGGCGCGGCCTTCAGCGGTTCACCGGCGACGATCGCCACGAGCGCCTCGGCAACCTCTCGTACGGCGACCGGCTGCACCGTCAGGCGGGGCACCACCGCGACCGGCCCGGGCAGCCGCTCAAGGATCTGCTCGACGAACTCGTGGAACTGGGCCGCCCGCAACACCGTCCACGGCACGGCGCCATCCCGGACGATCTCCTCCTGGCGCAGCTTGCCCTGGTAGTAGCCGTTGCTCACCCGATCGATACCCACGATGGACAGCGCGACGTGATGGCGCACCCCGGCCCGGGCGGCGGCGCCGAGCAGATGACGTCCGGCCTGTTCGAAGAAGCCGACCGCCGCCGCCCGCCTCATCGTTGTCACGTTGCTCACGTCGATCGTGGCGTCGGCCCCGGAGAGCGCCGCGTCGAGCCCGGCGCCGGTCACCAGGTCGACACCGGCGGACCGGGCCAGCACCACCGGCTCATGACCCGCGGCGGAGAGCGCCTCGATGACGTGCCGGCCGGTCAGGCCCGTACCGCCGGCCACTGCGACCTTCATGCTCAATCTCCTTGCCTAGTCGTCGTCATCAGGACGAGCGGGCGCCGCCGGACGTGACAGCTCACGGCGGTGGGTCGCCGCGGGCCACGACCGCGAGGCCGGAGCCGGTGCTGACCGCCGCGAGATCCCCGCCCTGATCGGTGCGCAGCACCCGCGCCCCACCCCGGCTCAGCCGCGCGAGCAGGGCGGCGTTCGGATGCCTGTAGTCGTTGTCGGCGCCGACCGACACGAGCGCCACGGCGGGGTTGACGGCATCGAGAAACTCCGGCAACTGGTACGCCGAACCATGGTGCGCCACCTTCAGCACGTCCGCCCGCACCGCCGGGGGTCCGAGGTGGTTGAGCAGTTCCTGCTGTTCCTCGGTCTCGGCGTCACCGGGCAGCAGCAGGGTTCGGCCATCCAGCCGGGCGCGCAGAACGAGCGAGTTGTTGTTCGGATCGGAGTTGGTCCCGTGCATCGGCTCGTACGGCCCGAGCACGGTCAGCGCCAGCCCACCGACCGTGTAGGACCAGCCCGGTCCCACCGCGAGCATCGGCACCCCGGCCCGGGTCGCCTGAGCGGCGACGGCGGCCCGCCCGCCCGGCGGCTCGGGCCAGTCCGGCGTGATCACGCCCAGCACGGACCGGTTGCGGAAGACACCGGCGACCCCGCCGATGTGGTCGACGTGGAAGTGGCTGACGACGAAGAGCACGACCTGCCGAATCCCGAGCCGGCGCAGGCAGTGGTCGACCGAGGTCGGCTCCGGACCGGCGTCGACCACCACCGCACGCCCGGCTCCGGCCGGCAGCACGACCGCATCGCCCTGCCCGACGGCGCAAGCAACGATCAGCCAGCGCGGCGGCGGCCACCCGGAAGCGGCCAGCCGTACGGGCAGGGTGCCAAGCATGGCCCCGAGCGAGACGACCGCCACGAGACGCCGTACCAGCGGCCGTCGAACGGCGATGAGCAGCGCGACCGTGACACCGGCCAGCAGCAACGCGCCCGACACCCCGCCCGGCCACGGCAGCGCGCCGGCGGGCACCCGGGCGCCGTACGTCGCGACCAGCACCAGCCACCGGGCTGGCCACTGCCCCAGCCAGGCGGTGAACTCCGCGCCGACCGGCCAGACAGGCGACAGCACAGCGGCGGAGACACCGAACAGGGTGGCGGGCGCGATCGCGGGCACCACCAGCAGGTTCGCGGGCACGGCGACCAGGCTGACCGAGCCCGAGATCCCGGCGACGACGGGACCACACGCGACCTGAGCGGCGGCGGGCACTGCCAACGCCTCGGCTGCCACGGCGGGCCACCCCCTGCGCCGCAAGGCGTCACGCCACTTCGGCGCGAGCAGCAACAGTCCCCCGGTGGCCAGCACAGACAGCGCGAAGCCGAGGTCACCGGCGAGTTCCGGGTCGACGACGATCAGCACCGCGACCCCGGCGGCCAGGGCAGGCAGCGCGGCACGAGGCCGCCCCGCGGCAAGTCCGATCAGCCCGATCGCCCCCATCGCGGCAGCCCGCACGACGCTCGGCGACGGCCGGGCGAGGATGACGAAGCCGGCCAGGGCAACCGCGCAGACAGCGGTGGTGAGCAGCGGCCCGGCCCGGGTCCACCGCACCGCGAACAGCACGACGCCCAGGATGATCGCCACGTTGGCCCCGCTGACCGCGTTCAAGTGCGTCATGCCGGTGGTCCGGAAGTCCTCCTCGACCGCCTCGTCAAGCCGGCTGGTGTCACCCACGACCAGGCCGGGCAGCAGCCCACCGACGTCGTCGGGCAGCGGCGCGCAGGCCCGTTGCAGGCCGGCACGCAGCGCACCGGCGGCACGCTGGGCCCACGAGGACCGCCCGCGCAACCGGGGTGGGTCCCGCACCGAGACGACGGCGGCCCGCAGGTCCCCACCGCGCGGGGCGAGCAGGCGACCGGTCACCGAGGCGTGCTGACCGGGCAGCAGCGAGCGCCAGGCCGGATCCGAGCCGAGGACGAGCGCCCGCACGGAGAGCCGCAGCCGAGGCCCGCCCTCCGGACGCACCGAGGTCAGATCAACAGCGACGAGGTAGGTGGGCGGCAGCCCCGGCGACCCCCGCAGGGCTCGCGGATCATCCCGCACCACAAGATCGACTCGTACGGTGGCGCCGGCGTCGACGAGCGCGACAAGCGGCCCGGCATCCCGGACGCTGACCCGTGCCGCCGTGGCCGTCGCTCCACACCCGGCACCGAGCAGGGCAGCGGTCACCAGCCACCGCACGGCACCGGCCCCGCCGGCGGAACGCAGGCGGCTACGTCGCGGGTATCGCTGCGTCGCGGCACGCGGTGCGCGGCGGATCAGAGCTGTACCTGCGGCTGCGACCAGCGTCGCGCCGCCGAGAATCAGGCCGGAGCCTATGGACAGGTAGAGCGATGCGAGGGCCGCGAGCCACAGGGCGATCGCGAAGCCGGCCAACCGGAGATCAGGTGTCCGGTCATCGGCCGACTTCCGGCCGGCGGGCCGTCGGTACACGCGACCGGCATCCACAGAATCGGAGGCAGCCGCACGGGATCTCCCTAGGCGGGAAACCGCGGCGCTAGGTACCGCAGGGCGGGAAGCCCCGGGGCCGGGGACCACGGCACGAGAAACGGGGCCAGGCCCCACAGAACCAGGCTCGGGTGGGCGTGGAGTCGATGCGGGTGGGCCGGCGGGCCGGGGGCGGTTTGGGCCGTCCTTCCGATGAGGATTCACACGGTCACCAGGTCTTTGAGTTGTTCGTAGCGGGAGGTGCCGATGCCGTCCACGTTGCGGAGGTCGCTGACTGCTTTGAAGCCGCCCTGGGCTTCCCGCGCCTCCAGGATTCGCTGGGCCAGGACCGGTCCCACGCCGGGGAGGGTGTCCAGCTCGGCGAGGGTTGCCGTGTTGAGGTTGATCGGGCCCGCGCCCGGCTGGCCGGGTGTCGCGGCACCGGCGGGGGCTGTCGGCGCGGCGCCGGGCGGGAGCGTGACGCCGACCATGATGAGTTCGCCGTCGGTGACCTTGCGGGCGAGGTTGAGCGGAGCGACGTCCACGCCCGGGTTGGCTCCCCCAGCCGCTTGCAGGGCGTCCGCGACCCTGGCGCCGGGCGGCAACTCGACCAGGCCGGGCTTGCGAACCTTGCCGCCGACCGCGACGACGACCGCGGCCGGTGCGGACGGCTTGGCTCCGGGCAGAGCCGGGGTATCGGTCGCTGCGTCGTCGCTGAGGGACGACTCGGCGGCGGCGGGATCGATGCCCGGTGGGGCGACCGGGTCCACGCGCGGGCGTGCCCGCCAGGCCAGCAGGGCCGCGATCACCACCACAACGATCGCTACTACAGCCAGCGCCCGCACGCCCCGGCGACCGGGATCGAAGGCACCGAAACGGGAGCGAGGGGCGCTGTCGAACGCGCCGGCACCGCTGAGCCTCTGGTCGTCGTCTTCCGTGGGGTACTCCTCGTCGTCTTCGGGTGGGGCGGGCCCGAACAGGGCTGGCGGGCGGAGGGGGCGCTGCGTGGCAGCCGCGGGTGCCCAAGGCGGCCGCGTGGCCAGATCTTCAGGAGCCGGGGCAGGCGGCGGAGGCGGCGCGGCCGTCACGGCATCGCGGAACTCGTCGGGCTCCAGCGTCACGTCATCCGGCCAGCCGGGCAGTAGATCAGCCCAGGTGAGCGGCGGACCACCCGGCTCCGGCCAGCCAGCACCGGCACCGGCACCGGCACCGGCACCGGCACGATCGATCCCATCGGTGCCGCCAGGCGCTGCGGCGGCAACGGGCATCGGCGGCAAGACAGCGTGGGATGGCGAGGGCCCGAAACCTGGATCAGAGGATGCGGCGGCGGCGCGGTAGAACATCTGCTCCGCGTCCACGCGGGTAGCGATCGGACGCTGACCCGACGTATCGGTGAACGGATCCGGAATGGTCGCCGTGGCGCCGGTCGGCTGGGTGAAAGCGGTCGGCTCAACGGCACTGGCCGGGACAGCAGACGGGCTGGGCGCCGCAACGCTGAGAGGCACACCGGCCCACGCGTCAGAACCAAGCCAAGCCCGGCCGGCGCGACAGAAGCAGCAACAGCCGCGTCCGGCGCGGCAGACGTAGCACCAAGCCCGGCCGGCGCGACAGAAGCAGCACCAAGCCCGGCCGGCGCGACAGAAGCAGCAACAGCCGCGTCTGGCGCGGCAGACGTAGCAGCAAGCCCGGCCGGCGCACCAAGAGACGCCGCGGAACCCACAAAAGGCGCACCAAGAGACGCCGCCGAGCCCACAAAAGCAGCCGGATCGGATGGAACAGCCAGATCGGCCGGCGAAGCAGGAACGGCAGCAGGCAGCGATGAAGCCTGAGGGGCGAGCCCTCCAGAGGAAGACAGATCACCGAACCCACCCGAACCCACCGAAGAAAGCCGACCCGGCGGCGTAGCCCAAGGCGACCCGGCAGGACGCGCGGGAGCCGAACGGCCCGCGGCGACCGACGTGGACGCCGGCTGGGCGCGTACCGGAACGGGTTTGGCCGCCAGGACCATCCGCAGCCTGGCGCTCACGTCGTCGGGGTTCCTCGCCTCACGCACCGGCCGAAAGTAGGTCCCGGAGCCCTCCCGCCGCTCCACCCCCTGTGGATAAAAACGGACTGTGGATAACCCGTCGCCCGCCCTCCCGGGCTGTGCTAGAACATGGCGTCGTGACAGCTACCGATCTGGCCGAGACAATCGTCCGCCTGCGTGCCGCCGGCTGTGTCTTCGCCGAGGATGAGGCCGCAGTGCTCGGCGGGTTCGCCACCGATGCCGCGCATCTCAGCGGGCTCGTCGACCGCCGGGCGAGTGGCGAGCCACTGGAGCAGGTCGTCGGCTTCGCCGATTTCTGCGGCGTCCGGGTCCGCTTGCGCCCCGGCGTCTTCGTCCCCCGAGTCCGGAGCGAGCTACTGGTGCAAACGGCGTCAGCCGAACTACGCACGGCACCCGCCGACCTGACGGGAGAAGAGCTGACGGGTGGCAAGACCGTTGTCGACCTCTGCTGCGGCTCCGGAGCGCTCGGCCTCGCCGTGCGCCACATTGTCCCGACCATCCGCCTGTTCGCCGCCGACAGTGACCCCGTCGCCGTAGCCTGCGCTCTCGACAACCTGGGCGATGACGTCTTCCAGGGCGACCTCTTCGCCGCCCTGCCAGCGGCCCTCCGTGGCCACATCGACGTCCTGCTCGCCAACGTCCCCTACGTCGCCACCGGGCACATCGCCCTGCTGCCTGCCGAGGCCCGCCTGCACGAGCCTCGCGCCGCCCTGGACGGCGGCGCCGACGGTCTGGACGTCTTCCGTGCTGTTGTTGCCGGTGCCGCCGATTGGCTCGCCCCCGGTGGGCTGTTGCTCTCCGAGATCACCGAGGCGCAGTCCGAGGCCGCCGTCGCGGCCGTCCGCGATGCGGGGCTGCGGGCGGGCATCGACGAGGACGAGGATCTGGACGCGAGAGCGGTTACCGCCCGCCGTCCGGAACATCCGAAGCGATAAGGTCGGCGGCCGGTAGAACGAGGAGGAGCTGCGCGTGGGCTTGTTCCGCAGGGTCGCCCGGGCGCGGCTGGCCAGTCTGGTCATCAGGCGGCTGCGCCGGGCCGGGTTCGCCGACGCGCGGTATCACTCGGCTACCTTCTCCGTAAGTTTCACTCCGACCGGCGACGACGTTCCGAGCGTGCTTCAGCTCGACGCCCTGCTCGCGCAACGGTCTCGTGGGCGCCGGCGGCGGGTCGACCGGTTCGTCGACGGCTTCCTGCGCAATCCGGGTCTGCCGGTCGACTGGCATGCGGCCCGCCCGCTGCTGCGGCCCGTGCTGCGGGGCGTCACCACGCCCGCCGACGTCAGCGCGCCGCTGAGCCGGCCCGCGCTGCCGTTCCTGGCCGAGTTCGTCGTGGTGGACCATCCCGAGACGATGACCTACGTGTCCGTCGACAACGGGTGGGGGGTCGACGCCGACGACGTGTTCGCCGCCGCGCGGGCCAATCTGACCGCGGCGACCCTGCTCGGCACGGCGACCGAGCCGGTCGTGGTGCAGTTCGTCGACGACGGGGACGCCTACTGGGCCTCGCATCTGCTGCTCGACGGGTGGCTGGCCGGGCTGGCCGGGCAGGTCGGCGGGGTGCCGGTCGCCTTCGCGCCCGATCGGGGCACGTTGCTGGTCACCGCCGACCACAGCGATCACCTGCCGGTGCTGTTCGCGCAGGCCGAGGCCGTCTACCTGGCGTCGCCGCGGGCGATCACCCCGATGGCGTACGTGAGTGACGCCGACGGCCGCACGATGCCGTATCAGGCGGCGCCAGGCTCGCCATACGAGCTCTGCGTGCGGCGGGCGCAGGCTCTGCTCGCCGTCCGGGAGTACGCCCGTCAGGCCGAGCAGTTGCCGCTCGCCGCCGAGTTGCTGATCGCGGAGGACGGCCGTACCCGGGCGCTGTGGCCGCGAGACGGGCCGGCGCTGCTGCCGATGGCCGATGAAGTGCAGATCGGCGAGACGATCCGGCCTTGGCACGAGGTCGTGCCACTGCTGACCGAGCAGACTCTGCTGCCCCCACGCTGGCGTGGCGAGGCCTGGCCGGCAGCCGTCGACACGGACTGACCGGGCAAGACCCGGCCCGCACACGACGCCACCCCAACAAGACGCCACCCGAACCAGACGCGGCCAGGACAGAGCGGCCAGGACAGAGACGCCACCCTAACCGGACGCGGCCAGGACAGAGACGCGGCAAGAACAGGACGCGGCCAGGACAGAGCGGCCAGGACGGAGGCGCCTCCCGAACCGGACGCGGCCAGAACAGAGACGCGGCCAGGAAAGGACGCGGCCAGGAAAGGACGCGGTCCGCTCAGCTGCGGCGGTGGATGACGACGCCGGCCACCCCGGGGCCCACATGTGCCGCGACGACCGCGCCGATCTCGGTGATGTAGCAGTCACGCAGCCGGTCGCCGAGGCGTATCGTCACCGCGTCCGCCAGGGCCGCCGCCCGGTCTGCCGCGCCGAGGTGGTGCACCGCGATGTCCACCGCGCCGTCCCCGGAGGCCTCCACCGTCAGGTCCACCAGCCGGGCGAGGGCTCGGCCCGCGGTGCGGACCTTGTCGCGGACCACGATCGACCCGTCGACCACGTGCAGGATCGGCTTGACCGACAGCGCCGTGCCGACCAGCGCCGACGCCGCGCCGATCCGGCCGCCACGGCGCAGGAACTCCAGGGTGTCCACGTAGAACAGCGTGCTGACCTGGGCGGAGTGGTCGACCGCCGCCTGCCGTACCGATTCGAGGGTGCCGCCCATCCGGGCCTGGGTGCTGGCGCCCAGGGCCACGAAGCCCAGGCCCATCGCGGTGGTGCCGCTGTCGACGACCTGGACCTGCGGTCCGATCTCGCCCGCGGCCAGGACGGCCGCGTCGTAGGTGCCGGAGAGCTGCGACGACAGGTGCACGGAGACGATGCCCTCCGCGCCGGCGTCGAGCAGCCGGCGGTACGCGGCGACGAACTGCTCCGGCGCCGGCCGGGAGGTGCTGACCGTGACCCGCCGCTGGCCCAGCGCACGGGCCACGTCGGCCGGGGATATCTCCAAGCCCTCCAGGCCTTCGTCGCCGTTGATGACGACGGTGAGCGGGACGACGGTGAGGTCGTACGTCCCGCTCAGCTCGGACGGCAGGTACGCGGTGGAATCGGTGACGACCGCGACGGGCATGCGGGCACCGTAGCCGATGGTGGGCTAGTTCGCGCGCAAGCTGGCGACGAGGAACGGCGTGCCCTGCTGGCAGGTGGTCATCATGCCCTGCTGGGCCTGGCCGGTGACGGTGACCGTGGCGCCCGCCTTGGCCGCCGACTGCAGCTCGGGATCGCTGATGATCAGCAGGTGATCCCCGAGGAGCAGGCAGTTGGGCTCGACCCCGGCGGTGATCGTGCCGGTGAGGGTCTGCACGCCGCTCGGCGGGGGCTTGGTCGTGCCGGACTCCTCTGTCGGCGCCCCGGAGGTCGGCGCCGTGGGAGGCGGCACCGACGAGGTGGCGGCGGGACCCGACGAGGGGAGCTCCGCGGGCGCACCGGCGGAATCGCCGGAGCCGTTGGCGCAGCCCGCGAGAGCCAGGGCGATGAGCAGAGGCAGGCTATTGCGTCGGATAGTCATGGTGGGTTGGACGCTACCCGCTGCCCCCGGCGTTCCCGCAACACTGGATCAAACTGGCGGCGGGGTGGGACGGTCGATGAACGGGCCCACGTTGTAGGTGCCCAGCTGCCAACCGCGGGTGTCGTCGTGGGTGAGCTCGGACCAGTGGCAATTCTGCATGGCTCGCAGGGTGCGCAGCTGCTCACGGGGCCAGCCGAGCAGCTGGCCGATGCCCGAGCGCGCGGCCGCACCATGCGTCGCGACCACGACCACGCTGCCGGGCGTGACCTGATCGGCCGCGGCCTGGAACGCGTCGGCGACCCGCTTGCCCAGGTCGTCGAGGGTCTCCACGTCGCCGCCGATGACGTCGGCGCCGGCCACCCAGCGGGCATATTCCACCGGCCGGGTCAGGGCGATCTCGGTCATGGTGTGGCCTTCCCACTGACCGAACGAGCGCTCGCGGAGCCGCTCGTCGTAGGTCACCGAGAGCCCGGTCAGCGCGGCCAGCGCGGCGGCCGTGTCCGCGGCGCGGCTCAGGTCGCTGGAGATCAGCGCCGCGGGCCGCAGCCGGACCAGCAGGTCGGCGGCGTCGACGGCCTGCTGGCGGCCGAGCTCGTTGAGCGGCACGTCGGTCTGGCCCTGGACGCGGCCGCCCGCGTTCCAGTCCGTGTTGCCGTGCCGCCAGACGATGAGCCGAGTGGTCATGCCGCGCCGGAGGAGGCGTCCGCCTCTGCCAGGTCACGGTCGACGAACTCGATGGTCGGGCAGTCCTTCCAGAGCTTGTCGAGGGCGTAGAACTCGCGCTCCTCGGCGTGCTGGATGTGGATCACGATGTCGATGTAGTCGAGCAGCACCCAGCGACCCTGCCGCTCGCCCTCGCGGCGGATCGGCTTGGCCTTCTCGGGCATGTTGAGCAGGGCTTCCTCGATGGCGTCGACGATCGAGCCGACCTGGCGCTCATTGGCAGCCGAGGCGATGACGAACGCGTCGGTGATGTAGAGCTGGTCGGCGACGTCGATCAGGACGATGTCCTGAGCCTTCTTGTCGGCCGCGGCCTGCGCGGCGGTCAGCGCGAGCTCGCGGGCGCGTTCGGTGACGGGCACCGGTCTCCCCTCGTTCGGTTACAGAGTTACTAGCCTCTCATACGGGTATGACATCTCTACCCGGATGAACAGCGCTAAACCGGACCTTCCGCCCGATAAAGCCCCCGCTTTGCGATGTACTGCACCACACCATCGGGTACGAGGTACCAAACCGGCTCGCCCCCGGCCACGCGAGCGCGGCAGGCGCTGGACGAGATGGCCATCGCCGGCACCTCGACAAGCGTCACCGTGTCGGCCGGCAGGTGCGCGTCGGAGAGCTCGAAGCCCGGCCGGGTGACCCCGATGAAGTGCGCCAGCGAGAGCATCTCGAGCGCGTCCTTCCAAGAAAGGATCTTGGCGAGCGCGTCCGCGCCGGTGATGAAGAACAGGTCGGCCGTGGCACCGAAGATCGCGTTCAGGTCGCGCAGGGTGTCGACGGTGTACGTCGGACCGTCGCGGTCCACGTCGGCCCGGCTGACCTGGAAGTGCGGGTTGGAGGCGGTCGCGATCACCGTCATCAGGTAGCGGTCCTCGGCCGGACTGACCGCGCCCTTCTGCCAGGGCTGGCCGGTCGGGACGAAGACCACCTCGTCGAGCTCGAAGCGGCTCTGCACCTCGCTCGCGGCCACCAGGTGACCATGGTGGATCGGGTCGAACGTGCCGCCCATGATCCCGATCCGTCGCCGCTTCTGCACCGGCGCATCCTAGATCAGCCGTCGAGGCGACGCCGAACGGCGCTGAGCAGTGCGGCGGCGGTGAACGGCTTCTCCAGCAGCGCTACGCCGGGATCCAGGGTGCCCTGCGAGGCGAGCACGGGCTGCGCGTAGCCGGACATGTACAGCACCCGGGTGTCGGGGCGGGCGTCAACGAGCCGTTCGGCCAGCTCCTTGCCCAGCATCCCGGGCATCACCACGTCGCTGACCAGCAGGTCGATGACACCCTCGTGCCCGGCGGCGAGCTCCAGGGCCTGAGCGCCGCCGTCGGCTGTCAGCACGCGGTACCCCGCACCCGACAGGATCCGGCCCGCGACGTCACGCAGCGCGGCCTCGTCCTCCACCACCAGCAGCGTCTCGCCGTGCCCGGCGGTGACGACCGGCTCGGGCGCGGGAGCGACCGGCTCCTCCGTCGCGCCGGCGGGCAGCAGCACCGTCACGGTCGTGCCCAGGCCCGGCTCCGAGGTCAGGCCGACGCTGCCGCCGGCCTGCGTGACGATGCCGTAGACGGTCGCCAGGCCCAGCCCGGTGCCCTCGCCGCTGGCCTTGGTGGTGAAGAACGGCTCGAAGGCCCGCTCGACGACCTCGGGGGCCATTCCCTGCCCCGAGTCGGAGACCCGCAGCCGGATGTAGTCACCGGGCGCGAGATCGGGGTGGTCACCCACCGCCAGGTGGGAAGAGGCGGTGTCGATCACCAGGTTGCCGCCGTCCGGCATCGCGTCGCGGGCGTTCACCGCGAGGCTGACCAGGAGCTGCTCGATCTGACCGGGATCGCAGGTGACCGACGGCAGCATCTCGCCCGGCCGGGTGATCAGGGTGATGTGCTCGCCGATCGCGCTGTGCAGCATCTCCTCGCAGTCCGCGATGACCTCGTTGAGGTCCAGCACCCGCGGGCGTACGACCTCCCGGCGGGCGAACTTGAGCAGCTGGTGTGTCAGGTCCGTGCCGCGCTGGCCGGCCCGGATGACCTGCCGGGCGTCGTCGGCGATCGCCTTGAGGTCCGGCGTCGGCGCCTCGGCCTCCTCGATCACGAAGTTGGCGTAGTTCACGATCACGCCGAGCATGTTGTTGAAGTCGTGCGCGATGCCGCCCGCGAGCTGCCCCAGGGCCTCCAGCCGCTGGTTGCGGTGCTCCTGCACCTCGCCGCGCTGGCGTTCGGCCTCAGCCTGTAGCCGCTGGCGCTCGGTCACGTCCCGGACGACCGCGACCGTGACGCGCCCCTGCGGGGTCTGCACCCGCGACAGCGAGGCCTCCGCCGGGAAGAACGTGCCGTCGCACCGGCGTATCTTCAGGGCCACGATGCCCATCAGGCCGGTGCCAGGCCCCCGCTCGTCGGCGTCGCGCCGCAGGTCGGCCAGGGCGGGCACGCCGTCGCTGTGCAGCAGCAACGCGTCGCCACGCTGACCGAGCAGCTCGGCCCGAGGCCAGCCGAGAACCTCCTCGGCACGGTCATTGACCAGGACGATGTGACCCTCGTCCAGCACCAGGATCGCGTCCGGCGCGGCCTGCAGCAGACCACTGGACAGCTCCTCGGACCACTCCACCTGCCCACCCCCGTTAGGCCGAGGCTAACGGCTCGAACGGGGGACAAAGGGCGAAATCCGCTATCCCCGGGCGACCAGGGCACGCCGCACGTCGTCATCGCCGTCCATGACCACCCGGCGCAGGATCGAGGAGAGCTCCGGCGTCGCCAGCAGCTCGGCGGCCAGCTCCCGGGTCCGCGGGCCGACGACCACCGACGGGTACGCCGCGGCGGCCACCCGTTCCCCGCTCATCCCGGTCCGCCGGCGCAGCATCTCGGGCATGTCGGCGAAGTAGCGCGGCACGTACGCGGTGGTCAGCGCGAGCTGTTCCGGCTGCCAGAAGCCGTGCGCGGTGGCCTCCAGGATCCGGTTCGAGGCCGACGTGTCGTTGATGATCAGATTCCAGGCCCGGGCCTTGGCCTCGGCGTCCGGCAGCGCGGCCCGGCAGAGCGCCGCCTGCTGCTCACCGGCGGCGCTGAGGTCCGCCGCCAGCGCCGCCTCGATCTCCTCCGGGCCCGCCGCGCCGAGCACGACCAGCCGGTACAGGATCAGCCAGCGCAGGTCGTCGTCGACGGCCATGCCCGCCGGCACGCCCCGCCCCGTCAGCCAGCCGCGCAGCCGTGCCACGTCGACGCTGGCGCTGATCAGGCCGCGTACCCCGGCGAGCTGGCGGGAACCGCCCGGCTCGGCCGCCGCCAGCAGCCGATCGCTCGCCTGCGCGAGCATCTCCAGGGCCGCGGGCCGCATCCCCGGGGCCGGATAGCGGTCCACCAGCGTGCGGGTCATCCGCAGCACGTCCTCGACCAGCGCCACCTCGCGCTCGACCGGCAGCGCGGCCAGGACCAGCGTGACCAGCTCCGCGACCGGTCGCTCGCCGTCCACGACGGCGTCGATGGTCGCTCCCCAGACCAGCGCGCGGGCCAGCGAGTCGTCCAGCAGGGGCAAGATCATCGGTACGGCGTCAGCCGACGCGTCGTCCAGCCGGATCTTGGCGTACGTGAGATCACCGTCGTTGATCAGCAACAGGTCCGCGGCCGGCTCCCCGGCCAGCTCGGGCAGCGGGGTGCGGCCGCCGTCCACCGCCGGGTCGATGTCGGCCTCCAGCAGCCGGCGCCGCCGCACCACACCGTCGGCGCCCCGGTCGTAGAGGCCGACCCCGATCTTGTGGGGTCGCAGCGTCGGATAGCCGGCGGGGGCGGTCTGCACCAGGCTGACCGCCGCGTACCGGCCCTGATCGTCGCGCTCGACCTCGGCGCGCAGGGTGTTGACCTGGGCGCGGCGCAGCCAGAGGTCGGCCCAGCCGGTCAGGTCCCGGCCGGACGCCTTCGAGACGGCGGCGAGCAGGTCGGTGAGGGTGGCGTTGCCGTACGCGTGGGCCGCGAAGTGCTCGTTGAGCCCGGTCAGGAACGCCTCGTCGCCGACCCAGGCGACGAGCTGGCGCAGCACCGCCGCGCCCTTGGCGTACGAGATGCCGTCGAAGTTGAGCAGGGCGAGCGCGGTGTCGTCGACGTCGGTGGGCGCCACCGGATGGGTGGACGGGCGCTGGTCGGCCCGCATGCCCCAGGCCTTGCGGTGCATCGCGAAGGTCGTCCAGGTCTCGGTGAACGTGGTCGCCTCGGCGGTGATCCGGGTGCCCAGATACTCGGCGAACGACTCGTTCAGCCAGAGGTCGTCCCACCAGGCCATGGTGACCAGGTCGCCGAACCACTGGTGGGCCATCTCGTGCGCGATGACCATGGCCCGCTGCTCGCGCTCGCTGTCGGTGACCGCGGACCGGTGGATGAACTCGTCGCGGAAGACGACCAGGCCGGGGTTCTCCATCGCGCCGAAGTTGAACTCGGGGACGAAGGCCTGCTGGTAGTGGCCGAACGGATAGCGGACCTCGAAGATCTCGTGGTAGCGGTCCAGGCACTGCTTCGTGATCGTGAAGATCTCCCCGGCCTGCTCGTCGAGGTGCTCGGCGAGCGCCTGCCGGCAGTAGAGGGCCAGCGGGACGCCGTCATGCTCGTCGGTGCGCGCGTGGTACGGCCCCGCGATCAGCGAGACGAAGTACGTCGACAGCGGCTTGGTGGGGGCGAACCGGAACCGCCCGTCCTCGGCCGCGCCGACCGGCTCCCCGTTGGCGGCGACGAGCCAGCCCTCCGGAGCCGTCACGGCCAGCGTGAACGACGCCTTGAGGTCGGGCTGGTCGAAGCAGGGGAAGATCCGCCGGGCGCCGTCGAGGAACATGTGGGCGTACAGGTAGCCGCGGCCGTCGGCGGGGTCGGTGAAGCGGTGCAGCCCCTCGCCGGTGTTCGAGTACCTCATCAGGGCCTCGACGACGAGCTCGTTCCGCCCCGCCAGGCCGGTCAGGGCCAGCCGCTCGGCGGTGAGCGCAGCCGGGTCCACCGGCACGCCGTTGAGCGTGGCCGAGACCAGCTCGACGGGCTCCAGCTCGACGAAGGTCGTGGCGCCCGGCTCGGCGGCGAAGCGCAGGACCGTCCGGGACCGGAAGGTGTCGACCTCGGCCGTCACATCCAGATCGATGTCGTATCCGGTGACGGTGATGGTGGCAGCCCGGGCGGTGGCCTCGGTGCGGGTCAGGCTCGGCATCCGCCCATCATGCCGGTCCGGTGGTCACGACGCAGTTCGACTCCCGGCGAAGCGGGAAACTCGTGTCGGCGGCGACTTCTCGAAGCACACGCTGAAGGGGTTGCCGACGTACTCGCCGAAGACCGGGATCGGGACGTAGCCCACTGAGCGGTACAGGCCGATCGCCGCCGGCAGGTAGGTGCCGGTCTCCAGGCGCAGCACCGGCCGGTCGTCGGCCAGCGCCTCTTCCTCCAACGCCACGATCAACTGCCGCGCGATCCCCCGGCGGCGGAACGCCGGCCGCACGTACATCCGCTTGAGCTCAGCCACGCCGGGCTCCAGCGGTTGCCACGCGCCGCAGGCCACCGCTCGCCCGTGCAGCACGACGACCAGGTAGGAGGCGTCGTCGTGCGGCAGGTAGCCGGCGCCGTCGAGCCCGCCCTCGACCTCGCTCAGCTCCAGCCGCTGCGCGATCACCAGGGCGGCCAGTTCGGCGTCGGACGCGGCACGCGATTCGATCAGCACGCTGGCCACGCTAGGTGAGGCCCGTTTCCGCCGGGTTGCGGGGATCTGGCCGCGACCCGGCGAACGGCCTACTCGTCGTCGTCGTGGTCGACCAGGACGGGCTTCGACGCCATGGAGACCGACGAGATCGTCCCGTCCTCGGCCATGTGCAGCAGTTCGTCGTCGCCGCGGACCCGGCGCGCCTTGCGGGCCGCCAGCCGTGCCGACGCGCTCGGCCGGGTGTCGATCTCCTCCAGGCGGATGTCGGTGCCGCGCGGGCCGGAGATGTACTCGCCCGTGTTCGGCTGCCAGTCGAACTCGCGCTCGCCGATCCGGACCGGGTCGCCGGCCTTCGCGCCCTGCTTGGCCAGCGCCGCCTCGACGCCGAGCCGGTCGAGCCGGTCGCCGAGGAAGCCGATCGCCTCGTCGTTGTCGAAATTCGTCTGCCGGACCCAGCGCTCGACCTGGTGGCCCCGGACGACGTAGACGCCGTCGCCGTCCACCTCGATGGTGAAGCCCTTCTCGTCGACCGCGCGGGGCCGCACCACGGTCCGGGTCGACTCCGGGGCGGGCGCCGCCAGCCGGTGCCCCGCCACGGTCTCGGCCAGGGCGTACATCAGCTCCTTGAGGCCCTCGCGGGTCACCGCGCTGACCTCGTAGACCGGCATGCCGCGGGCTTCCAGCTCGGGACGCACCATCTCGGCCAGGTCGCGCCCGTCCGGGATGTCGATCTTGTTGAGCACGACCAGTCGCGGCCGTTCCTCAAGCCCGCCGTACGCGGACAGCTCCGCCTCGATCGCGTCCAGGTCGGCGAGCGGGTCCCGCTCGATCTCGGGCGCGGCGGAGTCGAGCACGTGCACCAGCACCGAGGTTCGCTCGATGTGCCGCAGGAACTCCAGCCCCAGCCCCTTACCCGTGGCCGCGCCCGGGATCAGGCCCGGAACGTCCGCGACGGTGAAGGTGTGCTCGCCGGCCTGCACGACACCCAGGTTCGGCACCAGCGTGGTGAACGGATAGTCGGCGATCTTGGGCTTGGCCGCGGACATCACCGCGATCAGCGAGGACTTGCCCGCCGACGGGAAACCCACCAGGCCGACGTCGGCGACGCTCTTGAGCTCAAGCACGACGTCGAGCTGGTCGCCCGGCTCGCCCAGCTCCGCGAAGCCGGGGACCTTGCGCCGGGCGTTCGCCAGCGAGGCGTTGCCGCGCCCGCCGCGCCCGCCGCGGGCCACCTCGAAGGTGGTCCCCGCGCCGATCAGGTCGGCCAGCACCTCGCCGTCGGGGGTCTGCACGACCGTGCCGTCCGGCACCATCAGGACCAGGTCCCTGCCGTTGCCGCCGTCGCGGTTGGCGCCCGCGCCCCCGGTGCCGTTCGGCCCCTTGACGTGCGGGTGGAAGTGGAAGTCGAGCAGGGTGTGCAGCTGCGGGTCGACGACCAGCATGATCCCGCCGCCGTGCCCGCCGTTGCCACCGTCGGGGCCGCCGAGCGGCTTGAACTTCTCCCTGCGGACCGAGGCACAGCCATGTCCGCCGTCACCTGCCTGCAGGTGCAGCACGACCCGGTCGACGAACGTTGCCACTGCGTCTCCTAGCTCAAAAACTCAAAAACCTGAAAAACAACAGCGGGCCGCGGACCCGAGAGGTCCGCGGCCCGCTGTGACGTGATACTTACTCCGCCGCGACCGGCACGATGCTGATGGTCTTGCGACCCCGCGTGAAGCCGAAGAGCACGTTGCCCTTGGCCAGCGCGAACAGCGTGTCGTCGCCGCCACGGCCGACGAGCTCTCCCGGGTGGAACTTCGTGCCACGCTGACGGATGATGATCTCGCCGGCGTTGACCAGCTGGCCGCCGAACCGCTTGACGCCCAGCCGCTGGGCGGCGGAGTCGCGGCCGTTGCGGGAGCTGGACGCACCCTTTTTGTGAGCCATGGCTGCCCCTACTTCCCGCTCTTGATGCCGGTCACCTTGACGCGGGTCAGCGGCTGACGGTGCCCCTGGCGCTTGTGGTAGCCGGTCTTGTTCTTGAACTTGTGGATCCGGATCTTCGGACCCTTGGTGTGCTCGGCGATCTCGCCGGACACCGTCACGCTGGCAAGCTTGGCCGCATCGGTCACCAGGTTGTCACCGTCGACGAGGAGCACCGCGGCGAGGGTCAGTGCGTCGCCGGGCACACCCGCGAGCTTCTCGACCTCGATCACGTCGCCCTCGGCAACCTTGTACTGCTTGCCGCCGGTCTTGACGATCGCGTACATCGACGCGGACTCCCTGAGACTTACGCAGCGATAAGAGCTGCTGGCGGATGTTGCGATCCTCGCGCCCGTCTAGGAAACCGGAGCGCGCACGGAACAGGCGCACGAAAATGCGCCGTCAGAAAGACTACTTCATCGCAGGCCCCGGACCCAAACCGGGGATCGATCAGCCCTTACCGCAGGCCTCGTCGAGAGTACCCCGCAGCTTCGTGAACAGGGCCGCGTCCATCTTCAGCACGTCACCCCTCAGCGCCGTGACCTGCTTGCCCATGTCCGCCAGCGCCGTCTTGAGCGCGGGCTCCGAGGCCAGCTTCGACATGTCGGTCAGCGCGTACGCGTAGTTCTCGACGTCCCGGGTGGTCTTCGCCTTGGCCTTGGCCACCTGGTCGGCGTCCTGCGCCGACTCGGCGTCGATGCGCAGCTTCAGGTCAGCGGCGAAGGTCCCGGCCGCGTCGGCGCCGGTCTTCGCGGCCTGCTTGCAGATCGCCTCGCTGTTGCCCGCGAGGGCGGCGTCACCCGGGCCCGGCACGGCAGCCGGGGCCGAGACGGTGGCGGGGCCGCCGGCGGCCGGGGCGGCGGCACCGGAGGCGAGCGGAGCCGGCGTCGCGGTGGCGCCGGCCTGGTCATCGGACGAACAGCCCGCGCCGAGCAGCAGGATCGCGCCGCTCACGGCGGTCGCGCACAGCTGGCGTCGCATCGGGATCGGCGCTCCTCGCAGGTCGGCCTGGGACGGCAGCACGAGGGTAGCCGAGATAGATCAGTGTGGCTGCGCCGGGCGGCACCGGCAGGGAGATCCCCGCCGAGGCCGCCCGGTCACCGCGCTCACCCTCAGGGGCGGGTTCGCCGCCGGGTGCCGCCGCGCCGCGAACGGCGCCGGGTGCCCGCGCCGGCGCCCACCGGCTCGTCGTCTTCGCCCTCGCCGTCGCCGTCCTCGTCGTCCGCCTCGTCCGGGTCCTCCGCCGCGTCCGGGTCGTCCGAGCCGGTCAGCCGCATCGGCTCGGCCGGATAGTCCGCGCCGTTGGTGCCGGAGTCGTACCGGGAGAGGTCGTAACCGCTGATGTCGTATTCGTCGTCGGAGGCCGCGGCGGCCGCCGGCGCGGAACGCGCCACGATGCCCGAGCCCGCCGGCGCGACGATGCCCGACCCCGCGCTCGGACCGGACGGCAGACCCGCCACTTCCGCGGCCGGGTCCTCGGTCGTCCGGTCACGGACGGCCGGCTCGACGGCGGCCGGCTCCACCGGGGCGGCCTCCACCAGAGCCGCTTCGGTTGAAACAGCCTCCAGCTCGGTCGGCTCGGTCTCGGCCGAGGACTGCTCGCCGCCGCCACCGCCACGCCGGCGGCGCGACTTGGTGCTCGGCTGCTGCACCGGCGCCTCGGTGCGGGCCGCCGCGGCGACCGCCTTCACCTGGGTCGCCGCGCCCGGCACCCGCTTCTCGGGCACCGGCTCGGTGTGGATGATCAGGCCGCGGCCCTTGCAGTGGTCGCAGGTCTCGGTGAACGCCTCCAGCAGGCCCGCACCGATCCGCTTGCGGGTCATCTGCACCAGGCCGAGCGAGGTGATCTCGGTGACCTGGTGCTTGGTCCGGTCCCGGCCCAGGCACTCGGTCAGCCGGCGCAGCACCAGCTCACGGTTGTTCTCCAGCACCATGTCGATGAAGTCGATCACCACGATGCCGCCGATGTCGCGCAGCCGGAGCTGGCGGACGATCTCCTCGGCCGCTTCCAGGTTGTTGCGGGTG
>Ga0307516_10003586_pt1 | contig 19792 bp, 14 predicted proteins | sample 19_EM_MG_FD_203310 | JGI IMG/M metagenome (GOLD analysis project Ga0307516, IMG submission 203310) | Populus trichocarpa ectomycorrhiza microbial communities from riparian zone in the Pacific Northwest, United States - 19_EM | ecosystem: Host-associated > Plants > Roots > Unclassified | place...
CAAAACGTGGTGGCCAGCCGGCTCCGCCCGCGGCATGGATCGAGCGGTTCGAGGTCATCTCGCGCAAGCCGGCGTTCGGCGGTGCGAATTTCCGGCCGATCGGGCAGTACGAGGTGATCACGGCGGTGGCTTCCGTCCGCATCGATCCCTACCACCCGGCCAACCGTGACATCACCGACCTGAAGCTCGCCATCGAGGACGATGGCTTCGTGCGCTACCGCGCCGACGTGGCGATCCTGCGCCCGCTGGATGCGAACAAGGCCTCCAAGGTGCTGCTGTTCGAGCCGCCCAGCCGTGGCCGCAAGCCCGCCCTGGCGCTGCTCAACGACGGCGGTGGCCAGCCCGAACTCAGTGCCGACTCCGGGCATGGCTGGGTCATGCGCAACGGCCACACCATGGTCTGGATCGGCTGGCAGGGCGATGTGGCGCTCAGCACCAAGGGCGAGGTTGTCGGCACGCGCCTGCCGGTGCTGGGCAGCGAACGCAAGCCGGTGGTGGGCCGGGTGCTGGAAGAGTTCGTGTTCGACAACGCCGAGAAGGTCAGCCGGGCCATCCTCTCGTACCCGGCCGCCACGCCGTCGCAGTTGCGGGCCACCGTGCGCGTGCGGGCACGCCCCGAGAGCGAGGCCACCATACTGCCCGACGAGTCCTGGCGTTATCTCAGCGAACGCGAGATCGAGATCAACCGTTCGCCCGACTTCGATGCGGGCGCGCTGTACCAGTTCACCTACGAAGCCCGCGATCCCGTGGTGACGGGCCTGGGCTTGGCAGCCACGCGTGACCTGGCGAGTTTTCTCAAGTCGGCCGCGGTAGATGAGAGCGGCCAGCCGCACCCGCTGGGTGACCTGAAGCCGGTGGCCAGCGTGGCAGTGGGCATGTCCCAGTCCGCGCGGTTCCTGCGCGAATTTTTCTGGCAAGGGTTCAACGCGGCGTCCGAAGGCGGCAAGGTGTTCGATGCCGCCCTGATCATGCATGCCGGCGCGCTGAAGACCTCCGCCAATGCGCGCTGGGCCTTGTCGGCGCGCTACTCGCGCCAGCACGAGGGCCACTGGGTCAATGGCGACCAGTTCCCGTTCAGCTACGGCGAGCAGGTAGACCCGATCTCCGCGCGCAAGGACGGCATCTTTGCCCGCTGCCGCGCCACCGACACCTGCCCGAAGACCATGCACGTGGACAGCAGCCAGGAGTTCTGGCAGGCGCGTGCCTCGCTGGTGCTGACCGACGGCCTGGGGCGCGACCAGGCGTTGCCCGAGGACGTGCGGGCTTACCTGTTGTCCTCCACCCAGCAGGTGCCTCCCCTGCGGCCCGAGGCCGGCGCGTGCCAGCATCTCAACAACCCGGTGCCGCACAGTTCGGTGCCGCGCGCCTTGCTGGGCCGCCTGGTCGAATGGGCGCGTGATGGCCGGGCACCGCCGGCCAGCAACGTCCCCGGCGTTGCCCAGGCCACCCTGGTCACGCCGGAGCGTGAAGCGGTGGGTTTCCCCGACCTGAGTGCCCTGAATGTGCCGTTCCCGGCCGGGCCCAACGAACTGACCGCCGTCGACTACGGCGTGGTGCCGCCGCTGCCGGACCGCTTCCGCCCGTACAAGCTGCTGGTGCCCCGCACCGACAGGGACGGCAATGAGGTGGCAGGCATTCGCCAGCCCGACATCCAGGTGCCGGTGGGCACCTTCACCGGCTGGAACCTGCGCAAGGAAGGCTTTGCGCTCGGGCAACTCTGCGGCATCAATGGCGCCTATCTGCCGCTGGGCAATGACGCCAATTCCCGCACCGCTGCCAACGACCCGCGTCCATCGATCGCGGAGCGCTATCCCACGCGCCTGCACTACGTGCAGCGCATGCAGGTGGCCGCCGAGTTGCTGCGGGCCGAAGGCGTGATGCTGGACGAGGACGTGGGCCGCTGGGTGGACCGCGGTCGCGTGCAGTCGCAGGCCATGCAGTTGCCGCGCTGACAGGCCTCTGCATTGGCTGTGGACGCCGCCGCGCCGGAGCGCTTTGATCGCCTCGATGTGTTGCGTGCCGTCGCCATCGTGTGGATGGCGCTGTTCCACTTTGCGTTCGACCTCAACCACTTTGGCCTGCTGACCACGCCGCCGCTGCGTTTCCACGCCGAGCCGGTGTGGGCCAGCCAGCGTGTCTGCATCCTCAGCCTGTTCCTGTTCTGCGCCGGGCTGGGGCAGGCGGTGGCCTGGCACCTGGGCCAGGGCTGGCCGCGCTTCTGGCGGCGCTGGGGCCTGGTGGCAGGGTGTGCGCTGCTGGTCACCGCCGGGTCCGCGCTCATGTTCCCCCGCAGCTACATCTACTTCGGCGTGCTGCATGGCATGGCCGTGATGCTGGTCATCATGCGGCTGACGGCCGGTTGGGGGCGCTGGCTGTGGCTGGCGGGCGCGGTCGCGATCGGGTTGCCGCGCGTGTTCCAGGACGCGATGTTCAATGGGCCGTGGCTGAACTGGATCGGCCTGGTCACGCGCAAGCCGGTGACGGAAGACTATGTGCCCTTACTGCCCTGGATCGGCGTCATGTGGTGGGGCCTGGCAACTGGGCAGTGGCTGCTGGTGCATCGGCGCCAGTGGCTCACTGGTGCCGTGCCGGCGGTGCTGCGGCGCATGGGCATGCTGGGCCGCTGGTCGCTCACGTTCTACATGCTGCACCAACCGGTGCTGATCGGGGTGATCATGGCCTGGAAGGCCTTGCGTCCCTGAGGTGGGGGCGCCCGGCGCCGGCTGAGCTTCAGCGGCAGACGTGAAAAAGGCGCCCGGAGGCGCCTTTGACAACCGTTGCGGGCCAGGTCAATCAGTTGGCGCCGAACTTGTAGTCCGTCTTTGCCTTGGCACGCAGTTCATCGCGGTACGCGGCGAGCTTTTGCTGCTGCAGGCGCTGCTCGATCTGCGGCTTCACCTGGTCCAGCGGCGGGAACTGCGGATCGCGCACGTCTTCGAGCTTGATGATGTGATAGCCAAACTGGGTCTTCACCGGGGTGTCGGTCATCTGGCCCTTCTCAAGCTTTTGCAGGGCCTGAGAGAACTCGGCCACATAGCTGCCGGGTTGGGCCCAGTCGAGGTCGCCACCGTTTTGCGCCGAGCCAGGATCCTTGGAGCTCTTCTTGGCCAGGTCCTCGAACTTGGCGCCGCCCTTGATCTGGGTCACGATGGCCTTGGCGTCGTCTTCCTTTTCTACCAGGATATGGCGGGCGTGATATTCCTTGCCGTTATTCTGGCTCTTGACCTTGTCGTACTCGGCCTGAATGTCAGCGTCCTTGATCGGGTTTTTCTTCTGGTAATCGCTGAACAGCTCACGGATCAGCAATTGCTGGCGAGCCAGTTCCATTTGCTGCCGATATTCGGCGCTGCCTTGCAGGCCGCGCCGCTCGGCTTCCTGGAGAAAGATCTCGTACAGCACCACTTGGTCGCGCACCTGCTGCTCCAGCTGTGGCGTGCGCTGCTGGCGGCCTTGCGCGACGACCTGGTTCATCAAGGTATCGAAGCGCGCCTTGGGCACGGACTTGCCATTGACGACAGCGACATTCTGCGCCTGGGCGACCATGGGCAGGGACAATACCGATGCCGCAGCAACAGCAGCCAGGGCCATGGAAAACGACTTCTTCATGAAGATGCAGACCTTTCGTTGCACTCGTGGCACTCTGAAAGCGCTTGTCCGGAGTCCACCGGAATTCATAGAGCGCGGTGCCGTGGATCAGGCTTGTGGAGGAATGGAATCCGGATCGCCCGGAACGCGGGCCTCGATGGCCAGCGCATGAATACCCTGGGCGATCAAATCGGCGAGGGCATGATACACGAGGCGATGCCGCGCCACTCGGGGCAATCCCGCGAAACGGGCGCTTTCGATTTGTACTGAAAAGTGTTTGCCGGCCAGGGCGCCGGCATGCCCGGCGTGCAAATGGCTGTCGTCCTGGACCGTTACCCGCGTGGGTGCCAGTGCGGCTTGCAATGCAGCCTCGATCTGGCTGCCTGTCGGGCCCGTCACGGGGAATCCGGCTTGAGGTGCCGGCCTATATACAAACCCTGTGCCACCGTGAAGACCAGGAACAAGCCCGTGGCGCCGAATACCTTGAACGTGGCCCATTCGGAGGTGGAAAAGTTGTGGGCCACGTACAGGTTGAGCACGCCCATCAAGGTAAAGAACAGCACCCAGATCTGATTGAGCCGCAGCCACACCGGGTCCGGCAGCTGGATCTCCTGGCCCAGCACGTCGCGCAGCAGGTTGCGGTGCCAGATCCACTGGCTCAGCAGGAAGGCCGCCGCCATCAGCCAGTAGGCCACTGTGGGCTTGAGCTTGATGAACTCGGGGCTGTGGAACCACACGGTGGCGCCGCCCAGCACCACCACCGCGGCCAGCGAGATCCACAGGATCAGGTGCACCTTGCGCCCGCGCAGCTTGAAGATGCCCACCTGCACCAGCGTGGCCAGGATCACCACCACCGTGGCCAGCAGGATGGGCGCCTCTTCCTTGCCCACGCTGCCGCCCGACACCATGAACCCCAGGTGGCTGGATGCGAACGCCGCCGCCCAGTCGGCATGGGCGTCCGCATACCGCAGGACTGCAAAAAACAGCAGCAGCGGCAGGAAATCGAGAAGGAAATTCATGTCGATGTCGCCCCGGCAATCTCGAAGACCGGACCATCCGGCGTCATTCGCGTGGCGCGAAGTTTAGCGAAGCGGAGTTGATGCAGAAACGCTCGCCGGTGGGCTCGGGCCCGTCCTCGAAAACATGGCCCAGGTGGGCGCCGCACTGGTTGCAGCGCACCTCTACCCGCACCATGCCGAGGCTGCGGTCGACCACCCGCTCGACGATCTGCTCGTTCACCGGTTCAAAGTAGCTGGGCCAGCCGCAGCCGGCGTCGAACTTGGTGGCCGAATCGAACAAATCGGCGTTGCAGCACACGCAGCGGTAGACCCCCTTCTTGAAGTGGTCCCAGAAGCTGCCCGTGAAGGCCCGCTCGGTGGCCGCCTCGCGCGTGACGGTGTACTGCATGGCATCGAGTTGTTCGCGCCATTGCGCATCGGATTTCTTGACGGGATAGTCTTTCATGATGAACAAGACACCTCAAGGGTTTGCGCCCAGTCGGGCGGGAAGCCCGCATACGCGGCGTACTCGGGCGGTTCGTCCGGTGGTTCGTCGTACGGGCGCTGCAAAACTTTCAGCAGGCGTTGCACTTCGCTGAAATCGCCGGTGCGGGCCTGCTGGATGGCTTGTTCGGCGAGATGGTTGCGCAGCACGAAACGGGGGTTGACCTGGTTCATCGCCGCGGCGCGCGCGGTGTCCTGGCTGTGTTCGGCCCGCAGCCGGGCGGCATAGCGCTGCGCCCAGGCGTCGAAGGCCTCACGGTCGATGAAAAGATCACGGATGGCGTGGTTGTCGGCTTGTTTGTCGGCCGGCGTGTCGGCCTGCTCCGCGGTGGAAAACCCCGCCAGCCTGCGGAACGTGATCGTGAAGTCGCTGTGCCCGGCCGCCATGAGCTGCTGCAGGTCGTCGATCAAGGCCGGGTCCTCGTCGCGCCGGGTGGCCAGGCCCAGCTTGGCCCGCATGCGGCGCTCGGCGGCCTGCATGAATGTCTCCTTGTAGGGCTCGATGGCGGCGAGCGCCGACTCGGTGGCCGCTTCCCCCTCGCCCAGCAAGGGCAGCAGGGCCTGGGCCAATGCGGCCAGGTTCCAGAACCCCACCGCGGGCTGGTTGGCATATGCGTACCGGCCGCGGTCGTCCGAGTGGTTGCAAACATGCCCGGGATCGAAGCCATCCATGAAGCCGAAGGGGCCATAGTCGATGGTCAAGCCCAGGATGGACAGGTTGTCGGTGTTCATCACGCCGTGGCAAAAACCCACGGCCTGCCACTGCGCGATGAGTTCGGCGGTGCGCAAGGCCACTTCGCGCAGCAGCGCGGCGTAGGGCTGTGCGGCCTCCCGGCATTGCGGGTAGTGCGCGTCGATCACGAAGTCGGCTAGCAGGCGCAACGCTTCGTGTTGCTGGTGATGGGCAAAGTGCTCGAAGTGGCCGAAGCGGATGAAGCTCTCGGCCACGCGGGTGACCACGGCGGCGGTTTCCATGGTCTCGCGCCGCACCGGCAGGTCGCTGGCCGCCAGGCACAAGGCTCGCGTGGTGGGAATGCCCAGCGCATGCATGGCTTCCGAGCACAGGAACTCGCGGATCGACGAACGCAGCACGGCGCGGCCGTCGCCCATGCGTGAATACGGTGTGAGGCCGCTGCCTTTGAGCTGCACTTCCGCGCTGCCGTGCGGTGTCTCGACCTCGCCCAGCAGCAGGGCGCGGCCGTCACCCAACTGCCCGGCCCACACGCCGAACTGGTGGCCGCTGTAGACCGTGGCCACGCTGGCCATGCCTGGCCAGAGGCTGTGGCCGCTGAACACCTCCAGCGCGCCGGGTGCCTGCCACCAGGCGGCCGGCCAGCCCAGCCATTGCGCAGCGGCATCGCTGGTGGCCACCCAGCGGGGTTGCGGCAGGGCCTGGGCCGGCAGCGCGGTGTGGAAGCGCGGGCCGAGCGCGGCAAAGCGATTGATCCAGCGCAAACGCGACGGTACGAAAGACACATCCTGTGGCTGTGCCTGCATGACTGCATTCATGGCGGCAGTGTAGTCAACCGAGGCAACTGCCTTGCGGCCCCAAGAGGGAGGCCCCTATCCATGGGGGACATGGCGGGGCAGTGTTTCCCCTTGCCTGGACTGGTGGCGCATGAGGCCGCGGCTATAGTCGAACCGCGTCCCCGGTCCACGGGCCCTTCAGACAACACAAGAGGGTAGACAAATGCTGGCAGGCCGCATGATGAACATGCCGCTGCAGGTGTCATCGCTGATCCGGCATGCCGCACGCCATGCGGCCGATGTCGAGATCGTCTCCAAGCGGGTGGAGGGCGATCTGCACCGCACCACCTGGGCAGAGATCGAACTGCGCGCCCGCCAACTGGCCCAGGCCCTGGCCCGGCTGGGCTGCGTGTCCGGCGACCGCATCGGCACGCTGGCCTGGAACGGCTACCGGCATCTGGAAATCTATTACGGTGTCTCAGGCTCCGGCCTGGTGTGCCACACCATCAATCCGCGTCTCTTTCCCGAGCAGATTGCGTGGATCGCCAACCATGCCTCGGACCAGGTGCTGTGCTTCGACCTCACCTTCCTGCCCCTGGTCGAGAAGCTGCTGCCTCACCTGTCTTCGGTGCGGCATTTCGTGCTGATGAGCGACCGCGCCCACATGCCGGCGCAGACCGCCATCCCCACCCTGCTGTGCTACGAAGAGCTGCTGCAGGCCGAGGATGGAGCCTATGCCTGGCCGGTGCTGGACGAACACGGCGCCAGTTCGATCTGCTACACCTCCGGCACCACGGGCAACCCCAAGGGCGCGGTCTACAGCCACCGCTCCACCCTCCTGCATGCCTATGCCGTGGCCTTGCCCGATTCCATGGGCTTGTCGGCCGCCGACACCGTGCTGCCGGTGGTGCCCATGTTCCACGTCAATGCCTGGGGGCTGCCCTACATTGCGGCCCTGGTGGGCTGCAAGGTGGTCATGCCCGGCCCGCACCTGGACGGCAAGTCGCTCTATGAGCTGTTCGAAGCCGAGCGCGTGAACTTCAGCGCCGGCGTGCCCACCGTCTGGCTGGGCCTGCTCAACTACATGCAGGCCAACCAGTTGAAGTTCAGCAGCTTCAAGCGCACGGTGATCGGCGGCTCGGCCTGCCCGCCGTCGATGATGCACACCTTGCAGGATGAATTCGGCGTGGAGGTCATCCACGCCTGGGGCATGACGGAGTTGTCGCCGCTGGGCACGCTGGCCAAGCTCAAGGGCAAGCACCTGGGCCTGGACAAGCAGGCGCAGCGCCGCGTGTTCGAGAAGCAAGGCCGCGTGGTGTGCGGCATCGACATGGCCGTGATCGACGACGACGGGCACTCGCTGCCCTGGGACGGCAAGAGTTCCGGCAACCTGGTGGTGCGGGGGCACTGGGTCATCGACCGCTACTTTGGCCAGGACGATTCCCCGCTGGTGGAGGTGGACGGCGTGCCCGGCTGGTTCCCCACCGGTGACGTGGCCCACATCGACCCCGACGGCTACATGCAGATCACCGACCGCTCCAAGGACGTCATCAAGTCCGGCGGCGAGTGGATCAGTTCCATCGACCTGGAGAACATTGCCGTGGCGCACCCCGCGGTGCTGGAGGCCGCCGCCATCGCCTGCAAGTCCGTCAAATGGGATGAGCGGCCGATGCTGGTGGTGGTGCGCAAGCCCGGCGCCACACTCACGCGTGAGGAGTTGCTGGCCTTCTTCGAGGGCAAGCTCGCCAAGTGGCAGGTGCCCGACGACGTGGTGTTCGTGCCCGAACTGCCGCACACGGCCACGGGCAAGATCCAGAAGCTCAAGCTGCGTGAGCAGTTTGCGCAGCACAAGTTGCCTGCAAACTGAAGCGGGGGTTGAACGTGTCGCTGCGGCGACCGGCGCTTTTGGGGCTATCCCTGTACGGTGCGCAGGCACCGAGGACGTACGCTTTGGCCTTGTCCGCACACCGGATCGTGATCGATCAAGGAGACTTCATGAAGCAACAGTTTGCTCGCATCGCCTGGGGCCTGGGAGCCGCATTGGCTCTGGGTGCCGGCAGCGCCTCGGCCCAGAAGGGCGAGACCGTCAAGATCGCCTGGATCGACCCGCTCACCGGCCTCATGGCGCCGGTGGGGCAGAACATGATCAAGAGCTTCCAGTTCATGGCGGAGCACTTCAACAAGAACAACCCCGCGGGCGTGAAGTTCGAGATCATCCCGATCGACAACAAGCTCAGCCCGCAGGAAACGCTCAACGCCATGAAGTCGGCCATCGACCAGGGCGTGCGCTACGTGGTGCAGGGCAATGGTTCCGGCGCCGCCGCGGCGCTGATCGACGGCGTGACCAAGCACAACGAGCGCGAGCCGGGCAAGGAGGTGGTCTACATCAACTATGCGGCGGTGGACCCGGACCTGACCAACGGCAAGTGCAGCTACTGGCACTTCCGCGTCGATGCCGACACCTCCATGAAGATGGAAGCCTTGACCACCTTCATGAAAGACCAGAAGGAGATCAGCAAGGTCTACCTGATCAACCAGAACTACGCGCACGGGCAGCAGGTGGCCAAGTTCGCCAAGGCCTTGCTGGCGCGCAAGCGGCCCGACGTGCAGATCGTGGGCGACGACCTGCACCCCCTGGCGCAGGTGCGTGACTTTGCACCTTACGTGGCCAAGATCAAGGCCGCCGGCGCCGACACCGTGATCACCGGCAACTGGGGCTCCGACCTGGCACTGCTCGTCAAGGCCGCCAACGATGCCGGGCTGAATGCCAAGTTCTATACCTACTATGCGGGCACCACCGACACCCCCAAGGCCATCGGCGCCGCGGGCGGCGGGCGGGTGTACCAGGTGGCCTACACCCATTCCAACATCGGCGGCGAAACCGGCAAGCTGATGAAGGAGTTCAAGCAGCGCTTCAACGACGACTGGTATGTGCACGCCACCTACCACGTCTATGCGATGCTGTCGTCGGCCATGGCGCAGGCCAAGTCCACCGACCCGTTGAAGGTGGCTGCCGCCATGGAAGGGCTCAAGTTCAAGAGCTTCAACGGCGAGGTCGAGATGCGCAAGAGCGACCATCAGTTGCAGCAAGGGCTATTCATCTCGCTGTGGCAGAAGCTCGATGCCAAGAACCCCTACGACGTGGAAGGCACCGGCTTCACCTTTGCCCCGGTGAAGTACTACGAGCCGTACGTGTCCAGCACGCCCACGTCGTGCCAGATGAAGCGGCCTGGTGCCTGAATTGCCCTCTTCTGCCACTTCACTTACTAGAGACTAGAGAGCGCCTCTGGACCAGGTCTTCATCAACCTCCTGAACGGCCTCAGCTCGGGCCTGCTGCTGTTCATGCTCAGCGCGGGCCTGACGCTGATCTTCAGCATGATGGGCGTGCTGAACTTTGCGCATGCCAGCTTCTACATGCTGGGTGCGTACTTTGCCTTCACCCTGAGCCGGGTCTTCGGGTTCTGGCTGGCCCTGATGCTGGCGCCCCTGCTGGTGGGGGCGCTCGGTGCCTTCTTCGAGCGCACGGTGCTGCGCCGCGTGCACAAATACGGCCACGTGCCGGAGCTGCTGGTCACCTTCGGCGCCACCTATGTGATCTTCGAACTGGTGCAGGTGATCTGGGGGCGCTCGTCGGTGTCCTTCATACCACCCGAACTGCTGCGGGGGCCGGCCTTCACGTTCATTCAGCATTCCGAGCACGGGTTGGGCATCGTCGCGGGGCGGGCGGCACCGGGGCTCTGCCAGGCGGCTGCCGGCATCAGCGTCACTTGTTCGCCGTTTCCGGCCACGCGGGCCTTCATGATGGTCCTCGCGCTGCTGATGCTGCTGGGCTTGTGGCTGGCACTGACCCGCACCCGCGTGGGCCTGATCATCCAGGCGGCGCTCACCCATCCCGAGATGGTGGAGGCCCTGGGCCATGACGTGCCACGCGTCTTCATGCTGGTGTTCGGTGCCGGCTGCGGGCTGGCGGCCCTGGCCGGCGTGGCCGGCGGCATCACCTTCGTGACCGAGCCATCGATGGCCACGCTGGTGGGCTCCATCATCTTCGTGGTGGTGGTGGTGGGCGGCATGGGTTCGCTGGCGGGGGCGTTCGTGGGTGCCTTGCTCATTGGCATGCTGCAGAACCTGCCGCTGCTGTCAGATGCCTCGCTGGCCTCGTTTGCCACCACGCATCTGGGCTGGGCCGTGGGGCCTGAGACACCCGGCTACCCGCTGCTGCGCATCACGCTGGCCCAGGTGGCGCCGATCCTGCCGTACCTGCTGCTGGTGATGATGCTGATCGTCCGCCCCAAGGGCTTGTTCGGCACGCGCGAGGATTGAATGTCCGAACCAGGCCACGCAGCGTCTTTACCCTCTCATTTCCACTTCCGGCCCTGGAACGTGGGCCGCTGGCTCATCTGGGCGCTGTTTGCCCTGGTGCTGGCGGTGATGCCCTGGCTGTGGAGCAGCAGCCTGGGCCTGAGCCTGCTGGTCCAGATTGCCACGGCGATCGTGGCATGCCTGGCCTACAACATCCTGCTGGGGCAAGGGGGCATGCTGAGCTTCGGCCACGCCGTGTACAGCGGGCTGGGGGCCTACCTGGCCATCCACACGCTCAACCTGGTGTCGGCCGGCAGTCTGCCGCTGCCGGTGAGCCTGGTCCCGCTGGTGGGCGGCCTGGCGGGGCTGTTCTTTGCCGGCTTGCTGGGCTACGTGACCACCAAGAAGGCCGGCACCACCTTTGCGATGATCACGCTGGGCATCGGCCAGCTGGTGTGGTCCATGTCGCTCATGCTGCCGGAGTTCTTTGGCGGCGAAGGCGGCATCTCCGGCAACCGCGTGGTGGGCACGCCGGTGTGGGGCATCAGCTTCGGGCCGCAGCGGCAGTTGTACTACCTGGTAGCGGTGTACTGCTTTGCCTCGACCGCCGCCATGTATGCGCTGACGCGCACGCCGCTGGGCCGCATGCTCAACGCCGTGCGCGACAACCCCGAGCGGGTGGAGTTCGTGGGCTACGACACGCAGCGCGTGCGCCACATCGCCTTCATGATCTCCGGCTTCTTCATGGGCATTGCCGGCGGCCTGGGGGCCCTGAACCTGGAGTTCGTGCAGGCCGAGGTGGTGGGCGCCGAGCGCTCCGGCGCCTACCTGCTGTTCGTGTTCCTGGGCGGCGCGACCTTCTTCTTCGGCCCCATCTTCGGCGCGGTGCTCATGGTGCTGGCGCTCGGCCTGCTGTCGGAGCTGACCAAGGCCTGGCTGCTGTACCTGGGCCTGGCGTTCATCTTCATGGTGATGTATGCGCCCGGCGGCGTGGCAGGCCTGGTGATGATGAACCTGCGCGTGGCCGCCTTCGGCAAGCTGGGGCGCCTGTGGACCGGCTACCTGGCCCTGGCCGTCACGGGAGCGGCGGCCTTGCTGGGGGTGGCTGTGATGATCGAGATGCTCTACCACCTGCAGCTCAACCCCGCGCTGGGCCCGGAACTCAGGTTCATGGGGGCGGTGATCAACGCGCGCAACGTCAACACCTGGTTCGGGGCGCTGTTCCTGCTGGGCGCCGGCGGTGCCCTGTTCGAGCTGGCCCGGCGCGAGTTCAAGCGCGACTGGGATGCGACGCAGGAAGAGATCGAACGCGAGATCAAGCGCCGGGAGTCGCTATGACCGCGGGTGCCCCGGCCCTGGAGCTTACCGACCTGCGCAAGAGTTTCGGCAAGACCGAGATCATCCGCGGCGCCAGCCTGCGCGTGAATGCCGGCGAGCGTGTGGCCATCATCGGCCCCAACGGTGCCGGCAAGTCCACGCTCTTCAACCTCATCAGCGGGCGCTTTGCGTCCACCAGCGGCAGCATCCACCTGCACGGCGAGCGCATCGACGGCATGACGCCGTTCCAGATCAACCGCAAGGGCCTGGCGCGCAGCTTCCAGGTCAGCAACCTGTTCACGCGCCTCTCCGTGTTCGAGAACGTGCGCTGCGCCGTGCTGTGGAGCCTGGGCTACCGCTATGCCTTCTGGAAGTTCCTGGCCGACCTGCGCGACGCCAACGAGCGGACCGAGCAGGTGCTGGAGATGATCCGGCTCGACAAGCGGCGCGACGTGCTGGCCATGAACCTGACCTACGCCGAGCAGCGGGCGCTCGAGATTGGCCTCACCATTGCCGGCGGCGCGCAGGTGGTGCTGCTGGACGAGCCCACCGCGGGGATGAGCAAGAGCGAGACGCAGCGCTTCGTGCAGCTGATCCGCTCCGTCACGCAGGGCCGCACCCTGCTCACCGTGGAGCACGACATGGGCGTGGTGTTCGGGCTGGCCGACCGCATTGCCGTGCTGGTGTACGGCGAAGTCATTGCCTTCGACACGCCCGAGGCCATCCGCGCCGACGCACGCGTGCAGGAGGCCTACCTGGGCTCGCCGCACGCCCAGGCCGAAGGAGCTTGAGCGATGCTCAAGATCGACAAGCTGCATGCGTTCTACGGCAAGAGCCACGTGCTGCACGGCGTGAGCCTGGAGGTGGGCGAGGGCGAGATCGTCAGCCTGCTGGGGCGCAACGGCGTGGGCCGCTCCACCACCGTGAAGGCCATCATGGGCGTGGTGGAGGGGCAGGGCAGCGTGATGTGGCGCGGCGCGCAGATCCTGGGCAAGGCGCCCTTCGAGATCGCGCGCCTGGGGCTGGGCTACGTGCCGGAGAACCGCGACATCTTTCCCCGGCTCACGGTGCACCAGAACCTGCTGCTGGGGGAGAAGCGCCACCTGGACAAGGGCAAGGACAAAGCCAAGGACAAGGAAGCGGTCAAGAAGCTGCCGCGCTGGAATGCGGACGACATGTACCGCATGTTCCCGCGCCTGCGGGAGCGCCAGCACGTCGAGGCCGGCGTGCTGTCCGGCGGCGAACAGCAGATGCTCACGCTGTGCCGCACCTTGATGGGCGACCCCGACCTCATCATGATCGACGAGCCCACCGAAGGCCTGGCGCCCAAGATCGTGGAACAGGTGGCCACCTATCTGCACGAGCTGAAGAACCGCGGCGTGAGCGTGCTGCTGGTGGAGCAGAAGCTCACCATCGCGCTGGAGGTGTCGCAGCGCTGCTACGTCATGGGCCACGGCCGCGTCGTCTTCGAGGGCACGCCGGCGGAACTGCGCGCGGATGCGTATGTGCGCAGGGAGTGGCTGGAGGTTTAGATGTTGACGATGAGGACGGCGAGCATTCGCATGGTGGTGGCTGCGCTGCTGTCAAGCCTTTGGACTGCATCCGTGGTTGCACAGAACGCACGTTCCGGCGGCGATCTCCCTGCCGCGTTGCAAGGGGTACAGCCGGCTGGTTCGTGCCGCAAGGAATCTCCGCTGACCTCCGGGGTGCCGGGCAGTGATGCCGCTGCGGTTGAACCGGATCTTGCATGCCGGCTATCGGTGTCCGATCTGGTGGCGTGGCGCCAACGGCCAGGGACCACCGTCGTGGACGTGCGGTCCACCCAGGAGTATGAGCAGGCACACATGGATGGTGCCATGCATGCGCCGCTGGGCCGGCTGGCGACGCTGGGCTTTCTGCGCCAGCAGACGATGGTGCTGGTGGGCAGCGGCAAGGCCGAGCGCGAACTGTACGCGGCGTGCGCGCGCCTCAAGGCGCAAGGCTTTGGTGCGGTCAGGGTGCTGCAAGGCGGGTTGGCGCAATGGCAGGCCGAGGGCCAGCCGGTGCTGGCGCGCGAAGAGACGCCGCTGCGCAGCACGCGCCTGAGCACGGCCGAACTCTGGGCCGAGAGCCAGTTCGACGCAAACCTGGTGCTTGCCACGCCCGCGCAAGCCCGCCTGCGCGGGCAGTTGCGCTTGGCCATGGCCGTGCTAGATGCAAAGCCCGCCACGCTGCAAGGCATGCTGCAGCGCCGCCGCAAGGAACTGCGCAATGCCCCCCTGGCGGCCGTGGTGCTGGTCGCAGAACCCGGTATTGACGAAGAAGCGCTGCGCCATGCGCAAGTGGCCATTGCCCCGGTGCCCTTGCTGGTCTACGCGCTGCGGTTCGAACAGTTCTCTCGCGAGATGGCCCAGCAGAAGGCCCTGTGGGCCAGCCATGCGCGGGGGCCCAAACAACCGCCGTGCGGCTTGTGATGCGGTCGATCCGCGTGTTGAACCCATGCGCCTGACCCGCAGGCGGCTGCTGCATGGGGCGGCTGCGGCCACGCTGCCGGCTTCGGCCGTGCTGCATGCGGATCCTGCCGCGGGCGTGGTGCGCTTGCTGCGCTTCACGCTTACAGCGACCAACCCGACCCCGGCCACGCTGGGGCAGCAGGCCCTCTGGATCTACATGCCCATGCGCTTGACCTCGACACAGGCGCTGGAGCAACTCACCGTATCAGCACCTCATGAATTGCTGGGCGATTCGCTGGAGCACAGCATCGTCAAGCTGACCTTTGACAGCGTTGCACCGCTCGCGTCCAAAGTTGTGTCCTTCACCGCGCACGTGCGCTTGGCGCCGCAGCCGGCGCCAAGCGTGCTGCCCGATCCGAAGGCGTGGTTGGGTGCGCAGCGCTTCATCGAGGTGAATGACCTCGCCGTACAAGCCCGTGCGGCACAGTTGCGCAAGGCCAGCACCGTGGACACTGCGAGCGCCATTTACGAATGGGTGCGCAGCAATCTTCAATATGCCGGCTACCTGGCCGATCCACTCGGGGCGCGCGTGGCTTTGGCAACACGGCGTGGCGATTGCACCGAGTACGCATGTCTGGCAGTGGCACTGGCTCGGGCCAACGGCATTCCGGCCCGCGCGGTGGGCGGCTATGTAGCACAAGGCTCTGTCGCACCGCGGCCGCAGGACTACCACGACTGGGCCGAGGTGCACGTGGACGGTGCTTGGCGAACACTTGATGCGCAGAAGGAAAACTGGTACCAACCTCTGCCAGGGTATGTGGCCTTCCGCATCGACACGGAGGCTGCGCTCAATCCGATTGGATTGGCGCATCGCTTCCGGATCGACGGCGAACTTCAGGTGCGTCTGTAACCCGGTCCTTCCTGGTATCCGTCGAGCATCCGGTGAATCCCGGGCAGTTGTTCCGGTTCTGCTGTCATCGTGGGCCGGATTTTGCTTATGGATTGGGGCAAGGTTTTGTCATGTCGTGGCAATGCCACGGGCTGTAAAAAGTGTGAGTTCAATGGGGGAGCATGCCGATCATGCATACACTCCGTTGCGAATTTACGGGAGAGGCGGGATGAATTTGTTGTTGGCTGCTTCCACTGGCGGGACGCCAGGGGATTGCGGTTCCAAAAAAACGAGTGTGCTGCGGTGCCTGACTACCCTGACGCGGAACGTCGTTGATGCGTTCTCCCGCCAAGAGGGGTTGCACACAACGGTAGTGGGTCGCACGCTGCGTTGACGACACCTGCTCCCGCTCCGTTCCCAGCTGAATCGCCTCACATTTGCCATGCCTACGCATGGTGTCACGCCTTGCGGATTGGCTTTGCCTGCCGGCAGCGCAATCATTTCCTTCAGTCCTGCGACGTGTTTTGAATAGCCCATCCATGCACATTTCATATAGGGGCACCTTGGCTGCCGCAAGACTGGGCGGCCCCGCCAAGGGCATTGGCGCTGTCAGCTGTCACCGGTGGATGTCGCGCCTGCTGTGGGTGATCAGCGCGGCGCTATGTCTCCTGGTTCACGGCATCGCAGGTGCTTCAACCGACACCGGCTTGGTGGGCGACGATGAGGTCGCTGGCCCGTTTCAAATCGGCTTTCCTTTCCGCTATTACGGTCAGGAATTCACGGAGTTCTATGCCACCACCAATGGGCTGGTCCAGTTCGCCGGGCCGAGCAGGGCCTACGCGAACGGATGCCTGCCGGGGGCGGGCTTGGCCAACACGATCCACGTGTTCTGGGACGACCTGCGCACCGATGTGGCGGGACAGCCGACCGGCAAGATCCAGTACCAGACGGTGGGCGAGAGCCCGAACCGCAAGCTGGTGGTGCAGTGGACCAACCAGTACTTCTTTTCGACGAACGTGCCGATGGGCACGTTCCAGGTTGTTCTTTTCGAGGGCAGTGGCGAGGTCCGGATGCAATATCGCTTCCTCACCGATGCGCGCAGCCGTGGCAGCGATGCCACCATCGGCCTGCAGGGTCCGGCGTTGCAAACCACCCAGCATGGCTGCAATCAGACCAACATGATTGCGCCCGAGCAGGCCTTGTCGTTCAGGCCCGACTCCACCGGGCTGAACTATGTGCTCGACGCCGCTTTCCCTTATGACTTTCTGGACATCTCCGGCCTCACGCCCGAGGCGCCCGCCGTCGCAGCGCGCTATGTGAACGGCCCGCCCTCGTGGTCCTGGGCAAAAATTCCGGCGCTCAACCTCTATCAGATCGAGATTCAGTCGGAGGACGGCGCAGCCGTGCTCAGCCAGGTCATTGGCGACGTGGCGAGTTTCAGTTGGAGCAGCGGCTTCGAGCCCGGCCGCACCTACCGGGCGCGCGTGCGTGGCAGCGTCAACAACGGCACCACCTGGGAGTTGTGGTCGCCGTTGAGTCCTCCCGTGACGGTGGACCAGGCCCCACCCACCGGCCAGATGCTTGGTGCCGAACAAGTGGGACCTACGTCGGTGCAGTGGCGTTACCTGGCGGCCGACACGCTCAGTGGCGTGGCGAGCGTGCGCCTGCAGATTGCCGCGGACGAGTCATTCGGGACCCTGGTATTCAATGACCTGGCCGCCCTCAACGGCAGCCACGTCTTCGCCGCGGCAGTGCCCGGCCAGCGGCTGTACGGCCGTATTCAGGTCACTGACCATGCCGGCAACGTTGCGGCGGGGTCCGCTGCCGTCAACTTGCTGGTGCTCCCGCCGCCCACCGCAGACTTTCTGGTCAACCCGGGCTCTGGCGAGGCCCCTTTGGTCGTCACGTTCCAAAACACCAGCAGCGGTGTGGCGTCGTCGTACCTGTGGGACTTTGGCGATGGCCGCACCAGCAGCGCAGTCAGCCCATCGATGCAATTTGCACAACCAGGCAACTTCAGTGTGCGCCTGGTGGCCACCGGCGTGGGCGGTTCCACCGAGGTCACACGCACCCTCAGCGTGACACCGGATGTGACGGTTCCCGCGATCGGCGCACCCAGCGTGGACGGCGTGCCGGTCGGCACCACGCTGCTGGTGAACCAGAACGTGCAGCTGAGCTTCACCGCGGCCGATTCCGGCGGGGTGCAAACCGTGGCCGCCACGCTGGCCGGGCGGGCATTGGCCGTGACGAACCTGGGCGGCGGCAGCTACCGTCTCGCGGTCGATCCGCTGCAGTACGACGACGGCACGTATGCCTTGCAGTTCACGGTGCAGGATTCAGTGGGCAACACTGCCACGTCGGTGCTGGAGCTGCGCATCGACCTGCCGCCTCCCGCGGCGCCGGCGCTTGGGTCCCCTGCGGCCAACCTCAAGACGAACCAGCCCGCTGTGATGGTGGCCGGCACCACGCCCTTGGGCACTGAAGCGCAGTGGTGGCTCAACGGAGTGCCGCAAGGCGATTGGGTCCCGGTGGTGAACCAGCGCTTTGAAACCACGCTCACCGTGCCGGAAGGTGCCAACCGGATTGCGGCCGTGGTCAGGAACAACCGGGGCACCAGCCCGGCCAGCGGCGAGAGGGTGGTCACGCTCGACACCTCCCGGCCGGCCGCCCCGGGCAACCTGGTGGCCACGGCGCAGACCCAAGGCGGCGTGCGCCTGAGCTGGGGTGCTGCGTCGGACCCTGCCTCCGTCGGCACCGTGGTGTTTCGCGCCGTTGTCCCGTTCGACGAGGCCGGCGCGGCGAGCCGGCTGACCGCTGTGGCAGTGGCTGGCGGCAGCCATGTGGACCTGCCCGCGGTGGACGGCAGCTACGTGTACCGCGTGGCGTCGGTCAATGCGCTGGGGACGCTCAGCAGTCTCTCCAACAGCGCCCAGGTGCGGGTCGATTCGGTGGCGCCCAGGGCGGTGTCCGTGGTCTACACCCCGCTGGGCAAGGTGGATGCCGCCACCGGCCGCATCGGCCAGGGCCGCGTCAACCTGGTGGTGACCGTCAGCGAAGCGTTGCAGGCCACGCCCTACCTGGCCATCGTGCCGCAAGGTGGGGCGCCGATCCCCATCGAGCTGGCCAAGACCAGCGACACCACCTACGCCGGCGGCTTCTTGATCGACGCCAATACGCCGTCCGGCGTGGCCAACGCTTTGTTCTCGGCGCGCGACCTGGTGGGCAACCGCGGCACCGACATCGATGCCGGCGCCACGCTGCGCATCGAGACTGATGGCCCGGCGCTGATAGCGATCGTGTTGAACCCTTCGTCTCCCATCAAGAGGGAGGCCACGCCCACGGTGCAGGCCCGCTTGAGCTTCAGCAAGCCGCCCAAGCCGGGCACCGTGCCGCGCCTGAGCTATGCGTTGTCCGGCCCCGGCCGCAGCGCCGTGGTCCTGGGTGACCTGAGCCAGATTGATGCCAGTACCTGGCAGGCCAGTTTCACACTGCCGGCCGATGCCGGCCAAAGCAGCCCCGAGACCCTGAGCTTTGCCAGCCAGGCCAGCGACGACCTGGACAACGTCTCCACACGCATCACCGCCGCGAACCGGTTCCAGGTGTACCAGGGCAACCTGCCGCCGCTGAACATCCCCTTCGGTTTCAGTGCCCAGGCGCAACCCGCCGGCAAGGTGCGCCTGCAATGGCAGGCTGTGGCCGAGGCCAGTGCCTACCAGATCTACCGCCAAGGCCCCGGCGACAGCGAACTGGTGCCACTGGCTCGCGCCAGTGGTGAAAGCGCCATCGATGCCACCCCGCAGGACGGCAGCTACAAGTACGCCATAGCCACGGTGCGCCAGTCCAATGGCCAGGAATCCGTCTCAGGCCAAAGCGCCGCGATGGATGTGATGGCCAGTGCCACCGCGCCCGGCGCGCCGCAGAACCTGGCCTTGCAACTCACCGGCCGGGGCATCGTGGCCACCTGGCAACCGCCGCTGGCCAGCACGGTGGCCGGCTACCGGCTGTACCGCGCCACCGGCACCCGCATCAGCGATATCACAGGCCTCACCCCGCTGAAGACCGGCATCAAACAACCGCTGGCGCTGGACGCCCAGCCCTCGCCCACGCAGGGCGCCTACGTGGTGACTGCGGTGGACGCCGCCGGCAACGAGTCTGCCATCTCCAATTCGGCCTACCTGAATGCCAGCCTGCTGCCGGTGCGCGACCTGAAGGTCCTGCAAACCGGCAGCAACCTGCCGGTGCTCACCTGGGCACCACCCAACGGCAACGTGGCGGGCTACCACGTGGACGTAGGCCCCGA
>Ga0307516_10003587_pt1 | contig 19791 bp, 16 predicted proteins | sample 19_EM_MG_FD_203310 | JGI IMG/M metagenome (GOLD analysis project Ga0307516, IMG submission 203310) | Populus trichocarpa ectomycorrhiza microbial communities from riparian zone in the Pacific Northwest, United States - 19_EM | ecosystem: Host-associated > Plants > Roots > Unclassified | place...
GTGGTAGCGCTGGCGCCGCCGCGGCCGCGGCCGCCGCGATGGCCGTGATCAACAAGGCGCCCGCGCCCGCCAAGGCCGAGGCGGTCGCGAAGGCCGCTCCGGCGCCCGCGCCCGCCGTCGTGGCCGCCGCGGCGCCGTCGGATGCGGCCTCCGTGCCCGCGCCCGCGGCCGCACCCGACGACCAGGCCTTGCGCAGCGCGCTCGGCCAGGCCGCCGCTGCCGGCGACTTCCGCACCGTCTACATGGCCTACGACGCCGACAAGCGCTTCGTGCAGGTGCCCACCCAGAAGCTGCCCGACGGCTACGACCCGACCGCGCGTCCCTGGTACAAGGCGGCTGTCGCGAGCGGCAAGCCCATCGTCACCGCGCCGTACAAGGACGCGTCGTTCAACGACATGACCGTCACCTTCGCGCTCCCGGTGAAGGCCGACGGCAAGCTGGTGGGCGTGATCGGCGCCGACAAGTCGCTCGCGGAGGTCGTCAGGATCGTCAACGGCATCAAGCCGAGCGAGAACTCCTATGCGTTCATCCTCGACAAGCAGGGCCGCATCCTGGTCCACCCGAGCGCCGACCTGGCGCTGAAGCCGCTGGGCGAAGCCCAGCCGGGCATGGCCGCGGTGGCATCCGCCGCGGACAACACGGTCGTCGACGCCAACGACGGCACGCGCGACCTGCAGGTGCGCGCGGAGGCCATTCCCGGTACCGACTGGCGCCTGGCCGTGGCCTACGACAAGTCGGCCGCGATGGCCGGCCTGGGCACGCTGATGTGGTCGATCGCGATCGCCGCGCTGCTGGTGGTCGTCGTCGCCGGCCTGGTCTTCACGAGCGTGCTGCGCCGCTGGTTCGCACCGCTGCGCAAGGTGCGCGACGCGATGGTGGCCGTGGCCAGCGGCGGTGGCGACCTGACGGCGCGCATCGCCGTCGGCCGCAACGACGAGGTGGGCCAGATCGCCCGCGCGTTCAACGACTTCACCGAGTCGCTGCGCGGCATCATCCACGAGGTCAAGCAGGCCAGCTCCGAGGTCAAGACCGCGGCGCACGAGATCGCCACCGGCAACGCCGACCTGTCGTCGCGCACCGAGAACCAGGCGAGCTCGATCCAGCAGTCCGCCAGCTCGATCCAGCAACTGCATTCGTCGACGATGGCCAACGCCGAGTCGGCCCGCGAAGCCAACCGCATCGCGCAGGATGCCGCCGCACTGGCCGCCGAGGGCGGCACCAAGGTGCACGAAGTGATCGAGACCATGGGCGGGATCACGGCGTCGAGCAAGCGCATCGGCGAGATCATCGGCGTGATCGACTCGATCGCGTTCCAGACCAACATCCTCGCGCTGAACGCGGCCGTCGAGGCCGCCCGCGCGGGCGAGCAGGGCCGCGGCTTCGCCGTGGTCGCGAGCGAGGTGCGCACGCTGGCCCAGCGCAGCGGCGAGGCGGCGCGCGACATCCGCCAGCTGATCCAGAAGTCCACCGAGGACGTCGAAGCCGGCGCTCACCGCGTCGACGACGCCGGTCGCACGATCTCGCAGGTCGTCGAGTCGGTGCGCTCGGTGAGCGCGCTGATGGCCCGCATCGTCGAGGCTACGCAGCAGCAGACCGGCGGCATCGGCGAGGTCAACAACGCCGTCAACCAGATCGACCAGATGACGTCGCAGAACGCGGCCCTGGTGGAACAGGCGTCGGCTGCCGCCGCGTCGCTCAGCGACCAGTCGTCGCGACTCGTCGAGGCGGTGGGGCGGTTCCGCACCAGTCATTGAGGAGTCCGGCGGGCCTCGCATTCGGCGCTACATTGGGCGTCGGAGGCCCCCATGACCGACGTCAAGACATCCGCCAACGCCGACGGCGTGTTCGAACCGTTCCCGATCACGGCGGTGCCGTGGCAGGAGTTCTTCCACGGCGAGCGCTACGGCATGCGCTTCCAGGTGTTGAGCGATTTCGGCGGCGGCTCCCAGATCACCGTCGCCAACGAGATCCTGCCGCCCGGCCGCCAGGCCAACCAGCTGCACTACCACCTGCTCGAAGAGGAGCACGTGCTGGTGCTCGAAGGCAGCATGACGGTGCAGCTCGGCGGCGCTCGCCACGTCGTCCACGCCGGGCACTACGTGTGCTTTCCCGCCGGGCAGAAGGTGGGCCACGCGCTCGTCAACCACACCGACGCGCTGTGCCGCTACCTCGTGCTGGGCAACCCGCAAAAGCACGACGTGGCCGTCTTCCCCGAGACCGGCCGCGTGAGCGTGAAGCTCACCGGCGAGGGCTACCACGGCACGCCGATGGGGTATTGGGACGGCGTCGCTTCATGATGTGACAGTCCGGCCGATGGGAGGTCTGCGCGCCGCAACAGCGCCGAAGTATGCTTGCGGCATGTACGTGCCCTTCTTCGGCCTGAAGCAAAAACCTTTTTCGATCGCGCCCGATCCGCGTTACCTCTTCATGAGCGAGCGCCATCGGGAGGCGTTGGCGCACCTGTTGTACGGCGTGCAGGGCGGCGGGGGCTTCGTGTTGCTCACGGGCGAGATCGGGGCCGGCAAGACGACCGTGTGCCGCTGCTTCCTGGAGCAGATCCCGACGCGCTGCAACGTCGCCTACATCTTCAATCCGAAGCTCAGCGCGCTGGAACTGCTGATCACGGTGTGCCACGAGTTCGGCATCAAGTTCCCGCCGCTGACCGCGGCCGGCACGGCGCCGACCGTCAAGGACTACGTCGATGGCCTGAACGAATACCTGTTGCGCACGCACGCCGTCGGCCAGAACAACGTGCTGATCATCGACGAGGCGCAAAACCTCTCGCCGGACGTGCTGGAACAGCTGCGGCTGCTGACCAACCTCGAGACGAGCGAGCGCAAGCTGTTGCAGATCGTGCTGATCGGCCAGCCGGAGTTGCGCGGCATGCTCGCGCGCCCGGAGCTCGAGCAGCTCGCGCAGCGCGTGATCGCGCGCTATCACCTGGACGCCCTGAGCGAGAAGGAGACGGCGCACTACATCTCGCACCGCCTCGCGGTCGCCGGCCTCAAGGGCGCGCTGCCGTTCGACGGCGGCGCGCTGCTGCGCATCCACCAGCTCGCGCGCGGCGTGCCGCGCCGCATCAACCTGCTGTGCGACCGCTCGCTCCTGGGGGCCTACGCCACCGGCAAGGCGCGCGTCGACCGCGCGATCGTCGACAAGGCGGCGCGGGAAGTCTTCGGCTCCGAAGGCGAGACGGCGAAGCTCCTGCCGGCGCGCTGGTGGCCGCTGGCCGTCGCAGGCGGCGTCCTGGTCGGGGCGGCAGCGATGGCGGCGGTTCAATGGGGCGGGCGCGACAAGTCGTCCGCGCACCTCGTCGCGTCGGCGCCCAGCGCCGCGTCGACCGCGGTAGCCAGTGCGCCGAGGGCACCCGCGGCCGCCGCGTCGGCGCTCCCGGCCGGCGTCTCGACCGCCCTGACGCCGCGCCTGCGTTCGATCGACGATCTCGAGGCCTTGCTGGCGCGTGCGCCGCGCGACGAACATGAAGCATTGCGCGCGCTCGCGCCGCAATGGGCGCTGTTGCTCGTCGACGGGGATCCGTGCGCGCTCGCCGCCGAGCAGGACGTGCGCTGCTTCCGCGCGCACGGCGGGCTCGCGTTGCTGCGCCTGCTCGCGCGCCCCGGCGTGCTCGTGTTGCGCGATGCGCAGGATCGTCCGGTCTACGTGGTGCTGGCGGGCCTGGGCCACGACGAGGCGACGCTGCTGGTGGGCAAGTCGCCCCTGCAAGTGCCGCTGGCGCTGCTGACCACCGCCTGGCGCGGCGACTTCACGACTTTCTGGCGCGTGCCGGCCGGCTACTCCGTGCCCTTGGCGCTCGGTTCGCGCGGCCCGCTCGTCGACTCGGTGGGCGCGCTGCTTGCCGCGGCGCAAGGGGTGCCGGCACCCGCGCCCGACCATGTCTTCGACGCCACGTTGCGCTCGCGCGTGGCCGCCTTCCAGCAGGCCCAGGGTTTGACGCCCGACGGTGTCGCCGGCCCGACGACCCTGATGCAGATCAACCGCGCCAGCGGCGTGGCCGAGCCCTGGCTGGCCGGCACGGCGCCGGACGCCACGGCGGCGCCCGTCGCTCAAAGAAAGTAGCCCGCGCATGTCCTACATCCTCGATGCGCTTCGACGTGCCGATGCCGAACGCTCGCGCGGCGCGGTGCCCGGCCTGCATGCGCAGAACATGCCCTCCGACGACGAGCCGGCGGCGCGCAACTACAACCCGCTGATCTGGGCCGCCGGTGCTGTGGGCGCGCTGGTGGTGGCCGGCGTGGTCATCGTGCTGTTCGGCCCTTGGCACGCGGCGCCCGCGTCCGACGCGCGCGTGACGCCCGCGCCCGAGCTCGCGCCCGCGGCGCGCGACAACGTGCCGGCCCGAGTTGCGCAGGGCGAACAGCCGGCGCCGCAACCCGGCGCGCTCGATCCGGGCGCGCGCCCGATCGAGCCGCCGCTGGGACGCGCCGCGCCGCCGGTCTATCCGCCTGCGACTGCTCAGCGTCCCGCCGTCAATCCCGCCCGCGTGGCCACGCTCGAGCCACGTGCCGATGCGCGCCCACCCGCACCCAAGGCCCCGCCAGCGCAGCCGCCGGCCGAGCACTACGGGGCGCCGATCGCCGCGCCACCGCCGCCCGCGCCCGCTCCGGCGCGCAGCAATGCCGTCACCAACATCAACGACCTTCCGCCCAACGTGCGCTCGACCTTGCCGCGACTGTCCGTCGGCGGCGCCATCTATTCCGAGACGGCGTCGGCGCGCATGGTGATCCTCAACGGCCAGGTGTTCCACGAGGGCGACAAGCCCGCGGCCGACACCGTGCTCGAACAGATCCGCCTGAAGTCCGCCGTGCTGAACTTCCGTGGCCAACGCTACGAAGTCTCGTTCTGATTCCTTTCCCGAAAGACCTCCGCATGAAGCTGACCTCCGCACGCCGTCTCGCCCCTTTCGCCCTGTTCAGCGTCGTGGCCGCGCTCGCCGCCTGCGGCACCGCGAAGTTCAAGCCGACGCCGCCGACGGTGGTGATTCCCGGCAACCTGAGCGCGCCGGCCACCGATTCGCTGGTGCGCACGCTCTGGGCCGACGGCGTGCAGATCTACGAGTGCCGTGCGAAGGCCGACGGTGCCGGATTCCCGGACTGGGTGTTCGTCGCGCCGGACGCCAAGCTCGTCGACTCGAACGGCGTGCTGCTCGGCCATCACTACGCCGGCCCGACGTGGGAGGCGGGCGACGGCAGCAAGGTGGTGGGCGTCATGAAGGCCAAGGTCGATGCGCCCAAGCCGGGCGACATCCCCTGGCTCCTCCTGGTCACGCACAGCACCGGCAAGCCGGGCCTGTTCGCCAACGTCACGACGATCCAGCGCGTGGCGACCGAAGGCGGCGCGGCACCGGGCACGGGCTGCGGTACGGCAACGGTGGGCAAGCAGGTGAGCGTGCCGTACAAGGCGCAGTACGCGCAGTACGCGCAGTACGCGCCGACGCTCTGACGCTCTGACGCTCTGAAGGGCCAGCGTGCCGCGACAGCCCGAGGTGTCTGGCATGGCCTTCGTCCGCGCCGTGATGCTGGCGATCGCGAGGATGCCGGTCGCGGATGAAGGGCGTGCCTGACGCCGATCCCGAGCGGGGCCGGCGTCAGGCACCACACCGTGTCGCTGGCAACGCGCTCTTGATGGCCACACCTCGTGCGACACGATGCGGTGCCAGACACCTCCGGCTGCGGCCCGGCAAGTCGCCTTGAATCCTGCGTCGAACTACAGCGCCTGCGGCACGACCGCCGTCACCTCGATCTCGACCTTCGCGCGCGCCTCCATCAGCGCGCTGACCTCGACCGCGCTCATCGCGACGTCATAGTGGCCCATCACCTCGCGGTAAGCGGCGCCGATGTCGCGGCCGCGGGCGAGGTAGTCGGCGCGGTCGACCACGTACCAGTTCATGCGCACCATGTGCTCCGGCTTCGCGCCGGCCTCGGCGAGCACGGCCTTCACGTTCTCGAGGGCCTGGCGCACCTGGTCGACCAGGTCGTCGCTGTCGAATTCGGCCGCGGCGTTCCAGCCGATCATGCCGGCCACGAACACCTGTCGGCCTTGCGCGGACACGCCGTTCGCGTAGCCGCGCGGGCGCGGCCAGCCGTCGGGTTGCAGGACAGTCTTCATCGGGGCCTCGCCATTTCCTTGTTCTCGGACGCGATCATGCGCCCGTCTTCAGCCGAAAGCGCTGCAGCTTGCCGGTGGCCGTGCGCGGCAGGTCGGCGACGAACTCGATCGCGCGCGGGTACTTGTACGGCGCCACCGCACGCTTGACGTAGTCCTGCAGCGCCTTGACCGTCGCGGCATCGGGCGCATGCCCCGCACGCAGGACGACGTAGGCCTTGACGACCTGGCCGCGCTCGTCGTCCGGAACGCCGATCACCGCGCACTCGGCGACGGCGGCGTGCTCCAGCAGCACCGTCTCGACCTCGGGCGCGGCGATGTTGTAGCCGGCCGAGATGATCATGTCGTCGGTGCGCGCCTGGTAGCGGAAGTAGCCGTCCTCGTCTTCCAGGTAGGCGTCGCCGGTGAGGTTCCAGCCGTCGTGCACGTACTGCGCCTGGCGCGCGTCGTCCAGGTAGCGACAGCCGGTGGGGCCGCGCACCGCGAGGCGCCCGACGGCGCCGCGTGGCAGCGGCTTGCCTTCGGGATCGAGGACGCAGGCCTGGTAGCCGGGCACCGGCGTGCCGGTCGCGCCGGGACGCGCGTGCGCCTCGTCGGCCGAGATGAAGATGTGCAGCATCTCCGTGGAGCCGATGCCGTCGATCGCCTCGATGCCCGTCGCGGCCTTCCACTGCACGCGCGTGGCCGCGGGCAGCGCCTCGCCGGCGGAGACGCACTTGCGCAGCGTGCCGCCCAGGTCCACCGACAGCTTGCGATCGCGTGCCTGGTCCGCGATCGCACGGTAGGTGGTCGGCGCCGTGAACAGCACGGTCGCACCATAGGCGGGAATGGCGTCGAGCAGCACCGGCGGCGTCGCCTTTTCCAGCAGCACGGTGCTGGCGCCGATGGACAGCGGAAACAGCAACAGGCCGCCGAGCCCGAACGTGAAGCCCAGCGGCGGGCTGCCGATGAAGACGTCGTCGGCGTTCGCCTGCAGCACGTACTGCGGCCAGCACAGGCAGATCGCCATCACGTCCTGGTGGAAGTGCATGGTCGCCTTCGGCTCGCCGGTGGTGCCGGAGGTGAAGGCGAGCAGGCAGGTGTCGTCGGCGGCGGTGTCGACGGCCGTGAACGGGCTCGCATGGCGGGCCATCGCCGCGTCGAGGCTGTCGGGGGTCGGGGCATTGAACAGGCGCACCTGCTTGAGCGTCGGACAGTGCGGCTGCGCCAGCTGCAGCTCCTCGGCCAGCGACAGGTCGCACAACGCGTGCGCGACCTGCGCCTTCGCGACGACCTGCTTCAACTCCTTGGCGCGCAGCAGCGGCATCGTCGCCACCGCCACCGCGCCGGTCTTCATCACGCCGAACCAGCACGCGGCCAGCATCGCGTTGTTCGGCGCGCGCAGCAGCACGCGCTCGCCGGGACGCACGCCCATCTCGTCCACGAGGACATGCGCGATCGCATCGGCCTTGCGCTGCAGTTCGGCGTACGTCCAGCGCAGGCCGGGTCCGACGATGCAGGGACGCTCGCCCCAGCCGCGCGCGATGGCGTTGTCCAGCAGTTCGACCGCGCAGTTGAGCTGCGGCGGGAACTGCAGTTCGGGCAGGTCGAACACGTAGACCGGCTGCAGCTCGAGCGGCGGCAGGTGGTCGCGCGTGAAGGTGTCGACGTGGGCGGTCCGGCCGCGCGAAGGGGTGCTCATGGCTTCCTCATGTCTTTCAACAATTCGCGGGCGATGATCAATTGCTGCACCTCGCTGGCGCCTTCGTAGATGCGCAGCGCGCGGATGTCGCGGTACAGCCGCTCCACCACCTGGCCGCTTTGCACGCCGGCGCCGCCCCACAGCTGCAGCGCGGCATCGATCACGCGCTGCGCGCCCTCGGTGGCCGCCAGCTTGGCCATCGCGGCCTCGCGCGTCACCGTGTGGCCCTGGTCGCGGCGCCAGGCCGCGCGGTAGGTGAGCAGCGCGGCCGAATCGACGGTCAGCGCCATGTCGGCCAGCTTCGCCTGGGTCAGCTGCAGCTCGGACAGCAACTGCCCGAACATCGGTCGATGGGTCGCACGGGCGAGGCCCTCGGCCAGCGCGCGGCGTGCGAAGCCGAGTGCGGCCGCGGCCACCGAGGTGCGGAACACGTCGAGCGTGCGCATCGCGAGCTTGAAGCCGGCGCCGGCTTCGGCCAGGCACTGCGACGCCGGGACGCGGCAGCCCTCGAACGCAAGGCGCGCGAGGGGATGCGGCGCCATCGTGTCCAGTCGCTCGGCGATGCGCAGTCCGGGCGCGTCGGCATCGACCACGAAGGCGGCGATGGACTGGGTGCCGCGCGTCTCGGGCGCCATGCCGGCCTCGACCTGGCGCGCGAACACCACGTAGAAATCGGCGATGCCGCCGTTGGAGATCCAGGTCTTCTCGCCCTGCAGGATCCAGTGGTCGCCGTCACGCCGGGCCGTGGTCGACATCGCTGCGACGTCCGAGCCCGCGTCGGGCTCCGACAGCGCGAACGCGGCGATCGCCTCGCCGCGTGCGACGCGGGGAAGGTAGCGCGCCTTCAGCGCCGGCGTGCCGTCCAGCGTGATCGCGCCGCTGCCCAGCCCTTGCATCGCGAACGCGAAGTCGGCCAGGCCGTCGTGGGCGGCCAGCGTCTCGCGCAGCAGGCACAGCGTGCGGGTGTCGAGCGCGTCGGTGGCGCCGCCGAAGGTCGTGCCGCCAACGGCGTGCCGCAGCCAGCCGGCACCGCCGAGGGCGCGCACCCAGTCGCGGCAATGGGCGTCGAGCGCGTCCTGCGACGCGTGCGGCGACAACGGCTGTGGCAACTGGCTGGCCGGCCCGGCGAGCCAGCGCGCGAGCCGGGCGTGCAGCTCGCGATGCGGTGCGTCGAAGAACGGCCACTCCAGGGCTTCGGCGAGGGCGTTCATCTCAGCGTCCCTCGAAGACCGGCCTGGACTTCGCGGCGAACGCGCGGTACGCGTGGCCGAAGTCCTCGGTGAGCATGCACAAGGCCTGGGCTTGCGCCTCGGCCTCGATCGCGGTGTCGATGTCCATGCTCCATTCCTGGTGCAGCATGGCCTTGGTGAGCGAGTGCGCGAACGCCGGTCCGTCGGCGAGCTGGCGCGCGAACGCGGTGGCCTCGGCCACCAGCGCGTCGGGCTCGACGACGCGGTTGAGAAAACCCCAGCGCTCGGCCTCGTCGCCGCCCACCGAGCGGCCCGAGTAGATCCATTCGGCGGCACGGCCGTGGCCGACGATGCGCGGCAGGATGGCGCAGGCGCCCATGTCGCAGCCGGCCAGGCCGACGCGGGCGAACAGGAACGCCGTCTTGCTGCGTGCGGTGCCGTAGCGCAGGTCGCTGGCCATCGCCAGGATCGCGCCCGCGCCCGCGCACACGCCATCCACCGCCGCGACGATGGGTTGCGGGCAGTGGCGCATCGCCTTGACCAGGTCGCCGGTCATGCGCGTGAACATCAGCAGCTCGGGTGCGGGCAGGTCGATCAGCGGGCCGATGATCTCGTGCACGTCGCCGCCGGAGCAGAAGTTGTCGCCGGCGCCGGTGAGCACGATGGCGCGCACGTCGTGCGCGTGGCGCAGGGCGATGAACAGGTCGCGCAGTTCCGCGTAGCTCTCGAAGCTGAGCGGGTTCTTGCGCTCGGGCCGGTTCAGCGTGATGCGTGCGACGCGATCGGTGCATTCCCACTGGAAGTGCGTCGCCTGGTAGCCGGCGAGCGGGCGGCGGTTGCCGGCCAGCAGCGCGGCGTTGACGGTCGGAGGGGTGATTGGCGTCATGGTGGCGAATGGGTGTTCAACGGGTCTTGTCGTCCTGCAGCCGGCGCGTCAGCGACAGGCGCAGGTGTCCGAGCAGCGCGTGCAGCTGCTCGCCCTCGTCGGCGTTCAGGCCTTCGAGCAGTTCGACGACCCAGCGTTCGTGCTCCTCGGCCACGCGCTCGAACGCGCGCCTGCCGCGCAGCGTCAGCGCGATGCGGAACGAACGCCGATCCTCGGGGTCGACCTGGCGGGTGACGTAGCCGCTCTTCTCGAGTTCGTCGGTGAGGCTCGTGACGTTGCCGCCGGTCACCATCAGGTAGCGCGACAACGCGTTCATGCGCAGGCCTTCGGGCTGTTCCTCGCGGAACCGGTGCAGTTGCGCGAGGTAGTCGAAGCGCGGCAGCGTCATGTCGAAGTGGGTGCGCAGGCGGCGCCGGATCTCGGTCTCGATCTGCGTGGTGCACGACAGCAGCCGCAGCCAGGTCTTGACGGCCGCGTGGTTGGTCGTCGCGGCGCGGCCCTCGTGGCCGATCGCGGAGTCGCCGAGCAGTTCGTCGAGGCGGTTGGTACTGCGCGGATCGCGGGTGTCGGTTTTCATGGGGCGGCCTTTCGAGTGGTTCATCTCGCACTTCCGAAGGTCGGCGATGCGATACCCGAGGTGTCTGGCATCTCCTTGTCCGCGCCACGGTGCCGGCGATCGCGACGACGCTCGTCGCGGGCAAGGCAATGCCTGACGCCGATCCCGAACGAATCCGGCGTCAGGCATCGCCTCGAATCGCGGCCCGCGTTGCAGACTCCGACAACACCTCGGCGCGATTCGAGGAGATGCCAGACACCTTCGGCAGCATCCCGGCGTGTCGACGTCCAATGCCTTGGGGTCAATTCATCACCTCCCCACCGCTGACCGACAGCGCCTGGCCGGTGAGCGCCGCCGGCGCATCGGTGCACAGCCAGCGCACCGTGGCGGCGACCTCGTCGGGATGCACCAGGCGCTTGAGCGGGCTGGCCTGCGAGAACGTGGCCAGCGCGTCGGACTCGTCGCGACCGGTCGCGGCGACGATGCGGGCGACGCCGTCGCGCACGATGGCCGTGTCGGTGTAGCCGGGACACACCGCGTTGACGGCGATGCCTTGCGCGGCCACCTCCAGCGCCAGCGAACGTGTCATGCCCAGCACGCCGTGCTTGGCCGCGGCGTAGGCCGTGCAGTACGCGTAGCCCTTCTGGCCGGCAGTGCTGGCGATCGTGACGATGCGACCGGCGCGCGCGGCGATCATCGGCGCGAGCGCGGCCTGCGTGCACAGGAACACGCCGGTGAGGTTGACGGCCAGCATGCGATCCCAGCTGTCGTGCGCGAGGCGCGCGAGCGGACCGGTCTCGACCGCGCCGGCGTTGTTGACAAGCGCCTGCAGCGCGCCGCCTTTCGCGTGCACCTCGGCGAAGGCCCGCGCCACGCTGTCCGCGTCGGTCACGTCGAGCTCGACGCAGTCGTGCGCGAGGCCTTCGGTGATCGGCAGCGTCACGCGCACTTCCTCCAGCGCCGCGCGCGAGCGTCCCGCGAGCGTGACGTGCCAGCCCGCACCCGCGAGCGCCTGCGCGATGGCGGCGCCGATACCGCGCGTAGCGCCGGTCACCAGCACGCGTCGCGGCGTCGGGCGCAGGGCCAGCGGCACCGCGGTGTTGGGCAGCGGACCCGGGCCCAGCTCGACGGCCTTGGCCGGCAGGTCGATGGCCCCGATCGCGGTCGTCGCCTCGCTCAGGTCGCCGTTGCGGATGTCGGGGGTCATCAGGCTACCCTCCGCCTGGCGGCTGCGGTGTGACCGACTTCGGAGGGAACGCCTTTGGGCGGCCGGGCGGCGCTCATAAGGGTACCCTCCGCCTGACGGCTGCGGGGCGAGCGCCTTCGGGCGGCCGGGCGGCGCTCATGCCGCTCCTCCCGCCGAGCGTCCGCGCTGCCAGATCGCCTCCAGCTGCGGCTTGGCCGAGCGGTAGGGTGCCGGCCAGGTGACTTGGCCGTAACCGATGCGCGCGGCCTCGGTGAGCGTCCACGCAGGGTTGGCCAGGTGCGGCCGCGCCACGGCGCACAGGTCGGCGCGGCCGGCGGCGATGATGCTGTTGACGTGGTCGGCCTCGCTGATCGCGCCCACGGCGATCGTCGCGATGCCCGCCTCGTTGCGCACGCGGTCGGCGAACGGCGTCTGGTACATGCGGCCGTAGATCGGCTTCTCGTCCTTGCTGACCTGGCCCGAAGAGCAGTCGATCATGTCGGCGCCGGCGGCCTTGAAGGCGCGCGCGATCTCCACCGCGTCGGCCGGCGTGATGCCGCCGTCGACCCAGTCGTGCGTGGAGATGCGAACCGACATCGGCAGGTGCGCCGGCCAGGCGGCGCGCACCGCGGCGAACACCTCCAGCGGATAGCGCAGCCGGTTCTCCAGCGCGCCGCCGTAGGCGTCCTCGCGATGGTTGGTCAGCGGCGAGATGAACGACGACAGCAGGTAGCCGTGCGCGCAGTGCAGCTCGAGCCAGTCGAAGCCGGCCTCGGCCGCGCGGCGCGTGCAGATCACGAAGTTGTGCAGCACCCGGTCCATGTCGGCGCGCGTCATGGCGCGCGACCAGTCGCTGACGCCGGGCAGGTATTGCTGCGCCGAGGCGGAGACCAGCGGCCAGCCGCCGGAGTCCAGCGGCTGGTCGATGCCTTCCCAGCCCAGGTGCGTCGCGCCCTTGGCGCCGGCGTGGCCCAGTTGCATGCCGATGTGCGCGTCGCTGTGCGTATGCACCCACTCGACGACGCGCGCCCAGGCGTCGCCCTGCGCCTCCGTGTAGAGGCCGGGGCAGCCCTTGGTGATGCGCGCGTCGGCGCTGACGCAGGTCATCTCCGCCATCACGAGCGCCGCGCCGCCCAGCGCGCGCGCGCCCAGGTGCACGAGGTGGTAGTCGCCGACCACGCCGTCGATGGCCGAGTACTGCGCCATCGGCGAGACGACCACGCGGTTCTTCAGCGTGATGCCGCGCACCGTGAAGGGCGTGAACATCGGCGGGATCGGAAGTTTCGGCGCGACCACGACGCGTGGAACGACGGCATCGGCCGGTTCCACCGTCGTCGCCAATGCCGCGCCGCGCTGCGCGAACCAGCGCTCGTAGCCCTCGAGCCAGCCGGCGTCGCGCAGGCGCAGGTTCTCGTGGCTGATGCGCTGGCTGCGCGTGAGCAGGGAGTACATGAACTGTTCGGGCTCCAGCGGGTCGCAGTAGCGCTTGCCGCAGACCTCGAACCATTCCATCGCGTTCCAAGCGGCGTTCTGCAGCCGCAGCACCTCCACGGCGCGCAGCGCCTGGTAACGGTCCAGCAGTGCCGCAAGCGCGGACGGCGCGACGTCGTTGCCGGCCTGCCTGAACTGGTTCGCCAACTCGATTGCATCTTCCAGCGCGAGCTTGGTGCCCGAGCCGATGGCGAAGTGCGCGGTGTGCACGGCGTCGCCCATCAGCACCAGCGGCGCGTGGCCGCCGCCGGCCTCGCGCTGTTGCGGACCGACCCACCATTGCTCGCACTTGATGCGCTGGAAGTTGAGCCAGGCCGAGCCGCGCAGGTGGCGCGCGTTGGTCATCAGTGTCGCGCCCTGCAGGTGGCGCTCGAAGACCTTCTCGCAGAAGGCGACGGAGGCGTCGGCGTCGAGCTTGTCCAGGCCGTGGGCCAGCCAGACGTGCTCCGGGCATTCGACGATGAAGGTCGACGTCTCGGCGTCGAACTTGTAGACGTGGGCCTGGAACCACCCGTGCTCGGTGCGCTCGAACACGAAGGTGAACGCGTCGTAGAGCTTCTTCGTGCCGAGCCAGATGAAGCGGTTCGGACGCGTGACGATGTCGGGCTTGAAGACGTCGGCATGCTTGTGGCGCACCACCGAGTTGATGCCGTCGCTGGCGACGATCAGGTCGGCGTCGGGGAATTCGGTGTCCGAGCGCACCTCGCGGTCGAACTCGAGCTTGACGCCCAGCGATTCGCAGCGCGCCTGCAGGATGTTGAGCAGTCGCTTGCGGCCGATGCCCACGAAGCCGTGGCCGCCGGAGCGGATCGCGCGGCCCTTGAACTCCAGGACGATGTCGTCCCAGTGGGCGAACGCGGCCTCGATGGCGCCGGCGGTCTCCTCGTCCCAGCGGCGCAGGTGCGCCATCGTGGCGTCGGAGAACACCACGCCCCAGCCGAACGTGTCGTACGGACGATTGCGCTCGACGACCGTGATGTCGTGGCCCGGATCGAGCTTCTTCATCAGGAGGGCGAACGTGAGGCCGGCGGGGCCGCCGCCGATGCAGACGATGCGCATGCTGTCCTCGTCTATCCTGGGGAAAATCCTTGCGCGCCTGTCAAGCAGCAAAGATACTTGAGGTGTGAATAGTTCAATACTAAACTAATCACTTCGCTTCCCGCAAGATGGTCGCCATGCACGAACGTGGAGATCGGCCGGGATCGAGTCCGAAGGAGCGACCGATGATCTCGAGAGACGACTGCCTGTGGCGCGACGGCGCGGACGCGCTGGCACCGCTGCGCGAACAGTTCATGCTGCCAGAAGGCGTGATCTATGTCGACGGCAATTCCCTGGGCGCGTTGCCGCGCGCCACGCCGGCGCGCGTCGCCGCCGCGGTGCAACAGGAATGGGGCGACGGACTGATCCGCAGCTGGAACGACGCGGGCTGGATCTCGCTGCCGCAACGGGTGGGCGACCGCATCGGCGCGCTGATCGGCGCGCGACCGGGCGAGACGGTCGCGGCCGATTCGACGTCGGTCAACCTGTTCAAGGTGTTGAGCGCCGCCTCGCGCATCGTCAAGGCGGACTCGCCCGCGCGTCGCGTGATCGTCAGCGAGCGCCAGAACTTCCCGACCGACCTGTACATCGCCGAAGGCCTGTGCCGGGACCTGGGCTGGACGCTGGAGCTGCTGGAGCCGCCGGCCATCGTCGAGCGGCTGTCCGGCAACCACGGCGCCGACGTCGCGATCCTGATGCTGACGCAGGTCAACTATCGCACCGGCGCACTTCACGACATGGCCGCGATGACCACGCTCGCACACGCCGCGGGTGCCCTGGCGGTGTGGGACCTGGCCCACAGCGCCGGCGCGCTGCCCGTCGACCTGAATGGCGCCGACGCCGACTTCGCGATCGGGTGCGGCTACAAGTTCCTGAATGGCGGCCCTGGCGCGCCGGCCTTCGTCTGGGCGCACCCACGCCACGCCGACCGCTTCTGGCAGCCGCTCTCCGGCTGGATGGGCCACGCGGCGCCGTTCACGTTCAAGCCCGAGTACCAGCCGGCGCCGGGCATCGCCCGCTTCCTGTGCGGCACGCCGGCGGTCCTGTCGCTGACGGCGCTCGAATGCGGCGTCGACACGCTGCATTCGGCCGACGCGCTGGGCGGGATGGCGGCGCTGCGCGAGAAGGCGATCGCCCTCACCGAACTGTTCGTCGCCCTGGTGGACGAGCGCTGCGCGGCGCTCGGCTTTGCGGTCACGAGCCCGCGTGACGCTCGCGCCCGCGGGAGCCAGGTCAGCCTGACCTGGTCCGCAACCGAGGCCGGTGCGGGCGTTGCCAGCCACGGCTACGCCATCATGCAGGCGCTGATCGCGCGCGGCGTGATCGGCGATTTCCGCGCCGGCACCGGCGCGGACGCCCGTGGCCCGGCCTTGCCCGACATCCTGCGCTTCGGGTTCACGCCGCTGTACCTGCGCTTCGTCGACGTGTTCGACGCGGTGGAGCACCTGGTGCAGGTGATGACGACGGGTGAGTTCCGCGAGGCGCGCTTCAACAAGCGATCCGCGGTGACCTGACGCGGGCAACCGACGCCAACGAGCCGACGCGGGACAATCACGCCATGAGCCAGACCAACGACGATTCGAACGCCGGCCGCTGCCCGATGGGCCACGGCGCCGTCCCCGCGCCCGCGCAACCCGCGGCGGCGGGCGAACGCATCGTCGCGGAGGAGGGCGCCCAGCTCGACTTCAAGGAGGACATGAGCTACGGCGACTACCTGCACCTCGACCAGGTCCTCACCGCGCAGCATCCGCTCTCGCCCGACCACAACGAGATGCTGTTCATCGTGCAGCACCAGACATCCGAGCTGTGGATGAAGCTGATGCTGCACGAGCTGCGCGCCGCAGTCGCCGCGATTGCGTCCGACGAGCTCGGCACGGCCTTCAAGATGCTGGCCCGCGTGAGCCGGATCATGGAACAACTGGTGCATGCCTGGGACGTGCTGGCCACGATGACGCCGCCCGAGTACTCGGCGATCCGTCCGTACCTGTCGGCCAGCAGCGGCTTCCAGAGCTACCAGTACCGCTGCATCGAGTTCACGATGGGCAACAAGAACGCGGCGATGCTCAAGCCCCACGCGCATCGGCCCGACCTGCTCGCGCAGGTGGAGCAGGCCTGGCGCGCCCCGTCCCTGTACGACGAGAGCCTGCGCCTGCTGGCGCGCCGCGGCGTCGCCATGCCGGCGTCGCACCTGGAACGCGACTGGACGCAACCCTACGTGGAAAGCGACGCGGTGCGCGACGGCTGGCTGGTGGTCTACCGCGACCCCAAGAAGCACTGGGATCTGTACCAGCTGGGCGAGGAACTGACCGATCTCGAGGACACGTTCCGGCTGTGGCGCTTCCGCCATGTGACGACGGTGCAACGCATCATCGGCTTCAAGCGCGGCACGGGCGGCACGGGCGGCGTGAGCTACCTGCGCAAGATGCTCGACACCGAGCTGTTCCCCGAGGTCTGGTCGCTGCGCACCGAGCTCTGAGACCTCGGCGCCCTCCGCCGTCACGCCTTTTGCTGTCGCGCAAGATCGTCGATCTTATTGTCGAGTTGACGCGTTTAATGTTGAGTTGCACGCGGATAGATCGGTGTAACTGCCGGTCTTTCTTGCCGCAAACCCTTCATTTTCCCCTTAGGATTCAGGCTTAGCATGTAGGACAAGGGCGCGAAATCGTGCCCGTCCACAGCACTTTTGCTGAGTCACCAAGCGGGATCGGAACGTCGAGATGAATTTCTGGGGCAAGCTGGCACTCGCCGCATCGGTCGCATGGATCTCGTCCACGGCATCCGCTCTCACCGACACGACGGGCCAAGGCCAGTCCCTTTCCGCGCTGGACATGGTCGAGGCGTCCGACGACGCCCGCTACGTCGAGCACTGGATCCACGAGAAGAGGGACGACCACGGACGCCCTTTCGTGATCGTCGACAAGAAGGCGGCGCGCATCTACGTGTTCGGCGCCGGCGGCAACCTCGTGGGCATGTCGCCCACGATCCTGGGCCAGTCGCGCGGTGACATTCCGGTGCCCGGCGCCGGCCAGAAGAATCCGGCTGACCTGCTGCCCGACGAGCGCAAGACGCCGGCCGGCCGCTTCGAGTCGCAGCCGGGCCGCAACCTGCACGGCGAACCGGTGGTCTGGGTCGACTACGACACGGGCATCGCGATCCATCGCGTTCGCCCCGGCATCTCGCAGATGCGCCGCGAAACCAGCCTGGCCACGGAAGATCCGAACAACAAGCGCCTGTCGCTGGGTTGCGTGGTCGTGCCCGAGCAGTTCTTCCTGTCCGTCGTGCTGCCCACGCTGGGCCACGGCCATGGCACGGTCTATGTGCTGCCCGAAGACGGCCCTGTGCAGGCGATGTTCAACGCGCCCAAGGACGGCACCACCGTCGCCACGCGCCGCGTCAACGTCAGCTCTCGCTGAGCGGCCCTGGCAAGACGGGCGGCTGGCCGCGACCCTCCGGCTCGCCGGCAGCGTGAAGCATCTTCAACGAGCAATCGAACTCGTGCCGGACCCAGTCGCGTAGGGCGCTGAGCGGCGGCCAGTTCTTCAGCGCCGGTGGGTACACGAGGTAGTACGGCTGCACGCTGTCCAGCACCACCGAGACGTCGAACAGCTGGGCCAGCCGGCCGTCGCGCAACGAGTCGGCCGCGAGCAGCTCCCGTACCACGGCCAGCCCCAGCCCCTGTTCGGTGGCCTGCAGCATCAGGCCGGCGTCGTTGAACGACGCCACCGTCGTCACGCGCGAGCGCACGCCCGCGGCCGCGAACCAGCTGTCCCACACCTCGTTGTCGCCCAGCAGTGGCTCGCGCGTCATGTCGGCCAGCGCGCCGGCGTTGATGCGTTGCGCCACCGCCGGCGCGGCCACGGCGACCATCGGCGTGGGGGTGTCATAGAGGCGCTCGTGCTCGAGGCCCGGCCACGGCGCGGCGCCGGTGCGGATCGCGGCGTGGAAACCGTCGCGCTGCAGGTCGACCAGGTTGAACGAGGCCTCGATGTCGATCGGGATGTCGGGATGACGCTCGCGCCACAGGCCCAGCCGCGGCAGGAACCAGCGCTGCGCGAACGATGGCAGCATCGTGATGCGCAGTCCTTGCGTGGCGCCCGCGGCCGCGGCGGCCGCCTGCACCCCGTCCTCCACCAGCGCCAGCGCCGGCGCCGCCTGGCGCAGCAGCGCCTGGCCGGCGGCGTTGAGGTGGATGCGCCGGCCGCGCCGGTCGAACAACAGGAAGCCCAGGCGGCTCTCGATCTCGCCGATCTGCTGGCTGACCGCGCTATGGGTCAGGTGCAGCGCGTCGGCGGCGGCGCGCAGGTTCTCCAACCGCGCCACGGCGACGAAGGTCGGAAGGAAATTCAGTTGAATGCGGGCCATTGGTCAGACAAGCTTACCAACTTCGCCAGGATTCGTCGATATACGCCGGTTTATCTCCGTCCTATTCTTACCAGCATCGGAACCCAACGGAGAAGCACCATGACCACCTGCACCCTCACCCCGACGTACAGCCCCTCGCGCGGCGCCCGCATCCTGGAGTGGGTTGCGCGCTACTTCAGCCGCTCGGTGGTCACCCGCGAGGCCGTCGACCAGGCCTGGATCGATTCGGGGCTCGGCCGCCTGAACCGCGCCACGCTGGAAGACATCGGCGCACCGCCCCAGCTGATCGACCGCGCGGAGCAGAACGAGGCGTGGAAGCTGGCGTCCGCGCTCGACGCGACCCGCCACCTCTAGTTCGATGCCGTCGGAGACAGCTTTTCGCGGAAGCGGATGTAGTCCTCGGCGGTGTCCCGAGGCCGCTCGATCATCGGCGCGTGGCCGACGTGCGGCATCACGACCGCCTGCGCGTTCGGCAGCAGCGACTGGAGGATGGGCACGGTGCCTGGCGACAGCGCGCGGTCCTCGGCGCCCCAGACGATCAACGTCGGCGTCTTCAGGCCCTTGACCGCGCCGCTGACCGAGTCGGTCGCGATCTGCTGGAACACCTTGCGTTCGAGATCCTGGTTGGCGATGCGCTCGCGCGCCAACACGCCCATCACGGTGCCCGGAATCCACGGAGGATCGCTCATGACGAACTTCAGGAACGTCGCAAAGTCGCTTTCCTTGGTGATCATCAGCGGGTTGGTGCCCGTGGTCGTGATGATCCTGGCCAACTCGCTGGGCGGCGCTTCGGCGATCCCGGCGGCGTCGATCAGCCACAGGCTGGCCACTTCTTGCGGATGCTGCGCGGCGAAGCTCATCGCGATGCCGCCACCCATCGAGTTGCCGCCGAGATCCACGCGCACCAATCCCAAGGCCTCGACGAAGGCGCGCAGCCGCTGGGCTTGCGCCGCATAGTGGTAGTCGACATCGGGCAGGTGCGACGATTCGCCGAAGCCGACGAGGTCGGGCACGATCACCCGGTAGTGCGGCACGAGGAAGCGCGAGACGCGCGTGAAGTTGTCCTTGTCGGCGCCGAAGCCGTGCACCAGCACCAGGGGGGCGCCGGTGCCGCCCTCCAGGTAGGCGATGCGGGTGCCGTCGGCCAGCGTGATCTCCTTGCGCGCGAGGCCTGCGCGCGAGCGCTCCATCGCGTAGGCGGAGTTCTTCAGTTTCGGGCCGGCGCTCTCGCAGCCGGTGAGCAGGACGGCGCCGGCGGCGAGCACGCAGGCGAGCAAG
>Ga0307516_10003588_pt1 | contig 19788 bp, 26 predicted proteins | sample 19_EM_MG_FD_203310 | JGI IMG/M metagenome (GOLD analysis project Ga0307516, IMG submission 203310) | Populus trichocarpa ectomycorrhiza microbial communities from riparian zone in the Pacific Northwest, United States - 19_EM | ecosystem: Host-associated > Plants > Roots > Unclassified | place...
TGGTTACAACTTCCGGCGTCTCATCCGATGGCTCAGGCTTTTGCTGTGCCAGATTCTCGTCGCTCTCATGGCAACCCTTCAGCCCACTCCAGCCTGAAAAGCGGCGTTCTTCACGGAAGACGAATTAGCGATCGGAAAGCCGGTTGCGAAAAGGTGCTATTTTACCTCAAAGCAGGATGCATTCTACTGTGCATGGGGTTGTTTTCGCGATTTTGTATCCCCCGCTGGCGCTGGACGGCGCGCCTCAAGCGCCAAATTGCATTGGACCTGCGACCCAGGTCAGCCAGAGGCCAACAGCCAGATGCGGCCCAAACGAGACCGCCTGCTGGCCGTGCAGATTGTGCCCTTCGCTTCGCATGATCAGCAGGCTGACAACGGCCGACAGGACAGCCACCAGGAGCATTACCGGCACACCCTGGATGCCGATCCAGAGCGCCGCCGCCGCGGCGAATTTGACGTCTCCGAAGCCGAGCCCGTCAAATCCTCTTATCCAGCGATAGGAAGCGCGAAAAAGCGTAGCCACTGCAAGTACCGCGACCGCCTCTAACACGCGCTCCAGAAGTCCCGCTTCGCCGGCAAGACAGGTCTGGAGCAGTCCGCCCGCCGCCAGGGCGGCGACCAGGCTATCGGGGATGATCCCATAGCGCGCGTCGATCGCGCAGATCGCTGCCAGCACGGTCACGAGATAAACCCCGGCTAGCGCCGCCGTGGGCCAAACCGGGTCTCCCGGCAACCCTGCTGCGAGCCAGACGGCACCCCCTACCAATCCCCACGCGACGACGGCATGTTGTCGATCAGGCGCACGCCAAGCCAGCGCCTGTCGGAGGAAGCGGCCGGTTCGGCCGGTGGTTTTGCGCAGGGCCAGAATCATTTGCCGCCGCCGGCATGGAGTTGCACGATCCGCTTTTCCCCCTGCGCCTGCAGGACGACCTGATCGGGCTGCACGGCCAGGACCTTCCAGCCAGCGACCTCCTCATCGGCCTGGACCCACACGCCCAGCGGATTTTGCGAAGAAAGCAGGAAGGCCTTCGCCAATGGTCGGCTGATGAACACTCCCTTCAGCGTGATGTCCTGGTCGAGCGTCGACGGCGGTGGCGAAACCGCCGGCACCGGGACGGCCGCCAGGGTCACCCCCTGCCGGCTGCGCGAGAACAATGGACGCTGAACGATATTCTCAAAGCTGGCCGGCGATCGCGCCGCAGCGCCGCGGGCGGCAGATGAGGGCGCGTGCAACCACTGCGGCAGGCTCATTGCAGACATCTCCACCGACACCACGGCTGCCAAGGTGACTATCAAGACCAGTACGATCCAGCCGGAAAAGCCCGCAAGCAGAACCCGCGTCGCGGGGCGCAGCGCGGCTACCTCACCGAGGCCGGGGAATTCGGTTCGGCCAAGCGATGCCGCCGCCAATCGCCGCGACGAGGCTGCAACCCTTGCCACGAAACCTGGTGTGACCAGCGAACTGACGCTCCACGCTCCCGCCAGGGAGGAAATAAGCCGACGCCCGCTCATCTCGACCCGGCCTCGGTGACGCCGGGCGTCCCGTTCTCGCGCATCGCGCCCAGCACCTTCAGTTCCGCACGGACCGGGCCTTCTTCCCCCTCGTTGACACTTCGAAACGAGGCCGACGCAACGAACAGAAATGGCGTCTGGCTTTCGATGGCAAGGATCACATCGCGCACCGCCACCAGTGAACCCTCCAACTCCACGCCGACCGCAATCATTCGCAATTGCTGCGAGCGACCGCCCGGAAGGCCGCGGATGCCAAGCAGGTTGGCGCCCGTCTTGGTGGTGATCGCCTTCAGGCTGGCCTGCAGATCGGCGCTGACGACGCGCTCCTCGCTACCGGGCAGAAATGGATCGCCCCCCTGCGGCGGCGCGCTGGCCAGGGTGCCGGTGCTACGCATGATCTTGCGGAAATGCGCAAGCTGTGCCGCGCTTTCCGATATCTCCTCGTTGCGATTGGAAAAATGGCCGAGTACCGGCGCCAGCAAAAAGACCACGACGAACAACACGACCAACACATTGAACGCCACGAACAGCGCCCCGCGCGGGATATTGTTGCGCATCGCCGCGATCATCGGGAGGCGCTCCGCGCGCTTGCGGCGGTTCGTGCGCCCCTCACCTTGAAACTGATGCCGAAGCGATCCTTGTGTTCGTTGGCATCCGGCGTAATCGCAGCCGTCAACGCTGCTCCGGAAAACAGCGGCGACTGGTCGATGACTCGCACCAGCCGCGCAGCATCCGTCGAAAACCCGGCCAGCGTCACCTTGCCGTCGGCGATCCGCAGTTCCGTCAGGAAGGTATGATCGGGAAGAACACGCGACAGTTCGTCCCAAACTTCGAGCACACTGGCATCGGCCTTCATCGCGAGCATCCTGCCAGCAGGGTCGATGCCATCGCGGCCGTGTTGCGCACCCTGGCGAGCCTCGGCGAGCGCGCTCTCGATCGCCGTTGCGGCGCTAGCCTGACTCCACTCGAAAGCAGCGGCACCGGAGACGGCTGCGACGAGGGAAAGTGCCGCCAGAAGCCTGACAGCCCGAGCCGCCCATGGTGGGTCATCATCATCAGCGGTACGAAAGTTGATGATTGGTATCGCGTCGCCACCGGCATCGGCTGCCGCCAGATAGTCGACGTCACTGCGCTTCATGCCGAGTTCCGCCAAGACTGCCTCGACGTGGTCCCGGCGGATGATCCAGTGGCACATTACCGCGACATCTTCCGTGCCTCCGGCCACGACGGCAGCGGCATGCCAGATGTCGGAAAGCTGGAACGGTGTCCGCCGCACCACTTCCTGATCGAGAATTGCGGGCAATGCAGCGATCGCAGCCTTTGGCACGTTCATATCCCGCAGCAGAAACAGATCGCGGGAAATGGCCGGTCCGACGAGCACCTCGTCCCGGCTCAGACCTTCCCGACCGATCCAGGCGGCAAGGGCGGCCGCATCGAAACCGACGGCCGGCAACCGGGCCTCGACCGTGCCCGCGGCTGATTTCAATCGGCAATGGATGGATTCGCCGTCGCGCCGGATCGAAACTCTCGGCGGGGCTTCGGTGGCGGCCCAGTTCAGCCAGGCGGGAGGAACCACCTCTCTAAGGCCCGACATCCACCAGCGGCCAAACGCCTGCCATCTCGCCACCAGGAGGTGCGACGCGCCGGAACGGGCTGCCAATACGTAAGCCATAGGCTCAAATGTTTCTCGATCGATCTATGCAGTTCGAATCAGGGCAGCCTATTTACTAATTCTTTACGAAGGGTAACGGGAGGCAATCGATAGCACGACCGAGCTAACCCTGACGAAGCGTGACGATCCGCGCGGGCTCATTGCGTCGCGCATCTTCGAAATCGATCTGGATCGAAACCAGAGCCGGCAACCGCTCGGCGCCGAGCCATTGTGCCTGCCAGCCGGACGGCCCCTCAGGTTTCACGCTACCGAAATAGCTGAACCGGATGTCACGGACGCCGCTGAGCACGACGACCCGCATCGGCGTAAGTCCGGCGGCGCCTTCCGCTGTTTCCGGGTTCGACCCCATCACATCGACCACCAGATCCATGCCGCTGCGCCGGAGCCGGACCAGGTGCGGCCCGCCTCGCAGCGAACGGCCCTCGCTCAAACTGACGAACGACATCGTCTCCCGACGCCCGTCGAACATGACCCCGGATTTCGGGTTTGCCGTGCCAGCCCGCCCAGGCAGCGCGGAGGCAATCAGGGAAGTCATCGCCTGGATCGCCGTGTCCGTTTCACCGCTGATCTCCCCGGCACGATCGGCGTCAAAGGCTCGCCGCCCGATCGACAGTCCGCCTGCGAGAAAACCCGTCAACAGCGCCAGAATGGCAAGCGCCAGCAGCAGCTCAATCAGGGTCAGCCCCTGCTCGCCTTGACGCCGACGCGCCGCCCGCGCCCATCGTTCATTGCACTTGGTGACGATCACGGCTTGGCCACCGAACCGAGTTTTAAGCCTGCGAGCCTGACGACGGTCCCATCCCCTGCACCAACCGCGACCTCAACCCAGAACGCAGTCAAGACATTGCGGGCGGGCGGACCAGGCTTGATACCTCCAGGAGCGATTGAATCCGTCACAGGCTGAATAGCTGTGACCGTTTGCCGCCAAACATATTGGTTTCCGACGCGCCCCTCGCTATGACCCGGCACCAGCGTCTCGCTCACTCCCACCACTTCCAGACGGGACTGAGCCACGCGCAAAGCGCTCCGGGTTGTCTGCGTCTTGGCGTCGGAGCGCATCGCAACCGACACTCCGGCCAAAACCGCCGCAAGACCCAGGGCCAGGATCACAAAGGCGACGAGGATCTCCAGCAGCGCAAAGCCGCGTTCGCCGCGACGTCTGGCGGCGATTGCAAGGACTCGCGTCGGTGACGCAGCGTTCATCGGCTCAACCGCGGCTCGCCCGTCAGCCAGTTGACAGCGATACGGGCTGACCCTCCATCGAGGGTCAGCGCGATCTCTCCGCCCGAAGACTGGCCGTCGGGGTAGAAGCGTATTCCGCCAACATTCGTCGCACGCTCGGTCTCGGCAACCGTCATCGCGACCGTCATTCCCTTTGGGAAGGAATGCATGGCGCGTGGCAGACCAAACTGCAGCCCGTCGGTATCGATGCGGAACACCGTTTCGGTATTGCTTGCCATTGCCTGCGCCCGGGCCAATTGCAGCGTGGCACCGACGGCACGTGCGGTGACGGCGATTCTGGCCGTTGCCGCCTTCGGCTTGGCATTGAGCACGACAACGAGGACAAGGCCCATGATCCCCATGACCACGAGCAATTCGACGAGGGTGAAGCCGGCTGACGATTTCGCGTTATGCATCATTGGAATGCGAGGTTATTGATCGAGAGAACCGCACTCATCACATGCATGATCAGCCCTCCGATGCTGCCACCGACAGCGAGCGTCAGGATAGGTGTCAAGAGGCCGACCACACGCTCGATGTGCTGCTGCAGGTCGGCCTCAATCACGTTGGCAACTTGCATCAACATCGCGCCGAGCTGACCGGACTCCTCGCCTACGGCAATCAGCCGCAATGAAGCCGCCGGCAGCAGCCCCGTTCCGTCAAACGCTCGATGCAAGGGAGTGCCTTCGGGAACCTGGCCAATCGCATGCCGATAGAGCGCATTGAGGTGCCGGTTGATGACGAGAGCCCGCGCGGTGTGCATGGCCGACATCAACGGAACTCTCGCACCGAGCAAGGTACCGAGAGCCCGCGCAAAACCACCGGCCTCGCGCGCCTGGATCAGTTTGCCGATAACCGGCAGAGCGCTCTTGAGGCGATCGATGGCAAGCAAGAGTTCGTCATTCTGCCTGCCCTTGCGCCACAGCAAGGCAAGGACGACCGCGGCAACACCAAGCACCACGATAACGCTGAACCAGTTGTCCTGGATGTCCGCGAAGGTGCTCAGGATGCCGGGAAGCGGCAGGCCTGCATCGATGAAGATCGGCGAAATACTGGGGATGAGCACGAAAACGATCACACCCACCGAGACAAGTGACATCAGAACCAGGATGATCGGATAGACCAGCGCGGCGGAAATCTTGCTGCGTATCTCAAGTCGGCGCGCAAGCAATTCCGCGATCTGCTTGAGAACCTGACCTGTAATGCCACCAGCTTCGCCGGCACTCAGAATGGCACGGTAGTCTGGCGGAAAAATCTCCGGCCGCTTCGCCATGGCCTCCGAGAGCTGCGCACCGGCCAATACATCCCTCAAAAGGCCATTCGCGAGGCGCATCGTCTTGGGCGCAGCGCCAGGTCCTGCAATGATCCTAAATGCCGCATCCAGTGGCAGACCCGAATTGTTCAACGTGGACAACTCGACCGTAAAGGCCGTCAGTTCTTTCAGGCTGAAGCGATTGGAAACGAATAGTTCGCGCTTCCAGATCGAAATATCGGATCGTGGGGACACCACGTGAGCGCGATCGGAACGGTCGGTCTGCACATCGGGAATGCCGCAGGTCTCGAATGGCGTGAGACCGGATCCGTACAGCGCGTCGATCGCAGCATCGATGCCTTCGGCGACAATCGTGCCCGCCGTCACGACGCCCTGGTCCGTATAAGCCTTGTACTGAAAATTCGCCACGATCCAATGCTCCCTCAGGAGGCCCGTGTAACGCGCAGCACCTCTTCCAAGGTCGTTTCGCCTGCGCCCACCTTCGCCAACCCGTCTTCGTAAAGTGTGCGAAACCCCTTCGTTCGGGCGAGTTGCTCGATCAGGCGCTGATCCTGGCTTCGCCTGCCGATCGCCTCGCGAATGCCGTCATCCACCATCAACAGTTCGGATATCGTGGTTCGTCCGCGATAACCAGTACCGGCACAGGCCTCGCAGCCAACCGCCTCGCGGCTGTTCGATAGGTCGACCGCCCCGTCAGACGCCGCCAGTTTGAGTTTTCCGTGCATGCGCTCGTCTGCAGTGTGCGGCCTCGAGCAAGACGGACAGAGCTTTCGAACTAGGCGCTGCGCCATCACCCCTGAAACCGTCGAAGCGAGAAGATACCGCTCCAGTCCAATATCGATCAGGCGAGAAATTGCCGCTATCGCGCTGTTGGTGTGCAGTGTCGAGAAAACGAGATGTCCGGTCAGTGCCGCCTGGATCGCGATCCGCGCCGTCTCAAGGTCGCGAATTTCACCGATCATGACAATGTCGGGGTCCTGGCGCAGGATCGAGCGAAGCGCGGCGGGGAAGTCGAGGCCGATCTGCGGCTGTACCTGGATCTGGTTGATCCCGGAAAGCTGATACTCAATGGGATCCTCCACCGTGAACAATTTCAGTTCCGGCCGGTTGAGGTTTTTCAATGCGGTGTAAAGCGTCGTCGTTTTACCGCTGCCGGTCGGTCCCGTGACCAGCACAATTCCATTCGGAAGCTTCATCAGGCGATGCAGCTTTTCCTGGGCTTCGGCATCAAGGCCAAGCTTGGTGAAATCGAGCTCGACGCGGCTACGGTCGAGTATTCTCATCACGATGCTTTCGCCAAAGACCGTCGGCAGCGTTGAAACGCGGATGTCGATTTCAACACCGCGAACCGCAGTCTTGATCCGGCCGTCATGCGGAAGTCGCCGCTCGGCAATATCGAGTCTCGCCATGATCTTGATGCGCGTCGTCAACGCTGCCCGCAAGGCTGCCGGCACAATGCGATCCTGTTGAAGAAAGCCATCGATGCGATAACGGATCGCGACCGCATCGCGACCGGGCTCAATATGGACGTCGGACGCGCCTCGTTCGACCGCTCTCGATATGATCTGGTTGACGAGCCGGATAACCGGTGCCTCGTTCGCGATGTCCCGCAACCGCTCGATATCATATTCGCTGCCCTCATCGCTGACGGAGGCAGCCGCGTCCCCAACGTCACTGTCACTATGCGATTCGGTGCCAGCGTCCTGATAGAGCGTGCGCAAGGCCTTTTCGATCTCGGCCGGCGCAATCACGGCAAGGTCGACCTTAACCTCCAGCATGTAGCTGATCGCCTTTGCCGCCTCGTCAACGAAGGGATCGGCGGTCGCGATCAATACCCGCCGGCCGTCGAACATAATCGGCAGCAATCGGTTAGCTTTGAGAAAAGGAAGTTTCAGCCGATCTGCAAGTACTGGGCGATCTGGAACATCGCCTCCGCCAACCACGGGCAGTTTGCAATAGGTCGCGTAGGCGATGCAGAGATCGCTCTCCGAGATCAGCCCAAGCTTCACCAGCACAAGATCGAGGCGTTCGGATGCGGCCTCGGCGGCCCGGCGCGCCCGGGCGATCGCGGCAGGATCGACGAGGTCCTCAGAAGCGAGTAGATCGGCGAAAGCCTGAGCGAACGCAGGGTCCCGGGGGCCAATGCTGGTACCCGGCAAAGGCGGTGCAACGGGACGCAGCAATTGCTGGATTTCGAATGACATGTGCGCGCTCGGACAGTTGCGGAAGCTGTTCGAGCGAATTTTAGGGGATTTTCATTAACACAAGCTGTTTGACGCTTTATTTGCCATTTCCGCTTAAATACCTGACCAGAGGCGGAATGAGACGAAATTGCCGCCAATAGGGCTCTCTGCGTGGCAAACCGGCTTGGCGATCCAGGGAACTTCCCTTTCGGCTCTGGGCGAGGCTTGCAAGGCTGGCCGTCACATCGCGCCGGTTCAAGGCGCGACGGCTTTGCATTGGTTGCGGTCATCTGGAGCCTGGGACTGATAGCCCTGCTTGGAATGGCGGTGATGGTCGGAGCGCGATACCGCACCCGGATCGCAACGAATTACACCTCTGTGGCCGCAGCCGAAGCGACCGCCGAGAGCGCGATCAGTCTTGCGATCGCCATCGCATTGCCCGGGTCCACCGAGCCGCACGTCAATTTTCCGCTGCGATGCAGGATGCCAGGCGGTGAGCGTGTGCTCGTCACGATCGAGGAGGAAACCGGCAAGATCGATCTGAACACCACCTCGCCCTCGACGCTGGCCCGCTTTTTCACCGCATTGACCCGCGACCAATCGCTGGGTATCCGGATCGCAGGGCGCATCGTCGAACTGCGCAATCCGAAGACAATAGATACCAACGCCGGGGGAACGAGCGCCCCACCCGGGCCGCGCTTTGCGACCATCCTGCAACTGGACCAGATCGACGGCATATCGCCCCGCCTTTTCCGATCCGCACTGCGCCTGATGACGGTCCGCTCGGGACGTCCCGAGCCCGACGCGCATGCAGCGTTGCCAGCGCTTCGGCAGTTGCTCAATCTCGAGCAAAAGCCCCTACCGCCGGCACGTGGATTGCCCGCCGGAGGCAGCGTCACGATCCGGGCCGACATAAAATCACCTGACGGAACCCGCTTCATCCGCGAGGCGCTGATATCGCTGGCGGCAGGAGGCAAGCCGTTTCAGGTGCACGAATGGCGGCACGGCGACATCGATCCGGCTGCGCTTACGGCGTCAGCGGCGCGAGGCGACCCAAAGGACCCGGATCGCGGCTGCTTTCGAACCTTGAATGCAGTCGCCAGCTGATCCTGTTTGGCCTTCGCAAACAAGGCTTTCAGCCGCGGGAGTTCAGCACCACAGGCGGTGGAGGCGCCGGAACGATCGATCCTTCGAGCTTGGCGCGCTCCTCGACGACTGCCGGACCGGGCTCCATCACCGTACAGCCTTTCATACGCTGTAAGTCCGACAGAGCGTCAAGCCGTCTGCGTTCCTCGACGAGCTGTTTGGGAGCATCCAGTGGAAATCGTTCATTGCCGTATCCGGCCACAGGCCCAACCGAAAGCCAGTATTCAAGGCGCGCGGCCCGCCTGGCTGCGAACCGGAATGATGAAGCTATACCGTTGCACGTCATCGATTCATCGACAGGCAGCAGTGCGTAGGGTGGCGGATCGAGAGGATAGACGGTCGTGACACATCCACCCATCGTGCAAATGATGCAGCAAAGCAGGCCAGCTCTTGTAACTGCAACGCGATCGTGCTTGCTCACTGTGCAGATATCCGGGCGACGGTGTTGATCGGTGTTCGGGCGCGCGTCGAGGTATGCGGCATGTAGACGTTCATCTTGCGGCGATATTCCTCGGTTACAAGCCGGCTCTCGGTGCCGTCGCGAACGACACGGGGCGTAATCAGAATGATCAGTTCGGTCTTCTGAACATCGTTATTCCGGTTTGAAAACACGGCGCCCAGGCCCGGAATGTCGCCGAGCAACGGCAACTGATTGCTGGTCTTGTTGGCTTGTTCCTGGATCATGCCACCGAGCGCCAATACCTCGCCATCGTTGACAACGACGGTCGTCTTGACCCGGCGCTGCTGGATGGTCGGCGAGTCGATACCGGAGGTGGTGGTCTTCACCACCGCGCTGACTTCCTGCTCGATCTCGAGCTGCACGCGGCCGCTCTCGTTGATACGTGGGGTAACCGATAGGATAACGCCGGTATCCTGCATCGTGATCGAGTTGACGATTGCCGTGCTGGCGGTAACGGTGCTGGTCGCCGTTTGCGTCGTGATCGGTACCTGATCGCCGATCTGCAGCCTTGCCGTCTTGTTGTCGAGCACCATCAGCGACGGCGTCGAGATGACGTTCACATGCGTCAGTGAATTCAGGGCGCTCAGCGTCGCCGCAATATTGGCAGCGTTGACGGCGTAGTTGAAGCCGGGAAAAGCCGCGGCCACGCCGCCGGTAATCGCATTGCTGAATGCGGCCGTCGGTGTGCCACCCTTCGCCAGTTGCCATTGTACGCCATACTGCAGCTTGTCGTTGAGAGTGACTTCGGCGATCACCGCTTCAATCAAGACCTGGCTCGCAACGACGTCCAATCCCTGAATAACCCGCAGCACCCGCTGATAGTCCCGGTCGTTGGCCATGATCAACAGCGAGTTCTTGGTCTCGTCGGCAACGATTTTGAGCGGCGGTTCGCCACCCGCCGCGGTAGACGACGACGCGCCGTCCGTCTGGTCGCCGGCAACCGCGTCGGGATCGTTGTTGTTCAGGGCCCGGGAGAGGCTTTGCAAGTCTGCATTTGGACCGCCGCCACGCCCAAGCGTGCCTTGCGAATTCGGATCCTGGTCCAATGGCACCCCACCGGACCCAGGCGCCTTCGCCGAGGTCCCGGTGAGGCTGACCTGCTTCGAGCGAGGCGAGACGCTTCTGGTCGGACGCACGACCTTCATCTCGGTGGAGAACATCGACTGGAGCACGGTAGCGAGCTCCGCGACCGGACGGTTCTGTACCTGGTAAACATGCAGTTGGCGCTCGCTACCGTTTGCCTTGGCATCAAGCCGTCTTATCCAGCTCTGCGCACGCGGCAAATATCCCGGCTGGGATGTTACAACCAGGATCGCGCCCAGCCGCGTGTTCGCAATGAACCTGACCCGCCCTTTCAAGGGCCCTTCCTTGTCGGAAGCAAACACCGCCTTGAGTTCGTCGACCATCTTTTCCGGTTGCGACGTCTTCACCGGCACGACCGCGAACGACATGCCGCGCATGACGTCGACGTCAAAAATTGAGATTGAATCCAGCATGCCGTCGATTTCGGCCGGCGATCCCTTCAGCGCCAGGATGTTGCGCGAGTCGTCCGCCTGGACGATCGCCCCCTTGGGAACCATCGGCTCGAGAACGCGGGCAACCTCAGTCGCCGAAACATATTTCAGCGAGACGACGCGGATACCATTGCCACCGACAGCTCCCGCGTTCGGCGTCTGCCCGGTCGAGATCACCCCTGTTGCGGCCTGGTCGGCGGGTGCGATCCGGTAGACACCACGACTCTGAACCAGGACTGCACCAATGGGCGCAAGGGCTGCCTGGAACATTTCGAGTGCATCAGCCTTGTTGACGGGCTGCGTTGTCTGCACAGACACGACACCGTCGATCCGGGGATCGACGACATAGTTGACGCCAATCATGTCGCCGAGCACGGTCTTCGCAGCCTGCTGCAACGGCACGCTCGAAAGATTGAGTACGACGTTCGCATCGGAATTGCCGCTCCGCGGACGTCTGGAACCTCCCCCAATCATCTGGCCATCGCCCGGTTCTGTCGTGGCAACCGCCTGGGAAGAAGGCGTCGGCAACGGAACGGCGCCGGTTGGCGACGGATCGTAGGCAAAAGTTTCCATGGAAACTGGTTGGCCGGCGAGCTTGGGCTGAGCGTTGATTGTCGGGCCTATTGCGCCGGGAGCGCTGCAGCCAGAAACGGCAATCACTGCCAGCGCACAGGCGGCGAACTTCGTCGCAAGGCTACGAGCAACCGGCACGAATAAGGGCTCCAACGACTCCGCGCGGCAGAATATTCGCGCGTAAATAAACGGTAAATCATCATGGTTAATTGAACGTAAACGGCCGATTGCGACAGGCCTCGGCGGCAAACGGAAAGGCCGGCATGGTCGGAGAAGCCGGGATTTGAGCATCGACTTCCGGCTGAACGCACAGCAACCGTCGCGGCAGGTGACCGCATCAAATTTTTCGATTACCGTTATCCGCAAACGGTACCAATGGAGATTGCAATGAGCGGCTTGAGTTTGCCCGCAGGCGAGTCTGTCGAGATCCTGGGCTCGTGTATTAATTGCTTGAGCTCGGCGAGCCTCTTGGCCACCTTTGTCATGATCCTGATCGGATCAGCCTTGGCAAGTCATTTTGAGCGCCGCAAGGTCGCCTCCGGGTCATCCCGGTAGACGACTGAGATCTGATCGACCTCCGCCTCCCCGGGTCGCTTGATCGCGGCCGGATCGGGTGGCTCTTCCGGGGGGACTTGCGTGGACAGGGATAGCACCTGCTGCCGACAATGCTCGTGGCCCGCCTGCATCAATTCATGAGAATTCCTGGTCGACCCGCGAATTTCCCTGCGTCGTTCGGGAAGAACGTTTCGAGAGTTTCTGGACCTGACGACGAAGCCTGCACACCTCTTCATAGCGTCGCGCCAGATCTTGCGGCCGGAATGCGGGTCGGTGCTTCGGCTCTGCGTTTTTCGTTGATCGATTCTGCTTCATGGCGACATTGATACCGTCGCCACTTCCGCGCGCAATCAAACTCGCGCGTTAAGCTAACTGCTCAACCTTACCTTGAAACAGCCTGACATCTTATAATTCCAGAGCCGGCTTCAAGCTCAGACGCAACGTCCACTTCATTTGCCGCTGACTTTGCGCGATACAAAATCGGCCATCCTCGATTGGAACGCGCATCACCGACACCTGCCCGCCTTTGCAGCAGCGTTGCACTGTTTCTAAATGACCGGGCTGGTAGATCGAAAGGCGGGTATAGAATGGCTCAACCGTTACCAGGATATCCGCTAGAATGGTTCCGTGCGGAATTCGATCGCTCCAATCGATCAGACGGTGACCGGGTTGGCAGGCAAGTACCGCGGCAATCAGTATTTTCTCCACGGTAACCCTCGCCTATCCGTCGCAAAGGGCGATCCCCCACGAAATCTGCGCAGAGACCGTCCGCCGGCGATTGGGACCAACAATCTATCGCATTGCCAGTCTGCCGTTGGTTTGGGGAACAGCCACGCCGGCGATTCTGAAAATTGATCTTGCTTCGACCAATCCCGTAAACGCCGGCTGCGGGGATCAAACGCTATTTCTGGCAGCTCTGCCTGCAGGTCTGGGCCTGACTGTCACAAGCACTCACACAGGGTGGGCTGAACGTGGTCGGACAGACGCGCTTACAAGAGTCGGCCTGGCTGGCACAGTTGGCAAAACAGGCATCCGCGCTCGCATCAGCCAATCGCAGCCTGTCCCTAAGAGAAACCGGGCTGGCGGTTGCTGCTCCAATCAACACGAAGGCCAACGCCACGCCCATTAGAGGCTTCATCGGAGACCTCAGATTATTGTTGTCGCACGAAAGTCCCGGCAATCCTCGACCGATCACGCGCGCCGATGGCGCGCATTTTCCTCGTCGGTTTCGGCCTTGCTTATCATGAACTCTTCGATCCTGTGGCCGGTCTTGAGAGCAGCGACCAGCCAGCGCGGTTGTTTGCCGCGGCCCGACCATGTCTCCGAAGGCTCATTGGGATTTCGATATTTCGGATAGACGCGCGGATATTTCCGCCGTTCCCGCGACACGTCCATTGCTTCGGTCGAAGCTGGGTTCATCTCATTCTCGCGCCGAAGTTGTGCAAGGCGCTTCTCAAGCTCACGCTTCTCGGATGTCAAGCGTACGGAGAGGACCTGACCGATCTTCTCGTGCAATCTCCACATCTCGTCCACGGACATCGCGTCCAGATCGATTTTCTTGTTCATTCCCGCCTACTCGTCCCGGTTCAGCGTTCATGTGGTTAGCGCCGATTCGTAGACGAGTATACAAATGCCCTGTCAAGAGTTTCCAGTGTTAATCTCGCAAGACGGAAAAAAATTAAATGGTGCTATTCACGGAAAAGAAAGAAATTTCGCTCAAGTTGTTGAATTTATTAGCTATTATTTGTATACCAAGAACTATGATCAAAGATTGAAGACTTTAAATAATACACGATATCCTAGATTCGAGTCCCGCCTACCGATCCATCCTGACGCCTGAAGGCGGGCCGCGCCGGACGCGCTTGGTCCGAAACATTGCAGGCAAATGGCGGCTTGAAACCGTATATTAGGGGGGCGACAGAACCACGCGAGCCTGTCAGCAATTCATCCAGACGGTTGGCCCCGGGGAAACCTTCAAGACCATACAGGTCTAAAAGGCGTTGCGCTTGCGCAGTACTGCGAAAAAGGTTTTGACCAATATCTGGAAATCGAGCCACAGGCTCCAGTTATTGATGTACCAAAGATCGAGTTTGACCCTCTCCTGTATCTGCTCGATTTTGGGTGTCGCGCCTCGGGCACCATTGCACTGCGCCCAGCCTGTAATTCCCGGCTTGACGTGATGACGAAAGGCATAATCGCTCAACAGCTTTTCGAACTGGCTATCGTGGGCCAAAGCGTGCGGACGGGGTCCAATCAAGGACATCTCTCCGCTCAGGACATTTATGAGTTGCGGCAGTTCGTCGATACTCGAAGCCCGGAGCAACCTTCCAATGCCTGTGACACGCGGGTCATTTCGGCTGGCCTGAGTGACCGTGCTTCCGTTCTCCTGAACGGTCATCGTCCGGAATTTCAGCATCACGAATTGCTGGCCGTTGAATCCCTTTCTCAATTGCCGGAAGATGATCGGCCCCGGCCCGTCCAACTTGATCGCAATCCCCGTCAGCAGCATCACCGGCAACAGGAATACGAGAGCGACGGACGCCAGAACGATATCGACCAGGCGCTTGACGCCCTGCTCGATCGGGCTAAGCGGCGCGCCCAGAATTTCGACCGACATGATGTTTTGACGGGCAGACGATGAATAATCCGTCAGGGATCTCACACGCATGTCGGGGAGCAACCGAACTGACACCGGCAATACCTTGATGTGCTCCCGAATGAATTCGATCCTCGCGGAATCGGTCCACGGCACTGCTAACAATATCTCGCGCGCGTCACGTTCCCTGACAAAGCTCGTCACCGAATTGATGACGCGCGTGTCATTCAATTCTCGCTCCGGGGAATAGTCCTCCTTGCTGAGTATAAACCGGTTGACGTCACCCGCCCCGAAGAAGGCGAGCAAATCCCTCGGCTCAAGCACGGATAATTCCAGCTGATCTCCGATCAGCACGATATCGCGTCGGCCAATCATGCCGTGCGCGACCGCTCGCTGCAAAACGAGCTTCGAGATTTTCCGAACACCCAGCAACCCCACAGGCGCCAAAAAAAAGAAAATCACGAATGCGCCGCGCGAATAAGCGACGCCGATCTTGAGCAGGAACGCAAAGAACGCCAACAACAGCCCCGTCGTGACCCAGGAAAGCAGGATGTCGACCGCTTCGACGCGCGGCTTGGACGCGTATTGAAAGTCGTAATAGCCGCCGCCGCTGATCCTCAGAATGTGAATGAAACTCGCCAGTAACCCCACCGCGCAATGCGGCAGCAGGTTCGGCGTCGGGTTCCCAATGGACCATTGGTAAAGTGTCCCCCCGATCAGGCTGGACAGCACAATCACGGCGGCATCAGCCGTCGAAAGAACATAAGGAACTGACTCGCAGGGAAACGTCGTCTGCCGCCGCTGGATCGGCGGTGCTATAGGCCTGGGCTTTTCATGAATATCCGAGCCGACCGACATGGATTACTCTTCACCAATATTGCTTCGATTCCCGGACGCAACAAACATAGAAATGGAGCCGAACCAATCGCCAAAGTAACTTTTCGTTAACGGGAGCACGATAAGCTCAAACCGCGTGCATTGCAACAATTGGCAGGCCGCGATGTGTGGCTCCCATTTTGAAAAAATTGGGATTGCAGACTGGACCAAGGGAAATGCTCATCATTCTGGCATGCCTTGCTGGCGTCCTGCTTGGCCTGACTTTCAATGTCTTCATTCTGTTCCCGATTACCCTTACCGGCGCCCTAGCCTATGCTTTCCTGTCGCAGGCCCAAGGACTTGGCGCGGCCACCGCAACCATACTGATCCCGGCGGTCTCGCTTCAGGCGGGTTATATGATAGGCCTCACCGGCCGGGATATATTCGCACAACTTCTGGTTAGACTAAATATTGCGCAATCAAAGCGTGTCTAGCCGTCCCGTCCACGACATTTCAAGCTGCTCCAGTTCGGTTCTCGCGTCGGCACGCTTGAATGCCGCTCAATGATGGTTAACAAAATCTGAAGCTTTACGGCGATCGGCCTGGAGCGCTGTCATGCTTGCTGTAGAGTTCAAGCTAGCGCCTCGCACGCGTCGTCGCCGGAACGCCGGTTTCGTCCCAAGCAGCATGGCCACCCGTTGCATCGAGAGCCGGCTGGCTATCCAAGGTTTCAAATTCAAAGGTCTCTTCGATCGTGAGACCAATTAGCACGCGGTTGCCGTTGCCATCGACAAAGTATCGCCGCGGCGAATCATCCTTGGGGCTAGTCATTTCGCGTGACCTGGTTTGCAATCCAGGGACCGGTAAGGCGATCAAGGCGCCGGCTATAAGCCCAGATAAAAACGGACACGCCGACCATGATCGAAAGCAAGAAAAACAGCCAACCCATACTTCTCGTCCTGCAACTCAATACTGAAAACTAGAACGAATCTCCCTGCGCGCAGTCTGCTCAATCAAAACAATCGGCCTCGGCACTTACATCCTACGCTTCAGGCAACCTGATCAACGCTTTAACCTTACTGCCTGCGGGTCGCGCGATGCACAGCCTTCAGAAACGCATCATATTCCCGAATGTAGTCGCCGGGGTCGTAAGCCTCGGACGCAAAAACGAGCAACGCCGCGTCGCCGCTGTATTGCCACTGCCTGCCCCAGATCATGGGAGGAAGGTGAATACCGATATTCGGTTTGTCCAACTGGATTTCAAGACGGGTTACCCCGTCATCGACAGTCACGCTGCATTGGCCATAGGCACACATGAGAAATTGATGGCAGACCTTGTGCGCATGCTCGCCCCGGATTTCGCCGGACGGGACACCGGAGATAATAAAATATCGTTTGGGACGAAAGGGGAAATCGCCCTCAAGCTCGCCGACCGTCAGATCGCCGCGAGGATCGCGCACCCAAGGAAAGCGATAAATCTCCACGCCTCGCACTTCGGTGCGAGTCTTCGTGAGCTTTGTCCCGCCGGGCTTTGAGTCTATCTTGATCGGCTCTGGTTCCCGCATGACGGCCTCCTCATTCCCAGCGACTCGTGCCGGCACGATTGCCGGGTAGTACAGCTATTTGGTAATATCCGAAACAGGCGGACTCGTCCTCTTCAAATCGAGAAGGCACAACGGGGTATGACGCAGTCGCTCACCTTGGTCGCGGCCTTTGGACTGCTGGCGCTTTTCTCGATCAGTTGTCCGGCACAGGAACGCCCCGAAGACAACCCCTCGCAGATGAGCCGCGAGCAATGGCGCGCGCGTATAAAGGATTCCCGGGAGCGGACGGAAATAGTCAGGCGCGAGCGCAGGTACCTCATCCCGCAGCCGCCAACGCCCGAGGAATTAGCCGAAGAGGCATCAAGACGGGCTCTTGAGGACGACAGCCTGAGACCGGGCGACGTCGTATCAACCAATCGAGGCCTCTTTAGATTTCAGGGCCCATCTGATAGAGAGCGAAGGCCTGACGATTGCGAATTCGCTGACCAGGCCACGTGCGAGGGATTTTAACTCGACAGTAACGTCATCAAAGGCACTGCGACGAAACGAGAAAAACGCCGACAGATTCGTGTGCTTTGCGCTGTTGATTTCAACTTCGCGCGATAGCCATATGGTCACACCGGGAGAGCTGCGCATCAATTGGCTGGCTTAGTCGGCGAAATGCTGCTATGCACAAACCATGGCGCTAACACTAGTGTCGTTGGGTGTCCCGTTTGCGTGAGCATCAATTTTGCCGTGCTCGCAGCCTCTGAGCCGTGCAAGGATTGCGTCACGACGACCGAGCCTACCATCCGAGAACAAATCAAAGCCGATCGAGCACGTGATGCGGATCGTGTGGCCAAAGAGTCTGCAGGCAGACCTTGGGACGGCAAGGATATTGGCCAGGCAAAGCGAGCGAACCCAACGCTCATCGTCCGCTAGGTCGGAGATCAAGCGTCAGTTGGAGCCGGCGACTTGTAATCCGGAAACCTGCTCAGCACCGCCGCCTTCATAAACCTGAAATGGGAAATCTCGCTGGCCAGTTCCTTGAGCCGGCGCTGCCCGTTCATGATCTCGGCATCGAAAAGGTCCTGATGATTGCTGTCCTGTGCGTCGCGCTCAAGATATTCATCCGTGCCATTTCCGATCGTCACGGCGGCACGTGCCAAGACATCCTCCACCCGGCGGCTCAAGCCCGATTGCTCGCTCTCCGCAGCACTCAGTGCACTTCCAATCGCGGTTACGACCGATCCGATTCGCAATGAAGCCGTTTCGGCATCGCGTTCGGGTGAACGCGCCCTGAAGCCGTCGTCGCCGAGGCGTGCCATGATGAAGTTGTGCAGCCGTGCCCGCAAAAACAGCTGAAACATTCTTCTATTCCGGGTTCAGACCAAAATGACTGGGAACAGAACGTAACGTCGCTCAATGGTGGTTAACAAAATCTGAAGTTTCGGGACGGCCAGCCTGGATTTTCGTCTTCCAGTCGATCCAGGCGCGGTCATGCTTGCTGTAGAGCTCAAGCCAGCGCCTCTCACGCGCCGTCGTCGGAACGCCGCTTTCGTCCCAGGCCGCATGGCCTCCCGCTTCATCGAGAGCCGGCAGGTTATCCAAGGTCTCAAATTCAAAGGTCTCTTCGATGGTCAGACCGATCAGGACCCGATTCCCGTTGCCATCGACGAAGTATCGCCGCGGCGAATCATCCTTAGGATTAGTCATTTCGCGCGGCCTGGTCTGCGATCCAGGGACCGCTGAGGCGATCGAGATGTCGACTATACGCCCAGATAAAAACGGGCACGCCAGCCAAGACCATGCCTAAGAAAAACAGCCAACCCATGCTTCTCGTCCCACAACTCAAATACTGGAAACTAGAACGAATCCCCTGCGCGCAGTCTACTCAATCAACGCATTAGCCTCGGCACTTACATCCTACGCTTCCCGACAGGCAACCTGCGCAACACTTTAACCTTACTGCCTGCAGGTCAGTACTCATCCAGTTGACGCAAACCCTTGGCTATTCTTTCGTTCTCGTCGAGATAATAGCTGTGCAGCCTGCCTAGAATCAGAACTATCGCGACTGAAAAAATGGCAATTAGAACGTTGTTCAATATCAACCCCCAAAGATCAGCACCAAGATCAGGTACCAGACGGGCCACCGCAAAGCCTAAGAAGCAATTGCCGTGCCTATGACAGGCGCGGTTGCAGATGATGCCCCTGTCGCGGAACCTTCAATTCAGGAAGCGATCGCCAGACCTCGCGCGATACCGACCGCTCTTGTCCATCGACGCTTACGATGAAGGCATCACCTTCCAGACGGACAAAAGACGCCGGGTTCCCTTCCAGAAGTTTAGTCAACAGAACTTCCGCCGTGGCCATTACCTCATCCAACTCACGACTTTAATTGCTGGCCGGAAGAACCCGCCAGGCACCTCGCGTGACTAGAATGCCCGGCGGGCCTGACCAAACGTTCGACCCTGATGCGGTTTCGACTCGTAAGGCGCATACTTCAGGTAATGCGCACGACGCTTGTGCGACCGCAAGGCACGCGCGCCATATCCGGCAAGAAAGCCCGCGAAAAACATCAGCGATAAGATCAGACCAGGAATCATGGCAGTTGTTCCGTTTTACCCCACGGATACTTTCATTCCCTAGTTGTGACGAGATCATGATTCCCGACGCTAAAAGATTCGTCATTTGCAAAATATGTTGGGCACACCAACGCCACCAAAATAATCACTTTATATTTC
>Ga0307516_10003590_pt1 | contig 19774 bp, 19 predicted proteins | sample 19_EM_MG_FD_203310 | JGI IMG/M metagenome (GOLD analysis project Ga0307516, IMG submission 203310) | Populus trichocarpa ectomycorrhiza microbial communities from riparian zone in the Pacific Northwest, United States - 19_EM | ecosystem: Host-associated > Plants > Roots > Unclassified | place...
CCGGTGATATCATTCAGAAAAGAGCTTCCATTTTCCACCTTATCTTTCTTCAGGATAGCCCGCATCCCTTCGATCAGTTTATCCAGGTCGTCGGAAGAAGTGGAAAGGTTAAGCTCCAATCGCAGTTCCCCCTTGCGTTGCGTGCGAAGACTGAGGTTGTCCACGATACTGTCCACCATCTGTTTGTTCGGAACGGTGACATAGGTCTTCTGATCCGTACGGATACGGGTGCTGCGTAGTCCGATCCTTTCCACCGTCCCGGAAATATTGTTCACTTTGAGGCTATCCCCGGCCGTGAAAGGCTTATCGAAAAAGATGATAAAAGACGCGATCAAATTCTCGATGCTTTCCCTTGCAGCCAATGCCACGGCGGCGCCGGCCAGCCCCAGGGTAGAGATCATGGTACCGACATTCACCTTAAAGGCAAAATTGAGGATCATGAGGATCCCGACGATCCCGATGAATACTTTCAGGAAATCCCGGAAAAAAACGATCAGTTGATTGTCCCGCAGGTCGCCGGTATCGCGGGCCTTGCGTTGAAGGATCAGGGCTATGAAATCCACAATGCGCAGCAACAGCCATATAAAGCCGATGACGATCACCGAGATCGCCAATGCCTGTATGATCTCTTTGGACTTGACCTCGTAAATATCGAAGTCCAGCGCTTCGGGGAAATGCAATTTTTCGATGGAGGAGATAGATGCGAACAGGACGAGAAAGGTGCCGATCGGGCCTACCACCAGCCCGACAAAAGAGGACTTATCCAGCCCTAAAGCCACCCGTTTGATCACCCGGAACAAAAGGCCCGCGATCAATAGTGAAATAAATCGTTTGAGAAGGATGATGAGCAGGATCGTTCCGGCAACAAAAACATATTTCTTCAGGGGATTGCTTAAGAACACCTGGTTCCAGAGATCGTGCATACGCGGGATATTACCCGGTAAAGTTACAGGAATAATTTTTTAGCGGAAGGCGTGGGGAGTTACAGGCGGGAATAAATTTCCAGGCCTTTTTCTTTCAGCACATAGACAGCCGTGGGGGTGATCCTGATCTTGAGCGCATCCAGGTAAGCAGCGGGGACGGTCTCCTCCTGTACATTCAACGAGGTCAACTGATACTTAAAGAATTTTTGAGCGTTCCTCCCTAGAAGGCTTTTGTCGATGACGTCAAAATCCTGCCAGCCTGCAAGAACAACATGCGTTTTCAAGGCGCCGTAATGATCGAAGGCATAGACCCCTTTCACCGAATCGTATAAGTACACCAATCCACCCTGATCCCTGATCACCAAAGGGTCCGGCGCCTGATCGAATAACTGCCGAAAATCGGTGGTCTGATCTACCAGCGACCCGTCATCTCCTACCCGTTTCAATTTAGCCTCCAGTTCGTCGTACACCCAGACGCTGTTATCATAAGCCAGCCCGACGGCCTTTGCCTGCAGGATATTCAGTTTGCGAAGGTCGATGGTATTAATGACGTTCAGGAACCGGTCCAGTTCCAGTATCATCGTGAATTCTTTATAATAGATCAGCAGTTTTAGCGGGTTGGTCGCATCAATGAACGAGATCTTCCCATATCGCCGGACATCGTTGAAGACTCCCAGGGAATCACCATTGGCATTTAATTTCTTCAACTGGTTCTCCTTGCTGAGAAGATAGATATTGCCCAGGTTATCCACCGTAAAGTCAGCGATCTCCGCACTGATCCGCTTGCTGAGCGTAAATCCGGCATTCGGCTGCGCCACAGACAGCAGGGCTGAGAGCAGTAGGAAGAAGATTATCGTGGATCTCAGGAACATGAATTGGAAAAGATATTTTTGTGTTGGTCTTATTTTCGGATGATCTTCCCTTCCAGAGCGGCGGATTCCGCCTGCAGCGTCAATCGTTCCCCGTCAAACACGGCATAGGTATTATAGCGGATCCAGTCGCCCAGGTTGATATACCGGCTGCCATTCCCCAGCGAATAGTCGATAGGCAGATGACGATGCCCGAAGATCAGGTAATCAAAGTAGGACTTTTTCAGGACTTCCCTGCTATAACTGATCAACCATTCTTTGTCCTCCCCGAGGAACTGCTCATCGATCTGTCCAGTGACCGCCCGGCTGCGGCGGCTGAGATAATTGGCAAGGCCCACGCCGATAGCGGGAGGAAGGATCCCGAATAGCCATTGACAGACAGGATTACGAAATATTTTCTTGATAAATTTATACCCATGGTCGCCGGGGCCCAGGCCATCGCCATGACCGATGAGAAATTTCTTTCCATTCCATTCGAAGGATTGGGGCTCGTGATAGACGGGAATATGGAGTTCCTGTTCAAAATAACCGCTCATCCACATATCATGATTGCCCGTAAAAAAATAAATAGGGATGCCGCTATCGGTGATCTCGGCCATTTTACCCAGGATCCGCGTATACCCCTTCGGTACAACGGTGCGGTATTCATACCAGAAGTCGAACAGGTCGCCGACGATAAAGATCCCGCATGCCTCTTTTCGGATCGATTCCAGGAAAGCTACGATCTGCTTCTCACGGACCAGGCTGGTGGCGGGATCGGGAGCTCCCAGGTGGAAGTCGGAGAGGAAGAATATTTTTTTTCCGGGAAGGAATTGCATGGGCAAATATAATTAGGAACGCTTGTCCACGAGGAAAAGAAAGACCTCTTTGGGTCCATGCACGCCGACAACCAGGGTTTTTTCGATATCCGCCGTACGACTGGGGCCGGTTGCAAAAGTGATCAGGGAAGGCAGTTGTTGCTGATATTTCTCTTTCAGGGCCAGCAGGCCATCCTTAATATCATACACTAGTTGATCCGTGTAGGCGATACAGATATGAACAGGGGCATAGACGCTGACCGTGCGGCCGCTGGGCCCCGCAGCGCTCATCACGATACTGCCGGTCCTTGCGATCAGGGTCTCGCAGGTAGTGATGGCGGCATCGCAATCTCCCAGTTCGACTTTTGCTATCCGGTCAAACCTGTTCTTTGCCAACATGGCCTTCAAGGGCTCTTCCCGGCAATAAACCTTTTTCCATTCCCGGTGGCTCACCAGGGCATTCAGTTGTTCGGCCAGTTCATGATGGTCCACGCAGAAAATAAACTTACCCTGCAGTTTGGTGAACTGTTCGGCAAACTCCACTTCGGGCTCTTCGGTGGCGGGAGCAAAGACCGAATGGTTCCCTTCGCTTTGGGGAAAAGGAATAGGCGTTGATTGACTCAACGCCTGCCTTATTTTTTTTAAAATATTTGTTTTCGCGGATGATATATTCATCGCCTGATTTTATTTCACTTCTGTCGTTGCAGGAGGAATGTAAGCCGGTGCAGGAGGGATCCCGTTATCGTTGACGGGTACGTGCTCCTCCGTATGATCGGTCACATCCAGGGCCCTTTTTTCTTCATAAGGGCGCTTCCCGATAAGGGCTTCTACATCGCTCTGGAACAGGACCTCTTTTTCCAGGAGGGCTTCTGCCAGGATCTTGACTTCCCTTCCCTTCAGGGTCAGCAATTCTTTCGTAGAGTCATACGCCTTGTCGATCAGTTTACGGACCTCTTCATCGATGATCTTGGAAGTCTCTTCCGAATAGGGTTTGGTAAAGGAGTTCTCCGCCGCCGGATCATAAAAACTCACGTTCCCGACCTTTTCGTTCATCCCGTAAACGGTGACCATCGAGTAAGCGATGCGGGTGATCTGCTGAAGATCATTCTGGGCTCCGGTGGAGATCTTATGGAAATTCAGTTCTTCGCTGGCCCGGCCTCCCAGGGTCATACAGATCTGGTCGAAAAGCTGGTCCGTATTATACAGGTATTGTTCCTTTGGCGTGTATTGCGCATATCCGAGAGCGGCTACGCCACGGGGGACGATCGTTACTTTTAGCAGCGGGTACGCATGTTCAAGGTACCATCCGCAGATCGCATGTCCTGCTTCGTGATAAGCAATGATCTTTTTCTCTTCGGGGGAGATGATCTTGTTCTTTTTCTCCAGGCCGCCGATAACCCTGTCCACCGCATCCTGGAAGTCTTCCATTTCCACGTTGTCCTTTCCTTTCCTGGCTGCGATTAGGGCTGCTTCGTTACAGACATTCGCAATATCCGCTCCGGCGAAGCCCGGCGTTTGTTCAGCGAGTTTATGAATATCCAGCTTGCTGGAGATCTTGATCGGTTTTAAATGCACTTTAAAGATGGCTTCACGGCCTTTCAGATCGGGCTTGTCGATGGAGATCTGCCTGTCGAAGCGGCCTGGGCGCAACAAGGCGGTATCTAATACGTCGGGCCTGTTCGTGGCCGCGAGTACGATAATTCCGCTGTCGCCGCCAAATCCGTCCATTTCCACCAGTAACTGGTTGAGGGTGCTTTCCCTTTCATCGTTGCTCATGATGGCGTTCTTACCACGTGCGCGACCGATAGCGTCTATCTCATCGATAAAGATCACACAGGGCGCTTTTTCCCGGGCTTGCTTGAAAAGATCGCGGACACGGCTGGCGCCGACCCCTACGAACAGTTCAACGAAATCACTGCCGCTCATGGAAAAGAAAGGCACCTGCGCTTCACCCGCCATGGCTTTGGCCAGTAAGGTCTTACCGGTACCCGGAGGGCCTACCAGCAGCGCTCCTTTGGGGATCTTACCCCCGAGGGCCGTATATTTTTTAGGGTTCTTTAAAAAGTCAACGATCTCCATGACCTCTACTTTGGCTTCATCCAGACCGGCCACATCATTAAAAGTGATCGTCACTTTTGTTCCCTTATCGAACAAGGTAGCTTTTGATTTGCCGATATTAAAGATGCCGCCGGGACCGCCGCTGCCGGCCTGACCGCCCATTTTACGCATCAGCATGACCCAGATCAGTACGATGATCAGCAAAGGCAGGAGGAAATTCAGCAGGGGGCCGAACCATTCGCCTTCGGACTTGGAATTCACCGAGACCTCCAGGCCGGGATATTTCACGAAAAAATCCCGGAGGGTCTTTTCATATTCTTTTACATCCGTGACCTTGAATTCGAACTGGGGACCTTCCTTACTGCCGCCATTCGGCCAGTTATTCTGTTTTAATTTGCCGGAATAATAGGCTTTCTGGAGGCTGTCTTTTTTGATATAGACACGCACGACCTGCTTGTTCGAGATAAGGTCGATCTTATCGACATCTCCATTGGCCAGCATATTCTTGCGAAAGTCGAGTTCATCTACCTGGCGGGCGTCGGGTGAAAGGCCGCCATACAGGTTGAACCCGATCAATACGGCTGCGATGATCCCCCAGATCCAGTATATGCTGAACTTCGGCCCTTTCCTCGGACTGCTGCTATCGTCATCTCCTCTTGGTCTGAACCTTGGAAAGTTACCTTTATCGTTTTGTTTGAAATCTTCCTGTGGCATTTGTATTTGTCGCTGTTGTTTTTCTTAGATAATATAATAATAAAGACTTATAGCGTAAAAAGGTTCGAAAAAAACTCTGTAAACGGATAAATATACTGTTAAATTGCCGGGGAATGGGCTTTTCTACCCCGCATGCTCTTCCTGGGGGGCATCGCTCCACATTTCTTCCAATTTGTAAAAACGGCGACTTTCGGGAAGCATGACATGGACCACAACGTTAACGTAATCGATTATTACCCATTGGAGCGTCTGTCTTCCTTCATGTTTATAAGGGACCTCATCGCAGGTTTTATGCAATCCTACCTCTATGGAATCCGCTATTGCTTTTATCTGGGTGGTACTGCTTCCTTCGCAAACAATAAAGAAGTCGGCTACGGCTTCGGGTATTTTACGGAGGTCGATCGATACGATCTTTTCTCCTTTTTTCTCCTGGATAGCGTGGACGATATTTTTAAAAATTTTCGAATTCCTCGTTAATTTGGCTGCACTGCTGCGTTTCCGGGTAGCCAACATAGAAAGTGGTTCCAATAATCAAAACGTTTTTGTGATCAATTATATTTTAATAGAAAGCAAATCATAATATTGTGAGGGGCCGGGACTAATTTGCACTTTTCAAAAATAGTAATCTTTTGCCACATCCCACTACCATCCTTCCAACTAACCCATTCCCCGGAATTGGCGCTCCTTTTATCGAATTGGAGTCGGTGGATAGTACCAACAACTATGCCATGGCACAGGTTCATGCCGGAAAGGCTTCCCATGGCGCCCTGTTCTTTGCCCATGAGCAATGGGCCGGCAAGGGTCAGCGGGGTAAGACCTGGGCCAGCGCGCCGGGCGAGAACCTGATCGTAAGCGTAGTAGTGGAGCCTGTTTTCCTCCCCATACCTCAGTCCTTTCTTCTCAGTATGGTCATCGCCCTCTCCGCTTATGACCTCTTTAGCCGGTATGCCGGTCCGGATGACTGTTCTATCAAATGGCCCAACGATCTGTACTGGCGTGACAGAAAGGCAGGCGGGATCCTGATCGAAAACAGCTTCCGGGGCGACCAATGGCTGGCTGCCATAGCAGGCATAGGTATGAATATCAACCAGGTGCAATTTCCGGAAGCCCTCCGGAAAGCCGTCTCCCTGCGGCAGATCACCGGGAGATCCTTTAACGCTGTGGAACTGGCCAGGGAACTGGCTGAATGCATGGAACAGCGGTACCGGCAATTAAGGGCTGAATGGGAAACTGCAAAGAAAGAGCAGCCATCCGGGGCCGATCCCCTGCTGCAAGCATACAATGCCCGCCTTTACAAACGCGGGGAAGCCGTACACCTGAAGAAGGACGGGGAAGTCCTGGAAAGAAGGGTGAGGGAGGTCAGCGCCGCGGGCGAACTGGTGACAGGCAGGGCGGAGACGGGCATCCTGAAAAAGCCGGGTGAGCAGGCGGATACGGAGGAACAAAGATTCCGGTTCGGGGAAGTGGAATGGGTCATCGGGGAATAGCCCTCTCCCGAAATCTCAAATCCCAAAATCTCAAATCCCAAAATCCCGAAATCTCAAAATCGCTAAATCTCCTTCCAGGCTTTGACGATCTCTTCGGCGTGCGACTTACTCTTTGGCTTAAGGAATATTTTCCGGATCACTCCTTTTTCATCGATCAGGAAGGTGGTCCGCAGCAGGCCCATGTATTGGCGGCCATACAATTGTTTCTCCCCCCAGACCCCATATTTATCGATGATCTTATGTTCGGGGTCCGCCACCAGGGTAAAAGGCAGGTCGTATTTGGCCTCGAACTTTTTATGTTTTTTCTCCTCATCCGGGCTGATGCCCAGTATGACAAATCCTTCTTTTTTCAACAGGGCGTAATGATCCCGCAGGTTGCAGGCTTGTATGGTGCAGGTAGGCGTATCATCCTGCGGATAAAAATATAGAACGATCTTCTTCCCTTTGTGATCCGCCAGGGATACCTTTTCTCCGTTCTGGTCCTTTCCTGTGAACGCGGGGGCTTTGTCCCCTTCCTTAAGATGCATCATAGTGCTTGTATAGTTTGATTGCCTATCGTCTATCGTGTAAAAGAATATTCTTTTGTCGCCTGGTTGCCCGCTTCATCCTCTGCCGTTACTTTAAGGACATGTTTACCGGGCGGACAATGGACGTCAAATTTATAAATAAAAGCAAGCCCCTTATCATTCGTAAAACATAGCCACCGTCCATCCAGTTCGGCCCTGAAACTCCGGATGGCGCCCAGGTTATCTTTCACCGCGAAAGCGATCCTCGCGGCCTTGCCCGACAATACCCCATTCTTCGACCCCAGCAGCAGGATCTGGGGCGCTTCATCATCCTCCACCAATTGAAAGCTGCCAAATTCCCTGTACCGGGCGGAGGCCCAGCCATCTTTCCATTCGGGCCGCTGTACTTCTTTTTTATCCCCCGCCGTACGCACCATTACCACTTTCCCCATGACAGCAGGGTCCGGCGCCTGATCGGGCTTTAAACGCACCAGGAGGGGCTCCTGCAAAGGAATCCAGGAATAGCCGATGTTATGGGCAGCAGAAATTGCGCCCTTTAAAGAAGAGAGGATCGCCGTATGATCGATATGTACGGAATCATAGAGGCCTTTTTCAGCGATATAAAAAGCGCAGCTCTCCGTCTCCTGTCCGTCCAGCATGCCGGGATAGAATTTTTTGCCGGGCATAGGAGGAAGATCCGGGACATCGAGCAATTGCTGGTATTGTACCTGATAAGTTAATTCCGAGATATTGCCATAGGCGTCTTTTCCTTCAATGCGGATCGTATGCACTGCGCCATCGCTGAGATCGATCACTCCATCGGCCAGGGAGGCAAAGGGGGTGGTCAGGGGAAGACCTCCATGGTCGGGTGGGCGGGCTAGATCCTTTCGGAGGGATCGGTAGATGGACGGCTCCGTAGTTCCCGGCAGTTCGGATAAATGCTGCAGGAAGGGACCGCCGGTCTCCCGCGTCCTGTAATCGATATGCCCATTGATACTGCGGGTATGCTCGTAGCTGATCTGGTCCATCTGGAAAGCCTCCACCGGCTGATCGTTGTCATAAAGGACGGCCTGATAGATGCCATTGGGATTGGCGGAGCCCGATTGGGTATCGAAAGCGGAAATAGCAAAGCTCACGCGGGGAGAGCCGAGCGCGATAAGGCCGGGCATAATGGAATAGGCGGCAGCCGTCGACCTGCGGACAGGAAGGATCTTCGGGGCCTGTTCGTAAACACTCCGGGAACGGTCATAGATCGCCAGTCTCAAAAAAACGGGCGGGGTGGTATCCGGCACCGGTAGTCCGAACAGGAGCGGGTTGAGGTTCGTATCATCGGCCGTACGCCGGATCTCAAAATGAAGATGGGGTCCCTGCGAGCCGCCGGTGTTCCCGCTATACGCGATGAGGTCCCCCTTCTTAACGGGGAAGAGGGCGGGCGGGATCTCAATGAACACCTGCCAGGACCGCAGTTTATATTGTTGCTGCTCCACATAAGCGGCCAGGGCCGGGAAGAACTTGTTCAGATGGGCATATAAGGTCGTATAGCCGTTGGGATGCTGGATGTAAATGGCCTGCCCGAATCCTGCCGGCTCGATCTTCACCCGGGCAATATAGCCGTCTGCCGCTGCCATTACAGGCAGGTTCTCTTTTTTCTCCGTCCGGATGTCCAGTCCCATATGATAGTGGTTAGGCCGTAGCTCCCCGAAATTAGCGGCAAGGCTAATGGGTATATTCAGGGGCGCGTGAAAATAATCCCGGGGGTAGTTTTTGGGAGGGAAGGTTTGCGAATACGTTAGCAGGGAGGTCAGAGAAGCCGCTACAGCCAATAAATAGTTCATTCCGGTGGATTGAAAAAGATGGTTGAAAGTGCGAATTTACTCCCTAAACGGGATACGATTTCCAAAAATGGGTTCGGAAAAAACCTGTTTCCGGTCAATCCGGTCGAAGGGATTTGCCGTAGATCAGCAAAAGAAGCAGCCTCTTCCGGTAAAGAGTTCTTGGTCAGGGTCGGAGCCTTACCAAAAAAATAACACGAAAAGGGTATGCTTTTTTTAAAAATTGGTACAGCTTTTGGCTAGATACTATTGTCTTATAAAAGTAGATGTTTCACTTATCAAAAGCAGGTAGTCATGAAAGGCATTAAAAACAACTTGGTCATCTTCCTGGCCGTCACCATCGGGGCCCTCGTCGGGCTGCTCAGGGGCGAGGAAGCCAAACAAAAATGGATCTTCAAGGTCCGGAGCAAATACGAGAACCGCCGGTTGATGGCGGAACGTAAGTCCATTGCCCGCAAGGGTGGTGTTCTGCTCGATGATATCGAGATGGCTGCCTATCACAGGAACTAGGAGCCTTCCCACATAAGAGAATATATTCTTTAAACTCAGTATATTTTTAGCTTCAGGTGCAACCCCGGTCTTCACAGATCGGGGTTTTTTGTTCCCGGAAACCAAAATTTAATCGGGAAAATCTCCTACACTGTCATAACTTTGCGCAATTTTATTTTTTTCCATCATGCCCAAAGATTCCTCCATTCATTCAGTATTAATTATCGGTTCGGGTCCCATTATTATCGGTCAGGCTTGTGAATTCGATTACTCCGGCACCCAGGCTGCGCGCAGCCTGCGGGAAGAGGGGATCGAGGTGATCCTGATCAATAGCAACCCGGCTACGATCATGACGGACCCGATGATGGCCGATAAGGTCTATCTGCTGCCTTTGACGGCGGAAAGTATTGAACAGATCCTGGAAGAGAATAAGATAGACGCCGTACTGCCTACCATGGGCGGCCAGACGGCCCTCAACCTTGCCAAAGAGGCAGAAGATCTGGGGATCTGGGAAAAGTATGGGGTACGGCTCATAGGCGTGGATATCAAGGCCATCGATAAGGCCGAGGACCGGGAAAAATTCCGGCAATGGATGATCCAGTTGGGCGTGCCGGTAGCCGAAGCCAAGACAGCCAACTCCTTCCTGGAAGGAAAAGAATTTGCACAGGACATCGGCTTCCCCCTTGTGATCCGCCCGTCTTTTACCCTGGGCGGAACGGGAGGAGGCTTTGTACACGATAAGGAAGACCTGGACGAAGCCCTCAACAGGGGCCTGCAGGCTTCCCCCATTCACGAAGTATTGGTCGAAAAAGCCGTATTGGGCTGGAAAGAGTTCGAATTGGAGCTGCTCAGGGACGCAAAGGACAATGTAGTGATCATTTGTACCGTGGAGAATTTCGATCCCATGGGCGTTCATACGGGCGATTCCATCACAGTGGCCCCGGCCATGACCCTTAGCGACACGGCTTTCCAGTTGATGCGCAATACCGCCATCATGATGATGCGCGACCTCGGCAATTTTGCCGGGGGCTGTAATGTGCAATTCGCCCTCAACCCGGACACCGAAGAGATCATCGCCATCGAGATCAATCCGCGCGTAAGCCGTTCTTCCGCCCTGGCCTCGAAGGCAACGGGCTATCCCATCGCAAAGATCGCGGCCAAACTGGCCATCGGATATAGCCTCGACGAACTGAAGAATCAGATCACGCAGACGACCTCGGCTTATTTCGAACCCGTACAGGACTACGTGATCGTAAAGATCCCCCGCTGGAACTTCGATAAGTTCAAGGGCGCCAATGATACGCTGGGCCTGCAAATGAAAAGCGTAGGCGAGGTGATGGCCATCGGGAGAAGTTTTACCGAGGCGGTCCAGAAAGCCTGTCAAAGTCTTGAGAACAACGCGGTGGGGCTCGGATATTACGGTAAGAGCCTGATGCATGCCGAAGAACTGCTGGAATATATCAAGACCCCGAAATGGGACCGGATCTTCCGGATAAAGGACGCCCTGATGGCAGGGATCTCCGTAGGCACCATTTCCAAGGCCACCAACGGCATCGATCGCTGGTTCCTCTACGAGATCCAGAAGATCTGCAATATGGAGAAGGAACTGGCAAAATACAAGATGGAGAACCTTCCCCTGGAACTCCTAAAAGACGCCAAACGCCTCGGTTTCAGTGACGACCAGATCTGCCGGGTGATGAACGACGGCACCGAAGATGCCCTCTACGAAAAAAGAAAGGCTGCGGGCATCTCGCGCATTTTTAAAATGGTAGACACCTGCTCGGCTGAATTCGAAGCAAAGACCCCTTACTTCTATTCCACTTTTGAAGATGGACATGTCAATGAAAGTAAAGTAAGCGATAAAAAGAAGATCATCGTACTCGGGTCGGGGCCCAACCGGATCGGGCAGGGTATCGAATTCGACTATTGCTGTGTACACGGGCTGCTCGCCATTAAGGAATGCGGATATGAGGCGATCATGGTGAATTGCAACCCCGAGACCGTCTCCACCGATTTTGACATTGCCGACAAATTATATTTCGAGCCGGTGTATTGGGAACATCTCTGGGAGATCATCCAACACGAAAAGCCGGAAGGCGTGATCGTTCAACTGGGAGGCCAGACGGCCCTCAAACTGGCCGAGCGCCTCCACGAAAAAGGGATCCCGATCATCGGCACTTCCTTCGACAGCATGGATATCGCGGAAGACAGGGGACGATTCAGCGATATGCTGAAAGAGTTGAGTATCCCCTACCCCGACTATGGTACGGCCTATGATGTGGATGAGGCCATCCAGGTGGCCAACCGGGTGGGATATCCTGTGCTGGTGCGCCCGAGCTATGTGCTGGGTGGACAGCGTATGCGGATCGTCATCAACGATGAAGAGGTCGAAAAGGCCGTGGTCAGCCTGCTCAAACATATTCCCGGTAATAAGATCCTGGTCGATCATTTCCTGGATCGCTGCCAGGAGGCGGAAGTCGATGCTATTTTCGACGGGGAGAACTTCCATGTAATGGGAGTGATGGAACATATCGAGCCGGCCGGTATCCACAGCGGCGACAGCCATGCCGTTTTACCCGTCTTTAATCTTACGCCCCTGGTCGTAACGACGATGGAGCACTATGCTGAAAAGATCGCCCGGACCCTCAATATCAAAGGGCTTATCAATATGCAGTTTGCCATCAAGGATAATAAGGTATTTGTGATCGAGGCAAATCCCCGCGCTTCGCGGACAACGCCCTTTATCGCAAAGGCCTACCAGATCCCCTATCTCAATATCGCCACGAAGATCATGATCGGAAGCCATAAGCTCACCGATTTCAAATTCGAAAAGAAACTAAAAGGTTTTGCGATCAAAGAGCCGGTGTTCAGCTTTAATAAATTCCCGGGCGTGAACAAAGAACTCGGACCGGAAATGAAATCCACCGGGGAGGCGATCCGCTTCATCAAAGACCTCCGCGACCCTTACTTCAGGCAATTGTACAAGGACAGGAGCATGTACCTGAGTAAATAAAGCCTCCGGCTGGGGCGACCGGCGTCCACTTAAGGGCCGACGGTGCCTGTCTTAACTTCGCCGGCTCTTTTGTAATTAATAATAATAACTCCACTCGGGGTAACGACACTCTCCGTTACAGTAAATGCTGCCGGAATAGTACCATTGTCTAACAATTTTTTTCCTCCACCAAGCGTCACAGGGTAAATTTTGAGCCAGAGTTCGTCCGCCAGATCATGCTTTAGTAATAGCTGAACGAGCTCGCCGCTGCCCCAAACCAGGATGTCAGAACCTTCTGAATTTTTGAGCTTTTTGATGTCTGTCACGCTTGTAAGGAACACCGAGTTCTCCCAATCTGACTCTTTCATGGTGTTGGACAGGACGTATTTCGTGACATCATTGATACCCGGCCAATAGTCGGCATGCGCTGGCCAGTAGGAGGCAAAAATCTCGAATGTTTTTCTGCCCAGGAGAATATCCACAGGTTCCATCTGCTTTTGCAACATCTTATTAAAAACTTCGTCACCATAAGGTGCAGACCAGCCGCCATATTTGAAGCCGCCTGATGTATCTTCCTCGGGCCCACCGGGCGCTTGCATTACTCCATCTAATGTAATAAATGTTGAAACGATCATCTTTCTCATATAGTTTAATTGAAATTGTTGAATACGATTATGTTTACTTTAAAAAGCCATCCAGGTAACCTAATATCGTGCTCGTCTGCATCATCAGGCTGACATGCCCCTGCGAAGGAACAACGGCCAAATGCGATTTTGGCATCGGTGCCAGATCAGCAGATATACCACCTCCCAGTAATTGGTATGTTTTCATCAACTCGATTTTATCCACGCCGTCATTGTCGCCCGAGATGAGTAACACTGGCGAAGTAATTTTCGCGATATTGGCGTCACCCATGTCGAATGGCGTCCCGGCAAAAGCAATCATTTGCTCTAAGAACTTTGTCCATTTTGTTTTGTCGGGTGCTACCGCATCGTAGGCCGCATTCAAAGGAGTATTCGTAAAAAATTCAGGCTTGAAATTTTTAAACCCATTACTTACTACGGGTAGCCAGCCACCGGTTTTATACGTGGAAGAAATGATCACTAATTTTCGTACCCGTTTAGGACTTTGTATGGCCAACTGGTAAGCCACGGAGCCACCCATACTATATCCTGCAACATCCGCACTATCAACTTTTAAGTGATTCAGTACTCCTTCCACATCACTTGCCAGGGTAGCAAAGTCTAATTTTCTGTCTGAATACGGTGTGTGCCCATGTCCCTGCAATTCAATGGCAATTACCTTTCTTGTTTTTGACAATTCAGGCATTAATGGTCCCCAGTTCATCTCGATGGTCATAAAAGCACCATGCAGTAAAACGATAGGCCTACCCTCACCATATACTTCGTAATAAACTTTAATGCCATTAATGGATACATAGCCACTGGCGGCAGATTTACTTTGTTGCCCCTTGGACTGAAATACCGTAAAAAAAAGCATAGCAATTATTAAAATCGCTTGGGGGGCATTAGATCCTCTAAATACTCTTTTCATAAAACGTTCTTTATATTAGTTTGAATTTTATTGACAAGACAAAGATGGAATTCATTTCAGGATTCAACACGGTGTAAATGCGACTACTTAGGGGGTGAATTCAGCCAAATACGCTTGAAATAATACCCGCGCACCCCATCAATAAAATCAAAGAACTGTTGCCTCACAACTGTTGCTAATAAAGATAAGCGCCGTTAACAAATCATTACATGCCGTCTTCCTTTCAGGGGTGTTTTTATAAGCAGTAAGGGTTAATTTTGTGGGCATTGTAAATCCCTGTTCATATGGAAGAAATAGAAGTGCCGACGGAACATCTCCACGAAGAGATCCGGGAGAAGGCGGAAAAGGAAAAAGAAAGATGGATCGTGTATGTGGCCTTATCCACCGCTTTTATGGCCGTGCTTGCCGCCGTAGCCGGTCTGCTGGCGGGACATCATGCCAATGAAGCGCTGATCGAAAGGGTCAAGGCTTCCGATCAATGGAATTATTACCAGGCCAAAAATCTCAAAGCCGAAATAGCCGCCAATACGATCAAGATCCTGAACGCCCTGCCGGCAAAGACCCCGGAAGTTCAGCAAGACAATAAGGACGAAATAGCCCGCTACGAAAAGGAAAAAGAAGCTATTAAACGAACGGCGGAAGAGGCAGAAAAGAATTCGGAACAACATCTCAACAGGCATGTTCCGCTGGCCTCCGCCGTCACGGCATTCCAGATAGCGATCGCTATTTCCGCCATCGCCATCCTTACAAAGAGAAAAAGGCTCTGGTATGCCGGGCTGATCCTGACCCTCCTGGGGATCTTCTTTTTAATACAGGGAATCTTTCCCTAAAGGGGAATTGCCGGGATAAATTTTAACAATAGTACGTGTTGTAACGGATTCTAGCAAGGAATTTGCTGTAAGAGAAGGATTAAAACACCACTTATGACAAACCCCTTTAAACGATTGACCTTCACGGCCGTAGCTATGATCTTCGCTTCTATCGCCATGGGCCAGCTCAAAGCCAAAGTAAAATGCCCCGATGTCTACATAGATATCCTTAACGGCACCGTCAACAATGATCTGAAAGCGAATACTACTGCCGGTGAGATCAAGGTCGCCCTGCCCTGCTTCACCAGCTATGAGGACGAAGAGACCACGACCACCAAATGCGGCGGCGGGTTGTTCTACAAAGACAAGGATATTTCTTTTTATACCAAGAGGGACTATATCGAGATCGGGCCAAAATTCGTGGGCAAACTCAGCATCCCCATACTGGGCACCAAACGCGGCAGCTTATTCAAATCCCTCGGCAATCCAAAAATGAAAGATGATAAATGGGACGCTTACCAGACCTCCTATGGTCTTCTTGTCCTGCATTATGATGCCACCGGTAAAGTGCACCATTTTCAGATTACTACGCAGGGTACCGATACTTTAAACCTTTGCGAATAGGGCTTCAATTCAATACATAGGCAGGTTGCCCGATCCGACGAACAAACCTCTTTCTAATGTAATCATTTAAAGGATGTTCGATAAAGGTATATAGTATTATAGAGATCAGATTGATCGCTAAAAAGATCAATAAAAGGTTGGAAGTAAATTTATGCAGGATCGTTGCGAATATTCCCACATGTATCAAATAAAAGATATAGGAACTTTTACCTAAGATCACAAATAGTTTACTTCCCAATAAAGAGGAAACTAAAGTCCTCTCCGTCAGCAACCCAAAATAAAATACGGATATACCGATTGCAGGCAGAAGAAAGGTATTTATTAATTTACCCAGGGGGTGCCTTATACCGAAATCGGCATTTCCCTTTAACAGCGAGATCAGAAAAACGCAGGAAATAATACCTAAGATCCCTAAATAGGTAAAGTATTTAAATTTGGGTTTAAGAACGTTTTGTTTGTATACTATTGCCAATCCTATTCCAATAAAAAATTCAAAGCATCTTCCAAAAAAAGTATAGTTGAACAAGAAGTCGTAAGAATTGAAAAAACCATAGGTATTCCTTCCATTGAACAGAAATACCAGGCCCACTCCGAATGTTACTAATAAGACCGGGAGGGTAATTAAATAATATCTATTCCGCCTGATCAAAAAGAAGAATACCGGTGCAAATAAATAAAAGGTCTCTTCCACCGTTAGCGACCAGCCTTGTGCTATTCCCGTAAATTTGAACTGATCAAAGAAACCTCTTAAAAAACTTACATTCAAAAGATAGGTTGGGAAAACTCCCGTTATGGATTGATGGCCAAAGCGGATCAAACCTATAAAAGCAAGGGTCGTCAATAAAAAATACATCGGATAGATCCTTGCTATCCTGTTGACCATATAATTCCTAAAACTAAAATTGGTAAGATCCGAGTACCTGTAAGCGATCAGGAATCCGCTTAAGACAAAGAATAAGGTTACTCCAATATGCAGCTCCTGTGTAAAGTTGTATAGATAGGTTCCATATTTATTTGCCGGAAAGGGATTATAATGATGGAGAAAGACCATAAAGGCGGCTATTGCCCTAACTCCTGTCAACGGATTAAAATAATTGTTAGAATTTAATTCGGGCTAACTTTTATCTTATTCAATTATAGTATCAATTTCACTCAAAATAAGTAAAAGTTCCATCATTCGGCAGGCGAAGCAGGGAAAGCCATCTTTTCATTCACCAGCGGGAAAGCAAGGTGAAACCAGGCTGTATATTTTCCAGGGTCCGCAGCCAGGTCATCGCGGACCTCCTCCGGAGCCTTGAAGCAGGTTTCGCTGACCTCCTCCTTGTTTGGGCAGAAGGGTTCGTCGTGCACGCCTACGAACACGTGATCGAATTCAAATTCCGTCAGGCCATTCTCAAATTCCGACCGATAGGTGAAGTCGAATACTTTTTGCAGTTCCGCTGTAAATCCCAATTCTTCGTAGAGCCTGCGGGCAGCGGCTTCCCGAATGTCCTCGCCGGGCCTGGGATGACTGCAGCAGGCATTGGTCCACAAGCCGGCGCTGTGATACTTCTGCTGCGACCTTCGCTGTAATAACATTTCTCCCCGGGAGTTAAAGATAAAAACACTGAAAGCCCTGTGCAGGAGGGCTTTTCGGTGGGCTTCCATTTTTTCCATGACGCCGATCGGTTCGTCCAGTTCATTGACGAGGATCACTTCCTCTCGCTGCATGTATTCACCGGTTTAATAAGCTGATCAGGATTAATATCGCTGGATCTGTGTCTTTAATAATTTACGGGCGAAATGGATACGGCTCTTGATCGTTCCCAATGGCTCCTGCAGCATTTCCGCGATCTCATGATATTTATACCCGTCGAAATAAAGCAGGAAAGGATTACGAAAGATCTCCGGTAATTTGTGAACGGCGCCCTGGATGTCTTTTACACGCAGGTTGCTTTCCACCGTGACGGGGGCCACCGCCTGGTTGGAATTCAGCAGGAATTCATTGGGCGAACTGTCAAAGATGGTATTCTGTTTGGCTTTACGGCGATAATTATTAATGAAGATATTCCGCATGATCGTATACAACCATGCTTTAATGTTCGTACCTACATTGTATTTATCTTTATTGGCTAAGGCGCGGAATAATGTTTCCTGGAAAAGGTCCTTTGCTGTTTCAGAATCACGGGTGAGCGTAATAGCGAACGGTTTTAAGAACTCCGCATTATTTACCAGAAGTTGGTTGAATTCTAATGAGGACATAAATAAAATTGTTTAATGAATTACCCAACAAATTTAAACATTAAACGGCAACAGGACAAAAAACCTGTTTAAGAGTTTCGTTAAAAAACTAAAACAAAGATAATCATTGAATTATGAGGCTGCCAGGGTCCCCGGCAAATGGGTCACAAACTCCATGACCTCCGAAAGGGACTTTTTAAGCCGCACTCCGGGAGGTATTTTCCGGATCTGGGCCTGCGCCAGCCGTCCCGAGACCACCAGGGGTATGCCATGGGTGTGCTGAGAGGCCTGGGAAAGGAATTTTTCGAAGCAGAAACTGCCTGTAATACAGGTCAGGTGGGTATAGAGATAGTCGGGTTTTCTGTATTTACAGACGAATTCGATGTCCTTTATGGGCATATCGGCGCCCAGGTAGATTACTTTAGCGCCCTGGACCTTCAGCAGGTAATACACGTATAAAAGCCCCAGCTCATGATGTTCCCCTTCCGGCAGGAACAAAAGTACGGTAGTGTTGACCTGGGTATACGTCACCGCTCCTTCGATCCCCACGATCAGCTTCTGGCGTATGATATTGGTCACCAGGTGCTCCTGTGCCGGATGGATATGATTGGTCATCCAAAGAATGCCGATACGATGAAGGAAGGGAAAAATGATCTGGTGAATGGCCTTGTCGATGCCCCTGATCCGGATAAATTTATCGAGCAACTCCTCGAAGGGATCGATGTCCAGGTCGATCATACAGGCGATCAGTTCGTTGACGATCCTTTCCTGCTGGGCTTCCGTATTGGAGAGAGAGAGGATATTATTCTTCAGTTCCTGCTCACTCATCTTGTCGATGTGGGAGATCTTAAACCCGTATTTATTCAGCAGGCTGATGTTCAGGATCGTCTTTAACTCCTGGCAGCAGTAATAGCGTATATTGGTATCCGTGCGGCAGGGCTTCAGGAAATTATACCGCTGCTCCCATATCCGTATAGTATGGGCTTTGATCCCCGACAAGTTCTCCAGGTCTTTTATAGTAAAGACATTCATGTCCCAATACTACAAAAAAGGGCGGGTTTTGTTTAAGAAAATGGCGTCAAAATTTAAACTTTTCCCCTTATTTATAGCATTCAATGGCTAACGCATTGATAAATCGGCTCTCTTCCTCGATGGATTTGAACATTTCATCCGGGCTATCATTAAAATAAGCTCTCCTGATCCTTGTAAAGCCGGCCTTTGAAAGCTGGTCTGCGAGGGAGAGATAGTCCCACATCCATAAATGGTGCGAGTTGCCGAAAAAAGAACTCGCAAAAGCCTTCAGTCCTTTTGGTCTGTCCTCGATGCCCAGGAGCGTATCGTGTCCGATATACCGGAGCGATGCAGTGTTGTCCCCTTTATCCAGGGCAGCAATATATTGCCTGGCGCAAAATTCCAGGTCGGGAACGACACAGCGGAAAATACCCCCTGGCTTTAATACGCGCAAGGTGTTCCGGAGCGCCGTCTTAAAATCATTCAGGCTCAGATGTTCCAGTGTATGCGAGCAGTAGGCCCCATCGCAGGAATTATCCGCCAGCGGCAATCCTTTGACAATATCCCCGTAAACGACATTGTCCGGGAATGTCACTTTTAACTGGCTCTTTAAAAGAGTTTTCAGTACGGGCGTCTTTTGAATTCTCAAGGTAGGGGATGCATCGAAATTGACCCATTCCTTAGGCGCAGAGAGACCTGCACCATATTGGATGTAGCTTTTGTTCATTACGCGATCAGGTTTTAACTATGAAAATTAAATTGTTTACCGGTGTACGTTGCTCTACAGATCCGCATTCCGGATCTTGCCGGAGTCGACCAGTTTGTGAACGATGCCGTAGAGTTCGGGAGAGGTCTGGAGAGCGCCGAGATGTCTCTTGTGATGGAGGTC
>Ga0307516_10003591_pt1 | contig 19772 bp, 22 predicted proteins | sample 19_EM_MG_FD_203310 | JGI IMG/M metagenome (GOLD analysis project Ga0307516, IMG submission 203310) | Populus trichocarpa ectomycorrhiza microbial communities from riparian zone in the Pacific Northwest, United States - 19_EM | ecosystem: Host-associated > Plants > Roots > Unclassified | place...
AGGTTGTAATGGACTATGTCTGCGACGGCCTGCGTGTCTGCTGCTGAGCCAGAACGGCAGCAGTAGATTCGATCGTGGACGTATGTCAGTTTGTCGGTGACACGATTGGCCTGGGGGACGGTGTATCGGTCGTTGAGAGGGAGAGGGAATCAGAGCGTACGATGTAGCTTCCAGTGGTTGTACGACTGTCTGCGCCGATAACGACGCCTCCGTCGAATTGGACAGCCATGATCGAGGTCTAGGGTTATCAGCATCGAATGGAACGATTGTAGAGGTACATACCCCGAGGTTGACCTCTCCGGTCTTGAGCCTGTCAAAGTCGATGTGATCCATGGTTGGAGAGACGATTCAAAGGTTGTTCGAGTTTGGACCAGGAGCTGACGCGTCCGAGTCCGACACGCGTCGTTCAGTCATGTCCCCCAACCAGCTCAAAAATCTCTACAGCGACCTCCAACGCTCGTTCAATGCCCGCCCCTCTGATCTCAAGAGCTGCAGCACGCTGCTCACCCAGCTCAAGGCTCGCTCCAGCCACACCTTCTTCCCCGGCCAGGGCTCACCCTGTTGACTTCGTCTAGATGGGCCTCATGGAGGCCGGACTGCTGATCCCCCAGGGAGACATCAACTTTAACGACCTCGTCGTTGCGCGTGGGCCCTTTTCCCCACCACTCCATCTGACCCACTCAACCTTGTCCATCAGGCGACATCCTCGAGATCGGCGCCTACTGCAGCATCCGAAGCCACGACGTGCCCTCCTTTGACCGGTACTTCTCCCAGTTGCAGAACTTTTACACGGACTACAGGTACTCCTCCGTGCCTTTTTCGTGTCCGCTTTCGTTTTCGAATGGCCAACCACTCCCCAACACAGTTCGGTGCTCCCGCCCTCGAAGCGCGAATACCCCATCCGGGGCCTGAACCTCATCCGCCTGCTGACGCAAAACCGTATAGCAGACTTCCATGCGACCCTCGAGAGCCTGCCACTCCCTGCCGATGCCATAGCAGACAACCCTTATATCAGCCATCCCGTCAACCTGGAGCGGTGGCTGATGGAGGGCAGCTATAGCAAGGTGTGGAACGCACGCGAAGAGGCACCGGCAGAAGAGTACAAGTTCTTTGTGGATAGCTTGATGGGAACTATCAGGTTTGGGTTGATGAGCGTTTCTTTTTTTGTCTTCCAGCCTGACCTTGTCCTAGAAACGAAATTGCGAGCTGTGAAGAGGTCGCGTACAGAAGTCTGCCGTTGAAAGATGCAGCGACTCTTTTATTCTTCTCGAACCAGTCAGAACTCTTGACGTTCATTCATGTGGTCAGTGTCTACCACGCCAAGTTCTGTCGTCTTGGGCTGACTTTTCCTATCAAGCGCGGTTGGCAGGTAGACTTGACGGCAGGTGTCATCACATTCGATCGGAAAGACGAAGAGAAAATAGAAATCCCAAAGCAAAAGCTCATAGCTGCATCATTAGCTTATGCACGGGAGCTAGAACAAATTGTCTAGATAGACGAGATCTTTTATATCCACCAGATCATATTGTTTGCATCAGACGAATGAAATGAAATATGGACAGCAAAGGTTCTATTCAAAGGTCTCCAGGCCCGCTTTGGCCTTTGCCTCGGCCTCGGCCAAGATATCACTTGGTACCGAAAGATGCAGCCCATTTGTTTCGTCTCCGATCCATGACATCTCTAGCTCAAACTCCTTTTCCTTGGCATCTTCATGTACCAGGTAGATGCTAGTTTCGCCAAGAATTTAGAGGCCATTGAAACCCAGATGGTAAAATTCACAAACATTCTGGCTGCTTCTACCACAGCTTCTCGCGTTGATAGTTCTGCGAGCTTCAACTTCTCAAGTTCCGTCTTTGCAAGCTGACGACCTTTTCCGACGGCGGCGCCATTATAACCCTAGCGAGAAATGGCTTCATTTTACAATGTGTGGAAAGAGCAGGTGCCTTACGTAGAAGACGCCACTTGGTTCCACAACGTACAGCGCTGGACCGTCGTTGTCGATCGCACCCAAGATGGTGCTGATGCCAAAGGGACGGACAGAAGAATATAGGGTATAAGCTTGGACGTAGAGGCCTAGGCGGTCCGCGATGTTCTGTGCCGCCAATGTCAGAACACGATTACGGTACATCATGTCAGAATAGGACAAGACCTTCAATGGCGGAGGGGCGCGATAGGTTTCGTGGTAACTGGCTGCTTCGTCCCGTGCTCGATTCGATATTTGTCGGCCATCGGCCAAGAGGCCTGCGGTAGCCTGGAGTGATGGATTTGTGATGGTAGATATATATATACCATGCAAAAACGACGGACCAGCCCGATGTGTCTGTCCACGGTTTGGATTCTTCGGTTGACGCCTGGTACGAGGAGTTTGGAGTGGACGAGTTTCTCGACTGCCAGGACGATTCCGTCTTTTACTCGGAGACCGATAGCGGTGCTGTGCTTCCGATGAAAACTGTTTCAGTAAATGTGTGAAGCGGGACGCACCCAGAATTCTCGACTGCTTTGTTAGCGTATTCAACCTGGGTTGTTGTGAGCGACTGAGGTGCAAGTTCGACGGGGAGAGATCAGACCTGAAATATGCGGCCATCGGGGGAGTATGTGCTCGCTGAGAGATCGTAGCCTGTTCCGATGGAGGTCATGGTGAGATCCCGAAGAAGAGGAGGGACGCGCAAGCACCAGAGAAACGCGTCTACCGTGGGAATATCCTGATCAAGTCGCGTCTGATATGAACGCCGACTCGGACGACGACTGGAGCGCCATCCTCAACGGCCACCCCATATTCGCCCTCCCCAGGTCCGTCTCTGCGCGCATAGACGACTACGACACCTCCCTAGAGCTCTCGTCCAATACCTTGCCAAAGTTCAGCCAGCTCGACCCCACTCAGGATGAACCGACCCCTGCTGGGCGGCGGCAGGTCATGGTGCTCAAGGATGCTGATCTTATAGTCGCTGCTGGGAAAGAGGTGCGCATGACCTCCCTCGGCGACTCGAAGCTTGGCCGCAGCGCCAGGAGGACGTACAAGGTGCGTTGCGACAGACTCCCTTTACCTACCTGTCCCAACACGCGCCAAGTAGACTCTGCATACAGCCAATATCCAATTTGAGATTCACCAGATTTCTTTGAATCCTAGCGGGAAGCTCCTTGCTGTCGCTGGTGCATTCCAGATTGCAGTTATCGTCCTGCCTCGCGTGGGTTTCATGAGACTCGTCCCAGACGCGATAGATTGCAAGTAAGTATAACCTTCTCTTTTATATCTCCTCTGTCTCATATCTCGCCTTAGGTCAGTGCAGGTTGGACAGTACCACCACGCTTCGACCGCTTCCGCCCCGGTCGTCAAAATTGAATGGCACCCTTGGGGTGAAGCCGGCTCTACTTTGATGGTTATGACGGCTGATGGAAAATTGAGGTTTGGTCCAAATACACTCGTGCCGACCTTGACTGATCCTTCCTAGGGAGTACGACATATCAGTCGATACCGAAGATCCTCAACAAACTCTGTCCTTTGTCCCAGAAAAGAGAAATTCGTTCGTTGCAGAAGACCCTTCCGAAAGAGAAGTTGCATCATTTACCCTTGGAAAGGGCAGAGCAGACTGGGGACCTCTCACCATTTATGCCATCATGAAGTCCGGCGATATTTATTCGATATGCCCATATATGCCACAAAACGCGTAAGTCGGTTCCTCACTTTTTCAAGAGTTATCTGAACTGCCTACCTCAGGTCCATACCTTCATCATACATTCACTCTCTCGAATGCTTTATTGCGGCAAAGCAAGAATTCCTTGCCCAGGAGTCTCCCACGGACAAAGGCCTCTCTACCTTATACGATTACCAACATAAATACGTTACCGCTCTATTAAAGCAATTACCCCCGGGAACCGTCTTTCCCTCCAGCTCACGTTCCGTCCTTGTCCACCCCCCTGCAACAATCAAAACACCCCCCCTTCGACAAGGCCCATTTCTACTCCAGCCTTCGCCTCGGATAATCGAAGGTAGCGAAGGAGGAGATGCTACAGATATCTCTTATATGGCCTTTGGATATGTCGACGAGGACGAGAGCGAAGGAGAGGGTGAAGGAGGCGAGACTGAGCATCTAGGAGTGGTAGCCGTGGCTTTCCAGGATGGGAAGGTGGACTTGCTGTTGGATGTGGAGAAGGTTGAGGCCCGATGGGAAACCAAGGTACGTTCATTCTGCTCTGTCCTGTCCTGTGATATCTTACCACTCGTAGGCATCAAATCCCGAGCTGCCTATGCTAGCAGTGTACGAGACGATTGATTTAGGTCTCGTGTCAAATCTGAATGGAATATCACCTTCCAATGGAGTTTCTCCGCTCGACCTGCTACAGGGTAACCATCCAGTTTTCCTTCAAGATCCCATACATGATGACACCATCTATGTTTATCATGCATTCGGTGTCCATGCTCTCAACATCGGGCCTGTTCTCCAAAGCCTGACTACGGCTCTTCGCGTGGATGACGATCCCGATGGAAATGCACTCGAGACAACGCTTCAAAAGTCCGCGGGAACATCTGTCCATCCGATCTTGACTACTTTCTCGGTTGAACGCAAGTCCGTCAAAATCTACCACCATGTAAACGAGAACGCAATTGACACATCCTTACTGCAGATGCTCGAATCCAGTTGTCGCTGTCACGATTCCGAATGATGTTTACCTCACCTATAGTATCTTCATTCTCACATCGGCCATGCGAATCACATCCGTCCCTCTCAATCTTCGTACAGAACCCTCCCGCTTTCAAAACAAGCTTCCCACTACCACCTCCAACCATAGTCACACCTGGCTAACACCTTCTGAAGATCCTGCGGAGTACATAACGCTTCTCCGCGAGCCGTACACACCGCCGGAAGCTCTGACACGCATCTCTGGTTTGCCAACCAATCCGCGGCTTTCTCTGCCCCCCTCTACCCTGAAGGACAAAGACTTCAAGCTCACACCCGACACCCTACGATACTTTGGAACCATAGTGAAGACGTTTTCCGACCAGACCCTCGAGATCCAACTAGCGGTCCGAGCCGCTGAGGCGCGGGTGATGCTGCAGAGATCTGAGCTTGCGCGGATGTCGAGCAAGTGTCGGGACATGGAATCCGTGATTGAGGATTTGAAAGGACCTGCAGGGATGACGAGTCGGGCCAGATTTGAGGCAGTGCAGAGCGTGCAGAAGGTTTTGCTGGGCAGGATGGATCGGATGTTGCAAGAGCTCATGGAGCGTGCTTCGCCGGGGCTGAGCGAGCATGAAACGAAATGGTTCGAAGAGCTCAACCGGATGAAGGGGGAAATATCGGGAGAGGGAAGGTACGATGAGGGCTCGTTGACTGCACGAATCCGATTGGTACGTTATGATCGTATTCTTTCCTTGTTCAGAAAATGTCATGCCTTTTTCTTTATGAAGCTGGAACGGGAGTACGCAAGGTTGACGCCGAGCCTCAAAGAACTTGTTGAAAAAGATAGGAAGAGAACCGCGAAACTTGTTCAGAGCAACCAGGTGCTTGGACAATCTCAGTTGCATGGGTATCAGGCACAGTCCCAGTCCGAGTGCGTCTTTCTTTTGCGTCCTGTGATGGCTGTCCGCCTTTTTGCTCACACTCCTTACTTGGTCCCAGGCAAATTCAAATATCTCGCCTGCAGGAAGACATCTTCCAACTAGCAAGCAAGTTGGACGTTCCCCTGAGCAGACCACCGTCTAGTCCGACTTCTTCGCTTCTTACCGAGTGATTCGATCATCCTCTCCTGTTGTACTCTACAATTCGGCATCTGTATCTTCACACCGTATTATCCATTTTTTTCATCGCTGCCTTGGCATTACAATATCTGGGGACAAATGACAACACATCATGATCATGTTTTATCGTTCTGTAGGGACCTGCGTGTCTTGACAAGAGTACACCGTCATATGAAAGGCCAGACATCAATCCATATGCTCCATAAAGTGGAAGAATGTTGCGATCCCAGACCGTCGTTCGCCTAAGTGTGTCCCCGATCCTCAGCCTCAAAGTCTAGCGCACATATCGATGCGCCGACTTCCGAACGAAAATACTGTCTCAGGGTGGTTATTCCCCTATCCTCGAAGATCACATCTTGAAGGCTTGCGGCTGCGGGATCCGGCTATCGGATAAATTTTTATGGAATGTCCTTGACACCGAAGGGGTACTTTGTTGGAGCAGTGACGATTGGCAACATTTCAGGAAACTATCCTCACGGCTTTGGAAAGATTCCTCTAGGAATCTACCAGCGTTATTGACATGGGCGGGGTCGTTTTATAATTACTGTGATCATGGACTTGGAGTTAGCAGCTTGTACTACAGAGTGATGGGAGCGTAGATAAAGGTTCCTTTTCAATTTCAGTCCCATTCGAGAGGAGATAAAGTAGATTTGTCGGAAGTGTTCTTGGCAAGCTGGACCTGATGCGCGATGTTGACAATATCCAAGGAATTGAGATGAATGTACATATTAACGCATAGTGCATACATACAGTCCCATGCAATGGATAGCGAGTGTGGACCAGGATTCCGTCGGTGTGCGCAGAGTCAGGATGTGGGGGTGTCCAATTACAAGGGAACGGAGGAAGCGAGGGAGAAGTTAAGCCTTCACACACAAGTGTCCAAATCCAAAGCGGATTGAGAAGCGTCCTCATGAAGAATATACCACGTATGTTCGGCGCAGTTTCCTTAGAAATACAGAACGGCCAAACGAGGGCGCACGCGAACAGTTTTTTTTTTGAGAAAGACATAGGAAGGTCGTCGGGATGAGGATCGGTGTACGGACTTCACCGGGGATGAATGACTGCAAGGGAAGGGAGGAGGGAGACAAAATTATCAGATGGATGTGTTCAGTGATCAAAGAGAGACTTACTTCAAGCATAATAAGGTCAGTGTACTTCAGAACTGTACTTAGTCACCGCTGCAAACCCGGGAGTTTTTGACTATCGCCAAGTCACTGACGTCCGCAGGATGCGCAATGGTAGAGCTAGTAGCAAGAACCGATATGACTTCGGCATCCTCACCGGCATCCCAGATGACAGTTTCTCAAGGCGGGAAATCAGAGGACGCGCGGTAACAGCATGAACATTGCTGATAAGGGACACGTTACATTGGACGAACTCGTGCTTGGCTACCGCCCCGGCTTTGGACGTGATGAGATGATACGTTCTGCTGCGTCGCGGTTGCAACCAACGATAGTGATGTTGGCATTGCTATTTATCACGCGGGCGAACGCGACAGCCACCCCCTCTCTGATCCTAGACGTGCCACCCGCGAAGACGGGAGTTGGGATCCCAGACGGGGAGTAAGACGCGTTGATGACGCCGACTTGGGAGAAAGAAGGCAGTGTTACATACAAGAGGTGTAGATGTTATAAATTTAAATCACTTTCACCATTTAGCCGCCGACCACGCAACTTGCAGCGCCTCCCACAGCAACCTACAGTCAGATGACTATATATTCCGACAAGTTCCCCTTGAACTTGAAGCCCTCATGGATCCGCCGCCGAGGTCCCCAACATCTCCAACCTTGTCTTTTACTCGGTGGGTTGTCTTGTGTGGCGTGCTACTCACTGACCTAGTGTTTCCAGGCTGACCATCAACGATGCCTTACCTCCCATCTTCGCACTGGTTATCGGCATTGATAAATACTCGTCCCCCGAGTATCCCGATCTCGATTGCGCAGTAGCGGATGCAGACAAGTTCGAGGACTTCCTCAAAGACAAGCTGAAGGTCTCCCACAATTACATCATCAGCCTACGAAATGAAAAAGCCACCAGGGCCGAAATTATGCGGGCCTTTGAGAAGATGCGGCTCAACGAACAGATTGTGAAGGATGAAGCCGCCATTATTATATATTTCGCAGGACATGGAGCCAGTGTCCCTAAACCCCCGGAGTGGGTCGACTGGGCGACTGCTGATGAACACATCGAGATGATGTGCCCTTCAGACGTGGGTGTCAAAGTCGACGACAAGGTGGTCGTTGGTATTCCTGATCGCACTATATCCGTCCTTCTCAATTCTTTGTCGGAACTCAAAGGAGACAACATTGTACGTCCCCGAATCTTATCATTCTAGATAATTATCACTAAACTCTTCAAGACATTGATCCTGGATTGCTGTAGCTCCGGTGGTCTCAATCGGAGTACAGACCAAGATCAAACGGATCGCGGTGTTCTGCGCCAAATTTTCAATCCTCCGCCGATCCCAGGCGACTGCGATAATATACTGTTGGCACGCCAACGACGAGGTGCGGGTGTAGCCAAAGGTTTCGCTGAAAAGCACCGCGGGTCCCATGTTTTGCTTGCTGCTTGTGGACGTAAGCAACTTGCCTATGAACATCCTGAAACCGGTGGTGGTGTTTTCACTGGCGCCTTACTCAAATCGCTGTCAAAGTACAATGTTAGCAATCTAACATATATCTCTTTGATGCATGGGTTACATATGCCTCGCTGGTCGGTTTACTTCGTCACCCTTCACGACCGACTTTGATATATTTGCGCAGGCAAAGCCCACATTGCGAAGGCCAACATGTAGATCGGCGTTTATTCAACAAGAGAGCTTCGGGGGCCCACGGATCATTCATTTTGACCCATCTTGATAAGGAGACAGGGGTATATCTACTACATGCTGGCGCAGCTCAAGGCATAACTCTGGGTTCGACCTTTGGGTTCGACCTTTCTAACCTGATTCCCGACTCTAAACACTCCAATGCATCCCTCAGTACTCTTGTTGTGACCAAGGTCAATACCTTCACATCTGAACTTGCACCTCTTGAAGATCCCGTTTCTTGGATCCCCCCGCAATTCTATAGCAGAATGATTCAGAGGGGTGCTGATTCCTTCAGCATCTACAGTAAAGATCGACTTTGGCTGGAGACAGCTTTCCCTCCAGAGATATGCACTCGCCTATCGGCTGAACTCACCGATGATCCCCAGAAGGCATTTCTCTGGTTGACTCGTGACGAAAGTGGCAAAGTTCATTTTGAACGCAATGATCCCATGATCACCCCATTTATCGGCTCCCGATTTCCCCATGTTGTCGACGAAGATAAGGTGGAACTTATTCAGCAAGTTCTCCAAGCTTACATCCAGTTCAATCACCACCTCACGAGGACTGGTGACGACTTCAAGAACGTGCTCATGGAGTTGAGGACACTAAGTGTAACGTATAGTGAAGACTTTGACATGATCCTCACACCAGCTGGAGATGACCTCATACAGAATGAGCCGACGACGGTCGTCGTGGATGAAGACGAGAGGCTTGGGATGACTATATCCAACCAAACAGATCTGCCTCTCTATCCCTACGTTTTCTACTTTGACCCTTCCGACCTCATGATAAGTAAGTCGGCGCTTCGAATCCCTCGTTGTGAAATAACACTTTTTTATGTAGTCAACTGGTACAAACCCCCATTTGGGGCCGGAATAGGGAGTCTGAGTGCCGCTATCGATGCTCCTCTCCCGCCCAAGTCGACTCTCGCGATAGGCTATGGTAGCGGGGGAGTGTCGCCATGGCAGTTCCTTTTGCGCGACACCGACGATAAGGACGTGGGATTCTTCAAAATGTTTTTGACCACGTCCCCGGTGGATTTTTCGAGCATAGCGCAAGCGTCTCCGTTTGAGGAACATACCTCGCGCACTAGAAAGCCTTCTGCAGTGAAGCTCCCCGATGCTGAGAGATGGGGATCAAAACTCTCAACGATCATCCAACTTCGACACCCAGCTGCAGAAGAATTATAACATTAGTATCTTCCCACTTACAGATATGTACTTCTGTCTTTGCTCGGACCTAGTGTAAAATAGTCCTCGCTTGGGTGCCTAAAAGGTTGCTTGCTTTAGCAGATAAGATTGCCAACTTGGTATCATGTGCTTCTTGTTGACTCAACAAAAAAGTCTTCCCCTGCCCATCGGCCATGCACGCTTGCCTCAGAATCAACGAAGTGCTTTCTCTAATATGCCAATACCTTCCAGACGAGTCTTTGTCTTCGTTCGCTCGCACATCTCATTCGCTCTCAGGTGGATAAAAACAACGTTAACATGTCTTCATATACTTGAACTCATGTGCTTCTGAGCTAATACTAGACACCGCCTTGAATGTTCTGTGGCGTGAACAATTTAGTTTATTTCCCCTTATAAAGGTTATGCCGCCGAATTCCTTCATCGTTGGAACCGACCCTGATCACGAAATCGAAGTCGAAATCATAGTACGTGGTTGTTCTCGACCGTTATTGCGGCTCACGCGCATATCTCATTTCTTCCCAGACACTCTCAAGGATGCTTCTTCCAGACGACTGGCCCAGACTCGAGTATTATGCACACATTCGGTTCCACAATACTCGTTTCCTGTGTATCACAGCTACTCTTCTCAATACCCAGGTTATGTTCCAACCTCCAGACATTCACTGTCAATAGTTGGTTGTCAAACAACTTGGTTTTAGAACCCGCGGTTTTCCAGGCCACCTGCAGCATGCACAGCCTGCGCACCCTTCATCTTGGTTCATTAAAACCGCCGAATGGGATGATGGATCGCATTCTGCATCATCTTGGCCACTTGACATCTCTCGAAACTTTGCGCGGTCTGTATATTCCGACTGAGATTCAGTCTTTGGATGAGTCGGATCTTATCCTGCGTTCCTTCGGGATGGCGAACCACTGGTTTCAGAAACTTCGACATCTCAGCCTAAGGCTTCAGGACTTCGATAGTGCGGCACTCCTCATGGATTCAATGCATCTTCCTTTCCTTTCTCTGGCATTCTCCCTCAGGCTGAGCGGCCAACCCAAGCCTCATTCCCCTCGCAAGCTCTTCCAATCTCTTGCCCGTAACTCTCACCTACCGCTTTCTTTATCTTCAATCGAGATGCTTGGGGATGTGAGACGGCCATTCGTCCGCGATGTCGATGATGCTGAAACTGCAAGCATCTTTCAGCCTCTGCTTGCCCTCACGAACTTGCAGACGTTGAGCCTCCGGTTATCTGGGGTTGAAAAGCTTGACGATGCGTGGCTCAATCGAGCGTCCAAAGGTTTCCCGCAGCTTCGGAGACTGACACTCCATGGTCATGCTGTGGAGAGGAAACGAATAACGTTGGCGGGCTACGTCCCCTTGCTACAGAACTGTCCAAGGCTCCGTTGGATCTGCACAGCAACAGCTTGTAAATCTTTCGATACCAGGAAGGCTCTCCCTGCAGCACTTTGTAACGAAAACCTTACGGCATTCAGCTGTTCGAAATCATCCATCGAGTCACCCGTAGCAAGCATCTTCCGCTGCCTGATTCGCATGTTTCCCAACCTAAATCTCCTCTTCATACCATCGAGCTTCCCCTCAGAAGAAGCACGGAAGTCTTGGACTGATCTCCAACAACTGGTCCTTGACAGTCAAAAGTACTGACGCTGATCACTCATTCATCTTTTGTGGCCACGATCAACTATCTAATTTAGAGTAACAACAGGCAGACAAAAAGGAACATCGGTCCTCAGTATTCATCTACTATATACCAAGCATACGAGACGCTATTGCTACATATCACATGTAGCAAATGGAATAATGGCTTTCACCCTTCTCTCTCATCTTCAGACAGTCGTTCGTCTGGATTTTTGCAATTGCCGATGCTGATGTTAAGCAGCTTCCGCCGGTGCACCGTGATTGTTCCAGCAATCACCATAAGACCAGGATGCGGTCAGCAAGCATCTGAATAGACAGTCTGGATGAGCGGTTTGGGCTTGAAGCTTGAAGGCTCAATAAAGATGCGAATGACGCTTGTATTTTAGATAAGTATAAGCTTAGCGTGTGGCCGCGCGCGTGGAGTGCAACGTAAATCACTCTATTCTACTTTACACAAATAATTCATTTTCTACATCTGGGGAGCATATTCCCTCCGATGTTTCTGGGTAAGCTGTGCCTTCGACCTTCCCCCCAAAAAGCTGTTAGAAGGCTTCGAACACGCTTGGCAACATCACAACGAGAGCTGTATGCCGTCTCGAAAAAATCCGGAGTATGGAAGTCGAGGTATCATGTAACTTTCTCTTGTTGTTATTATTCTCCTTCATTTTTCTGATGGTACAATGTATCAATTGTCGTAGGGTCGCTCGAAAGGACGACGTACTCGAACCAAATTTTAACCATTTCGGTACCTTCTTCTGTCCAGTGGTTCCAGTGGTTGTTGGCTTCTCCTTGCTGGAAGAAGCCAGAGTATCATAGGCAGGCGGTGTCGGAAGATCAACTACACATGAAAGGACGGTTGGAGAGAGTGGTGCAGGAACATCGGAGCCTATCAACAAACCATCAACCCCAGATCGTTGAAGAAGATTTGGTGAGTTCTTCGACCTACCGTTCAAATCCTCGTTCTCAAATCTCAACAGAAGAATAGACGACGGGGCCAATTGGAGTTGTGCGAGGCTCTGGTCGCGGACCTTGGGGTCAGAGACTTTAAGATCACGCTTGGGAGGCGACTGGTCTGGGATTCAGGTAAGTCAGAATATGCGGATGTCGAGGACGCAAAATAAAATACAGAGAATGAATTTGATGGGCTTTACATCCTCAGCAAGACAACTTCGGACGAAAGCGTAGACAGATTTAATCTTGTCTGTCGACGGGAATACACGTTCAAGCTGCGTACGATCGCTGAATCTGATGCGTATGGTCGTCTAATCAACTTCGTCAAGTCTGGAAGATATGTATTTTTCCAGATTTATACGACACACCTTTGGCCACCTATCCCGCTTCGCTTGTTCACTTGCTTCTCTAATCGCTCGCACCTGAAGTGGGGCATTCACCAACGCATTGGTCCGTGCAGATAGAGTCGCTTGCGCCACCTTGATGTCTGCGGATGTCATTGTGAAATAATCATCTGGTAAAGGGGCCAGCCCAGGATTGGAGGAATTTGGTGGCCTGTAAACTTTGAACCCCGTTTCCTCCGCATCAGGAGTTATGAAAGATGTCGATGCTTGCGAAGGAGGCTGAGATTCAGTTCCGTTGAGGGTTTGGTCTGGAATATTCGACATGGCAAAGTGTATTGATTATGATCAGACTATAATGTTCGAACTTTGAATGGATAGTACGCCAAAAAGGGACGAAAGTACGCCTCACGTCCTCCGATGAAATTCCAAAAGAAGATCCTGTGAAGTAGAATGAGCAAAAGGTCCAAAGCTAGTCATGGCAGTTCAGAAGAGAAATAGTTGTCTCATGCCATCCTGCTCAGGACCACCGGCAAGTGGTCCCTTTGATATAAGCCTGACGGCAATCGAACGCAAATTACAAGTACAGCATCATGAATGTCAAATAAAATGTGAAAAATGGCTCACTTTGCTTGAGGGCGAGAGTAAGGAAAGATGTAGACGCCACGATTTATACCCAACCGTGTTTGTCTTTGTTTGTTCCTACCCATCTCTTGAGCATGAGCCATCACCACGACGGTAGCTGTGGACACGAACACGACGATCATGACCATGATCACAATACCTCCGATCTCGGCCCTCAAGATAACCTTTTCACCCACATCGATCTCCCAAATGTCGTCGCGTTCAACACTTCTGGCAAGGGTTCAGAGGTCATTAAGCCTTGGCATGAGCGACTGGACGAAACAAAGGCAGGTTTGCATTACATTCATCGTATCATCCTTGACCTCCGTGCAGTCGCTAGAATCAGACGCAGACGACCAGATGTATGTCTGCATCAGCCGCCGGATGTCACCATAATGAATTCACATAGCGTAGCATTATACGGATCCCCTTCACGGGGTCCATAAGATTGCGAGCGTTACTCCTCAAAACAGGTCCTGGAGATCAGACTCCTTCCAAAGTCGTATTGGTAGAGCGATTATGAAAGTGACAAAGTGATCATGACACTCACCGCCTTTGCTCTATAGTATCCCAACGCGGCCAATATGGACTTCGACGACGTCAACGAAAGGAGCTCAAGTCAGGAATTCCATGTACCGCAGGGAAGGGATGTAGGGGAATATGCACTGAAGTGGGTGTGATCTACCGGTTCGAAACCAACAGTGTCCAGGGCTACTACCCCACCAGAGTCGCCAAATTTTCCAACATATCCTCAGTCGCCTTGTTTTTTCCTGCATCGCATGGAGCTGATACCACCCAAATTTATTACATCGGATTTTTAGGCCATTGGACAGAGGTATTGACCGTTCTTCCAAATTGCACCGTCACTTATTTGGAAACCTAGCGGAAAAACAATCCGATTATAACTGTTTACGAGACGCAGGCCAACCTCGCAGATCACACCAAAATCCAAGGGATAGATGGAACTTTCAGTACTCCACAGATGTAAAATTTCTTTTTGATCATCAGATTAATCCGTCGAGCACTCTTCGAAGGGAAAGTAGTGACAAGTGTACTTATAACATGTATTAAAGCAAGGCATTACCAGAGCCATTGGTCGAGACTCGCAGCACAGAGAATAAAATTATTACAATAACATATTGTTTTCATGCATACTGCCGCGAATCGACCCTTTCACGCATCGCCTTCCAACCAACCCGACGTTCGTCGCCTATCAGCCATCTCTCCTGATACGCCGCTGATAGATGCATCGGGAGGGGTATGTACGAGTAGCAGGTGCTGCGGTCCATTCAGTCATATCACAACAAGCTAGTTGTCGCTTAGAACGACCTACCTGAGCAGGAGACAATCCAATGATATTGGGGATTCTATGTGGGGATCTTGTTATTGAGCTATTCCTCGTGCGACTAGGGATGATGAGCGCGGCACGCCGCCTCCTCCCGATGCTTCCGAGTACTCTCCTTTCATCAACAGTTAAGGTTGACAGTGCGTCCGTAACGTCTGTGTCTTCGGGATCTCCATCGCTATTTCGGTTTGATGGGTTGGGTGCCCAGGAGATGATGAATACTCCAGCGAAGGTGGCAGCGCATCCGTAAAAGAAAGTCACGATTTGGTGAAATTTCGCCTTCTTGAAGTCTCCGTATAGTATCGCAGAACCAATAATCGCAGATAGCGTGAACAAGACGAATTGGACGGGAATGACAACCTGCATAACGACCTCAACAAACCGCGAATGTGAGGAGGGCTCAAGTCAACTTACTTTACTATCAAACCGCATTAAAGCCCGGTTCAAATATCTGATTTGACCGACTCCGGTCAAGACGAGAACCTATATCTTCGTAGGAATTCCTAACAAGAGAGCTTGTAACAAAACTCACGGCCAAGACAGGATACGTGATCCATTTCGAGAACATCTCAATCCACTCCATCGTCAGCAATGTCGAGATGGCCTTCGTCGACAAGACAGTGAATCCACCTGTTCTGTTTGAGGCGTGATCCTCCTGTCTTTACACTTAGTCACTGACCGAAAAGGGCACACAACCCGACGTCCACGAACACCCATCGTCTGCCAAAACTACCCTGGGATAGACCGGCCAATACGACTGTTCCTGCGATGTAAATACATGAATAAATGATGAATGCTCTCTGTGAAATTGCGCGAATAAGGGTATCGGGGTCCAGCCGGGTGTCAGATGAATTCGATGCAAGAACGACTGTGACGGCGCCGATGATAGCAATGAGGATGCCTAGCAAATCGCGCTGGAAGAATCACATCAGTATTGTTGTACAAATCGATGATACGGGCCTTACGCTGCGAAAGCGTTCTCCCAAGAGGAGGGGAGCGAAGGCACAATTCGCCATAAGAGAGAACTGACAAAGGAATGTCAGTGTATCGCGACCAACATCTGAATATGATTTCTTACAGTTCCGAGAGGAGCAACTACAGATGCAGGAGCCCAAGCATATGATATGAAGTTCCCCATTTCACCGACATTCATGAGCAGGAAACCAAGCCACCTGTTGTACATCAGAGGTGCATATTTGAGGCCAAAGGGAGTTCACATACCACATCTTGGACTTCAAATAATCCGTTTCATTACCCTCTTGTATTACATCGAGTTGTCGGCCATGTCGCCTTTCCACCGAATGGGAGGCATCTCCTGCGATGATCACATCCGCAGGCAACAAAGCGGAACCATCAAGTTCATGATTCGATAGGGCATTTTTTGATTGAGCTGGACGACCAGGGACAGAACGCGAGGCGAAACCACGTTTTCCATCTGTTCTTAATGGTGTGCGCGGCGCTGCAGAAGGAGAGCTATCGAGTGTGGAATCCCTCGCACCATATCCTCCACTTTGTGATGAAATGGGAAATGGCAGCAAGGACTCGGTCTCCGAAGCCGGTAGGGCAACGCCTGCATCGTGTACATTCCGCCCAGGAGTCGGCGTAGATAGATGCTCTTGTTCCCGTCCATGCCCTGTACCGTCTGCGTCCACGTTTCTATCATCCCTGCGTCTTGCTTTTCCAATGGGGTCCTCATGACGTTGCCTCCTCAGGGTATCGGCCTCGACTCGCTTGTGCGCCAATTTCTGAAGGTTAAGTGCAAGAGATATCAGAATGTTACCAGTGATCGCTACCAAGATCCCGATGAAGACTGGGGATGTGATTTCTGGGAGGTCGCCGCCATATTGCATCCAAGGGAAAACGACTCGTGGGGAGATCCGCTGGCCAGTAGAAGAAGGAAACATTCGACAGGGAGGCGCTCCCGCCGTTGGAGCCAGCCGACTCGCGGGATTTGCAAAGTGGAGCGACTGTCAAAGAGAGTACGGTACTACCACGAGCGTTGAGCCAGATGAATGTCAATGATGGTCATGTGATCATCAATCCTGGAAGCAACGCGTCGACATCGACTTTAGGTCGCATCTCTCCACGCTGCGGACCCAAATGCGCACCGACCACAAGTCTCATTCTTTGCATGCATTCCCAGTTTACTCGTCTGTCTTCTTGTCAGAGACCCGGCTAGTGCTGGGAGGGGGAGGCGGGGCATCCAAGAGTGGAATCAAGAATAAGCTGGTATGTGCTCTAATCCGTACCAAAGGATCCTATCTATGACACTCTCCAGCGTCTTTACGATGTCGGACACGACAGGTCGCTCGACCTTCTGCACGACTTCGAACTCGAACGAGGGGAGGATGCACCCATGAGTATGACGGCTCATTCCAAAGTACGAACTTGCACGAGCGATAATCCCTCATGCCCTAACCTGTGATCCAGTCCAGCACTGTAATTTGTGGCGTCAACAGCACACTTGAAAAACTTGAGAAGGGACAAAATGATAACTGTCGTGTTTTCAATCTAAAGGACGACCGGTATGGTGCTACTAATGTGTATGACCCGTCTAAATACTTTGCCTGTGCAGGTTAAGCCTTCTCGCTACCCGAGGAACCCTTCCTACAGACGATTTGGATGATTACCAGGTGATGAGATATTCAAGTTTGGCTCACTCTCATTCTGACCACGGTATCAGAAAGTTACTGCCTTGTCCCCTGACGGTTCATTCCTCGCAGTCGCGGGAAGTCATGATGTGTGTCCCCCCAATACTCGTTTGCCAAATTGTTGTTGATCACCCCTTAGATGATGCTACTTGCCTATCCATCCTTGATTCCCATGGCCCAATCAATCCATACCGAGAACGAAATCTACGATGTTACAATCTCGGATACAAATGTAAAAGTTATACTCCAACATGTTCCGAATTCGTCTTACACGCCTCATAGCTGGTTATTTCCACCACGTCAAATCTCCTTGTCTATACTCTTCCGAGGCAACTGGTAACAGACAATGGCAAGACGCCTTTGTCACTTGAACTAGTGGAAACCGTTGGGATTCCTGCCACGTTAGCCGACAAGCCCGGGTGTGTCTTTCGCTCAGCGAGGTAACCGGTCCAATGGACAACGCCTTTTCATCCGGGTTGATCAGCGTCCATCAGATTTAGCCCTACCAACAGTGCCCTACTTTATACCGTGGTGAACTCAAGTTCTCCAAGAACACGCAAGATGAAAACACCCCAACGTCTGGCATTCGTCTGCAAATGGGACACTGCGTCCTGGGCGGCCACTATGACACGGAAAGTCGGAGATGGCAATGTGACTTGCTTCGATATCAGGTATGCCGTGTTTGCTTTGGATACTAACCGTATATACAGCTCATTTATGGATGTCCTCAGCGCAGACGGAAAATTCCTGGCTTTTGGATCGTCAGATTTGACCATCGGGTTTCTGGATGCCGTGACATTGAAGGTGAGCAATATCTCACGAGAATATCTGATTTTCTTCACAACTCCTGTGCAGCCCCTTGTAAATATTCTCAAAGCTCATGAATTCCCACCCACTACCATCGCCTTTAACCCGACAACAACCCTCCTTGTTTCAGGCAGCGCTGACAATACTATACGAATAATTGCCGTGCCAGAATCTGTTGCGAATACTTCATGTGCGTATGCAAAAATTCTTACGACTAAATGTTGATGTTTCATTAGCGTGGGGCTTGATATTGTTGCTCATGACTATCATCATGATGTTATTTGCTGTTGTCGTACCGAAGTACGCAGGATCTGGCAGCCTGCCATGGTGATTTGGTGGACGAAGTACTCCCGCTTTCTTCAAGGTGCAGACCTTGTAGTGCAAATGATACCTATTTAATACACTACAGAGATATATATCATGCTCCCTATCGTACCAGGACCTAATCGTAATCGTCCTCTTCGACCAGCTTCCGCTTGATACCGTTGCTGGGACCGGTGGTCTGCACCTCCTCCATTCCATCACTCTCTTCTTCCTCATCATCACCGCCAGCAAACAAACCATCCTCCTCTTCACCCACGTCACTCCCTTCATCTGCACCTTGCCCGGGACCTCGGCCTATCGGAGTGCCAATCATGTCCATATCTGATGGAGTGGCAATCGCGCTGATGGGGAACGGTGCATCCTCCCGCACTACATCTACAGCCATTGGGGTAGCTACTGGCTGTGGTGGAGGTTGCATGGTTGGGAGTTGAGGAATCGCCGCAGGCTCCATTTCCTCGTCATCCTCTTCTTCGGATTCAGACTCCTCGATCTCTTCAATTTCCTCATCGTACAGCTTAACACCAGGTGGGGGCTTGTTGGGTATTAGGTCAAAGTCGATTGACGTAAGACAGTCCGAGGCTTGGGGCAGACGAACTCCAAAGACCTCGGGAACAGCAGGCAGGGGGGTCGCATTGACTTGAGTGGCGAGAGAAAGAATATACTGCACGGATGCCATGTCAAAAGACTTTGACATTGCTCGCTGTGGTTTTAAATCACGAACCTCTTTTGGAACGCGACCACCGAATTCCCAGCCTACTCTCGCTTGTACGGCCAAGACAACATCGTCGATGTCTACTTTACCTGAGCGGCCCGCGTGTTCTGCATAGACACTGCCGTCAGAGAGAACTTGGGTGGTATAACGGTGCGCAAATTCTAGCAGTTGGTGAAGTACTCCCGGCTGTGCATCCTGGACTGCTGGTGTCGAAGATACAAGGAGCGCGATGGCGCGTGCGGTCGGCGGTAAACTGTCGGCCAGCCGCGACATGACGCGGTGACAGAATTCGAGTTGACTTTAATGGCAGTCCCTTTGAATCAAAACAAGCCAGAAGGGTACGGGCAAAGATCAAGCGGGGATCAAGACGAGCAAAGTCACGTGCGGTGACGATGGAGTGACAAAGCATACCGGAGTCTCTTGCTTGAAGTTGCAGGTTCATCTCTTCCTTTCCCACCGAGATGTTCCGCTCAGCACTTTCCAAGATTCCCACCGCCGCCCGACCTATCGGTTCTAAAGTGCTCTCTGTGCCCGCGGCTGCTCGTTACTACCATGAGAACGTCATTTCACACTACGAACGGCCAAGAAATGTACGCTTGGCATTCTTTCGCACACATGCAACCGTCTTATCTGATAATGGCTT
>Ga0307516_10003592_pt1 | contig 19763 bp, 27 predicted proteins | sample 19_EM_MG_FD_203310 | JGI IMG/M metagenome (GOLD analysis project Ga0307516, IMG submission 203310) | Populus trichocarpa ectomycorrhiza microbial communities from riparian zone in the Pacific Northwest, United States - 19_EM | ecosystem: Host-associated > Plants > Roots > Unclassified | place...
GCCGGGCTGCGCAATTTCCAAGGGTGTTAGAGGTACGAGTATTCCCCTTCCCCACCTCTTCCGCGCTCCAACTTGAAGGGCGCAGCACGTATGCCCTGAGAGGTTCGATCGCTGCAGAGCAGGGGGTAGCAGGGGGCCAAGATTTTCGGTCTTCCAAAAGGCCGTAACGTTGGAAGTGGGACTAGGAGCCAGATGTGTGGGAGTGGGTAATTGCTCACCGTGACATCTCTGGCCCAGTTCTGACCTTTGCATACGGCCACCGTCCAAGCCCTCGAGTACCAAATGTGATTCTCTTTGGTTTCTTGTCCATCACGGCATACATTGGGGTGTGCCACGCAATCACCTCATCGCTCTCGACCTCTCAGTCCAATATGCTGACTGCGTTCCCTTCACAGGGCTGCTACGGTCTGCCCCAGAATACCTCCCGACCAGAAGGTGAGATGGTCGAGGTGACTATAAACCCAAACGTGAACAACAGCATTCAGTTCCGCTTCATATCCCTGGAGTCCCAAGTGCCATTCGGTGGAACTGCGGCGATGTGACAGTCGAGAACTCTATCCCGTTTAATTTGGTAAACAAGCTACGACCGTATACCGTCGTCCAATTTTACCGTGGGGATAGCGCTGCGATCCTCCTTCAAGGTTATGACAGCGCTGAGGAATTCCCTGGTGGCCAGGCCTCGTTCCAAACCCTCCGTTCCCATCGAACGCAGACATGAGCACATGGGCGCGTCTGAACCACACCGTCGGAGAGTATATTCCGCCCATGAATGCTGCCTGCGGCTTTCCAGGTCTACTGTTTCACTGGGTTTTCTTCCTTCCCCTTCCTCCGGAAGATCTTTTATTTGTAACCAATCAAGCCCCCCCCGGTGCGGATTCCGACCCTTCCTTTTAACCAGGCTTCCACTCCTATGTACACCCGTGTCGTTCCTCCGTCAATACATGATGGCCGGACATGTGCATGATAAACATGAACCTCTCGCGTGTGAAAGTTTAGGCGCCCCGGACTGATCGCCGGGAAGATCGGTCCTTCCGCACGATAACTCTCCAGCGGTTGCACTATCTAGCTGAACACCACCGACAACAATGGCCGCTTCGTACTTCTTCGCGTCCCCAATTGACGTCGAAGTCAAACTAGAGGGCGAAGAGCTGCGGAAGAAGGTGGACATGAAGCTGGAGAAGGAGAAGACGGTTTCGTGTCCGGTCTACTACGATGGGGAGTCCGTGGCCGGTCAGGTACCCTCTCATCTCAATCGCGATTACGGAGCTGGTAACCCTTGGGACCTGACATAGGTCGTGGTGCGGGTACGAGACGGGAAGAAGATCGCCCATGAGGGTATCAAGGTCGAGTTTGTCGGAAGCATAGGCACGTTGACCTTGTCCTCAGCCCTCGCGGATCCATCTAACCCGCTCCAGCAGAGCTCTTCTATGACCGAGGTCACCACCACGAATTTCTCTCCCTCTCACAGGAGCTCGCCGCGCCAGGGGAGATGCGGCAGGCCCAGACGTACGATTTCTTGTTCAAAAACGTGGAGAAACAATACGAAAGTTACCAGGGAATTAATGTGAAACTCCGGTGAGCGCGGCTCGGCCTCTCGACAGACCACGCCTGAAATCCGGGTATAGGTATTTCATCCGTGTCTCGATGTCGAAGCGGATGGGAGACGTAAACAAGGAAAAAGATCTTTGGGTGCACTCGTTCAGGATGCCACCGGATAGCAACAACTCCATCAAGATGGAAGTCGGTATTGAAGACTGCCTACACATCGAGTTCGAGTACAACAAATCAAAGTATTGCCTCCCCTTCAGCCGCACACAGTTCAACGTACTCACAATCGGTTAGATACCACCTGAAGGACGTCATCGTTGGGAAGATTTATTTCCTGCTGGTCCGGATAAAGATCAAACACATGGAGTTATCCATCATTCGCCGCGAGACGACAGGAGCTCCACCGAACCAGTACAACGAGTCGGAGACGATTACAAAGTTCGAGATTATGGACGGGGCACCCGTGAAAGGTACGACCTCCTGCTTGATAAAACCCCGTGCGGAAGGATGATATGTCGTTGCCAGGGGAAACGATCCCTATACGATTATTCCTCGGTGGTTTTGATCTGACCCCCACGTTCCGAGACGTGAATAAGAAGTTTAGCACACGTTACTACTTGAACCTTGTGCTTATCGACGAGGAGAACCGGAGGTATTTCAAGCAACAGGTAAGATCCTCTTAATTAAAACCCGCCGGTACCCCCTCTTGCTGATCACCCACCCCCTCACCCAGGAGATCACTGTGTTCAGAATACCTGAGGTGAGTATAAATATCGTATCGGGTTCTGCTGGCCGATTCTGACCGTGTCAACAACAGAACTAATGGACGTAATTTTTCGTGTCTTACCCTACTACCATGGATTATGTATCTCGCGTGTTTCTCCGCAGCAAAACTCTCGCCTAGAAGTCATGAGAACCCGCCGCTCCCCCGCGAATGACGAGCGCTGATCGGCTCTGTTCGCGCCTATTCTGCCTTCCTTCCCACGGGTTACGTTGCCTGACGACAGCTGGGCCAACAGCCATCATGTCACCAGTATTGACCGTCAAACATGAGAGTAACCGAGCGAGAGCATCTCCTTTCCGATTGACCCGCAACTCGCTCAATCTTCTTCCCCCACCTGCAGCAGGGCCTGCGTCCATTCCTTCTCGCCCCTCGTTCTCTCTTTCTTGAAATGCTGGTTGGTTCGACTGGATACTGATTCAACTTTCTGATAGCCTTCCCATTTCTTGCCCGTTCCTTGTTCCGTTCGAATCCCCCAAATGCTGAGCGCCCTATGCCTTTCACTTGTGCCAGTCCTTCGCTGCGTCGCTCTCAGGAGGGTAGAGTTCTCAACTCTGCTGATTCCACCTGGCGTGGAACTCTTATTTAGCATTGTGTTGTTGTGTAAACTGGGTGGTGCCAGAGGCAGGTGAGCGGTATTGTTATTTTTGACGGAGCTCGCCCGGGGCACCCGAAGACGGGGTTTAATCATTGTACCCGTCCCGGTCATGATTCAAGGATGACGCTAACAGCATTTGGACCTCTCGCAGATACAGCTACCTGCTCGGCGCGGAAGGAGTTGTCTACTTTATGCTTACCCTAATGGATTTCTTGACACATCTCGTCCCCGTTCTTAATCAAGACCTCTTAGCGTTCAAGATCATCGACATCATCCTCGGTAGTTAACCCGTTCGTTTACTGTGATCCGCCAGCCGACGCTGACCTCGTGAGCACTTGAATCCTCGGACCGCACAGGAGTACTTTCCCTTGTCCCACTCCTCCTTTTCACCACTTGGTTCCTCTTCACCGCTCAACATGACTTGATCCACGTAATACCGACTCGCCTACGGACCGCGGCGAAATCCATCTCGATAGCTTGCGTCCCGTTTATCATCGCCTCTAGCGCGGCTGGGGCGTTCGTCGGGATATCGTATAGTGAGTCTGAATCTTTCCTCTGTTTCCGAGACTTGAACCCGATTTCACCTCCAGGGACCGTCGATGGTGTAAACACCGTTGGATTCGTTGACGAGAACGCACGATTGCTCTGGCGGTTCTTTAATGCCTTCTCCCTCGCCCTTTTGGCTCTATTCGAAGCGATTGCGTTCTTCCTCCTGTTTGCGAGACTTATGAAGGTCATCCTTCACAAGAGACGGAGTGAGTTGGTGGGTGGAACGGGAGAGGTCCACCACTTTCGTGGGATTGCCCTTATCAACGTAGGGATGTTACTGAGTCTGGTGGAGACCCTGTTTGGTTTTGCCGACCAGAGCTTTCCACTTGCGTTCACCCGGCGAGGTATGAAGGCTGCTGGAAGAGTCTTGATAATAATAGGTCTCTTAAGAGGGTAAGGACCCTTTCTCCTAAGAAGTGCCACGAGAACTAACGTTACATGCATACAAGGTGGGACCACCTAGAAGACGTCCGATTCGTGCTGGATCAACCTCCGAAGTCGAAACAAATTTCAAAATTCTCGGCTCGACAGCTCTTCTCCAACGTTCGCCCCCCAAGCGAAGAGACCCAAATATCGGAGTACGGCCACGAACGAGTCTCCGTGAGGCGTCTCCGCGGTCGTGCCCCAACGTTACACCTACGACTGTCTAAATTCGATCTTTCTCCGATCATTGGTACCCTACGTTCCCCACCCGGTGGCAACAACTCACTCCACAGTTACCTGATTCCTGAAACGACCCCAACCGAATCGACGATGGAAATAGCCAGTGGAGGCTACCCCCGACATCCGTTCCACGGGAACCCCCCTTCTGACGTTCCCACCTCACCAATCACCCCGAATTCCCCTTGGGCTTTCTCTGGGCCGACTCACAGAACAAATTCCTCCGGCAAACGTACTGGGAGCCCACAATCATCCACTGGAATTCAGGGCGGAGGTCTCCCTCACCTGACTCACATGAGGGAGAATACGATGTCTAGTACCATGTCGAACCTTCAAGTGGAGGTGGTGACGCTTTCGGAATCACCTCCAGACCCTGGCTTCGTGTTACCTATTCCTTCCCGCTCTCGGATTACGCAGAACCGTGACATGCCCCCGATCGATTTCACGCAAACCGTGGTAGGTGATGTCCATTCTTATGCCGTTTATTGCCGTGCTGATTTGGGACGTCCGCCTTTACAGGAGCTGCAGTCCACCAATGATTCGCAGTTCGATCGTGGATCTCATCAACTCGTTCGGGCAACCTCACCGCGACACACCCCACCCGTGAACGGAAGTAGCCCCACCCTTCCACCACTGGAGCCGCCACGGCGAAGGCAGACTTCATGGGCATCAGAACGCTCAGACGCGTCGTCAGCCGTGATATCGACCGTCACGAGGCTCACAAGGGCAAACACGAGTGCCAGCATGACGGTTATAGCCATTCGACGCAATCCTGGTAGGATATCGGGTGATCGCGCGCTCCCAAGACAAACCTTGGGCACCGTAGCTGGCAGCCCTCTATCAGCTGTCCATGTAGAACGTCCGGGGGGAGATACAGGTTAGAGTTCAGGCTCAAGTTTCACCGAATCCTTCTTCTGTTGTAGCACTTCTTTGGAATGCCACCCTGGCCCCTTGTAGCACCACGGAACCTCTTGTAAATACCCATGTGCACCAGCGTTATCCCAGCCTCTGGATACGGGAGTGAGTGTAGGATTGTATCCGGACTTGGGCGCGCATGTATGCATTTGAAAGGAGATCAATACAATCGTCGCGTCATGATCGCCGTAAGGGCGCAAGCTGGTGGTCTGGATCCCATTTCGATTGTGCGTCATCCTACGAAACACGCAAATCCTCGGAGTTGAGGAGTCTAGACCTGTCCGTGATCCTTTTCGACAGACCTTACGCCCGGTGTCACCCATCATGCGTTCATACATCAAATCATGAGAAGGAAGACGATCCAAGGGCCTCGACCGCCATCCTCCAAACATCCCCCCGGTTCCTAAGTACCGTAATCACCGTCACCCGTCAGGTGAACCGTGCCCACACATCGGCAAAGCGTCGAATGACCAAGCCTTCATCCCCGAAACGTAGGATCCTCCCCTTTGATCTAGATCGATGGGGTGAAAGAGTCGTAAGAACGCCGGGCGGTATCTTTCGAAGTCCGGGCGCTGAATACGTTAGCATCGGCAGTCCAAACTCCCATCACACGGGCGTCGTCGAGGAAAGGATAGGGTGGAGACCATCATCCTCTCTCCGTTGCGATGGAAATCTCCCCCTCGGTGGTCGCGTCCGTGACGGCGGTGTCTATCCCTTTCCACTGGATCGCCTTCGCGATGTCTTTCTTGACGAATGCCAAACACCTCTTTATTGTTTCGTGTGCACCAGGGCGCACCCTAATGGAAATCTTAAACTGATGCTACCCGAAGAGGATGGATCTGGAAGACGCGCGGCATCCGGGCCGGAGAGGCTTCGCCGGTGTGACCATCCGTGGGAGTAATATCCAGTTTTGGTAATCCTACTTTTTCTCTCTCGGCGATCATGGTGGTAAGCCTCCGATTCAGCTTTGGACCACTGGTATCTTTCTCATACTCTGGCGACCCCTGCGCGAGCAGAAGATCTCAGTGCTGCAGCATGATCCTTCAACTCACCTCCCTATGCGACCGGGTGATCCGACACCCACCTCGAGGAACCTAAACCCATTGATGCACCCGTTCGCTCGGGCACGAGAAAGGACTCGCGCCCTGAACGCGGCGAAAATTGAACGGATATTCGCCAAGCCATTTGTGGCCAGCCTCGAGGGTCATTCTGACTCTGTGGAAGTCCTCGTCAGAAAACCGAAAACGTTGACAACCGTCGCCAGTGCAAGCTGGAACGGAGGTATGTGCGTCGCGTGCCTTGTGCCCCCACTCTCTCCGCTCGCCCCTGAAACTTGACCATCCTTGGATCCCCGTTGACACTTTGAATTGATTAGATATCATCGTCCACGACCTACAACACCGCACGGAGATTCTCACACTACGAGGCGCTCACAAAGGTAAAGCGTCGGGATTGTGTTTCGGTGGCGAGAATGGGGAAAGGTTTCTCAGCTGTGGCGTCGATAAGACCGTTAAGCTGTGGAACACTCCAACGGGGGTAGAGCAAGATACGGGAGTGAGTCGATTCCCTCTCCTCGTGGCGCTACTTCCCCCGTTCAATTACAATTCCCATTGAACAGGAAGGCACGCCGCTGAACGTATTTCCATCCAAAAATGCATTCAAGTATGAGCGAAGTTTTTGGTCACTAGTTGGAAGCCGACACTGATGAGGCGACCGGTGGCTGCGATTGCTCATCTAGTTCAATTGACCATCATCGGATGGACCCATTGTTTGCTACCGCCTCTAATATTGTCCAGATATGGGATGAGTCAAAGTAAGCCGCCCTCACGCATCCGCACTGCCTATTTTCTTACCGGTGTTACGGCAGAACCGCGCCAATCTCAAACCTCACATTCCCTACCTCTACAGAAACGATCACCTCTGTAAAATTCAATTTGTCGGAAGCATCTGTCCTTGCTAGCGTCGGATCCGATCGAACCTTTACGCTGTACGACATTCGTACAGGAAAGGCTGAGCGCAGGGTGATCATGCAGGTCAGCGAAAAATTTCCGATCACCTCCTTTCTCCGGATTCCTGATCTTACTTTCCCTCTTCTGAGCTAGATGCGTAGTAATTCGTTAGCGTGGTCACCGACGTTCCCGACAACAATACTTTTACCATCAGAAGATCACAACCTCTACACATTCGATATTCGACACCTTGCCTCACCCACACAGATATACAAGGCGCACGTTGCTGCCGTGATGAGTTGCGATTGGAGCCCGACAGGTACTGAGTTCGTCAGCGGCGGTTGGGACCGTACTGTACGGATCTGGAAAGAAGGGGTGGGAAAACAGCCAGAGGTATACCATACCAAACGGATGCAACGGTGAGATTTAACTGCTCTGCCTTTGATCGTCCCACTGGCCCTTACACCTACGCAATGACTTGGTAGGGTGTTCTCCACGGCGTTTACGGCGGACGCGAGGTTTGTATTGTCAGGGTCGGACGACGGGAACGTTAGGATATGGAAAGCCAAAGCTTCTGATAAACTCGGCGTTATCGACGCACGAGAGCGTGCGGCGATGGAGTACCGAGATTCACTCAAGGAACGGTGGAAAATGGACGCCGAGGTTGGAAAGATCGCGAGGTGAGCACACATACCTACCAGGAGCTACCGCCAAGGGACATTCCCATTAACCATGATTATTTGTAGGGGTCGGCATCTTCCGAAGCCGATCCACAAAGCGAACCAGCTCAAGCGGACGGTGCTGGAGGCGAGAAGGGTCAAGGAGGAGAGGAGAAGGAAGCATACGAGAGCAGGAGCGACAAAGCCAAAGGCGGAGAAGAAAACCCTGGTCGTACGAGAACAGACGTAGCTGTGCTACGGTGGCCCGTGCTGGGCCACCATCGTCTCGGTCTTTGGGTTCTCACGTCCTGTCCACCTCCGCTCCGCTTGACACGCCAATCAGTGGCACCATTAGCCCAGACTAGCACGAGAGCTGGCTGAGGCTGTCTCCCCCCCATTGACCAATTTTGAGCTGACAATCGCACCGCCGGAGATTCAAAGAAACTAGAAAATGGAGAGGTGTGTATGCGACTGAATCCGGAACGGCCAACACTGGCTAGTCGCGTCGGTTTTACGGCACGGAAATTGATTCTATTGACCGGGGGTGCTTCCCGGCGGCTGGAAGTCTTGGCCTGCCGTTAGCGTGGTCGATTGAGTGGGAGGTTAACAGTGTAAATCTGCGTCCGTCGCGGGTTATGCAACTGCTGGGAAGTCGGGAAGGCGCTCCCGTCGAAACCGCGAGACACAAGTCTCACTGGGCCACGCTGCTCATTGGGAGGAGCGATAGGGTGGTTCATCGTGAGAACCTTGTGTGGATCCAAGAGCGACCGACAAACTGGTAGGCTTCTTGGAGATCAAGCACGACGACGCACGGCCATCTCCAGTCGGTGGTCGGTTCTATAATGTCATGCGGTCACTGGCAGGGGGGGTCATTTGACCCGCGCCGTTTGCTCGTTCCTTTATTCCCCGTTGTTGGCTGACAAGTGACGTGGCAGGCGGACGCTAGACCCCACGGACTGAGAGAGATGAATGATGACAATTTGAAGTTGCTCTCGGGATGATTCGCCCACGTCAGCTCCCGGGCATGCGGCGACCCGACCCACGCCTGTCTGCCTGAGGGGACCGAGCTAAATGTGGTAGGTCAGGTCGATCGATATAGAATTGCGCAATGTTATACAGTTGAAACAGCTCACACAGGCGGATATCGAGCCGGACGATCCGAGTGAAGCCTGAAGGCTCTTGAACGTTCGACGCGAGGCGAGGGAGGCGAATAGCGGCATCGTGTCCTGATTGTCAAATCGTCCCGCTTTAGCGTCCTCTGCAACCACTCAGCACTCAAATGGGGAGAACAACCCTGCGGGTGGGCGAGTCTTAGTCAGTACTCCGGCGCGTTCGAAAGCCCTGTTCTCCCTAGGAGCGCAGTTATTTGGGCGAGGTTCCCATCAGCACCCGGCGTCCGTCTCACAATCACAAGCTCACGGACAATGGGTCACCAAAAACAGGCACACCCGAATGGATGTCTAGATGTGCACATGTACAGGCGGAGGGGGGGGGCTTGGCTGCACAAACCCACGATGGTCGCTCGCGGAGTGGGAAATTCCGGAAATATGCGGCACTAAACCCCAATCGAAAAACAGGTTCCGTCTGATATCTGAATTCGCATTCAAACCCGGGGCCGTTGTTGCCATAGACCGCATCTCTTTCGCCCACTTGGGGCCGTCCTGGTTGGTTCGTTCGGCATCTGATCAAAAGATCTGATCAATGATTGGCAACTGAATTGAGCCAGGGGAAGATACCAGCAGAATGGCGGAGCAGACAGAATTTCCACGGGCCGCAAACGCAGAGAGTTGAATAGGGCAGGGACGAAGGAGACACGAACATCTCTGCATCTGCATCCGGTGCGGGGGCCAAGCTGAAGGGTGTTTGGGCCGCGGTGGCCCAACTGGGGATCCGGCGGTCCCATACTCCCGTCGCAACCCAAACGGTCCCGGTCATCAACGTTCGTAACTTAGAGAGAAGCCCCCGTAAAAGGAAGACTCCCAATTCCAAAAACCAGAATACGCGTGTTGCAGGAACTCTTTACCCTATCCAGCCAGCCAGTTCGTTGTTGTTTCCCTTCTGACAAATTTCGTGTGCTACCGGCCACGGGGCCCGCCTCGTGACTCTTCCGTGTTGAACGTTCGGTCCGACGGCAAGTGGGCAATGAGACCCAACAAGGGCAAGGTTCGCATCATTCATCATGAACAGGGCGTCTTTCCCAAAAACTCTACCATGCTTTTCTGTTTGGTTTGAGCTTCTGAGCCCGAGGAGGGGGGAAACAGAGTCCGTCGGCCGGCGGTTTCCAGCTTCGCGCTCGGGAGTTGCCAGCGCACTTCGTCCCCCTCGATTTGATCCCGCACGCCGCTTCAATACTCAATGGAGGTTGGGAGGGGGGGAGAGGGTATTTCGGTCTGCGCGGTTGAGGTGAAGCTGCACCGGTGACTGTGACGTAGAACGACGACGAACACGACTTCACTGAAATGGAGCCGAGATGAGAAGGTGGGTTTGGAAATTCCCCGCAGACCCCGCAGTTGCCACACACCGTATCAATGGATGCAGATGTCTAACTTCTGCATCACGTCACATACGCCCTTCACGCTGAAGGGGGGAGAAAGTATTTATCAGCAGGTACCAAGCCAACACGCGCGGTTGTGTGAAGTTACGCGTTCAATGCACGTACCCATAGGGAGATGACCTTTGTTCCACTCGAAGCATCGCGACGGCGCGCTGAACGGAGGCCTTTCTTTGAGTTCACACCGGAAGGTTTTCATACGGTGGGGGGCGTGGTTGCCTTTGAAGGACGGATTATCTCCGATGAAGATATCTCGTCGTTATGAATGCCACCGAGGAGGCTACTTTTTTCCCAGCGAGAGTTGTGATTATATAGATGGATTCATGACGCGGGGTCTGAGAGGTTTCGGACGCTTTGGCATTACAGGGAGGATGAGCGTTGGAACAGGGGGGGGCGTACAGGTCCGATCGGAAAGTAACCCTGAAGAATGGAGGGAGAAGGAAAACGTTACTGCGAAAGAAGGAAATTCCACACCGGGAGATCTGAACTGCTCACGTACAAGGGGGCAGTGCAACAATCCAAACAGTCATATCCAATGAATCCAATCAACCCGTCCCGTACCTTGAATACAGAACCTCACCGCCAGCCTTCAAGCCACACAACGAGCGCATACATCCAAAAAAACGCCCTGTACCCATGTAATAGTAGTATGGTATAGTATGAATCTCAATCTTACCCCCCCCATCAATCTCTACTCAGTGAAGAGTCGGAGGGTAGCAGGCAACATAACAAAGTACATAATGATAGATCGTCATACTGCAGTACGTAGTACGTATGAACCAAGGCCACGATGCACCGACCCAAGCATCGTAAGTCGCGATCATGGTGCCACCTCACTATCATCCTCACGCGACGCCTCTTCCCCACAGTTGAAATTTCATAGCTCGTCCCACTTTTCCCGATTCAGGCAAAGGGCGTCGGCAAAGACCAAAAAGAAAGGGGGAGGCTTAACCTACCAGGAACGCGCCCTGGCAACCCAAGGAGAGAAGAAGCAATAAAATTCCAGAGTACCCTGCTCCAAGGGGCTCCTTCTCTCTTTCTCCAAGGGCGTCACGGTAACCTAAAGGGTTGCCGTAATCAGATTACGGGAGGATCTTCCCGCCCTCAAACGCGCTCGCGAACGGCCTTCCCAGCCTCTCTCACCTGACCCGGGCCCGCAAACGTTTCCCCCCCTCCTTCTCCACATCCCGCCATAGAGTTCCAGTTGGCTCATCATGTCAAATAGCAACTGCATTGAATGTTGATCGCTAAGTTGCACGCACGCGCGTGAAAAAAAAAAAAGAACCGCGAGGGATTGGCGCGTTCAAGTCGCGCAGATTGAATATCGAAGAGGGATAGGAGTGTGTGCGTGTGATGACGAGCCGTCGGGATTCACCGTACCGCTTCCTGATCCTTGGACGGGTTTGGAGATAACACCACGGAAGGGCCGACGCGATAGGGGCCCGTGACGGTTGGATGAAGCCTCAGCCGAACCCTCTTCACATACCCACATCGTCTATGCACATCTGTCGCGTGAACGTTCAGAGAAGGAGTTCATATAACCAATTTTAATCGCCCCAACACCCTCTCCGACGTCGCTGGATCTGAAACCGTTCGGATTGGGACACGTCGGCCGCCCTCCGACCGCAGCGGAGCGGCGAAGGGTGGGGTATGGGCGAGTGCCCCCAACGAGCGTGCGATTGGGCTCGGGGAAGGGTCCGTCTGTTGTATCGAACCTTTAGGCAGGATAAACCTGCGTGGGCGCTACGCCTTACCCGTGCGCCTCACGGACAAGCGGGGGGAAATTTTGCCACGTTCAAGTCTGCGAACTTCCACTTTGAGGTTGCGCATACGAGCAACCGACTCGCTGTATGAATCGGGGTTCCGAGCCCGGGGGCGTGGGGCCACCCGAGCGGAACAGACTGGTTCAGTGCCTCAACGCCAATCGATGAAAACGGCTCGTCTCTGGAAGCGGATTGCAATTACACTCGGACGTACCTCGTGTCGCTCACCCACGGCACACGCAACTCGATTCAGTGGGAGAATGGAAAACAGTCGTGGCGATATATCGTTGGGGGTACGCCACGATGAGATGAATCCTGGGAAATGAGAGTAGTATAGCCTCGTATCTGGTCGACCCGAGATACCGTATTCGCGGTCCTGTTGGGGATTGATCCTGAATGAAAGGTGAACGTCGAGCATTCAACGGCATCCACGGTGGGAAACGATACCATCGCATCTTCAAGAGACCCCATGACTCGTCCTTGCCCACAACCCAAGCGGAATGAGTAGACCTCGTACACAATCGAGTTGTGCAGATTCCCTCGTTCGCAAGCTACTTACAACACTTACCGTGGAACAACACGCTCTCCGGACCAAGGATCAACGCACACCATAACTGCCGAACAAAGCTCATTCAAATACTTTTGATATTCGAATTCAAGAGCGGGGGCGAGCGAGCGGTACTCTTTCCCCCGCGCAATATCGGAAGACGGGGTGAGGCTGGGAGATGGGAGATAGATAAGTATGGGTTGTGTTGCGTTCGAACGTGCGCGAACGCGCGCATACCGGTTGGTCGTTTGAGAAACAAACCCCGACACGGGCTGGTCGATCGATACAATGGCAATAATCCCGATAGCCCACAGCAAGATTCATACCCAAAACCAAAAAAAGCAAACGCAGGTTTTTCGGATTGCGCCTAAGAGGAAAAGCACGGTCGAACGCGCTACTCTTTTGTAGCCAACCCGTTCGGACGACAATCTGTTCGGGAGGTTCGGGATGATGGCCACAACACCGGAACATCGATCCGGACTCTGGGTGATAAGCCGTTATTCCTTCTGTTACTCCACACGAAAGTTCTGTTCTTCCTGAAACCTTCTGTATGTGTCGACCTAAGGAGAAGAAGGGAAAGTCTGTGTGTGTGTGGGGGGGGGGAGGATTGTGGGAAGAAGATGTTAGGTCCGAGCGGGCACGCCCTACCCACGCGTTCATTGAAGGTTCCCCCAACGGAACGGAAGCACGCTTGGCCGACCCGCTTCACCAACTCGCAACAGAAAACACAGATACAGATCTGGAAAAGTCGCGCGTATGCGACACACTTAACCGTTCGATTGGCGATAGTAGCGTCCTGATGGACGCCGCAGTATGTGGCGTTTCGTGGCGTCGTATAACGCGGAGGCAGCACGGTAGCGTGGTCGTGGTCAGGTTCAAATGGGTAGGGAGAGAGAGAGAGAGCAGATGTGAATCAAGTGAACTTTACCAGCCAGGAACGCGCGGCAAAACCACACCACCCCCGATATCACGCCTTACGTTGTTTCAATGATCCTCACCTAGTGGCTCGGACACGACCGCGAAATAAAAAAAACCCTGTGCCCTCCACTCATCGCATCTACGCGCCTTGGTAGCACGAATTCAAAACTTCGGGTATACCCAGCGTATCACGAGCCCCATCTCTTGGTTTCTTATCGATCCATAGACACGGAGGGCGCCATCTCCCGTTGAAAGTGTTATGTTCGGAACTTGGAGCGCTTGTATCGTCTTCGTGGGGATTTTTGGGTACCAGCCCCTCAAGGAAGAAGCCCCACATGCCAGTCATCGCCCGCACGACTCTACTTACCCCCAATCCGTCAGATCTTCAGAGGTCGATCACGGTGCATTGATACGGTATACGATTACGAGAACCGCGCGTGTGTGGAACGCATACGAGTACGTACAAAAAACGCACAGTACGTTCTCGTGACCCAAAACAATGAGGCTAAGAATTCCAAAACGAGCGGAAGAGATGTGGCCGACCCAAGCGGCATTTGATCTTGTCGGCACGGGAAATGAGGGATTTGAAATACGGCCGCACGGCAGTTTCCTCCCTCCCTTCTGTAGCGCCAGAAGACGTTCTGGGTTGCCACCCGTGACCGCGCCGCCTCGAGTTCCCAAGAAGCATCAACAAAAAACGACCAAGGATGCTCACGGATCTAAAATCGCCATTTCCAATCCCGCGCGCAACAAACCGACTCTCACGAGGGTGAAATGAAAAAAATCACCTTCCCAAAGGGATGTGTATGTCTTACATGATCGACCACGATTACAAAAAACAAATGATGGCTCCGATATGAATATTGAATACACATACAGAGTGGGCGACTGAACGCTAAATGGAAAACGACACGAGGGGAAGACAACGTAACGGTCGCACCCCCGCTTGGCGTGAAACCCGGATGGGGACTTGGGGGGTGCTGGTGGGTGGCCCTCCTGAGATGAAACCCAAGATGAAGACGAATGGGAGGAAAAAAAGACTAGTATTGCCCCACGAGCTATACGTACGCAGTATGTATGTGGCAGGTGATAACAAATATAACAGGCTGGGACGGCGGCGAGTGAAAGAAGCAAGCAGGTAGACATTTCCGCCCATCCATCGACGCCCATCATCCGCACCGGAGGAGAGTGGGGGGAACGCGAGAGCCAGAGAAAGGAAGTACGCGGTCCGAGAGCGGCTGGCGAGGGCGTACTTTATGTAAAACAAAGGGCGCAAAAGGCACGAAGAGAGATAAGGAAAAGGATATTCCAACATTATAATCCGCCGACGGAAGGGGGCAAAAGGAATTAGGATGATATACAATGATTGGGAAGACTGCGACGAACGTACAAATGATGGGCGAAACACATTAGTAGAAAACGAAGTTATAAATCCACCCTTCGCTCTCCCTCATGCGGGCAATTTTGGTAAAAGATCAATTTCAAAGAAGGAAAAACATTACTGATGGGTGGGAGAGACGAAAACGCGAGAGCAGCGAGTGAGAACCTGTCGGATAAGAGGAGCTGAGGAGATATCGGGTGTAGATGGGGGGAGGCAACAAGAAAGGACGGGGATCTACTCAAGACACCTCGGGTTGATATACTTGACGTGTACGGGAGGGAGAATACGAAAGAAAATAAGACACAGAGCAGAGAGGAGAGAGAGAGAGTGGAGAGACAGGGGCTAGATACAACTTGAGCTTGGCAGGAGATCCGGAAAGCACTGAGACGACGAGGGGACGGGAAAGTTCAAATGAGAGGTGAAGAGGGTGAGTGGCTTGACTTGTCCACTCAACACGCAGACAGAGTTCACTGTTGGATGTCTGGGCGCTCGGAAGGATAGGCATGCCATGGATTGCCACCAACTGAAACCGGCTCGTTGGGGGTGTACGGATATTGATGGGGCTGCGACATCGTCGGAGTGTGCTGAGCGCAAAAGGCACCTGATGAGCGAACCATAGACCCGAGTGGGGGGTGGACGAGACTAACCATATAATTGTCGTCCTCGACCTTGACTTGAGCGTAGTGCTCGTTGATGGACGGAAGTGTGTTATGGTGCTGCTGGCCGCCCGAGGATCGAGAAACAATTGGTGACAAATGATGCGGCTAACAGGAACATCACGGGGGCGCGTCAGCGAATTTGAAGATGCACGGTACCGGTGTGGAGAATTTGACTGATAGTGCCTTACCGAGTAGGTCGGGCTCGATGAAGAGCTCGTTGGACTGGTGACCGGGTAGGTCAGCGAACCGTTCTGCTGGGGGTAGAGTGACCGCGATTGTTGTTGTTGCTGCTGCTGGTGCTGCTGTTGTTGTTGGGAATTGCCGGAGTACTGAAGAGAAGGGATGTGCAGTGGTGGCGGAGGAGGCATGGAGTTACGAGTAACGGTTTGGGGCCGCGCCTGGAGAGGGAAGGTCGATGGAGTGTTTGGGGGATATGTTGAACCGGGGGGACATACCAGCAAGTAGTCTCTGTCGGTGTCGGAACCGTTGGAGAGGCGACCAGACTTTTTGTAATCAAAGTCTCCCCACCCGGTACCGTTCATGCCGTTGGAGTCGCTGCGGTAGGAATCATTTGGAGAAAAGTCGGAGGTTCGACGGCCGATGTCTGGTCGGAGGAACTGGGCGGAACGGTCCTCGAGTTCTCTGCGAAGCTCGGCAATCTCCTGGCGGAGACGGGCATTCTCGTCCTCGAGCTCCCGGACGCGATTGATGGAACCCAGCTCATCGTTGGCCACGTTCATCGCCGATTGGAGCCTAGTGACCGTTTGTTCGAGCTAGCGGACATGGTGTGAGAACGGATGCAAATGATGGAACGATCGGACGGAGAACGGTGTACCTGTTCGACATAGGCCTTTCTCTTCGCGCGGTGACGAGCCTGAGCCTTTGCGTTCCTGCTCCGCTCGCGATCGTTTTGGGTGGGGAAAGAGGCGCGAGAGGAGGCGGTGGAAGCGGAGACTGCGAGAGTTACGTTGTTCGAGGGAGGCGACATCATGTACGGCAATAACGTAAAATTGACCGCTCAGGGAGTCTGGACTGGATTGACGGTGGGGGGTGGCGGGGGAGGAGAAAAGGATGGGGATGGAGGCGGAGAGGTGGTGGGTTGGTGGTGGAGACGAGAGAGGTGGTGGCCAGGCAGAGGGTAGAGTGAAGCGGAAGGACAGGGAAGCGGGGGAAAAGAGACGGAGTCGAATTGGCTGGATAGTTTTTTAGTGAGTAGTTATAAAGAGCCGCAGAGAAAATCGTCTAACCTTGATTGTCGAAGTCAATACGAACTCGGCTACGGCCATTGACCCGCATTTTTTTTCTTTTTCTTTTTTTTTCCCGTTTGAATGCCCATCAACTACCCGCCCCTCCTCCCAACGTGTTTTAAGAATGCCATGACCGATGGGAAATCATCTGTGCCGTCTCCTGCCTCCTCCTGCCTCGGCATTCCCCGCAGATCTGTGCGGAGGCTTTCCAAGCCGTGTCCTCCCATATTGGGGCATCCAGTCGCATGTGATCACGCCGGGTCCCTCCTCGTCCGCTGCCCCCCGAATCCGGTTTCCGAATAATTATCGCGATTTCCCCCCTGCCCTCCCCACCCGCGTTTTAGACGGTTTCCCCTTCGATCAGCTTCCAGTGGATGTTTCCCGCGGTCCGACTCTCCTGCTCCTCCTACTCGGTCCGACCCAGCCTCTCTCCCTGCACGAGGCGTGCTGTACTCCTCCCTCTCGAGCATAGTCTCGTATATCCATGTTGTTCCCCCCCATCAGCTCGTTGCCTCGGCTTCATCTTGTCCCCCGCTGAACCCTCCATCTCCCAGACACTTTTACACCCACCGACGAGCTCGACTTCTGCAGCGCCTCGTCCCCCTCGAATTCATGTGGGTACCGTGCATATATGTACATCCCGCCCATCATGGTTACTACGGCGTTTAGCCCGAAAAAACCTTGAGCTTGAGCTTTTTTGTGACGCCGACCGTGCGTGACTGGTTCAAACCGATTGCCCTCCCAGGCGAGAGCTGGGCCCATTCATCCGCACCCTGTCCACCATCTCTCCGTCATGGGACGGAGGAACTGGGGGGTCGATGTGGAAAGTGTCCCGGTCAATTCTTGTATCGCCGGTGCGCCTTAGCCCGCTTGCGACGCACCTGCTGACCACGTTCGGTAACACCGTCCATCCAGGAACCCCCTTCGAAAATTTGCTTCCGCTAGCGCCTCGCTGCTGCTGACGACGGTACAAAATCCGTTTACTGATTTTTCCTGCTCAACGAGCGGGAGAGACGACGACCGCATGTGTTTTCTCGAACGGCGAGAAGAGACGGGAGATGATCCTGATCCTCATTCATTTCCCTCTTCCCACGACCCGGAGCCCCGTCTCCTCCATCGCGATCCAACATGGGTCGGGCTATAGTGCGACGGAGTTATCGAAGGGATACCCCCGAGCCAGGAGCATCCCACCAATTCTACAAGCTCCCGCCTGTGGAGGAGGAGCCCTGGCGGAGTGGTAAATACACCCCGGCTCTTTGGCGGCCATCTAACTGTTAACTGTGGCTCGTGCTTTCCTCCTCCCGGCATCTCCCAGAGATAGTCCTGATGGACGTCGAAGGAAGATATCCCACGTCGTTTTCGACTGCTGTCCCGCCATCCGCTGTTGGGCACACAATATTGCACGGCAGGCCCCCACTCCTTTGCCCCAATGGTATACTCACCCCGACGCGTAGGCTCTGTCGCCTTGTTCCGTTCCGTCGGCCCGTCTGTCCATCCGCCCCTCCTTCCAACCTTTGGCCACTGTCATATTGATCGATCTTCCTATGCGCCGCCCTGTTGGCCCCCACACCTCTTGCTTTCGAATCCATTTCAACTTGCGTTCATTCGGCGAAATGTTTTGTATACACCGAATATCTCCACGTTCGTTCGTTGGGATACTGCGGAACTCGAAGCTCCAAGTCGTCGTGTTTACATTTTCCCTGTCGAGCCGGAACGACATCGAGAGGATCAAATGGGATCAAAATCGGTCCCTCGATGTAGTTAGGTGGCTTGATCGAGTTTCGGGAGCCGCAACCCCCGAAAATCTGTTCCTAGACCTGCCGATGGTCTGAAGGAGGTTTCCAAGCGAACAATGCAGAAACACACGGCCATGGCGACTAGGACTCAACGGGGTAAACGGGGAACTATGAACGGAAAACCCACCGCGCCTCGACTCATCACGCGCCCAACGTCTTCTTGGAGATGTCAGGAACGGTGTGGTCGGGCAAAAAAAGGAGAAGAACCTCTTCAACAGACGGTCCCGGTCGTCCAGCGAGACACCAAAAAACTGATTAAAATAAGCGTTGATTGGGCGATCCGGAGTTCTAGACACTAGGGCCTGGATCGGAGCCGCAAAAACAAGCGAGGGCGGGTCGATTGGCAGACCCTAATTGAACTCGAGAAGTGTCTCGGCCGACGGAGGAAACGGGGGCTGGAATTCTCGAGGCCCCAGTTCTCGCAAAGTTCGCGAGGGCACCACCACGACCGGGGTTCCCACTACGTTTGTTCGGAAAACTTTGTACCAATGTTTCAATATATGCGTTTCGCTATCCAGAGAAAAGATATACACGCGTCTCCCTCACGCGGGAGCCCCTTTGTCGCGTACAGACGCTGGGTATGCGGATGATCTGTAACCAAATAGAGGGACAAAGACGTAAAACCTACGCCGCCTCCGTCTCCCTTTCCTTGAATGGCACAAGGGTAGCTGAGACTCCAGCCTCCGTCGAAATACGACAAGGCCACATTCCGGAAATAGAACAGACAAACCTGTGACACATTCGCTTTGAGGGAATACCTGATTCAGAAGCCACGACCTCCCTCAAATGAACTCGCCCGGAACACGAAGAAAACGGAGGGGACAACAAAAAAAACAACTGGGAAACGAGCCTCCTGATCGACGTGGACAGCTCGGGCGTCTTGTGATAGTGTGATGGGGCTGATGGGGGTGAGTGGGTGAATGAATACTCATCTATCGAAAAAGGGAAGACAGGCACCAAGGTGGGGTTGGGTGTGCCCGTGTAATAGGCCAAGGACCCAACACCCTCGGCTGACGCCTTGTGCGATGGGTGGGATCTCGGGCAGGGATTTCCTGTGGCATAGCCTTAAGGGGGTGGGGTAAGAGGGATCCGCAGGTGAGCTCGAGGGAAAAAATATGGGTGGTGGAAACCGGATAAGTGGCGGCATTCGCCGTCCAGTGAGGATCTCAGCCTATCCGGTAACTTCCAGAGGGCCAAGGGCAGGCGTGATGGATGATCTCAGATGCTAGTCACGACTTTGAC
>Ga0307516_10003593_pt1 | contig 19759 bp, 16 predicted proteins | sample 19_EM_MG_FD_203310 | JGI IMG/M metagenome (GOLD analysis project Ga0307516, IMG submission 203310) | Populus trichocarpa ectomycorrhiza microbial communities from riparian zone in the Pacific Northwest, United States - 19_EM | ecosystem: Host-associated > Plants > Roots > Unclassified | place...
GCGAATGGTGTAGTAGCGCTCAGTGAGCTGAGCGACGACTTCGCTTGGCGCGCCTGACTCGGCGGCCGCGAAAGTGCGCTCGCAGGTGGCGAGCAAGAGCTTGGCCACCATGTGCCAATAGATGCTGCCCAGGCCTTCGTAAGCGAACATGGTGCCGCTGCGGCCGGTGAAGCTGTGGTGGTCGAAGGTGGCTTCGTAGGCGTCGAGCGCTGCGGGAATCTCCTTGGGGTCACACTTCAGCGCTTTGAGCGCAAGCTCGAGCTTCTCGGCGCTGGCGAAGCTCTCGTGAAAGCGCACGACGCCTTGCGCGTCTTTGAAAATGACGCGCTTTTCGCCTTTAGTGAGCAGTTTTTGAAGCAGCTTCGACTTGGCGAGCGCGGCTGGGCTCACGCTGTTCTTTTCGAGGAAGCGCGGGAGTCGCCGATCGGGGTAGAGCGTGTAGCTCTCTTGATCGGCGCGGTACATGCGGCTCTGCGCCAGCGCGTCGAGCATGCTGATGGCTTCCGCGGGCGGCATGGCGCGCGTGCTGAGCGCCGCGACTTGACCTTCCAGCATTTCGTAGAGGTATTCGATGCGCACGCCGCCGTCGGTGTTGAACGCGAGCAAGTTGTAGGCGTGGTACAGGCCGTCGGGGCGCTTGTTGGCGGCGATGGTGTGAAGCGCCCAGCGGCGCGCCAAGTTGGCCAAATCGAGCAGCCGCCCGCCCGTCAGCTGGCGCTTGCCTGACAAGCCGGAGTCGTAAAGCTTGCCACGGAAATCGGAGGCGGCTCCGCCGAGCTCATCCATGACTTGGCGGCGCGCTTTGTCGTCGATGCTGGGCTCGGCGAGTAGCCCCACGTGCTTCTCGAGGGCAGCCGCTGTGCGCTCGAGCCAGGTCGCGACTTCGTCACTGAATGACACTTCGCGGGCCGCAAGCGGCGCCATTAGCTCGATCAAAACGGCCAAATAGCGCTCGAGATAGTAGGTCGTCACCATCGACAAGCCGTAGCCGACCAGCGCATTGTTGGCGTCGTTCCACTCGGGGCGACCGGTGTTGAGCCACAGCCCGCCGCCTGGCACCAGGTTGCCGAGCTTGCCGAGCGCGGTGACCCACAGCTTTTCGAGCAGCGTGACGCGCGTCAGGCCCTGTGCCGAGCTCAAGAGCTTGCCGTCCGAGCCGACCTCGCTGACGCGCGCGTTGATGCGCTTTTGCTTGTCGAGATCGAAGACGATGGTGTCGCGCACGTTGGCGACGATTTCCGCATACGGACGGATGCGGTACGGCACGTTGGCGTACGTGAACAGCTCGCGCTCCAGCAGCGCTGGCAGCCGTTCGGGGTGATGGCTGCGGGACAGCTCGAGCAGCTTGGTCAAATAGATGACCTGATGATCGCCCCAGTAGCCGATGGCCGCCCACGGGTGGTCCGGCTCTGGCACTTCCCAATCGATGCCGTCTTGCGTGATGCGGTACGGGTTGTAGCCGTCGGCCGTCGACGCATTCACGAACTTGACGATGATGCTCTCGACGAAGTCCGGATACGGCACACTCAAGGCTTCCCAATTTTGGAAGATGTCGCGCCAATTGCCCTGAAATCCGAGCAAATTGTGGCCGTGCTGGTCGCGCACGCGAATCTCGAAACGATTCCACGGGCGGCTCGGATCACCGTGGCGCCGGCTGAACGTGAGCGGCAAGTATTCGTAAGCGAGCCGGGTGAGGTCTGGGTCGGCGTGCAGCTCGACCAGCGACGAGAGCTCGCTGCGCGACAACGTTTCGGGCAGCTCGCCCAAAAGCTCTTCGAACTTCTGGTGCGTCGCGCGGCTCCACGTTTTCACGAAGCGCGCGAAGTCGGCGCCGGCAATGGCGTAGCCCTGCGCGTAGATGCCGCCGCGCAGATCGTTGAACAGCACGTTCGCCAAGTGATGCGCGCTGCTGAGCCGATCGGCGGTGACTTGAAAGCCGTCCGTCGCCGCCAGGATGCGACGTAGATTCTGCGTGCCGCGCTCGACGTCTTCGTGCACCTCGGCAGCGAGCTCGGCCGGCTTGGCCAGACGCGCTACGAGCTCGCTGACCTGCCGCTGCGACTTCGCCACATCGAGCACGGTGATCCACGACTGCTTCGCGCCCGGCGCGAGCTCGACCGTGCTGGCCAGCAGGTAGGCGCCGCGCTTGCCTCGCACCTCGTTTTGCGCCTCGACTTCTTCGCCGTGCTGAAAGCGGCGGTTTTGCTCGCCAGACAGCAAGATTTTGGCGTTCTGCAGCCCGTAGCTCCACACGGTGGCGGCGTGCAGACTCTCGCGCGGCTCCGCCCGGTCGATGACTTGCGCCGTCAGGGTGTAGAGGCCTAGTGAGGTGCCGGGCACGACCTCGTTCTTTTTGTACGCGTCGAGCAGCGAGCTGAAGCCGAGCTGCATCGACTCTTCGATGTCGGCTGCCAGTAGGTTTTGTACGCCGTCGAGCACGCGCACCTTCACGGCGGACGTGCCGGTGTTTTCGAGCGTGCACTCGCGCACGAAGCCGTGCTTGGCGCTGGTCTTCCACTCGTAGCTGAAGCGTACGCCCAGGTCTTGATTCAGCTCTTCGAAGCGCAGCTTGTTGCCGAGCACGCTCTTTTCGAGGCTGCGCGTCACGTCGTAGACGAAGTCGGACAAATCGCCGAGCGGCCGCCACAGCTTGCGAGCGCCGCCGCGTTCGACGACAAGCGCCGTGTGCGGTCCCGATACGTCCACGCCGTCGAGCAGCTTGTCTTCGGTCGTGTACGGGAACAGCGCGAGCTTGGAGCTTTGGCGACCTGCCGTGAGCGCGCCGTTGGAGCCGACGAACAGCCAGTGATCCGAATCGCTCACCACCGTGGTGAGAAAGTGCGGCAAGGCCTCGGCATGCTCGATGCGATAGAATGTCTCCGCGCCCCGCTCGACCAGCCGACCGTCGACGGTGGCCTCGCGCTTCGAGATCGGGTGATTGCCTAGAAAGACGCCGCCTTGGCTCATGGGTCTGCTCAATGTCCGGAAAGCGCCCAGTAGATCCCAAAAACCCCCGCAATACACCCGCAAAAACGCGCGTCGCTGCGCGGAGCCGGCCAGCAGTCGGGAGCACCCAGATTTTTTCACAGGAAGATCGGAAGATTTTGGGCGCAAAGCCGGAGCGGACCCCGCGTTGAGCTGTACGGCGCCGTGCAGAACAACGCGATTATCTCCGCAGTGGCACCCCAATGCTCGCCTTCCGATCTTCCGATCTTCCTGTGAAAAAATCTGGGGCCGCGCAGAGCCGCGACGGATCCGCGCCGTGCTTAGCGGTTGGCGACGGCGGAGTCGTGGCGGCTTTCGAGGGTGAGCTCGGCTAGGCGGTCTTCCAGCGCCACGCGACGGGTCAGCCGCTCGCCTTCGACACTGGCGGCGTCGAGCGTCGACTTTTGGAGCTTGTCGGAGATCTCGGCCATCTTCTTGGCGAGGTTACGGCTCAGCTCGGCGGCCTGCGGCACCTTGCGCAGACTGAACAGCTGCGCGTTCAGCTCGTCGACGCGGCTGCGGTACATGTCGATTTGAGTAGAGATGGTGGTCAAGCGCTCGTCGAGCTCGCTGAGCTCGCGGTGCATGCTGAGCACTTGTCCCAGCTTCTGCCTTAGGTCGTCGGGCAGGTTTTTCGCCGTCTTGAGATAAACGCCCAGCTCGGCCACCCCGGCTTCGGAGCGCGCGTCGACCGTCTTGCGAATCGGTGTCGCTTCTTCGATGGTCAGGCTGAGCGAGCCGCCCGCCGGGACCGTGACCGGAAACAGGTAGGCGGCGCGCAGGCGCTCGAAGCCGCTGGTCGGCGCAATCAGGTCGTAGCCCTGCGTCGGCAAGTGGCGCACGTAGGTCAGAGCCGGTGACGTGCCGCGGTTCACGAGCGTCAGTTTCGTCGACTTCACGGCTCGCGCCTCGGCGGTGACAATGCCGCGTTGAATCGTGACCAGCTGCTCGAGCTCTTCGCGACCGCCCAGCACCGTATCGACGACCAGCGTGCGGTCGAGCGCGAACGGGATGAACGCGCGGCTCTTGGCTGGGATCGGATCGCTCAGGCCTTCGCCGAGAAACTGCCCGTCGGCGTAGATGGTGAACGGACCGGCGTCCAGCGTGTCGTCCGACGGGTTTTCGAGCAGCGCCGCGCGGAAGGCGAATTTTTCCGAGCCGCGCGCCGAGATCGGATCGAAGTAGTAGACGGGTTTGGCGACCACGTCGTGGCTCAGCATGCTGACCAGGGCCGATTGGCCCTTCTCGATGGTGAGCGGCGTGCTCGAGAGGAAGAAGGCGCTGCCGAGCGGCTCGTCGCTCGGCGGCTTGCCGGGCGCAGCTGCGGGCTGACCAGGTTGCTCGGGCTTGCTCTCACCCGAGACCGCCGAAATGCGCACGGCATCGCCTTGCGCGGTCTGACCGGTGGCAACTACCTCGATCTGCTCGGCGGTCAGCCCGTTTTGCAGCAGCCGGTCGCGGACTAGGTTGGCACGCTTCAACGATTCGCCGACGCGGTCTTTGTCGCCGCCGAGCGCGAAGCCTTCGACGCGGATTTTCTCCTTGTTTTGCCGGGCGCGCTGCGTGACGCCTGCCAGCGAGTCCGCGAGTGACGGGCGACGCTTGGCCGCTTTGGAGACAGGCAGCGACGAGTGCACCGAAGCCGGTGCCGCGCTCGCGCCGCGCCCGGAGCTGCCTGAGCCACCGGGCCCCCGCTGCGGCGCCGCTTCGGACTCTTCGTTCAGGGTCAGCATGTCGCCCCGTCCGTTCAGGTCGTCGAGCGACACGTTGGCCAGCACCTGCAGCTCTTTCCCGGCCACCGTGTAGGGCGAGCCGCCGGTCGGCGGAGCCAGGCCGAGCAGTTGTCCGTCGCTCAGCGTCTCTCGCTCCACGAAGCGCACGCTGTGCAGATCGAAACGAAAAGACAGCGCCGACGTCGAGCCGACCCCGACGGCGACCCGGTCCCAATCTTCACCAGACACGTTGTCGACCACCGCCCACGCCTCCAAATGCGCCGGCTTGTTCTTGCTCAAATTCAGCCGATAGCTCGGCTTCCAAGCGGGACTCTCGGTCACGTACGAGATCTTCAAGTCGCTCGGCGTCGGCTTGGGCAGCTGAATCGAGATATCGACCTGATCGCCGACATGCTCGACAGTCGGAAACGACACCGGCACGGCTTTGCCGGAGTGCGCATCGACCACCGTCAGCGACTTCAGCAAGTCATCTAGCCGCTCGCTCGGCACCCGCAGCTTCAGCTGGGAGCCGTGCAGCGCCGCGTAGCGCTCGAAATACGCCACGCCGTTCCGGTAAACCACGACTTTGCCCAGCGCGGCGTTGCTCTCGATGGGCCGGGGTAGGGTCGCTGCACACCCGCCGAGGCCGAGACTGAGCGGAAGCAAAAGCAGGCAAGCGCTGAAGAAATGGGTTCGCATGATGGGTCCTTGAAGCGGAAACGGGCGAGCGGGCCCGTGCTTACAGGACGTTCAACGATCCCGAACGATCTGCTGCCACCGGCTCAGCGAGCTGCGACGATTTGTTGGCCGCGCGGCTGATGGCCCAGGCGCACCTCGATGCCCGGGTGCCGTTTTACCAGGTCTTCCAGCTCGCCCAAGCTCTCGGCGCCTTGCTTCACGTCTTTGGAAAAGGTGCCCGGCTCGACGTCGTGCTCCCAGCCCCACGACGTGTGACACGCGTCACCGACCATCAGTACGGGGCCTTTCGGCGTGCGAGCCAGGTACGCGGTGCTGCCCGGCGTGTGACCTGGCACGTGCAAAGCCCACAGCGAACCGTCACCGAACACGTCGAGCACGCCGTGGAAGCGCTGCTGGGGGTCGGGCTGGAATTGCCACTCGGCGATGGTGTCTTGTCCTTCGAAGGCGCGGTCGGTGATGGGCCTGGTGAACAAGTTGAGAAAGCCGTGCGAGCGCGTCTCGCCGGGACCGCTGAACACGGGCGTGCCGTGCGGCACGTCGGGCATACCCATGATGTGATCGAGGTGTAGGTGCGTGAGGAACACGCCGGCCAGGGGCTGCGGCTGTTTGGCGAGCCACGTCTTCAAGTCGATGTTCGTGTGCACCGTGTCGATGTGCGCAAGCTTGCCGACGACGCCGCGCACCGCCGCGTGCTCCGGATCGCTGGCCAAGGCATGCTCCACGCCCGTATCGACGATGAACAGGCCGCGCGTCGGATGGCGCAAGGCGTGGAAGTAGATGACGATCGGTTGATCCGAGCTCTTGAGGCCTGCGGCCTTGGCGGTCGGATGCTCGAGATTCAGCATGCCCTCGAGCGGGACGTGCCAAGTGGCGGAGGCGACGCTCTCGACCTCGATCGGTCCGGGCTGGTCGACGACCTGTTCGAGCGCGGTCGAGCCGCTGCTCGTGCCCCAGCGGGCTTCGGCCGCCGGATGCCCGCTGACGACGCAGCCTTGGACGAGGATGGCCCCGTTGATCAGCAGGCAAATGCTCGAAATCATGTAGACTTTGCTCTTGGTCATCAGCAGAGTATGCCCATTCGAGATTCGCAGGAGAACTGCCTAAGTTTGGATGTTACCATCCAAAAATGGATATTAGCTGGGAGGACGTGAAGCTGTTCTTGGCGGTCGCCGATCACGGCAGCCTGACCGAGGCTTCGCGGCATTTGCGCGTGGGACAGCCGACCGTGAGCCGGCGTCTGGCGGAGCTCGAAGAGAGTCTGGGCTACCCACTCTTCGATCGCAGCGTCGAAGGCACGACGCTAACCAGTCAGGGTGAGCGCTGGCTCGAACCGGCGCGTCGTATGGCCGAATGGGCCGGCGAGCTGCGCAGCACGGCCGAGCTCGGTGATTCGGCGCCGGGCGGCATCGTGCGGATTACGGCGCCGCCTGGCGTCGCGTTCGACTTTCTGGCGCCGTTTGCACGCCTGGCGCGTGACAAGTACCCGCAGATTCAGCTGCAGATTCTGGCACGCGTCGAGTACATGGACTTGTCACGTCGCGAGGCCGACATCGCTATGCGCACGCGCGCCCCGACGCAGCGCGATCTCAGCGTCGTGCACACTTTCACGCACATGAACGACGCCTTCGTGAGCAAGAGCTACGCCGCCAAGCTGCCGAAGAAGCCGAGTATGCGCGACATCGACTTCATCGCCTGGGCGCCGCCCTTCGAATCGTTCGCGCCTAATCCACAACTGCAGCAGATGGTCCCCGGCTTCCGCCCCGCCTTTGCGTCGGACGACTACATCGTTCAACTGCGCGCCGCCGAAGCCGGCGTCGGCGCCATTTTCATGCAGAAAGTGCGGCATCGCTTCAACCGCGAAAGCCACCTGGTACCGCTCGGCTTGGAGCTAGGGCCGCACGCCAAAAGCTCGTTTCACGTCGTGTGCGCGAAGTCCGCGCTCGGCGTGGCGCGGATTCGTGCGATCGCCGAGCTGGTGGCGGCGGAGCTAGTTTATGCGGAGAAGCTTTCGGCGGAGGCGTTCGGCGCAATCGGGTAGCGCGCCGTTACGCGCGTCGTGGGTCGTCACTCTTTCGGCTTGTCGGCGCGGAACCCGATGCGTCGCTGTCGCCTCACCGGCGGGTCCATCAACTCCCGGATCGCGTCGAAGACGACGCGGAATTGAGCGTCGTATTTCTTTTCGAGTGCGTTGAGCTTGCGGGATAGATCCGCGTTCTGTTGGAGCAGCTGGCGTAGGCGTACGAAAGCACGCATGATCTCGACGTTGACCAGCGCGGCTCGTTCGCTGCGGAGCACGCTGCGACAGCATGGCGACACCTTGCTCAGTGAAGGCTCTAGGAAGGTACCGGCGGCCACCCCAAGAACTTGAGGTCACAATCTGTGACCTCAAGCTTTGTACCTCCTCGACGGTCAGCTCAAACATGAAATCTACGGGAAAACGTAGTAGATTGCGTTTGACTGCCTGGTTGAGCGCCTTGACCGAGACGCCATAGAGAGGGGCGAGATCGGCATCCAATAGGACTTTGTAGCCGCGAATCGTGATGATCGCGCTGTCCACCTTTGCGGAGACGCTTGTTTCAGGCGACGACATTCCTCGCCCTATCGGCCAGGCGGTGTGGTGAGTTGCGAGTGGATCTGGGGCTGGCGGGAGTTTTCGGCACCCACGCTATTTCACGACCGCGCTGGCGGTGAAGTGCGTGAAGCCGTAGTCACCGATGGTGCCGCAGCCGCTGGAGCCGCGCCAGAAGGCGATGCCAGGGTTGCCGGTCGCGAAGGTGGCGTCTTGGACGCTGGCGCGCACGACGCCGTTGACGGACAGCTTGATTTGGTCGCCAATGATCGAGGCGCTCACGACGTCGTTTTCGTGGATGCCGCCGGGGACGCTGCCGTTGTTCAGGTACGTGTAGTCGCCCACGGCGCCGTTCCAGCGCACGATCTGCGCGTAGGAGCCGTCGAAGGCGACGTTGCATTCGTAGCCGCGCGCGCTATGCGCGGAGTCTGCCCAGCGCAGTACGATCTCGACTTCGTGCGTGCAGCTGGCGTCGATGCTGCCAAGGTGCACCAGGGCGCTCGCTTGCTGATCGGGCGGAAACCCCGTCAGGTAGGCGTATGAATCGTTGTATTGCGTGGGGCCCGAGCGGCCGACGCCGAGCGCTTGGGTGTTGGACGCAACGCCGTTCGACGATTCGACGACGGTCCAGTCGAGGCCGTCGTGGTGCCACGCGCCATTTTCCGACAAGGGCGACTCAGTGGCGTTGAAGTCGGTGCTGTAGCTGATGCCGCCAGCCGCGCCGCCATTGCCGGCGCCCCCCGCGGCGCCGCCGCCCGCTCCTGCGGCGCCGCCTGCTGCGGCCCCGCTTCCGCCCGTCGACTTGCCGGCGCTAGCGGTACCGGCCGCTGACGTGGCGCCGCCCAGCGTCGCGCCGGCTCCAGCGCTCATGGCACTGCCAGGCGCGCCCCCGTCGCAGGCGGCGAGTAGCGCAAGCCAGAGCAAGACCTTCGGCGCCGCCCGGAGCATTCCCAAGAGCATACTTGAGGTCACCACTACGGCCCTCGAGTTTTGTGCGGTCGTCTCGCCTCTGCCGCGCTGCGGCGATGCGCTGAGCGCACTCTGGCGCTAGACTAAAAGGTCGAGCATGGGTTCCTGGAAGCTCTCCGTCGCGCTGCTCGAGGTGTTTTGCGCCTTGGGCTTCGTGGTGTGCGGCGTGGTGCTGGGATTTTCTTTCAGGGGGCTGATTCTGCCGCGCTTGTTCAGTCATGGCGCCCCGGTATTGGCCGAGGTGGGGGCGCTGCTGCATGGCGCCATTTGGGGCACGGCGCTTGGCGTGGTCGCCGCTGTCTTGGCGATCTTGCGGCTTTCTCGGGCAAGGCGGCAGCGCTTGGCCACCAGCGCGCTCGCGCTGGCCGCGCTCACGGCGCTGTTTACGGGCCTGGTGGTGCAGCATTTCAGCGCCTGGTGAGCGTGGCCGGCGGTGATAGAGTCGGCGCGTCTTGACCAAGCTCTCCGTCAACGTGAACAAGGTGGCGACGCTGCGCAACACGCGCACTCTCGATATTCCGAGCGTCGTGAAGCTGTCGCAGATTGCGCTCGACGCTGGTGCGCAGGGCATTACGGTGCATCCGCGCCCCGACCAGCGGCACATTCGGCCCGGCGACGTGAGCGAGCTGGCCGAGCTCTTGAAGTCGTATCCGGCGGCCGAGTACAACATCGAGGGCAATCCATTTCACGGCCTCAGCGAGCATTGCGAGCGCGTGCGACCGGCACAAGCCACGCTCGTGCCCGATGCCCGCGAAGCCTTCACCAGCAATCATGGTTGGAACTTGATCGAGCTCGACCCCGCTGCTCGCGCGGCGCTCGCTCGCGCGGTGAGTGAGCTCAAGGCGCTCGGCTGCCGCGTGAGCTTGTTCCTCGATCCCGTGACCGACATGATGCCCATCGCGCGCGAGCTCGGCGCCGATCGCGTGGAGCTTTACACCGAACCGTACGCAGCGGCCGTCGCCGCAGGACGCGCTCGGGAGTCATTGGCCCTGTACGCCCGGGCGGCGGGGGCGGCGCGCGCCTCGGGTCTCGGCGTCAACGCTGGCCACGATTTGAATTTGCAGAATCTCGGGCAGTTCGTGCAGGGCGCAGGGCCGGTCGACGAAGTCTCGATCGGGCACGCGCTGATCGCCGACGCGCTCGAGCTGGGCATGGCCGAAACCGTCAGGCGCTACTTGTCACTCTGTTCGTCAACTGGCGCTTGACGCGCTCGGTTGACAGCTCGCCCAACTAAGCGCCTGCAGGCGAAGCTGGAGGGACGGTTTCGCTCGGCGCAGCTCTTGCAAATGACGGCGCCTGACGCAGCTGCGTCGGGTCAGGTCTTTCATGAGCCAATACGAGATATTCGATGCCATCGCTTCGGGGGGCATGGGCACCGTTCACTACGGCCGCGCGACGAACGGCGCCGGCCTGATGCGCGTCGTGGCCATCAAGCGCATGCACGGTGACTTGGCGCAAAGCCCGACCTGTTTGGCGATGTTTCGCGACGAGCTCCGGCTGGCGACGCGCGTGCGGCATCCGAACGTCGTCGCGACCCTCGACATGGTCGAGCAAGACGGTGAGCTCTTGCTGGTCTTGGACTACGTGCAGGGCGTAAGCCTTCAAGATTTGATCGCCCGTGCCGGTATTGCGGGGCAACGGGTGCCGCCGTCTGTCGCGGTGGCGATCGTGTGCGGCATCTTGCAGGGGCTCGAGGCGGCGCACGAGGCCACGAGCGAAGCCGGCGAGCCGCTCGGTATCGTGCACCGTGACGTCTCGCCAGAAAACATCTTGGTCGGACGCGACGGCATCGCGCGGCTGCTCGACTTTGGCATCGCCAGCGGCGCCGGGCGTAAGTACGTGACGCGCGTCGGCGAAATCAAGGGTAAACCCAGCTATTTGGCGCCCGAGCAAATCATTGCGGGCGGGCCGCGTGTCGGTCGGCGTGTCGACATTTACGGGGCTGCGGTGGTGCTCTGGGAGGCGCTCACCGGTCGGCGCTTGTTCGACGCCGAGAGCGCGACCGCCACGCTCTCGCGCGTCCTCAACGACGTGGTTCCGCCTCCGTCGCGGCTGGTCGGCGGGTTGCCGCCGGGCCTCGACGAGGTCGTGCTGCGTGGTTTGAGCCGCGACCCCGAGCAGCGCTATTCGACCGCGCTCGACATGGCGCGCGCGCTGAGCACGGTTTGCGGCAGCTTGTTGCCGTTCGAGGTCGCCGAATGGGTCGAGCTCACCGCTGCGGACGCGCTCGAGCGACAGGCTCGCTGCGTGACGCAGCTGGAATGTTGTGTCACGGCGCGTGAGAGCGCCGCGCCGCGCGCCGAGCTGTCCTTGGAAGGCGAGCAGGCGCCCCCGGAGTCGACGCATACGACCATGGTGCTCACGCAGCGCAGCACCTCCGCACGCCCGAGCCTGGCCGAACGGGCCGCAGGCTTGCTGCGGACGACGCCGCGCCTGAAGCAGGCGCTCGTGGCGTTGGCAGTGGCGAGTTCTTGCTTCCTGTCCGGAATGGTCGTGGTGGGTGCCGCCGTAGCGCGCCCGCACGCTCCGGCTCGGCCCGCCACTTTGCCAGTGCAGCCTCCAAAACCCGCCATTTCGAGCGCGCTCGCGCCGGTTGCGCCCACGCCTTCGGCGACTGCCGCGTTGCCGCTTCCGAGCGCGGCCGCGGCTCGAGCGACAGTCGCGAAGCCGAAGAAAAAGCATGCGTTGCCGGTGGTCACACCGTACAAACCGATCATCGACGACGGCTTCTGAGCTCATCTCGTGACGACGTCGAGCCGGCTCACGCCAAAGCCCACGCGATCGACCCAGCTGCCCGAGGCGCCGAGCAGTCGACTTGCGACCAAGCCGGCTGGCGCGACCGACGAGACCAACCAAGCCGTGCCGTTCGCGATGCTACCGCTCGCTGGCGCCAGCTCCTTGGCTCCCTGCCAGGTGATACCAAGCTTAGCGTCGACCTCGACCAGAACCAGCTTGGCGCAAGTCAGCCAGACGCGAACAATGACCGGCACGCTGCCGTCGGCTCCCAAGTCGTAGTGCTGCTGCGCGAGGCGCAGGCCGATCACTGCCTCGTCTTCGGCGCAAGCCAGGTTGATGGCCGTGTCTTGCGACGAGCTGGGGTGCGCGGGCAGCGCTCGGTCACCTGTCAGTTTCACCGCGTAGCCGTGCGCGGCGTTGCCGCTGGGCACGAGCGAAAGCGTGCGACAAATGCCGTGAATTTGCGATAAAAACGCGCCAATCGTCACACCGACGCCGGCCAGGGCTTCGCCGTCTTTGCAGTCGTCGCTGAACAGGGCGCCGCCTGCGCTGTCGCCCAGCAGCGGCAGATCTTTCTCGAAGGTAGTAGTGATGCCCGGAGCTCGGCTCTGCTCGCCGCCAGCGCCGCCGTTCGGCGGTTGCGCGTCGTTGCTCGCGCCGCCGCCGCCTGCTGGCTCGCCGCCGTCGTTGGCGCCGCCCGTCGTCGCATTGTCGCCGGCGCTCGAGCTGTCGCCGCCCAGCGCGCCTGCCGTCCCTCCATCGGCGTTGCCCACGCTGCCCGCGTTGCTCGCACTGCCTGCGGTGCCTGCGCTTGATGCGCTCTCTCCACCCGCGCTGGCGCCGGCGAAGCTTGCTTGATCGCTCAACAGACTGAGATCCGGTGAGCAGGCCGCGAGGAGCAGCACAGCGACCAGCGGAGAACGATGAACGGAAGGCCTCGCAATCATGTGCTCGCGGTCAGCAAGGCACGTGCCACGCCGGACGTGGAAACTCGACGACGACAGTGTCAACGTGAAGTTAACGGTGCAGGTTGACAGCGCAGCTCGCGCTGCGGAAAGCGGCGCCCGGAATGCCCCGAATGAAGGCAGCTAGGTGAGCGGCATCCAGCTTGCAGCCTACACTTTCCGACATGACAAGACTTGCTTGGCAGGGGGTCACACGGAGCTTCACTGCAAACGCAAAGCCAGCTGCCAGTCCCTGCTCGTCCAGCACCACTGCTACGGACTCCTCGCGTCTCGAGGAGCCTAGACTGAGAATTACGGCCGATCCATGCGAGTAGTGTGGGGCTCGACCGCGGGCTCCGCCGGGCCGGATCGCGAGCCCGTTGCCCCGGCTTGGCCCGTAGGCCACCATTGCCCTCGTGCGGAGCGGGGCGCGCCTGCTCAAGCGCCCTCGTCCGGACATGAAGTGGACGAGCATTCGATGAGCAAGGAATTTACGCGCGCTGCCGAACGCGTCCACGTCGTTCAGTACCGCAAGCTTCGCTTGACGGTGACCAAGGGGCCCGACACGGGGCTGACGTACGACGCAGCCGGGGCTTCCGTGCGCATTGGAACGTCGCCCGAGAACGACCTGGTGCTCAGTGACGAGACCGTCTCGCGCCGGCACTGCGAGGTCATGCTCACCGAGCGAGGCATCCGCGTGACCGACGCCGGCTCGACCAACGGCGTGATGGTGGGAAGTGCCTGGGTCGAAGACGCCACATTTGCTAGCGCCGCGCAGCTGGAGCTGGGCGACACCACGATCAGTCTCTCGCCGCTGTCCGAAACGGTGCAGCGCGAGCAGCTCGACGCGCACGGCTTCGGTGACCTGTTCGGCCGGTCGCCCAAGATGCGCGAGCTTTTTGCGGATCTGACGCGCATCGCAGGCACCGATTTGAGCCTGCTCATCGAGGGCGAGACCGGCACCGGCAAGGAGCTTGTGGCTGAGTCGGTACACAGTAACAGCCAGCGGGCCAACGCGCCGTTCGTGGTGTTCGACTGCAGCGCGATCGCGCCGACACTGGTCGAGAGCGAGCTGTTCGGTCACGAGCGCGGCGCGTTCACGGGCGCGGTGGCGCCGCGCGCCGGCGTCTTCGAGCAAGCCGAGGGCGGTACGATTTTTCTCGACGAGATCGGCGAATTGCCGCGCGAAGTACAGCCCAAGCTGCTGCGAGTCTTGGAAAAGCGTGAGGTGCGCCGTCTGGGCGGCAGCAAGACGATTCCGCTCAACGTGCGGCTGATCGCGGCGACCAATCGCAATTTGCGCGCCGAGGTGAAGCGGGGCGAGTTCCGGCAAGACTTGTACTACCGCCTGGCCGGCGCGCACGTTTACGTGCCGCCGCTGCGCGATCGCCCGGGTGACGTCATGCTGCTGGTCGAGCGGTTTTTGGAGTCGAACCAACCGCCGCGGCGGCTGAGCGACGTGCCCGAGCAGGTGTGGGACATGTTCAAGGCCTATCGCTGGCCGGGCAACGTGCGCGAGCTCAGAAACGCCGTACGGCGCGTGCTGGTAACGCCCGAGCGTGTGCTCGATACTGACTCCATTCCAGATTTGGCCAATGCCGCGGCCGCCGCGGTGTCGATGCTGGGATCCTCGGGCGAGCTCGATCCGCTGCGCGTAGCTCGTCGCAACGCTGCTGACGCGTTCGAGAAGCGCTACGTCGAGCATGTGCTGGGCAAGAGCGAAGGCAACGTGACAAGGGCCGCAGCCATCGCGGAAGTGTCGCGCCAGGTCATTCACAAACTGATGGCGAAGCACGGGCTGTAGGCGGCGATGCACCTGCAGGTTGCAACGTCAGGCGAAGCCGTGGGTGGCAGTCGCTACCGCACGCTGGGTCGCATCGGCGCAGGCGGCATGGCCGAGGTGGATCTGGCCTTGCAGACCGGCGTCGCCGGCTCGTCACGGCTGTGCGTGCTCAAGCGCGTGCGTAGAGATTTGGCCGGTCGCCAAGACTTCGTCGGTATGTTCTTCGAAGAAGCGCGCATCTCGGCGTCGCTGAATCATCCGAACATCGTGCAGATCTACGAGGTCGGCGGCGACGAGCAAGATTGCTTCTTGGCCATGGAGTTCCTGCGCGGTCGCTCGTACGCGCACTTGCAAAGCCTGGCCTCCGCCGAGCCGGCCGATTATCGCGTCGATCTCGAGGTGCTGCTCGCGACTTTGGCGGGACTCGAGCACGCTCACCAGCGTCGCGATCTCGCAGGCGAGCCGATGCGCCTGGTGCATCGCGACATCTCGCCGCCGAACGTGATTGTGACCTATGACGGCGAGATCAAAGTGCTCGACTTCGGCGTCGCCAAGTCGAAAGACTCTCTGGTCAAGACCGAAGCCGGTACGTTGAAGGGCAAAGTGGCGTACATGGCGCCAGAGGTCGTGGCTGGCGATCCGTTCGATGCGCGCGCGGATCTGTACGCTGTCGGCGTGATGCTGTGGGAGGCGACCGCCGCGCGAGATCGCTGGCCGGGCATGAGCGACGTGGCGATTTTGGCGCAGTTGGCGCGCGGGGGAGCCGTGGCGGCGCCGGGCGCCGCGGCGCGTGGCCTACCGGCGCGGGCCGACGCCATCTGCATCAAAGCGCTGGCCGAAGCTCCGGCCGCGCGTTACCAAACCGCCGCCGAGTTCCGCGACGCGCTGCTCGGGCTGTGCGCCGAGCTGGGCGGTAGACTCGGCCAGCTCGAGCTCAAGGCCTACATGCAGCGGCATTTTGGGGCAGATCGCGCGCGAGAAGAGCGCGAGGTAGAGGCGGCGCTGCGCGAGCAGCGCATCACTCCCGGCGGCAGAAGCGCGAGCGAGGCTGACGTGGGTGGTTTCACCAAGCAGGTGAAGCGCACGCCGCGCGAGCAGCCGCTTGCGGCCGGCGCCGAGCCGCCGCCCTCGAGCTCCGAGACCGCGCGGAGACGCGGCAAGCTCTGGCTGGTGGTCGCCGCCATTGCGCTCGCCGGCGTGGCATTGACCAAGCTGTTCTCGGCGGGCGACGTGGTGGTCGCAGGCAAGGGCTCGCCGCACGTTGCTGACAAGCCCGCGCTGGTCGAAGCCACGACCAACGTGGCGCGCGCCGTGCTGCCGGCTGACGCGGCGGCGCTGCACGGCCCACAGCCTGCCCCTGGCATCGCCACCGAAAAATCTGGCACAGCGCCGCGCGAGCGCGTGCCGCGCAGCATGAAGTCCACCCACACCGGGTCGATAGCGCCTTCGGCGATTGCACCTAAATCTGCCGCGCCGCGCGGCTTACAAGTCGACCGTCAGGATCCATGGCAACAATGAGCCGCACGCGGCGTGGCCTCGGCGCGCTCACGCTCGCGCTGGGTCTGGCAGGCCGCGCTCTACCAGCGGCGGCGCAAGAGCCGGACACCACCGAGAGCCAGCGTTTGGCGGCGCAGGCCGCCCATCGTCACGCTCTCGAGCTGTTCGACCACGGCCAGAGCGCCGAGGCGCTGGCCGAGTTCAAGCGCGCTTACGCGCTCTCACCGTCGTTTCGCATTCTCTACAACATTGGCCTGAGCGAGGCCGCGCTCGGCGACTCGGCGGCGGCGATTGAGGCCTTTTCGAGCTACTTGCGCGAGGGCAGCGAGCGCGTCGCGCCGGAGCGCCGTGCGCAAGTCGAGGCCGAGGTCGCGCGGCTGTCGAAGCTCTTGGGCTGGCTCGACATCGACGTGGACGAAGCCGGGGCCGAGGTCACGCTCGACGGCACCGTGCTCGGAAACGGCCCGGTATCGCACCGGCTGCGGCTGGGCGCGGGTCAGCACACGGTTCTCGTGCGCTCCGCCGACGGCACCTTGAGGACGCAAAGCGTGCTCTTGGCCGCCGGCGCAGAGCAACGGCTGCGCTTTCAGGCTCGGGCCGGGGCAGCGCCAGGTGCGCCGCTCGCCAAAAGCCCTGCCGAGCACCGCGCCGACGCACCGACGTCGCGGCGGGAAGTCCCCTGGGTGGCTTGGGGTGTGACGGGCGTTTTCGGCGCCACCACCGCCGTGGCCGGTGCCTTGGCGCTGAGCGCACACGCCGACGAGCAAGACGCCAAGGTGCGGCGCGGCGTGACTCACGGAGAGTTGCAAGCGGCGCAAGACAAGGTCGAAACTCGCGCGCTCGCGACGGACATCTTGCTGGCCGGCACGCTGCTTTCGGCGGGTGTCTCGACCTACCTCACGCTCCACTGGTCGCACTCCGAAGAAGGTCAGACGTCGCTTTTGGTTGGGCCGGCAGCCGTAACGCTGCGTCGTAGCTTCTAGTTGCACTTCGGCGCGTACGCGCCGGTGCAGATCGCGCCACCGGTGCAGCAGGCGTCCTTCATGGCCATGCAGCTACCTTCGGCGGTGCAGGCGATGGTCGTATGTTGCGCCGTGGTGGCGAAGGAGGTGCCGCAAGTCTGAACGCCGCCACACTCGACGTTGCAGCTTTTGGGCGAGTTTTGGCACTGCACCGTCTTGCACGTCTGAAGACCGGGACAACGGACGTCGCAGGTCGTGGCGTGACACACGATGGGCAAAGTGGAGCAGGAATAGTCACCCGTGCAGCCAACGCTGCACGAGCTTCCGGCGCAGTCGACGCCGTTGAGGCAACTCGACATGCCACAGCTGATGTCGCACGACGAAGCCTGGCTGCAGTCGATGCCTTGGTTGCAGGAGCTGTTGCCGCACGCGACCCGGCACGGCATGCCGGCCGGGCACTGAGGTGTGCAGTCGGGGGTGCTACACTGAATGACGCACACGCCGGCTTTGCAGCTGCCTTTCGCGGCCGCGCAGTCTGCGGCGCCGCACGGTGGCGGTCCGGAGCCACCGCTACCGCCGCTGCCGCTAACACCGCCGCCGCCGCCAACGCCGCCGCTGCCACCAACGCCGCCGCTGCCGGCGTTGCCACCAACGCCGCTGCCGCCCGCGTTGGTCCCGCCAGCAGGGCCGCCAGCGTTGCCGCTGCTGCCGCCGTTCGCCGATCCGCCGCCGGCCTTGCCCGCGCTGCCGGCAGCGGTGCCGGCCGTTCCGCCGCTCGAGCCGCCGCTGCTCGCCCCAGCAGACGGGCGCCCCGCGGCGGTCGAGCCGCTGCTGCCTGCCTCGCTTGGCGCTCCCCCAAACTGCTCGGGGTCTTGGCCGCAGACGCGATCACTTTGGCAGAGCCAGCCCTTGAAGCCGAGCGCCTCGCAATCTTGGTTCGTGGTGCATTGCTGAGCGTCGTCGCTCAGCAGCGCCGAGCAAGAGCTAGCGCCCAGAACCAGACCGAACAGGACCAAGAAGGAAGCGCGCATCATCGTGCGTCCGGGCGCCCGAGCTGGGCGCACGTCAGCAGGCTCTCAACATAGCGTGGGAGCGCGAAGCTGGCAGCCTTTTTGCTACCGCGCCGTTCATTGGAGCGCAGGAGCATGAGCATGACCCGCACGAGCAGCAGTTTCGAGGCCGAGGCGCCGCCTGATCTCGTTCCAGGACGAATGGACGAGCCTAGCTCGGCGCGCGAGCTTCGTTCGCTGCGGCGAGCGCGCCGCGAAGCCATCGACCGCTTCGAGGTCGAGTACATCCGAGCCTTGCTGGAGCGGGCCGAGGGCAACGTAACTCGCGCCGCCGCCCTGGCGGACGTTTCGCGCCAGGTCATCCACAAGCTGATCGCCAAGCATCGGCTATGAGCTCGCTCGTCAAGCTGCGGTTGACGCGTGCAGTTGACAGTGTCGCTCGCAAGTAGCGGCCTCAAAAGTCGGCCCTCCAAGCGACATAGCTGGTGACCGCCAGCGCTGCCGCGCAAAGGCCGACCCCCAACGACAGGTTCGCGAAAGTGGCGCGTCGGCGGACCGCGTCGACGTCGCTTTGCGCGCAGCTCGGCGCGCACTGCTGACGCAGCTCGTCCCGGCGGCTGACCGCGCCCAGACCGAGCACCGTGCCGGTCCCGAGCCCTGCAAGCGCGACTCCGCTGAGCGCCCAAGTCAGCGCCGAGACTCGCGGGCGCGACGCGACGGCGTCGTGCGGCGACGTTGCAGTCGTCGCCGTCGCGGGCCAGACCTGGGCGGCCTTGAGCGCAGGCTCGGGCGAAAACACGAGCTCGAGCCGCTGCGTCTCCCGTTCGCCGAGCTGCAGCTGCTCCTCGGCCTTCGCCCTGGGCGCGAGCGCCACGATCACGTGTCTGCCCGGATCCAGACGGCAGCGGCTTTGGCAATCGGGGCGCAAAACGCCGTCGATCCAGAGCGTGGTTGCCGCGAGTTGGGGCGAGCCACCCAGATCGACGCTGAGGCGCGGCACACGATCGTCGAGATCCGCGGCGAGTGCTACGGCGTCGGCCCGAGCCTTCGCGAACGGCAATGGCTCGCCGGGTCGTGGGGCGAGCGACGGCAGCTCGCGCAGCAGCACGAGCGCATCCAGCAAGCGCCCCACGTCGACGCGGGCCCGTGCAGCCTCTAGCAACGTCGTTGGTACGTGCATGATGGCATGCGCCTTGGAAAAGCTCGCCAGGGCGCCCTGAAAGTCTTGGGCGTCGCGTTCCGCCCGACCCTTGGCCATCAGCTCTCGGGCCACGAGCTTGGCGCCTTCGTCGGGTTCGGCGCTCGCGCGCGTCGCAAATGTCGCGGCCAGCCCCCATGCCGCGAGTGTGAGCCCAAATCGCATGCGTGCGCAGCAGCAAGAAGCGCGCCGCCCAGCCTCCGCGCCGAGTGTCAACCCACGGGTTACTTGGGCGTGTGTGGCCACCGAAGCCGTTCTCAGGTCGGCACGACCGCTGTCCGACCGAGCTTCGGCGCTCGAAGGGCACGCGGGGAACCGCGCTCCGCCACAAAAATTTCTGCGAGCTGGGGCGCAGCTAACGATTCATCACATTTGACGGCTGCCGAGGCCGCTCCCGAAAAATCCGGCGAAATTCCGTGATCGGATAGAATCATTTGATTCTATGCGATCACACGATTTGCCTCGAAGAATCCAAGGCAAACGCCGGATGACTTTGTGGCACGCACGCCTGCACCGAGCGCCGCTACAAAAGTTTCTGCGAGTTGGGCCGCGTGGCGGCAGCCCCAATTTTGGGGACGCACCTAGGCCGCGCGGATCAAGACCTTGATCGGCTCGCGCACGGAGCCTGGACGAAAGTTCCGGATGCGCTCCAAGAAAGCCGGCGTGATCTCGTAGCCGCGCGCCACGAACAACGT
>Ga0307516_10003594_pt1 | contig 19751 bp, 27 predicted proteins | sample 19_EM_MG_FD_203310 | JGI IMG/M metagenome (GOLD analysis project Ga0307516, IMG submission 203310) | Populus trichocarpa ectomycorrhiza microbial communities from riparian zone in the Pacific Northwest, United States - 19_EM | ecosystem: Host-associated > Plants > Roots > Unclassified | place...
ACTCCACAGTCAATGCTGACTGAGAGCGCAGTAAGTGTGTCATATAAGATGAGTCGAGAGCGATCGGGTCGGAGTAATGAGTAAAAAGGGAACAGTCATGGTTCGGAGTAAGTAAAATTGTAACATTGCATACCAAACTTGGGTGGAGTGAGTGGTGGGCGACACAAGCTGCCCAGAAGTTCCCAGAGAACCACGAAGAAATTCTTCACAAAGCATTTATCCATGAAGCCTTCATCATTTGAGACCATGGGATACCAGCCAAACTTCGAGTGAATACTGATCAAACCCAGTTGATACATCAGCAAGGTGCGGGGACAACTTGGAACAAAAGTGGGGAAAAGCAAGTCAAAACAAAGGGTCAAGATGAAAAGCAGGCCTTTACCCTTGTTCCATCCATATCCGCGAGTGGAGAGCTTCTTCCATTCCAAACTGTTTTCCATGGGAAGACAGCCAAATCCTGTCGGTCAGCAGCTGCTCCAGGAATGAAGGAGGCAAAGGAGCTCAGATTCAAATTTGAATTCTCCAAAAATGACTCATACTGGTCAACACAAGAAACAATGAAGACACTGGTGAACAAAATAATCATGCCATACTTCGAGAGAAAGAAGAAAGAGCTCAGCCTTTCACAGATGCAAAACTCGCTCCGGAAGATAGATTGCTGGTTGGTTCATAAGTCAGCAGAATTTCGGGATTGGATGGGGGAAACACACCAGAATATCTGTCTACTCTTTGTGCCAGGAGGGTGCACTGGTGTCTGGCAGCCGCTCGATGTTGCGATCCAGTGTCCATTGAAGCTCAGCCTTCGACGCTCAGCTCATCGTGACCTTGTTGCCAAAGTGACAGCTCATCTTGAGGGACCAGACTCAGAGGACCTTATTGCACTGGACATGAGACTCCCTATCCTCTGAGACTGGTCAGTGGGATGGTTGGTGATGGCGTATCAAGAGCTCAATGATCTGAACCTAATCAAAAAGGTGATTCAGTCTCTTTCTAACAAAAAGAGGCTAATGATGTTGTTCTTGAAGACATTTGAGATGTGTCAGACCGGAGATTTCAACTGCTTGCATGTGAGCCTCGTCTCAAATGAAGCACTGGCACTGCTCCGGAATCTGCCCATCTCTGATCCAGCACTCTACAAAAAACTGACATATCAACAAGAACCAGTGCTGGGCAAAGAAGAACCAGCATTCACTGATGAAGTTGAAGAATTCACAATGGATGATATTGACATCCCAACCAATATTCTGATAGACCATCTTTTGTCAGATGGGGCAGCACTGGAGGATGGTTATGCAGTGGATGAGCGAGGCTGCATTGTGAGGAATAACTTAGATGAGCACGTTGATGATATGCATGAAGAAGATGCAGCTGCAGCTGCAGCACCGATCTTGCTTGGACGAGGACATAGGAAGAAGATGAAGCCAGCTCTCTATGGTGGCAGCAATATGTGGGACATGTAGCCGCTCTCGTGACCTGTTGAAATTTGAATCAAATGTTCATCAATTATCAATCATTTTCTATCCTATGTCAGTCGGGAGGACTCAAGAATCGAAAATGGCTCAAAAACGGGCTCTCAGTGACCCGTCTCGAGATAGGTTCACGAACTGACCGTGACTGTGACATTTGTACCCACAGGTTCAGTTCACAGTCTGGGTGTGACCAGTGACTGAACTTACGGTCATAATGATACAGTAATGGGTCTGGCACACAGACCAAGTCGATCTGAGATAAGATGTCATAGGTAATGAGTCAAGATGAGTAATCGTGAGAGAAATAGTCTATAAGGGGAAAGTCCGCAGTGAGGCTGACTGAGAGCGCCGTAAGTATGTCATATGGAATGAATCGAGAGCGATCGAGTCAGAGCGATGAGTAAAAGAGATATCGTAATAGTTCAGAGTAAGGAAAAGTCGTAACACATTTTGCACGTCAACTTGAGGCCATTCTGGCAAGTTTTGGGCAGCAGACACATCTTGAGGAAACTCCTGTTGGATTTCTGGACCTATGCGAGCGTGCGCAATACACTGCCCGCACCATTCCTTTTTTAGTCTTTCCTTTGTCATCCTTACTTATCCATTCTAGGTACACATTTCTATTGTTCTCATACATTATATAGTTAGTCTAGATACCTCGTAGTGCCCCATCCGTTTGCCTCTCGAGCTCACCCAGGCCAAACGTAATACCACCCTTTTGTTTGTCTTCGTCGTCGTCCGTCACCCTGCATCGCTTATTTCAACAACTCCATCTGACCATCCCATATTTCATTTCAAATCGCTCTGTAACACCTTAAATATCTCGTATAATCCAAAATGGTGTGTGTAATGACGGAAATTTCAGCCCGGAAGTGACCTCTGTTGAACCCATACTCTGTAATAATCCATAGGTCCCAGGGGTACCACCGAGGGTATGGGTTATGACAGAGTCGACTGTACTACTTAGTCGCAACCGCCGTCCCGAGCTCCCTTTGTTTGGTTGTTCGTCTCTGCCGTAATGATTTTGATATAAGTGGAGACAAACGACCCTTTGTGCACACCACATCTGAGCCTCGGGCCTCGACCTTCATCATGTCTCTCATCTTCGAATCTCGTCATCTGGGTTTCTGGGTTTCTGTGGCCCTCGTGTCGATCTACGCCGTCCGAACTATCAATCGTCGTGCCACACACAAATTGCCCCCTGGACCGAAAGGACTCCCTCTAGTCGGCAACCTTTTTCAGCTCTCGATGAGGCCATGGAAAGAGTTTGAAGCCTGGAAAAAAACTGGCCAGTATGGAACGTTGACTCCGTACCCTCTACTCCTCGACATTCTCAAAGCTGACTCGCGGGTTGAAATACAGATTCACTGATGTACATCACCGCTTTAGGCAGAGGTATCCTCGTGCTCAACTCCCACAAAGCTGCGACCGACTTGTTGGACCGTCGGGGACACATTTATAGTGATCGACCTCGCTTCATTTGTGACTATATTTCTTTGTCCAACCATCGATGGAATTCTCACTTCCTCCTCGACGCCCAGTGGGGATGGAAATCTTCACCCGTGGCCTTTTATTACCTGGCATGAGGTACGGTGAACTGTGAGTCTACTGTTTTCCCACTTTAGTTGATTTTCTCATTGTAACCGGTGTACAGATGGCGGAAAATGCGTCGTGCGGGTCACGAGGCAATCAATAAGTCTCATATGCCCGACTTTTATCCCATCCAATTCAAGGAAGCTGTCCTGATAGCCGACGGTCTGTTGCAAAACCCACAGAGTTGGGATGGTGAATTTCGTCGGTCAGTGGTTTGATTTGTCCATAGGCTCGCACCCGTCATTGAAGTGATAACCAGAGCTGCGGCATCTACCATGCTATCCATCGGATATGATCTCCCAACAGTTTTGTCTACCAACGATCCCACAGTTGCAACCATCAACAAGTTTACCGAAGTACTTCTTCGCTACGTCAATCCAGGAAACTACCTGGTTGAGTTGCTGCCATGGATGAAAAATATTCCCTCTTCTTTGGCAGAGTGGAAAAGGGAAGCAGAAAAAGGGTACATTCATTATACTGAAATCTGGAAGGATATGTTAAGAGAGGTCGAGAATCGCATCGTGACGTGTCTTCCTCGCTTGCTCATCCGTCACATCTCTAATTTTGTATATCGTTGCAGGATCAAGGAGACGAACGTCCTAGTGTTGCAGGATCGCTAATTATAGGACGAGAGCACAGCGGGCTGAACGACACGGAAGCCTCATGGCTGACTGCTACACTCTAGTATGTAACATTCTTTTCATCCGAATGATTTGGTATACTCAACTCCACTCAGTGCCGGAGGGTCCGAGACCGTCAGTAACTCTTTTCGTGAGCCAAGGGCTAGCATCCACTTCTCATCCCGACGACCCCCTAGACCTCCGCCACAATGATCTGGTTCATGTTAGCCATGATTGCCTATCCCGAAAAACAAAAGAAGTGTCAAGAAGAACTGGACCTGGTCATTGGCTCCTCTCGCATGCCGACGTTCGAAGATCAAGATCGTCTTCCCTACGTCAATGCCACTGTCCGAGAACTCCTCCGGTGGAGACCTGCTTTCCCTCTCGGTGAGCCTTTGTCCTCCAATAGGGGAGTTGCATACTCAGTCGGCGATTCCTATCACAGGAATACAACACGTTACAATCGAGGTATGTACCGTTTTCTCGTTTGAGTGCTAGGGCTCAGTCAGCACTTTTTCAGGATGACTGGTACCAAGGATTCTTCATTCCCAAAGGCACGATGTGCATGGCCAATACTTGGTATGACTCTTCCATCATGTTCCGTCCTATGGTCGGCTTAAGCTATCGGTCCAGGTCCTTAAATCGTGAACGGGCTGTCTACGTGGGTTGTTGTGTTGTTCTGCTTCAGTTCGGTATCAACTTCTTGTCCCCCGTGTGCAGGGAGACGATGCGGACGACTTCAATCCAGACCGCTTCATCAGCGCAGATGGACAACTGTCTCCTGCATTAGCAGATACGAGGAATGGTGAGTGATTTCGCAAATTAGTTCTTTTGGTGTTGACAAGCGCTCGCTTCTACTTTATAGAAGGTCAGCTGTTTCCACAGTGGTAGAGTTTCGGTGCTCATAATCATCCACTATACAGGACATGTGACATATGTAAGTCATAGAGCCTCTAATCCATCTCGTCTCCTTGCTGAATCGATTTTCTCTGACAGGGCTTTGGACCTAGGTACGACCAAGGTGTACCATCTCTCCATGTTAGCAACCGAAGCAATAATCAATTCATCACAGAATCTGCATCGGGCGGCACATCACAAACGCCGCGCTGTTCATCGAAATCGCCTGCGTCCTTTGGGCATCCAACATCTCTGCTGTCAAGGACGAAGCTGGGAGCCCCATCATCCCAGACACGTTGGAAACCGTCAACGATGGATTCATCGTGTAAGTCTCTGCTGAGCAATGTAAAAAAGAACTGATGTGACTTCGATCTTTCGTCTATAGACGCCCGTTGCCGTTTGACTGTGTCATCACTCCTCGGTTCCAGGAAGCATCGGCTATCGTCGCTCAGACGAGGGAGTTGCTCTAGGGGCAAGTTAGTTATAGGAGACCCTGAGGTGATCTTAAGTATCCCAAATGGAGGATTCCGCTTGGACGTCGTCAACATTGTCATACATGTACAGTACTTTTCCCTGTTGCGAATAGATCCTCTAGCTAATTGGTCGGACTACATCGTTCTCAATGTCCTTTATTCCCTTCTGAATCTTGGAGAATTATCGGTCTGCACGTATGGCATCTACGTAGAGAAACATGTCCGTCCTTCGTACAACTCAAGACGATGAAGAAATACTCTCCGTTGAACTCCAACGTGGATAGTAGCTGACATATCGACGTTGGTCGGCAGTCGAACGACGACAGCTTTCTAGATTTCCTGCATCAATGGAAATGAATGGGATAAGTGTTCACTCACTCTCGGAGTCACTCGACATTGTTAGTGATGTTCTGGGTCTGCTCGAAAACCGCGGCTCGGGTTCAGCTTTTTGGGGCCCAGGCTTGCCAGAGGCTGAGGCCGGGCCCTAGGCCGTCAAAGTCTTGAGCCGGGGCTTAGCTCTCGAGCGAAGCGCGCAGCGCTACGTCGATACACATATTGAGTTTGTCCTATACAACGTCAACAGTGCCTATCTTCAATGAAAGAGACTCGCTATCGGTGTGAACCACCATCTGAAACGTCCAAACATATAGCCAGTGTTCGGTGTGACCAAAATAGCATGCTAGAGTCTGTTCATTTTGTCCAATACGCGTGCATGCCTTGCGCGGAGCATGTGCTGCTCCCACCGGTTTTGGGCCGAGGAGAATGGGGGAGACAACAAGGCGCTAGGCGACGAGGAGGGCCACGGGGACGAGGAAGAAGGGGAAGGGCGTCTGGGTGGTTGGGGGTAAGTGGACGAGGGGCCTTGAGTCTGTTGTGTTGATCGAGATTGACGCCAGAAATAACGTCAAGACGGGGAAACGGGACTTACAAGAGCCTGGTAATCATCCGACCTCGTCTTCGTTGGTTTGGAGTGAGGTTGGAGTGACGAGCCATTGTCGCACATCGAGCGAGACCGAAGACCTTAGCATGTCCCAAGCAATAGCTGTGCGGCCCTGTATAAGCCCGGACCCCACTCATACCATTTCATGACTTACATGCCTGTCCCGACTGCTGCTGTCCTCACGCCGGAAGTTGTTGACGAAGAGAGGCACTATTGGGACCACGGGTCCTCGTGTTGACCAGTCTGGAGCTGGGGCTCACACTGGGCAACCTAATGTCAGCGGAGGGACAACTGTCAGACGGTCGTCCAAATGGCGGGCCACAATGATCCAGATTTTGGCCAAAGGTTTTTCGGTGGGATTTCTAATGGGAACACGTGCACCGCCATCCCCCCGACGCGCTAAATTTAAGTTTTAAGCGGCAATTGCGTACCCCGCTACTTTGACGCGTCAGGGGGGATGGCGGGTGACACTCCCGTCTCGCCATTTCACTAGTGGACCCGCCTTCGCCAAGAAAACTTGAATACAATGACCGTAAACGAGACCGGCGCACTCAGACTGGAGCTTTCGACGATGTCCAGGCGGGTGGTGAGAATGATTCTGGACAGTGGATCGGCAAAGCCCAGGAGCCAAATATAGAAGAAAGCCGTGCCCGCCCTTTACACCGCTGACAGGAGACGTTACAAGACGGACTTGTAGCCTAAACCATAGCCAAACACATGATCAGATCGTGTGATTTTTGGCGGTGTATCCATGACGACCGCAGCTGATCAGATTATGGTTATCTATACAGGTATGTGTACAAGTCTGACTTGTAATGTTTCCTGCCAGCGGTGTTACCCGATTCTTCCCACTCACGCGAATCCCACCCCGCCGCTTTGGGAATTCCTGTACCGCCCCGTGGGAACCTGGGTCAACAAACAGATTGCAGTCCAAGATCGGGATGCGAGTTCACTTGGGAGACGTTGACATGGGAAATAGACAAGGAGCAGCATGTTTTCAAACCCACATGATGATGAACTTGAAGGGTGAGTGAACTGCGAATTTGAGCGGGGCTTTTAGATGAAAATCGGTCTTTTGAGCCGGGCACTTCGGATCACACACGGACAGGGTACAGGCTTACATAGCCGTGGGAGCAACACGGACAGAAGCGCTGAGCAGACTCATTTAACTTAGTAACAACCAATGTGGGTGCAGGCTTGGGTTAGGGAATCTGCCAATGCTACTCACGGAGCTCGAGTGGTTTCAACCGTGAATACGTCTGGTTGTACAATGGTCAATTCTGCTATCTTCTAGCCCTGTGGTAACTTGGCAAATTTCGTCCGTGGACCGTGGCTGAGCGCCGACCCTTGACAGACTCCACTCAAGTACTAAGCGAGTCGACCGTTCCGCTTCGTTCCGTGCTTGCCAAGTTGCGGTTGTTTGGTTCTCTCTGAGGCGGTTGACACAAACGACGCTTTGTCCACACCGCGTCCGAGTCTCAACTCATTCATGTCTCTCTTCTTCTTCGAATCTCGTCCTCTGGCTTTTTGGGTCTCTGTGGCTCTCGTGTCGATCTACGCCGTCCGAAATTTTAATCATCGTGCCACGCACAAATTGCCCCCAGGACCCAAAGGAATTCCCTTCTTCGGCAACCTATTTCAGCTCTCGATGAGGCCATGGAAAGAATTTGAAGCCTGGAAAAAAACTGGCCAGTATGGAAAGTCGACTCCGTCTCCTCCACTCCTCGATATCCTCAAACCTGATTCACGATTGAAATACAGATTCCCTGATGTACATAACCGCTTTGGGCAGAGGTATTCTCGTGCTCAACTCCCACAAAGCTGCGACTGAATTGTTGGACCGTCGGGGACACATTTATAGTGATCGACCTCGCTTCATTTGTGACTATTTCTTTTTCCAACCTCATTAGAATTCTCACTTTCACTTCGGACGCCCAGTGGCGCTGGAAATCTTCACCCGAGGGCTTTTGTTACCTGGAATGAGGTTCAGTGAACTGTGAGTTTAACATTTTCCCATTTGAGTATATTCTCTTCATTGTAATCGATGTGCAGATGGCGGAAAATGCGTCGCGCAGGTCACGAGGCAATCAATAAGTCTCGTATGCCCGACTTTTATCCCGTCCAATTCAAGGAAGCTGTTCTGATAGCCGACGGTCTGCTACAAAACTCACAGAATTGGGATTGTGAATTTCGTCGGTGAGTGGTTCCGATTCCTCCATCGACTCACCCTCCCATTGAAGTGATAACCAGAGCTGCGGCATCTACCATGCTATCCGTCGGATATGATCTCCCAACAGTTTTGTCTACCAACGATCCCACCGTCGCCGCCGTCAACAAGTTCACTGAAGTATTTCTTGACTACGGAAATCCAGGAAATTACCTCGTCGAATTCTTCCCGTGGATGAAAAATATCCCTTCGTCTTTGGCAAAGTGGAAAAGGGAAGCAGAAAAAGGATATATCCACTATACAGAAATCTGGGAGGGCATGTTCCGAGAAGTCGAGAATCGAATCGTGACGTGTCTTCTTCGCTTGCCTATCCGTGTCATTTCCCTAATTTTGATATCATTGCAGAATCAAGGAGACGAACGCGCTAGCTTCGCGGGGTCATTGATTCGAGGACGAGAGCACAGCGGGCTGACCGACACGGAAGCCTCGTGGCTGACTGCTACACTCTAGTATGTAACACCATTTTCATCTGAACGATACGGGATTCTCAATCCCACTCAGCGCCGCAGGGTCCGAGACTGTCAGTAATTCTTTATCATGAGCCATCAACTACCATCATCAGCTTCTCATCCTGACGACCCACAGACCTCCACCACAATGATCTGGTTCATGTTAGCCATGATCGCTCACCCCGACAAACAAAAGAAGTGTCAAGAAGAGCTGGATCGTGTCATTGGCTCCTCTCGCATGCCGACATTCGAAGATCAAGATCATCTTCCCTACGTCAACGCCGCTGTCCGAGAACTCCTCCGGTGGAGACCTACTTTCCCTTTCGGTGAGCCTTTGTCCAATATGGTAGTTGCTACTCAGTCGGCCATTCCTGTCACAGGAGTCCAACACGTTACGATCGAGGTATGTACCGATTTTTCGTTTGAGTGCTTGAGCTCAATCAGCACTTTTTAAGGATGATTGGTACGAAGGATTTTTCATTCCCAAAGGCACGATGTGTATGCCTAATGTTTGGTATGACTCGGAATCACAGTCCCTCTCGTAACAAGGAAGGCTTAAGTGTTGTGCAGGTGTTTAAATCGTGATCGGGCTATCTACGTGGGTCGTTGCGTTCTTCGGATTCCGTTCAATGTCAAGTTCTAGTTCCGCATGTACAGGGAGACGATGCGGACGACTTCAATCCAGACCGGTTCATCGGCGAAGATGGACAACTCTCTCCTGCATTAGAAGATACGAGGAATGGTGAGTGCCTTTCGATTCCGCAAGCTAGTTCTTTTCATGTTGATAAAGCCCACTTCTCCTTTACAGAAGGTGATGTCGTTCCATGTTGTTCGTGTTTCGGTACTCAAATATGACTTGTCCGTTTCGCAGGACATGTGTCATACGTAAGTCACCTAGCAGCTAATCCTTCTCGTCTCCTTACTGCATCCATCTTTCTCCAACAGGGCTTTGGACCAAGGTACGACCAAAGTACCCTCTCTGCGCATTGGCAACCGAAGTAATAATCAATTTCAATCACAGAATCTGCATCGGGCGGCACATCGCGAACGCCGCACTGTTCATCGAAATCGCCTGCGTCCTCTGGGCATCCAACATCTCTGCTGTCCAGGACGAAGCAGGGAACCCCATCATCCCAGACACGTTGGAAACCGTCAACGATGGATTCGTCGTGTAAGTCTTGCTTGGCAAGATTATTACAAAAACTGATGTGAACTCGATCTCTCGTCTATAGACGCCCACTGCCGTTTGACTGTGTCATCACTCCTCGGTTCCAGGAAGCGCCGGCTATTGTCGCTCAGACGAGAGAGTTGCTTTAGGATATATGTTGGGAGATCTAGTGATCATATCAAGAATGAAGGATACCAGTTGAGCTGGCGTCGCCACTCAGTTATGTTCATATGCACTTTTTCCTATTCCGGGCCCTAGCGATTCTATCTTCTAGCTAATTGGTCGAAGTACATCGTTCCAAATATCCTCTATTCCCTTCTGAATCAAATTGGTGCGTAATCTTGGAGATTTAGTACGCACGTATAGCGTGTACGTTAAGAAACACTGTGAGGAGGCCGCTGCAGAGCACGGCAAGGTCCAAGTTCGATTTTAACATTTGAATCGAAATTAATATCGGACGACAACATCATATGTCTATATACTTTAAGCCTACCTCTCGAGAGCCTTTAGTTACTAACAGGTTACTAACACGACTAGTAGTAGTAACCTGTCAGAAAACCCCCTGTCAATAAATATGGGGTGATTCCCGGAACCCCACTCTACAAGAATGAGGACACGTACTTGTACAGTTCGAAGGTTTTCGACGATCGTGGCCAGAGACGCTTCCATGACTAACGACAGGCTTCCATGGGGGACCGAAGTGACATTTCGTGAGTGCATGACTTAGAGAGTCAAGAACCGAGTACTGGCAAAAGGAAGTCTCGGCCGGTTTGCCGATGTTGATGTCGGAGATGGAAAACAAGACTTCCTCCGATTTTACAGGTCCTGTATCATTCACCTAAAGCTGCCTCACGCTTCGTGTGTCCGACTGGGTTCGGCATCAACCCAGGGGGGGATGGTGGTCCCCTCAATGTTGGTTATGGTGGTAGATGAAGAGTCACAGGAGGAACGTGGGTTGGGGCCGCTGGTAATCCCACATTGACGTGGTGGTCATAAGTAGGGATTCGGTCGGCATGGGTCGGTGGCATGACTTTCGACGACTTCATGGCAAGCTCAGTGATGCGGGCCAGCTGTACCGAGATATTGGGCATCCACAAACCGTTCCGAATAAAATGATCCCCGATCCGACAATTCGTCTTAAGACAGTGATGGGTATAAAAACTGAATTCACGGTGGCGCTGACATCGATAGAACTAGTATGATCATCACATCCGCCCCCAGTCCGTAATCTACGTTCGTAAGTTTGATTTTGGAAAACTCCGAGGCTGAATCAAAAAAATAAGATGTAGTTTCACGGACAATCGCCAATAGGAAACAGAAGTGGGACGTACCTGGGCCTGGCTTGCCTATTCCAATCGGAAGGAAGAACAAGGGTCCCTGAGGCCGCTTCAGTGTCGCTGTAAAACGACTTCAACCGACTTCCGACTACTGTGTAGAGGTTCGTGTTGAGCGCTATGTCGTTGTTCCAGTCCCTTGATTCTTCGGCTACGCCACTGACATGGAGCAACATGCGCGTTGATATGACACTGTGCATAACACGTTGGAAACTAAGGGCGAAGCGAGAATACGCCTCAGTGCTCCGTTTGGTCACGTTCTGAAAAGACAACATACACGCTTAAGAGGCCGGATAATCAGGAAGAATATGTGAGATAAGATCAATGAGCCTGCCTGTGGCTTAAGATGTTTCAAGACGCACCGGTGCGGCGACGTAGAGGATCAGATTGGTCGAAGCAAATACTAACCTCATGAGATCAATCTGCATCAACTCTCTTGGTGTAATGAGCAACTCACTAGCGAGCTTACACCAACCCAAAGGGTGAGGATCATGGTGACTAGTTGAATGTGTAGTTTGAATTCGAGACACGCTGGCGAATTAAGGATCTCGTACTTGTTTCTAACCCCAACAAGATCCCAAAGTTATAGAGAATGGTATTACTATTGGTGGTCGGAAAGCAACCCGTATATCCTGCAAGTGGTTTGATGACTGGATAAATCAGCAGCAGTGTTGACCGTAAAGGAGATCATTGAGACCCTCACGGTGCAGAGATCGGGTGAATATAACGGAGGTAACAATGGCCGCCATGTTACATGCCTAGACAGCTATCGCATTAGTGGTGGTGTCGGGGTGAAATTTAAAGATGAATAACGTACTGCAGACATTACCGACAAGAAGATGAAGACGATGGGGTTATTCCCCCACAAAGCGCACATTCGGAGTACGAGAATCACTAACATAACACAGGAATAACTTAAAATGGCCAAGGACGCTGGCAACGAGCTCGTACCTCAGATCAGCAAATCCCGGGAATACTACAGGCACTACCGGTTGCTACGTAGAGCTATGTAGCCCTACATAGCAACCGGTAGTGCCTGTAGCGTTCCCAGGGTTTGCTGACAGTGGGCGGCTGCAACCCCGACTATCCCTGATGCTGGAACAAGTTCAAGAAGCACTATTTTAGATCCCCCATCTGGCCAAGTCGAACAGGAAAAGATCTCACCGCAACTGTAGATGAAGAGAGTTACAAAACAAGACCCAATCAGTGCATGTTGTGTGACTCACAGCAGACGGGCCGTTCGATAACGACGAATCTGTTGAGAAAGGAGTGGAAAGGTAGGAGAGCAGGGCCGAGATAATACGCACAATACAAGGTGCCAACAAACATCTCGATCAACGCAGGATGCCGTGTCAGAACGAAAGGTATCTTCCCGGCACCTCACTTGGCCGGCTATATTAAGTTGATCTGTCGGTGTGGGTGTTAGTAACTGGAAGTAGCAGATCTTTCCGCAATCCCTCACCTCTTGCGGAAGCGGTTCGACATGATTGTAAACCTGGAGTTCCATAGGCAACACCATAACTTCAGCTGGACACTGCGGGGCATACCAAAACGCCGACGGTGCCCGCTGTCGAGAGGAGGACGATCAAGTGAACATTTGCAGTCACACCACTGGCAGGAGACGTTACAAGTCAGACGTGTACACATACCTGTATAATCTGATTATGTGTTTGGCTATTGTTTAGGCTACAAGTCCGTCTTGTAACGTCTCCTGCCAGCGGTGTCAGTGTGCGAATTGTGGAGGTACTCACCGTTAGCATACTGAAACCGCTAGGTGAATGTAGCCTCCACGAGAATAAGAGGATACGTACTTGTACAGCCTGAAGGTGCCTGACAATAGTGACCAGGGACGTCGCTTCCATGACAAGTGGCAGGTTTCGGGGGACCGAAGTGACATTTCGTGCAAGAGGTTCCTGCCATGTGGCTGTGTCAGGACTAATGGACATATCATTATATCATGCAACAACCGAGCCGCCGTCAACCGTCACTGACACCTAACGTTTCAGTTGCATTCAAGCAGAGTTTCCACGCAAGCATCGCGACTCGAGCCGCACTCAACCACCATAAGCCCCCAAATGACTCTCCCAGGAGTCAGGACCATTATAGGCGAAAATCCCGAAAAGTTCGCGGTTCTGTCCGAACAAGTATCTTACAGGCCTAATAGCAGCCCTACCATGGCTGAACTTGGATCTGGGCTCCGCCTGCGGCGGGTTACAGAATCCTAGTCTCCCGCGTCCGATTGACGAACTCGGAACGATCGTCGTTACTGGAATCACACATCCATAAACGTACGACTTACGGCTTTCGCGCCGTTTCCCTCAGGAGTCCGTCTCCCTCCCTATTCGTGACCTTTCTCTCTCTCGTTCAATTTCCTCATTACGACCAGACTTGACGGAGCAAGAACAGTCTAGAAGCCCGAATTTCACAAATCAGGGGGATTTACGACTAAAATTATCCGCTTCCACCAGGCAAGCCGCCTGGTGTTTGAGTTTGAAAATATGTATCCGATAGTTCCGATTTGAACTGGGATCTCAGCTGCGTTTCTAAACCGTAAGCATGTTAAATTTTTAAAAAACAGAGGTATTCTGTAGATCACGTATCAACGCGCATCACTTAGCCACTTACTACGATTTGAGGATGTCCGCTGCCCCAGGCCGCGCTAGCTGGCTGGTGGCGGGGAAACGATTTCGAGGGGAGGAGGATCCTCGTGTGGATAGTCTCACCTCAATAGTCGGCATACCTCGAAACCTAAGAAGATCCCCTCCACATGTCCACCCAAACAAAAAAAGACACCCACTAGGATGGCGACACAACACGTCAGGCAGTGAACTGGGCACTGAAGTGCATCGTCATGATTGGAAAGGGAGTCGGACGTTAACCGATGAATAACCACAAGCGAAATGAAGTCTGGGAGGTTGGACAGGACCCCCCCTTATCGAAGGACATCCATAATCCTAGATCCTGGTTCGGACAAAATTACGCCAGAATTGGCCAACAGACAGCGCCGCGTTTTCGGATCTAGCCTCTCCTGGCATAAGGGGGGTCCTGGTTGGATCCGGGTCGTCCAGATTAAAATTTGAACGAGGTTGTCATTCATAGGCCGACTAGCGAGGTGACCCATTTAGCAAACCGAGCTCGGCTGATGTCGCTTAGACTCTTTAGAAAATAACTGGGTGCTGGCTGTCTGATGCGGGCAGGGGGGTGTCGGCTGGTCACGATCGGAGGTGCCGGATGGGGGGTTTAGATCTACGTGGCCTGTGCCTGAAACGGGAGTTAACGGGAGATGAGGATGGAACGCACCGTTGTCCTCATGTCCTCCCTGGCCCAATCCAAATTCGGGTCCATGCAGTCCTGCGTGGGGAACAGAAAGGTCAGCGTCGACCCGGCTGCTGAACGCGAGCTGCTTGATGGCTGGTAGTGGGGTCTGAAGTCCCCTGTGGCTGGTGGTTGGGTTGGAGTCGGCAATCGACAGTGCTGTGGTAGTGTCCAGTCGAAGTGGTGCGCGGCTGATCGTCAAGCGAGGGGGAGTGCACATTCAAAAATGTGATCAGATCGCTCGATCCAGAAGTTCAAACTCCGTCGGAGATCCCGGTGTTCAGAATTCGTGGGGCAGCCTGGGGATGTACGAGTCCAAGACAACGTAGGAATAGGCCGCTTTAGTTTCTGTGGAACATCCTCCTACGGCAAAACTCACGAGACCGTCAAGGTTCTTTAGAAACCGGAGTTCACAGATGGCATGGATCCAGATTAATCCAGGGGGATGGTTTCGACTCTGAATGTTGGAGAACATCCAACGTTGTTGGCGGGACGACAACTTCAAGTCTGCTCTGCTGCATCATTGTAGCGGTATTTACTCACTTGCAGAAGATTCTAGGGGCCCTCAAGAGCCAAATTGCAACCCTCCGGCGTACAAGTCGCTCATCGACGGTTCAACATGCAAACTCGGACATAAAACAACGGCCAGCGCGGTGAACAGAACCAGGCTTCTCGATACTGAATCGGGCGAGAGGGCCACTGGCGGACGCCCAAGTAAGTCATATGGTTCCTGGCAGTGGTGAGCACCGAGAGATCAGAAAGGTTCATGATACAGAAAAGAATGGATTGAGGAGAAATTTAGAGTGGGCTGGCCCGGTTGGATTTGGGTCGTCCTTCGGCCTTCGGTGACAACCATGAGAAACAATAATATCTGCCGTCCTTCAAGGAGACGGAGGTGACCATAGGATGGAAAGATGCTACATAGACACCGGGACCATGACCATTTGGATTGAATGATTCATTTGATCGCCCGGAACACGTTTTTGATCAATTGGCTACCGTGGCGGTACCCGATGTCTATCGTATTTGGTGATTTTTATCGAGTTTTCTGAGGGGCGCGGGAGTATTAGCAGGGCCAATCACTCTTGTCAACAGCTCGCCAAGAGTAAGTACAGATCGAGCTCTGGCAACGTTGAACAGTAAGCATTGAGAATAGAACATTGAACGTGCGCTCATTGTAAATCGACTTGATGGAAATAGGCAACTACATATGTACACGTGTGTACACGTGCCTTGAGGACAAGGCGAAGGCACCGGCGCGGATCGGCATGTTGGAACATACTAGCTGAAAATAATAGAAAAGGATAAAGACCGGACCTGGAGGGAAACTAGAAAGATCAGCTGAGCGCATCTCCAGCGATAACGGATGATCGATCATTTACAGGTTACGCGATTAGGGGCCAGCGACAAGGTTAAGTCAGCGACAAGATTATTATCGGAAGACTCATGTCGGGTTAATGTATTGGAGATGGAAGGTGGCGTGACTTCTCAGGGGGAAGGGTGGAGATGTTTTCGCTGGGAGATGGAGCTTGGATGTATAATCACAGATGTGATAGGATATCGGATGGAATGGTTATGTGTGCATCTCGAGGTTCTTGCGAGGGAAACGCGCGCAAGTCATCTCGGCCCGGCCCGGCCCGGCCCTGAGTATCTATTATGTAATTGACTGCTGCGCCAAAAATCGGAAGGAGTGGCCTGCGGCCGTCGAGCGTTCCCTCCTTGTAGTGACCACGAGTGAGTGATTTCGGCGGCGCCCAGGATGGCATCTGCAGGTGAGTGTTTCTTATCTCGTGGAGTGGCTGTATCGAGTCGTTCCGGTGACTTGGGGAAGAGCTAAAGGGAGTTACACTTCTTCCGACGGCTTCCTGGTGAAGTGGAGTGGGGCCTTCTCTCCCGCCACTCCTGGCCTTGTCCCCCGTCTCTCTTCTCCCCCAGAGCCATGTCCTCTGGCGCATCCACGAATTCCACGCGCACGACGGCCACTTCGTCCCCCACTTCACCTGGTGCTTCATCTCTCTTTTCCACATCCTCGTCATCCAACTCTATTTTGACATCGTCGTCTGACCTTTCCTCCTCCCGTTCCGCAGGTACCACGATCACCACTCCCCCCGTGACCTCCCCATCTCCGTCTACCTCTCCGTCTACCTCTCCGTCCACCTCTCCGTCTTCCTCCCCTACAACCACCCCTCCTTCATCCTCATCCTCCTCGACTTCTTCCACCCCTCTCCCCGGTTCCTCCCAGTCTTACGGCACCTCCCAGTCCTCTTCCTCATCGTCCACATATTACGCTCCAGGCCCGTACACCCCTCCTGCGTTTACCACATCCGACGTCGTAACAACCTCCGTGTACGTATCCCCTTTTGTCTTCAAAATGTCCAACTGAAGCAGATTCACAGCGGTACGTCCAATGGAGAGGTTTACACAACCACCATCATCATCGGCACAACTGTCGTCACCACCGGCCCGACCGGCCTTCCTTCCACCAATCACAAATCGTCCAACACCGGCGTTATCGCGGGCGGCGTTGTCGGAGGTAAACCTTTACCCCTTCTCCATCGCTAAAGTTGTTCACCCATCTCTCTCTCCAGGGGTAGCCACCCTCCTCCTCCTCGCCCTCCTCCTCCTCCTCTACCGCCGCCACCAGCGCAAATCCCTCGACAAAATCTTCGACGGCGACTTTGACCCCGGCCATACCTCCCACGGAGGTCGCCCCAACCCTAACCCCAACCTCACCCTCGACGACGACGATGGGATGGGAGGACGCCTTGGGACCGGCTATGGAGGCGTCATTTCGCCGTTTCAGTATGTTCCCCCGTCTGTGCCGGACGGGAGGTCGGCCAGGGACCAGCGGGCGCCGCAGATGCAGCAGTATTTTCCGCAACAGCAACCACAGCAGCAGGGGGTGTACCACTCTCCTCCTTCTTCATCAGACGGTAGAGCTCCCTCGGCCGCTGGGACAAGGACCATGTCTCCGTCTGGATCGTACTACACCAACATCTCCCCGGCGGACCCGCATTTCGTGCAACAGGGCGGGCAGTTCTTCTCTAATACTACCTTGGGCCCGTACCCCCAACCTCCAGGTGCAGGAACGGCGGTAGGAGCCGGAGTGGGAAGAGGCCCATCGTTTTCGTCCAGTCATGGAGGACAATCCACCAATTCGAGTTCACGTCCCACCACCAACTCGGGTGTTTACCACCCCGCCGGGGCGGGCTATGTCAATGGCGCCAACGCGAAAGAGCAGGAAGCGTTTGGGAGTACGACTCTTGCTCCTCGTCCTGTTGCTGGACTGGGACTGGGAGTGACGAACCCGGATTTGGGCGAGGCGAGCGCGAGCACGGTGGTGGTGGATAGAGAGGCGTATTTGAGGAACGGCCCTGGGCCTGGTCCGATTGTGCATCGGGACGCGGGGAGGGTTGACCCCGTCGATGAAGGGGAGGCGGTGAGGGAGGAGATTCCACCGACCTATGATAGTTTGCCGGTTGATGAGCGGCGATGAGACGGTTGAGAAAGAAAATGAAAATTTCCTGATTCCTGCTTTCGTCGACCTCTTTTTTTTTTTGCTTTTTTCCCGTCGCCTATATGTATGCTATAATGCTCACGATTTGACATGACTACACGGTATTTTACTTGTGCCAACCCTGTGAGGAAATATCATATGTACTGCGGCGTCGACTTATCTGACTCCTTTGACCAGCCTTTCTAATCAATGACAGGCTATCCTCTCGATTGACTCTCGACTTCTTCGCGCTGCTTCACCAACTTCTCCTGCTGCTTGCTCAAGTAGGCGTAGTTGTACGCCTCGTGATGATCAACCGGATCCATATCGACACCCAATACTGCACCCCTAAAATAGTTCTTGACAAAATCCTCTGGCATCGTCCCCCGTGGAGAACGAAACCTGCCCACGACGTGGTCGCCGGCACACATTTCTTCACCATAGTAATAGTAGTCCCCACGTGCATCCTGCACGACAATGGATTGATGGTGGTCCCCTTCCGAGTGATACACGGGAGATTCCTTTGGCTCTCTAGGGCGGTACATGATCCCCTTGACGTGGGACATGACTCCATAATTTGACCAGAGCTCAAAGTCGTAGTGGCCCAGGTCATACCGTCATAGTTGCCATCGTCGGGGCCTGACACGAAGCCGTAGGAGCGCTCATACTCGCTCCACGTGCAGGACCAGTCCTTGGGAGAATTTCGGGGGGAATGTGATACCACGATGCCTCTGGATCAAACTTGTGGATTGGGATGTCGCATGGGTTCGTGGGATGGCATTTAAACTTTGGTGAATACGAAGGAGGGTCGTGGTTTGCAGCATTCTAATGCTTTGGTGTGAGTCACGGTGGAGGGGGATTGAAAAGCACTCATGTTCGATGACTTTCGCAAACGGAGAGCTGCCCGAGTACAGAGCCCACTGGCATATGTACTACCAAGGCATTTGTCAGAAGCGACCTTGAATTTGGTATCCAACGTACGCTTTCTCAACATAATAGGGAAAGGGGCTCGAGTAAGACAGCGCATGGTGGAAGGGAATGAAGAGCGGATTAGTCTGGGATTACATAGTAAACTGAGACGCTAGCGACAGTCCACGTGTTTGGCATCAAATATCCCATCAACTAGAAGGAATGGCCGGTCTTTGCTGTCAGTGTCGACGAGCCACTTCCACAGAGGAACAGTAGAGATAGAAGACGATAACCATTCCAAAATAAACTCACGAGACTAAATCGTGGGCACCAGTGTGGTCTATGGCAAAGCCTCGTCCGTCCATAGTGAAAAAATCGGGATCTTTAGCTTTCTTTGAGGAGCCACTTGTTCGTTCCGTATTACAGGATTGTCATTCGATAACACTGTGTACACATTGAGTACAGTGCATGAAGCAGAAAACACGTTTTAAAGACAACGCACAACCTTAGCAGCGAGACATCAGCTCCTCCTTACCCTTTGTTATCTCTGTGCTCACATATGTGGGAGGAGAGACGAAGCAATGGCGACGACGTCCGAAGTTTGCTCGGTCGGAATCCGGGGACATAGCTTAAGTAATATCATTTGCCGATCTTAGCTGTGCGCATTCGTGTCCATCGGGGTTTCGGCGGGGGCCCGGTATGTCTAGATGGATAAGGTCAGCATTTGCAACTCCGCGACGACTAAACAAGGTAGGACAAGAGATTACAACTGACTGAAACTATTGTATTCAATGATCATCTGCTGATGCTTCATCCAGCACACTGATAGATTACAACCTAAATATATCAGTATTAGAGTAT